>Ga0209203_1000556_pt1 | contig 31317 bp, 27 predicted proteins | sample AD_UKC109_MetaG_FD_184423 | JGI IMG/M metagenome (GOLD analysis project Ga0209203, IMG submission 184423) | Active sludge microbial communities of municipal wastewater-treating anaerobic digesters from Hong Kong - AD_UKC109_MetaG (SPAdes)... | ecosystem: Engineered > Bioreactor > Anaerobic >... | reverse complement strand
TTTGCGCTCCGGACCGGTGGGGGAAAAGATTCGGTACGGATTGGCTCAATTATATGAAGAATCGGTTATCACCAAAGAGAAGATACAAAAGCATCAGCACGATATAACACAGCTTGCTTTCACCGGAGTCCCATCTCAAGAAAACATCGACGAAAAATTACCGGATGTCCAACGCAGATTAAAACCCTATGCCGTTATCGAATGCTTTCAGGAAATCCCCTGCAACCCTTGTGTTGCCAGTTGCCCGTTTGGCGCCATCTACATCCCAAAGGATGATATCAATTGCCCACCGGTGGTTGACTTTGAAAAATGTACCGGCTGTCGATCTTGCATTAGTGGTTGTCCAGGACTGGCAATTTTCGTTGAACAGTATCATCCTCAAACAGGTACGGGTACCATTTCCATTCCCTATGAACAGCTGAACCGCCCGGAAAAAGGGGAGCGTGTAGACTTATTCGGCCGCAATGGTCAGCCTCTGGGCAGCGGGCTGGTAACAACCGTTCTCTATGGGCAAAAACAGGATAAAACAGCTGTTATTACGGTTGAAACAGATATCAAGCTAGTCAATCAGGTCCGTTCAATCAAACCATTAGAAAATGGTAAAAGGGTGGTGAGGTAGATGAAAGAAGACGATATCATAATCTGCCGTTGTGAAGATGTCACACTTGGGACGATAAGAGATTTGATCCGCCAGGGGTATACCACCCTTGAGGAGATAAAACGAATTGCCCGATGTGGAATGGGTCCTTGCCAGGGAAAAACCTGCACCCCGTTAATTGCAAAAGAAATTGCCGCCATTACAGGCAAAGACATACACGAAATCATGAAGCAAAATCACAGACCGCCATTTGGCGGAGTAACCTTTGAAGAGATTGTGAGTGGTCGAGATGAAGAATAAAGCAGATATCGTCATCATCGGTGGGGGAATCATTGGCTGTGCTGTAGCCTTTAATTTGGCCAAAAAAGGGATGAAAGACATTGTCATCATTGAGAAAGGTTTTTTGGCCTCAGGAGCAACCGGTAGATGCGGTGCCGGTGTCAGGCAGCAATGGGGAACCAGACAAAACTGCCTTTTGGCAAAAGAGAGTATGACGATCTTGGAAAACATCTCCGATTATCTTGGTGAAAAGGTGGACATCGAGTTAAAACAAAGGGGCTATTTACTCCTTTCCTTCTCGGAAAAAGAAACGGAACAATTCACTAAAAACCTCAAAGTGCAGCATGACCTCAATATTCCGTCCAAAGCGTTAACCCCAGAGCAGGCCAAAGAAATTGTCCCTATACTGAACATCGAAGCCGTTCACAGTGCCGCCTTTTGCCCAACCGATGGACACGCCAACCCCTTCCTGACAACAGAGGCATATGCCAAAGCGGCGCAAAAAAGAGGGGTTGAGATTAACACATTCACGCAAGCTCTGGCTATTAAAGCAGAAAATGGCAGAATAAAAGGTGTCCAAACCGATAAAGGGTTCATCCAAACGGAACGAGTATTGAATGCTGCCGGTGGATGGGCATATGAGATCGGTCAAATGGCCGGATTGGAACTTCCGGTATTCTCCGAAAGGCATGAAATACTGGTTACAGAAAAAGTTCCACCGCTTCTGGATCCCATGGTCATGTCTTTTTCCTACAACATATACTGCCAGCAGACGCCAAATGGGAGTATCGTCATGGGGCATGGCCCGAAAAATGAAAAACCGGGACATAACATCAACAGCACTTGGCAGTTTTTAGAGACCATGGCACAAAAAGTCACCTATATACTTCCGGCGATTAAAAAAATACGTGTTGTCAGGCAATGGGCGGGGTCGTACAATATATCCCCTGATCGGCAACCGATTATTTGTGAATCAGAACAATTATCCGGCTATTTTATGGCAGTGGGTTTCTCAGGTCACGGGTTCATGTTGGGGCCGTCAATCGGCGTTTATCTTTCCGAACTCATCTGTGGAGAAACGCCATCATATGATGTTACACTTGATCTGGGGCGATTTGAACGCCATGAAAGCATTGCCGAACCGTCAGTTGTATAAGAATTAAAGACAGAAAAGTTGGTAACCACGCCAACGTTTAATATAATATTTTAAGGAGGTTTCAAAATGAATGGATTTTTCTTTCTCGAAAGGCCCAAAAACGAGCCTGTATTGAATTACAGAGCGGGTAGTCCTGAAAAACGAGAACTTAAGGCAAAGATTGATGAGATGAAATCAAAAAAAATAGACATCCCGATGATTATTGGCGGAAAAGAAGTTAGAACCGGGAATACCGGAAAATGTGTGATGCCTCACGATCATGGTCATGTTTTGGCCGAGTATCACAAAGCCGGCGAAAAAGAGATCAAGATGGCGATAGATGCCGCAATGAAAGCAAAAGAATCGTGGTCAAAGTTCTCTTGGGTTGACCGGGTTTCGGTCTTTAAAAAGGCTGCTAAACTCCTTTCAGGTTCTTGGAGAAGCACACTAAATGCCGCCGCTATTCTAAGCCAAAGCAAAACGGTCTTTCAGGCAGAAATCGATGCTGCTTGTGAACTCATCGATTTTTTCAACTTTAACGCCTATTTTTTAACCCAGTTATACCAGGACCAACCAGAATCATCCAATGCCATATGGAATCGAAGCGAATACAGACCGCTTGAGGGCTTTGTTTTTGCTGTCACACCATTTAATTTTGCTTCCATTGCAGGCAATCTACCCTCAGCACCAGCCATTGCCGGAAACACCAGTGTCTGGAAGCCCGCATCATCTGCAGTATATACTGCGTACTTTATCATGAAGCTCTTTGAAGCGGCCGGAATGCCTGCTGGCGTGATCAATTTTATCCCCGGAAGAGGATCAGAAGTTGGCGATATCGTTCTGGCTGATCCAAATTTAGCCGGTATTCATTTTACAGGCTCAACCGATGTCTTTCAACATATGTGGAAAACAGTCGGAGACAACATTAAAAAATACAAGACCTATCCTAGAATTGTTGGAGAAACAGGCGGAAAAGACTTTGCAGTCATTCATAAAAGCGCAAATCCTCAAGAAGTATCGACGGCTATCCTTCGAGGTGCTTTCGAGTACCAGGGGCAGAAATGTTCCGCCCTTTCCAGAGCATATATACCACAATCTTTATGGGACGAGATATGCGAAAATCTCATTGCCGATTTGAAAACGGTTAAGATGGGAAATCCGGAAGACTTCACCAATTTTATGAGTGCTGTCATCGACAAAGGTGCTTTTAAGACCATAACCGAATACATCGATTACGCAAAACTCAGCAAAGATGCAAAGATCATCTTTGGTGGCAATTACGATGATTCAAAGGGCTATTTCATAGAACCGACGGTAATTGTCACAACGGATCCCCACTTTAAAACCATGAAAGAAGAAATATTCGGACCTGTGGTAACATTATTTATCTATGAAGACCAACGATTTGATGAAGTCTTGGAATTATGTGATACCACCTCACCTTATGCTCTGACTGGGGCCATATTCGCAAAGGACAGAAGCATAATCATCAAAGCAGCACAGGCTTTGGAACATGCAGCAGGTAATTTTTACATCAACGACAAACCTACCGGAGCGGTAGTAGGCCAGCAACCATTTGGCGGATCAAGGGCATCTGGAACCAATGACAAAGCGGGAAGCGCCATGAATTTACTCAGATGGATGTCTGTTAGAAGCGTCAAAGAAAATTTTGAACCGCCAATCGATTACCGTTATCTCTTTATGGAAGAAAAATAAAAAAACAGATAAAAAAAACGGACACTTCGAGCGTGTCCGTTTTTTTTATCTAACTCAAAAATGCTTAATTGATCACAATCTGAATCATGTATGGTTGCGGATAGCAAGTCCCTTCGACCTGAACGGAAATCGTTGTCTGGCAGGGATTGCACGGTTGGCATGGATTACATGGCTGGCAGGGGTTGCACGGTTGGCATGGATTACAAGGCTGGTATTGGCAAGGATATAGCGCCAGTTGGGCTGTGTTTCCGGTCCAAGTAAGAACGCCCATCATCCACTGGCAAGTCGTGCTCCTGTAGATCCTCATCACAACGGTTTGACCAGGTTGCAGACAATCTAGAGCATTTCCCAGGGCAAACTTGTTCCATGTATCTTTGTAGCAATAATCGATACAGCAAAATTGTGATAATTGAGACTCTAACGGACAGCAAGCGGTAAATGAATAATTTCCTGGTGTATAGGTTTTCTGACAGGGATTACATGGATCACAAGGATTACAATTAGAACATTCATTGATAGGACAGCACTTTCCAAGACATTTGTAAGCCGGGAAAACAACCGCCTCGGTAATCACGTCACCTTTTGCGAGTACGCCATGAGCCACATAACCGGCAACGGTACTGGAAACATAAACCCCGTGAACTTTTTCATTACAAACATAACCTGTCCAATTCTGTGCACAAATACCGATGGTATATGCCATACTCAGCGTTGCCAAGAGTGCGAATAAAGCAAATACGATCACTGTCTTTTTCATTTTCTACACCTCCTGGCGATTATTGTTCAATGATTCTGCCGTTTTCTTTATCAAAGAGTCCTTCTTTTACTTCTCCGTTAACCACGAACGTAATAAAGCCTTTTTGGCTGAGGTCTATCTGCTCCATAACGAGTTCTTCACCATTCTCATCAATAAGTTTCCCGATTGGATTATGAACGGAACCGCTCAGCATAATCGTTCCTTCTTCATCAAAAGCGGCTACCGGTGCCTCTTGCCCTTCAGAAAGCAACATTGCTGCACCCCAAATCCACGGACCGGACCACCATGCTGTTACCGCTGCACACGCAGAAAAAACGAGAATAACCGCTAAAAAAGCGACAATCCCGCTCAAAGCTACTATCTTTTTCATAAAAACACCTCCTTGAGATTTACTTATAAAAATCTAATGCAATCCTTCCGATTATACCATTTTTTGATACACAACACAACATAAAGGACAGCATTTGTTTTGAAAAAAATTAGTCACGATAACTGTTCATAATTTGTATGATTTCATCCTTGCTATCCAAAAAGATGTCCACCATTTTTGGCCAAAAGTGCTTGCCTTTTCCTTGTTCGATGATTTCAAATGCCTTTTCGGGAGGAAAAGCGGGTTTGTAAACCCGTTCGCTGATCAGCGCATCAAAAACATCCGAAATGGCAACGATTCTGCCCGGTATGGAAATCTCCTCCCCTTTTAACCCTTTGGGATAACCCGATCCATCCCATTTTTCATGATGTTCTGCGATGATCTTAATGCAGGTATCCAAAAAGTGAATATGGGTGGTTTCGATCAAAGTTTTATTCATCTTATGAATAACCTGCGCTCCAAAATCGACATGTTTTTTCATAAACTCAAACTCATCCTCCGTCAGTCTCCCGGGCTTTAGCAAAATTTTATCGGGAATTCCAACCTTTCCAATATCATGAAGCGGGGCAAACCAGAATATTTCCCGCACCATCTTTGGTGTAATATTGGAGTTGATTGTCATTAGCTTTTGCGCCATTAAACGGGAGTAATTGGCCACCCTGGAGAGGTGGTTACCCGTTTCAAAATCCTTCTTCTCCACTAAATCGGCGAAGGCTTCAGAAGTTTTGGCGATGAGTTCCTGCATCAAATAAGCGTTGTATATTTCACTTTTCAACGTTTTGGCAAAATGCTTCATGGTCTGCTGATCTTTTTTAGTAAAGGCATTTGCCTTTTCATTGTTGGCAAAGATAAACCCAAGCAGGCCGGCCTGTGTATACATGGGCACGGTGATACTGGATAGAAAGCCTTCCTTCAAAATCATCTTTGTCGCTTCAGATTGATGGACCTGCTTGTAGTGTTCTTCAATATCATTAATGATTCTGACATCGGAATCAGATCGCAAACGGCTTAAACTGGTTTGATCCAAAGGAGCTTTAAAACCTGCGTTTAAAATCACTTGTGCTCTTTCTGATTTAAGCGTTTCAGCGATAATATTGCCGTTATTGTCAACGAATGCCACGGCTAAACGTTGAATATCCATTTGACTCTTTAACAGCGGATACATTTGGGGTAAAATGCTTTCCAGCATTCCGAAAGAATCGTACTTCAATAATTCATTTTGAAACCGGAGTTTCCTCTCGATCTCCTTCACCTTGGTATACATGAGAGAGGTTTCCATAAAATGATTAATTTGAGGGGAATGATGATCCTCGCCTTCGATAATGGCTTTCATTTCTTCGATCGTATTGTCAACGGTTTTAAAATATCGGTTTTGAAAGGTATAGGAAACAATTAATATAATCAGAATAACAATTAGCATGATAAAAGAGATAACCGTAATGGTATTGGAGATCTTTTTTAAATTCTGATTTTTGGCATCCCTATTGGCGTTGATTTCACGGGCCATGTTTCCTAGCAAGCTGATATAGGGTGCACTTTCCTTGTTTACAAATGTCAGCCTGGGAAAATCACCGATGTTCCTTGAGGTAAAATCAAGACCTAAAGTAATCGTTTCTTTGAGAAAAAGGCTTTTCTTTTCAAAAAAAACCTTCAATTCATCACTGACTACAGGTAATTGCGAAAAATTCTCGAAATTGGAAGCCTCTGAATCTATTACCAGCACGTTGATTCGATTCAGTGAGCTGATCATGTTGTTTATCAAACTAACTGAAATGGAAGAGTAACGATTGATCTTATCATTTTGTATGGTTTGATTAAAATAAATGATTAACAGCAAACTGATTAGTGCAATTAAAATAAAAGTGACGATGGTGGATCTTTTGTATACCTTTCGAATACTTTGTTCGTTCATTATACTGCCTCCTAAAACGGTTCTTAAACAGGTGATGATAGAAAATTGCACACAATTTCTGTCTTTTCAATGATATAATTATACACCAAAGAAAATAGATCGAAATGGATGAATGGGTGAAAATGATGAAAACGAAAAAATCTCAATTGGTTTTAATCCTTCTTATGTTCTTTGCATTTCATGGGTGGGCCTATTCTATAGAGTTCACTTTGAATGACCCCTTAACCCCCTTCTACCTGATGAAGATTCCCTTTGAGAATCTTCCGGAAAATGTCCATTTCATCGAAGCCAAAATCACGGTATCAAACGGCACTTCACAGCTCATCCATCAGTCGTATTATCCGATTCTTTCAGATTTGACAGGAGTACCTTTTTCACTCATCCACTTTATTTGGACAATTGGCCTCAATCAAGAGCCATCGATGGATTCACACACGCATATTCTTGTTTCCTACGATTTTGAGTCGCCTTTTCATCCTTACTCGATGCTGCTGCAAGTGGATTATGAACCGATAACCCGTTCAAGGCATGTCTTGAAATCGTTTAACACCAATCAAAAGGGCATTGATGAACAATCGTTAACGGCTACTCATTCAAAAGCTGTTATCTTTATTCACGGGATTCAAGGTGGGCGTTATCAGAACATTTTGGAAACCTTTTCAAATCCGTCAAGTAACGATTGGAAGAATGAGGATTTAAGACAATACTGGATCAACCATTATCAATACGATGATGTGGATTATTTTGAGTTCCAGTACGATTCCCTTTTTGAATCAGCCCAATACTATGGTGAAACACTCGGTCAAATACTCGAACGATCCGGAATTCTTGAAACCTATCAGCAAGTATACTTTGTGGCTTACAGTATGGGGACAATCGTTGCACGATATGCTTTGAACACACCCACTGAACAATTAGGGGGCTTTCTGGGTGACTATATCAGCAAGACATTCTTAATCGGCGGAGTTTTAGAGGGAACGTTTTTCACAAACCTCGTGGATTACTGTATCACACAAATCCCGGTTGAAAAAAATCCTCAGTTAATCAAAACGGATCATTCGGCTATAGAGATGATGGACTTGACTGGAATGTTGAACATCCTCTTTCATTTTGAACAGTATGCCTATGATCCCAACATCATGATGACTTTTCTTGAGCGATTTGTCTTTCTATACCAAACGAATCCTTTACTCGCCAATGTGATGTTTATCAGCGGTGAGGATATACCCTTTATAGGTGGCCAAATCATCCCGTTTAAAGGTATGAGCTCCATGCGTTATACATCAGAAGAATTTCTCCAACAATTGGAAAATAGACTCACTTTTCCAATCGGTACCTACATTCTTAATCATCCATTGCTTGAATTGAATGAGATCGACCGCTTTTATTCAAAACAAATCTTGTTTACCTCCTTTATTTTAGAACCTCAAGAAACTTTGGATAAAATGATAGCCCTTTCCTCTCGCCTCAATCTACAAGGACTTTTTCAAGGGACACAGCAGGAAAAGACTCAAATCTTGTCCATACCTTATGTTCGTTTTATCGGACAAAGGGCCTTATCACTTATCATGGAACGATTGGCAAATCATGCCGATAATCCTTTACACGCTATGAATGATGGGTTTGTCACACTGTGGAGTGAGCGCTTAACAGCCCATCAAAGTGAAATCGATTCCAAGAACATCTTTTTATTTGAGAATTTAGATCACGCACAAATCAAAGATCACCCGCAGGTTCTCCAAACCCTTAAAAAGTTGATTTTACAGGATTGAATATCCAAAGTAGCGGTTTGCGTGAAAAATGTGAATTTTGATATACTCATCTCAAGCCGAAAAACAAGGAGAACAAAATGGAAAACAACGAGCGTTTTAATTTTAAAGAGGAACTCTTTAACAGCATCTCCCACGGAGTCGGCGTTCTTTTTGCCATCACCGCTTTGGTTTTAGTCAGTGTTTTTGCTGCCAGAACAGCAGACGCCTGGAAGATTGTCAGCGGTGTGATTTACGGAGTCAGTCTGGTCGCCCTTTTTTTAGCATCCACCTTGTATCATTCCTTTCCAAGAGGAAAGGTCAAAGACGTGTTCGAAATCATGGATCATTCGGCGATTTTTCTTCTAATTGCGGGCACATACACCCCATTCACATTGGTCAATCTGAGAGGTCCGGTTGGTTGGACGATATTCGGCATCGTTTGGGGTTTAACCCTTATAGGCATCGTCTTCAAAATATTCTTTGTGAACAAGTTTGTTATCTTTTCCACCTTCATTTACATCCTCATGGGTTGGCTGATTGTGTTTGCCATGGGACCATTGGCTGAAAATCTTTCCCCCAATGGTCTGTTTTGGCTAGTCATGGGAGGGGTTTTGTATACTCTTGGAACTCCTTTTTACATCATCCGCAAAATCCCCCTTCATCATGGTATCTGGCATTTGTTTGTTTTAGCCGGAAGTGTTTGCCATTTTATCACTGTCTTATTCTATGTAATTCTGTAAAAGGCACTATTAGCGAGAGGATGTTTAATTTACAAAATCGTTACTTTCATAACTTGATTATTTTTTAAAAAATGACTATAATTATGGTCAAGAGGTGAGGGGTTTGAGAAAGTTTTCTGAAATTGATTTTTACAGCCTTGCAGATGCCAAGAAGAAATTCTCAACCGTGATTAACGAAAGCGCCAACCGAGAAATCATTGTCACCAAGAACGGCAAGCCTGTTTCAGTGGTAATGGATTATAACAGGTACATGAAGCTGATGGATTTTCTCGCCAAAGTAAAAGATTTGTATCTTTTGGAAATGAGCGATGATGAAGATGTAAAGCTGATAAAAGAGTTGAATCTGGATTTTTTTATTGATGATTCAAGCGAACACAATCAGGAGGTGTAAACAGTGGCACAAGTAAGTTTAGAGCATGTATGGAAGATATTCGACGGAAAGGTAGAAGCAGTTAAAGATCATAATTTCACCATCGAAGACAAGGAGTTCGTCGTTTTGCTAGGCCCGTCCGGTTGCGGTAAAACCACCACGTTGCGAATGATCGCCGGATTGGAAGAAATCACTAAGGGAACCATCAAGATAGACGATAGGGTTGTTAACGATGTGGAGCCCAAAGACAGAGACATCGCTATGGTTTTCCAGAATTACGCCCTTTATCCCCATATGACGGTATATGACAATATGGCTTTCGGTTTGAAGCTGAGAAAGTTCCCCAAAGCTGAAATTGAAGAGCGAGTGAAACGGGCGGCTGAGATTCTCAGTATTGAACCGTTGTTGGACAGAAAACCCAAACAGCTTTCAGGCGGACAAAGACAAAGGGTGGCTGTTGGTCGAGCCATCGTAAGAGACCCGAAAGTCTTTTTGTTCGACGAACCCTTGTCAAACCTGGACGCAAAGCTCAGAGTGCAGATGAGAAGTGAATTGAAGAAGCTTCATCAGCGATTAAACGCCACAATTGCTTACGTTACCCATGACCAGATTGAAGCCATGACCATGGCGGATAAGATTGTTATCATGAGAGACGGATTGATTCAGCAGGTAGGCGACCCTTACACCATTTACAATCATCCTGCCAACATCTTTGTTGCAGGATTTATCGGAACACCACCTATGAACTTTGCAGATTGCAAAATCATCAAAGACCAAAAGGGCCTCTGGGTTCAGGAGAAAACCGGTGCCTTTAAAGTCATGGTACCCAAGGACTACGTTGATAGTGTCGATCAATTTGTGGATAAAGATATTATATTCGGCATTCGCCCCGAAAACATTTATGACAAAGTATTTTCAAAAAATGCAATTGAAGGTGAAAATGTCGTTAAAGTCAAGGTAGACGTAACCGAACCCTTGGGAAGTGAAACACTCATTCACGCAACCATAGGAGACAGCAAGTTTGTAGCCAGTGTTTTACCGGAAACCGGAGCAGACGCAGATCTTGAAATGGATCTTGTCTTTGACCTGAAAAAGATGAGACTCTTTGACCCCAGCACCGAAGAAGCCTTAATATAAAACCGGGTTAAACCGGACTTTGTACCGCAGTTCTTGATGAACTGCGGTATTTTTTTATAAACTTTTTTTAACTAAGTTGATAAAATTTTTAGAAAACACTTGTTGAATTTCTTCAGCACTAATCCCTCGATCAATCAATTCCTTCTCTACACGATTTACATCTTGATATCCCCGAACAACATTGAAAAAGGACCTTCCCTCAACCGTCATATGTTTTTTAAACTCTTCGGTCATGCCAAAATCACAAATATCAAAACCAAGTGCAACATGGTCGATGCCGATAAGCTCCTTTATTTTCAAAATATGATCAACATAAGCGGCGATATTGGATGTATCATCGTGATTGCTGACAAATTTATTTGCTGAATTGATCCCTATCAAACCACCTCTTTTGCCAATTATGCGGATTTGATCATCCGTCAAATTCCGCATGCTCCCGACCAATGTCCTGGAATTGGAGTGCGTAGCGATAAAGGGATTTTGGGTGAACTGGACAACGTCGTCAAATCCTTCATCATTCAAATGGCTTACGTCAATGATCATTCCCAGTTTTTCTGCTTTTTCAACCAATGCCACGCCAAATGGGGTTAATCCTCCTTTTTTACCCTCTCGCTTCGATGTAAAAAAACTTCCGTCAGCTGCATAATTTCTTCTGGACCAGTTAATTCCCAAGATTCTCACACCTAACTCGTAAAAGATATCCAAAAGATTGAGATCATCATAAAGCGGTTCAACACCCTCAAAAGCCAGCATAATGCCAATTTGATTTGTGTCTCTCAATGCCTCGATATCCGAATAGGATTTGATCAACTTCAGTTCTTCACCGGATTCTTGAATTTCCTGATACAAACAACTGATTTGATCCAGACACTTTCTCAAAGCCATTTCCGGCAAAAATATGTCATCAATAAAGAGAGAAGAAACGATTAACCGGAACCCCCCTTCCCGAAAAGAAGGTATAAAATCTTCAAAAATAACGTTCTTTCTGCCTTTTCTCCTGCGTTCTTCAACAAACATCAATAGGTCAAAATGAATATCGACATTAAATTTCTGCATCCGAATCATCTCCTTTTGGTATATTATACACAAACCAGGTTCATTTATTTCTACCTCTCAAGAAGTGCTATAATAGAAAAGACATAATAAGGGGGGTCTTCATTGAAAGTTTACGGGAGAAATGTGATCAAAGAATTACTCATGAGCGATAAAAGACACTTGATCAAGAATATCTTTATCTCAAAGGAAGCTGAAGGATCCATAGAAAGTTTGAAGGCGGATCTTCAATCAAAGGGATTAAACTACTCTCTGGTACCCGCAAAAACACTTGATCATTTATTGGGGGAACGGGTAAGTCATCAAGGTATTTTTGCGGACATCGATGAATACACCTACCTTTGTGAAGATGAATACATACAAGCAAAATCCGTTGATGAACAGGGGTTTTTAATTTGTTTGGATCAGATAAACGATCCGCAGAATTTTGGCGCCATCATTAGAACGGCCTATGGGGCAGGAGCTGAGGCTGTCGTTATCACCAAAGACAATAGTGTTCAGGTTAATCCCACAGTGATCAAGGTGTCCACAGGATTGGTCTTCAACATGCCCGTTATTCAAACCGTAAACCTTTCACGTTTTTTGGATAACGTCAAATCTTCGGGATTCTGGATCTATTCTGCCGATATGGACGGAGAAGATTACAACCGGGTGGAATGGGATAAAAAAAGCGTTTTGGTGTTTGGTAACGAGGGCAAAGGCATACGGCGGTTGGTCAAAGAAAAATGCGATATCACCGTATCGATTCCCATGAAGCGTGAGATGGATTCGCTTAATCTGTCAGTTTCGGTGGGAATACTGGCTTTTTCGGTTGCCTTGAAAAGGTGATGAGGGCTTTGGCTATAAAGAAACTGCCTCAAGAAATTTACATGAAAATAGCTGCCGGCGAAGTGGTCACTTCAGCCGGGTCGGTGGTTAAGGAACTAATTGAAAACGCCATCGATTCCGGAGCAACAACGATTCGTCTTGAAATTAAAAACGGAGGCAAGGATACGATCAAGGTGTCAGATAATGGAGGCGGTATATCAAGCCAAGACATTTATTTAGCCGTTCAGCCTCATGCCACCAGTAAAATAGAACATTGGGATGATATTCTGGATTTAGACACCTTTGGCTTTCGAGGAGAGGCTTTGTCATCGATTGCCTCAGTATCGGAATTTTATCTGTTTTCTAAAACGCAGGATTCTGATACCGGAATCTCGTTGTTTTACCGTGGCAGTCAATTGGTAGAAGAAAAACGAATTCCAATGAATAGGGGAACAACCGTTGAAGTGAGAAACCTTTTTTTCAACGTTCCCGCCAGAAGGAAATTTTTAAAAACCTCTGCTTCGGAGTCACGGTATGTGTTGGACGTACTTGAAAAATTTCTTTTATCAAAACCGGATGTGGCGTTTGAAATGATTCGAGATGGCAATCGTGTTTACTCCTGCTTGAAGGAACCACTGAAGATCCGTATTCAAAATGTTCTCAAAGTCAACGATCCAAATCAATTGTTGGATGTCAACCACCAACAGGGTGCTTTTTCAGTTGTGGGAGCTGTTAGTTCCCCCGAACTCAGCCGGCCCAACATGACCGGCATCACAACTTTTGTTAACGAACGGTTTGTAAAAGACCCGATTGTTTACGCAGCTGTACGTGATTTTTTCACTCCCCTATTGGGAAAAGGGCGATATCCCGTGGCGGTTTTGTTTATGACTATCCCAAAATCCGAAGTGGATATCAACGTGCATCCACAAAAACTGGAGGTCAAGTATTCCGAAAGCAGCACGGTTTATTCTCTGATCAAGAACGCCTTGAAAAGTGCGTTTTCAAATCAATCGATGCAGATCAAAGAGGCCTTCTCAACCTTGAACTCGACGAATCAAAACCATCCGGTCAAATCTTTTCAATCACAAGACAGGCAATTGGGCCACCGTGCAGAATACGTCAAAGACATCCACATGAATGAATATTCACCTGGTCTTTTGTACAAAAGCCAAAGACAGCCTCAAATCTTGCAACCGATTCTTGATCAACCTGATTTCACAAAACAGCCTGTATCGGATAAACAAACGATCTTTTCTTCCGATAAGATACTGGGTATTGCCAATAAGCGCTATATCGTCATGGAGGATGCTACCGGTTTGGTATTGGTGGATTTTCACGCCGCTCACGAAAGAGTTCTTTATGAAAAGATCAGAAAAAGCGAGAAAAAACTGTTGATTCAAAAGCTACTTGAACCGTTAAGTATCGAGATAGATACGGCATCAAATCAAATCCTTCAAGAACAAACGGAAGCATTTGCCTCTTTAGGATTTTGTTACGAGCTGAACAAAGGTTCTGTAAAAATTACGGGTATACCCAATATTATCAAACAACAGGATGCCGTTGATGTATTATTGGAAATCATTGACGAATTTAGAGTAACAGAATTGGAAAAAGAAAGCCAAGTATATGATCATATATACGCAACGATCGCCTGTCACCACGCCTTTCGAACGGGAGATTTTATCACTTTGGAGCAGGCCCGGGAATTGTTGAAAGAAATGAAGGATTATGAAGTGTTTTCCTGCCCGCACGGCAGGCCTGTTAAGTACAAGCTTTCGTTTTCACAGTTGGATGACTACTTTAAACGAAGTTAATGGCGGTGAAAAAATGAAAAAAGCAACCATCGGAAAACTACTAATGGACAAAAACAACAACACACCCGTTCTGGAGTTAAACGTAGAGGGAACGGATAAAAAGATTTATCTGTGGATTGGTGCCTGTGAGGCATGGGCTCTGGCTATGTCAATTGAAAATTTCCATCTCATTCGCCCCATGACTCATGATTTGCTGATATCAGCCGTCGAAACGATGGGGGGAATCTTCGAACACGTGGTGATACACTCAATCAAAAACGGAACATTCTTAGCTAACCTCGTGATCAAAAAAAATGATGCGCAGCAGGAAACCGGAAGAGTCAATCAATACCTTGAATTGGATGCCAGACCCTCCGATTGTCTCGTTATTGCCAACAAGCTGGAACTTCCGGTTTATGTGACAAGCGAAGTGCTGCTTGAAGCCTCGATGAGCGGTTCTGTCACCACAGACATTTCCGAGCAAGAAGACCAAGAAAAACAGGAATTCAGATCATTCATCAACAACTTCAACATGAACGATTTGAAACAGTACCTAGACCGGCGTGAAGGCAAAGATGAGAGCGAAAATTGAAAAAGGTAAAGGATATCACATCATGTAGTTTTGAACTGTTGAAATACGATAAGCGGCAATGGGGGACGCTTTGGAGGGAACTGGTTTATTCGCATGCACCAACGCTCTTTTTGCGTTATATGCAAGAAAACCAGTTGGATTGGAACATTGTTCGAACGTATTACGATTTAATGGATAGACGCAAATTCGACCGGCTATATTGGAAATGGCAAAGGTTTTCTCAAGAAATCAAAGGTGTGCTTTTTGAAAGTGCCGGCAGGATTTATCGTCAATCAATAGCCGATTTTGGCATTTTTCTATCTGTGGGGATCAATCGATCAACTTATTCCTTTCTGGAAACAAAAAAAGGTGTGGCCATGTTGATCGATATTTCTGTTTTATGGGGGGTTCAAAATGAGAAAGAACTTAGACAGGTTTTCCAGGTGGATGAAATTACAGCATTATTCACCGACAACTATCAAAGAATACACACGGGAACTCAATAAATTTTATGATTTCTTGGAATCCGAATCAATGGAATTAGAAGAGTTGCAACTTGTTGATATCGAAGATTATGTTTTCAGTAAAGATGTAAACGAACGGACAAAAAACCGAACACTTTCTTCCATCAAATCCTTTTACAACTACCTGCATTCAAGGGGTATCGTTGCCAATAACCCCGCAAAGGGTGTAAAATCTATCAAACTCAGAAGAAAAAACCCCGTTTTCCTACAAGAAGACGAATATCAATTGCTGATGCAAACCATCAGTGAACAGGCGAGTGGGTTTGTGGGCCTGCGGGATAAAACCATCGTCAGTTTGCTTTTGGGTACCGGTATGCGGGTAAGTGAAATCACCTCCATGCAAATGGGTTGTGAGCAAAAAGACCGGACGGGAAGGTATTCGCTGGAAGTCATGAGAAAAGGCCAAGAAATGGATTACGTCTACATCAATCACAAGATCTCCATTCTCTTTGAGGCGTATTTATGTGAGAGAAGAACACTGCAATCAGATTCAGACTTTATCTTTTTAACATACCGACAAAAGCCCCTGGACAGAACGGCGGTTTACAGAATGGTAAAAAAATACCTGGAAATGTCCGGGTTGGATAAGAAAAAAATGGGACCGCACGTTCTCAGGCATACGTTTGCCACAGCACTGATGAGTAAAGATGTTTCACTCTATAAGATCAAAGAGCTGATGAACCACAAAAGCCTTTCAACCACGCAAAATTACCTCCATGTGATGGAAGAAGACTTGAAAGACGTGGTAGAAAAAATAGATTTTTAAAAGGAAAGGGGTGTCCATGGAAGCCTTTTCACAAACCAAACTTGAGTTTAATAAAGTCCTCAATATCTTAAAGGATTATGCCTTTTCAAATTACGGAAGGACAGAGGTTCTTGGTCTCTGCCCGGTTAAGGACCCAGGCGAAGCGTTAAAAAAAACCAGAGAAATGCAACATCTGATGTTTCAGGAAGGAGAACCTCCCGTTGGCGGTATCTTCGATGTCAGAGAAGAGATTGAAAAGGTAAGAAACGGGGATGTCCTGGAACCGTTGGAACTGATCAAACTGAAAAATACCGTTCTTGGCGTCCAAACGCTCATTTCGTGGTTTGAAAAACTGGAGGAACCCTACCCGTCGATCCGTTTTCTGGTGAATTCTCTTTCCGGTTTTCCCTCCTTTACAAAAAAAGTGGAACTGGCCATCGATGAACAGGGTGAAGTAAAGGATTCAGCATCAGCAAGGCTTCGTGAGATTCGAACTGAAAAACGCCGAATTCTCAACAATCTGAAAAACAAGTTGGATTCCTACCTGTCCTCAAATTTTTCCAACAATCTGCAGCAACCCAGTTATTTTCTAAGAGACGGCCGTTATGTGCTCCCCATCAAAAACACCAGCCGATCCAGTATCAGGGGAATCATCCATTCCACATCCGCATCCGGCGCTACCTATTACATGGAACCGGAAGCCCTCGTGGAACTCAACGATCATTCGAAAGAGATCCACGATCGAGAACGTGAGGAAATCAACCGGATTTTGAGAGAACTCTCGATGTTTATCCTGAACAATATCAACACCTTTGACCACAACAACGCCAATCTGGTGATATTTGATTTGCTTTGGGCAAAGGCAAAATACGCCATCAAAAATGGCGGTGTGGTACCGGAACTATCAGAAACAGCAGATTTCACACTGCTGAACGTGAGACATCCACTGATCGGCGAACGATGTGTTCCACTGACGGTTTCATTGGGAAACGGCAAAAGGGGTATCGTCATCACAGGACCGAATACCGGCGGGAAAACGGTTACATTAAAAACCATCGGACTCTCACACCTCATGGGATTGTCCGGAATCCCAATTTTGGCGGATCGAGGAAGTAAAATAGGCTGTTTTCATTATATAATGGCCGATATTGGTGATGAACAATCCATCGAACAATCTTTGAGTACCTTTTCCGGACATCTGAAAAATATTACTCAAATCGTAAAATTGGCGGATGAAAGAACTTTGGTTTTATTGGATGAATTAGGAGCTGGAACGGATCCTGTAGAGGGGGCCGCTCTCGCTTTGGGCCTGTTGGAAGTGTTGCTGGAGAAAAAGGCCATGATTGTCGTGACATCTCATCTGTCTCCTTTAAAATTGTATTGTTTTGGAAGGAAAGAGTTGATCAACGCCTCGGTCAGCTTTGATGTGGAAACCCTTTCCCCCACTTATCACCTACGTGTGGGTTTGGCCGGCAGTTCTAACGCCTTTGAGATTGCCAAAAGATTGGGAGTGCCCGATGAGGTGTTGGATAGTGCCGAGAAATTTAAAACCAAGGAATACGCCAATGTGGATGAAATCCTGAACACCTTACATGATGAAAAACGAGTTTTGGAGGCTGAAAAAGACAAAGCCCTACTACTGAGAAAGAATTTGCAAGATCAGGAATTTTTGATGCAGGAAAAGTTGGAAAAATTGAGAAAAAAGAAAATACAGGGATTTATGGAAGATATTGACGAACTGGATGAATTTTTAACAGAACTCAAGAAAGAAGCAGAAACAGCCGTCAGTAAAATTAAAAAAAGCAAAGAAGCCAGCCTGGATGAGATCAAGCAAGTGAACAAAAAACTGGAATTCATGAAGAAAGAAAAACTTGAAGACTTGAAATCGAAATTAGCCCGTGCGGACAGAACTGACAAAACGGTAAAATATGATAAGATACAAACGGGAGACTGGGTGAAAATCAAGGGGACTCAAGTAGCTTTGGAAATAATCGACAAGCGTGATGGTAAAGTGATCGTTCAAAATGGACCCCTCAAAGTAGAAGTTGCACCGGAGAGCTTGATCCCGGCTCAACACGACGAAATCCCGGATCAAGAACGAGAGGAAAAATATGCCTATTATGGGATCATGAACTCCCAAGTCTCTCGACAAAGCCAAGGGATGGGGTTCCACTCACAAAGATTGGATATTAGGGGAAATACGGTTGAAGAAGGTGTTGAAAAACTGAATACCTTTTTAGAACAAATGATGGTAAAAAGCCAAAAGATCGCTTACATTGTACACGGTAAAGGAACCGGAAGGCTGGCCGAAGGGATATGGGATTTTCTGAACAACGATCCAAGGATACAATCCTTTCGAATCGGCAAACCACAAGAAGGGGGGACCGGTGTAACGGTGATCGATCTTGAATAAATTCCTGGGGGGGGTAAAAAAGATGTCTGAAATGATTATCAAAGGGGGAAGAAAACTTAGCGGGGAAGTCAATATCAGTGGTTCTAAAAACGCAGTATTACCTATTCTCGCCGCCAGTTTGTTAACAAATGACAGAATATTGATCAAACGGGTTCCAGATTTAGAAGATGTGAGAACCATGTTAGAAATCTTGTCATCACTCAACATTGAAACGACCTTTAAAGATGGGGAAATAGAAATAAAGGCGCATGCCACTTGCAAGAATTCCGTCCCTTATCACTTGATCAGAAAAATGAGAGCCTCCTTTAACATCTTAGGTCCTCTGTCGGTTATACACAACGAGGCAGGCGTTCCTTTACCTGGAGGGTGTTCCATCGGTCCCAGACCGGTCGATTTACACTTGATGGGATTATCGAAACTGGGTTTTGACAATCGAATTGAACACGGTGTGGTTTTCACTCAAAGGAAGGTGAAACATCAACATTGCACCATAGACCTTCCTTTTCCTTCCGTTGGTGCCACCGAACAGATCCTTTCAGCTGCTGTAAAACTGACAGGAACAACAACCGTCATCAACAACGCCGCTAAAGAGCCTGAAATTTCGCAACTTATCGAGTTTTTAACCCGGATGGGGGCAAAGATCAAGGGCAAAGATACCTCATCCCTATATATAGAGGGCGTTGATCGCCTTCACGGTATTGAATTTGAAGTCATTCCCGATCGTATGGAAGCCGGAACCTATCTTATAGCCGGATTGATCACCAATAGTGCCATAACGGTAAACGGCTACATACCTGAACACAACCAAGCGCTGACGAACGAACTCATAAAGATCGGAGCACCCATTGAACTCAAAGGAAACTTGGCAAGCACGCATGAAACATCAAAACTGTTGGATAGTGCCTATATCCGTGCGGATATTTATCCCTTTTTTCCAACCGACATGCAGCCGCAAATGACCACCCTGTTGACATTGTCTCAAGGGCGTTCAGTGATCAACGACAAGGTTTTCCCGGAAAGAAATGCCCATGCGGAAGAATTAAGAAGATTGGGGGCACATGCCTATGTTAGGAACCAGAATATAATCATCACAGGCCAAAAGGAACTGCAAGGAGCCCCCGTTTTTGCCACCGATCTCAGATGTGCTGCGGCTTTAATCCTGGCGGGATTGGCGGCAAAAGGAGAGACATGTGTCCAGGAAGTTGACCATATCTTCCGGGGTTACGACCGCATCGTGGAAAAACTAAGGGGTTTAAAAGCAGAGATATCGTTGAAATAAAATAAAAGGATACCTTGAAAAGTGGATATTCTCATGTTAATACCCTTTGTCATTCAACAAGTATCGGTGTTCATTGAATCGACACAATGATGAAAACACCCAGACTCGTTATAGAAAGTTTACATTTATTGCCGTTTTAGAGTATAATCAAACAAACGAATGAATTGATAAAAAAATGGAGGTACACTATGGCTAAGTTTAAAGCATTGGAGGATTTCGCCAGCGAGGGAAAGGGCTCTGAGGATATCCCTGAAATTCTCCCCGTCATACCCATGCGCACTAACATGTTGGTGTATCCCGGCTCCGTGATTCCCTTTTACATCGGACGGGAAAAGTCTTTGAATTCATTGGAAGAATCCATTGAAAAGAAAAGCAGATTTTTATTTTTATGCTCACAAAAAGACATCCAAGACAACGAACCCAAAGAAGTGGATTTGTATACACATGGGGTTGTAGCCAGAATCATGCAGTTGATGAAGCTTCCCGACAACTCTTTTAAAGTGCTGGTAGAGGGAGTTGTCAGGGGTAAAATCATCGACGGGCTTGTTGATGGCGAATCCCTTTCTGCCAAGATTGAAATTTTGCAAATCAATTACCGCAACACCAAAGCTTTGGAAGTCCTTATTCGAAAAGTAAAAGACGAAGCGAGAAAATTCTTCCAATATATCAGAAGAATTCCCAATGAAGCCCTTCAGGCATTGGAAAGCACGGAAGACGCCGATAAATTCGCCGATTTAGTCGCATCCATCCTTCCTTTGAAATTAGAAGAAAAACAGGTGTTGTTGGAAATCGTTCACCCAAAAAATCGCTTAGAACTCTTACTGGAGATCCTCTTAAGAGAGAACGAATTGTTGAAAATAGAGGAAGAACTGGAACGAAAAGTTAAAGGAAAACTGGAACAAAATCAGAAAGAATATTATCTGAGAGAAAAGATGAAAACCATTAAAGAAGAACTGGATGGTACCGGTGATCCTGAGATCATTGAAATAAAAGAAAAAATCGAAGGGGCAAAACTGCCTGAAGATGTAGAGGAAAAGGCACTCAAACAACTGGAAAGACTGGAAAAATCCCCGACATTCTCGGCCGAATCCACAGTCATCCGTTCTTATATCGATTGGCTGGTGGAAATGCCTTGGAACGAGGAATCCGATGACATTATCGATGTCAAAATGGCCAGAACGGTATTGGACCATGATCATTACGGTCTGGAAGAAGTGAAAGAGCGAATCCTGGAATATCTGGCCGCCCGTTCATTCTCAAAAGGGCTCAAAGCACCTATTCTTTGCCTTGTCGGCCCTCCAGGCGTGGGTAAAACATCATTGGGAAAATCTTTGGCAAAGGCCATGAACAGGAAATTTGTCAGAATGTCATTGGGAGGCATGCGTGACGAGGCAGAAATCAGAGGCCATCGGCGCACCTATGTTGGTGCACTGCCGGGCAGAATCATCCAACTGATCCGTGAAGCGGGTGTGAAAAACCCCCTCATTTTATTGGATGAAATCGATAAATTAGGCCAAAGCTTTCAAGGAGATCCCGCATCCGCCTTGTTGGAAGTCCTGGATCCCGAACAAAACAAAACCTTCACCGATCATTATTTAGAAGTGGAGTTTGATCTCTCCAAAGTGATTTTCATCACCACGGCTAACGTACTTTACACCATTCCAGATGCCCTTCGGGATCGCATGGAAATCATTGAAATATCCGGTTACACTAAGGTTGAAAAGGAAAAGATCGCCGCAGGGTACCTCATTCCTGAAATCCTGGATGAGCACAACATGTCGGATAAAGTCGTCATCACCTCCTACGCATTAAGCGAGATTATTGACGGTTACACCAGAGAAGCCGGCGTAAGGAATCTCAAACGGGAAATCGCTTCAGTGGTCCGAAAAACTGCTTTAGAACTGCTCGAAAAAGACAAAACCGCAAAAAAGATCAGAAAGAAAGATGTGGAAGAGCTCCTGGGACCCCCTAAATATCTGGAAGATGAACGCCTTAAGAATCCCGAAATAGGTATTACAACAGGATTGGCATGGACAGCCGTGGGAGGGACTGTATTGCAGGTTGAAGCACTTTTCCAACCGGGTAAAGGCAATATCCAAATGACCGGTCAACTGGGGGACGTGATGAAAGAATCCGCTCACATTGCCCTCTCTCTGGCACGAGTTCGATGTCAAAAAGACTGTGCTGAGAATTTTTTTGAAAAGCATGATATCCACCTGCATGTCCCTGAGGGAGCAGTGCCAAAAGACGGACCATCCGCCGGGGTAACCCTGATTACATCCATCGTATCCTGTTTGAAAAACAAGCCGGTTAGAAATGATGTGGCCATGACCGGTGAAATAAGCCTTAGGGGAAAGGTCTTTCCAATTGGCGGTGTCAAAGAAAAAGTTCTGGCTGCATATCGAATCGGTATTCGGGAAATCCTCCTGCCATCGGCCAACGAAAAGGATTTATACAAAATTCCAAGTGAGATAAGAGAAAAGATCATCTTCCATTTTGTGGATAATGTTGACGAGGTTTTACAAATCGCTTTGAAGGACTGATCAACTTTGTATAAAGTCAAAAACATCGAACTGCTCAAAACGGCTTTTTTACCCAAACAATTGCCAAATGATATGGCCGACAGAAAATCGGTAGCCTTCGTCGGCCGTTCCAACGTAGGAAAATCGTCACTCATCAACATCCTGTTGAACAGGAAAATGGCAAAAGTCAGTTCAACTCCTGGGAAAACCCGTTCCATTAACTTCTACATCGTCAACGAAAGAGACTACTTTGTTGACCTGCCGGGCTACGGCTATGCCAGACGTTCCGCAGAGGAAATCAGGAAATGGAATACGCTGATGCATGCCTTTTTTTCGGACGCCAAAGCGTTGGAAATGCTGTTCGTGCTGATCGATTCCAGACATTCACTGATGAAAGCGGATCATATCTTTTTTCAATGGATCCTGGAATTTCAAATCCCCATTGCCATTGTACTGACTAAAACGGACAAGATCTCAATGCAACAGTTAAACGAAACCATTCAAATGACCCGCCAGGTAACCCGGCCTTATGGAGACTTCAACCTGTTTCCTTTTTCGTGTTCCAAACGAAAGGGAATTAGTGAATTGATGACATTTATAGGAGATGTACTGGATTGAAAAGGTTTAAATTCCGACTGGACAGGGTGCTGGACATCTTTATCAAAAGGTTGGATCAACAGCGTATGAACGTCCACCGGGCTCAGATGAAAAGAGATACCAAAGAAGTGGAAATCATCGAGTTCAAACATCACATTGTCGAACAGGAAAACCGGTTCTCTTATCTCATGCAGTCCATGAAAATCTCGCCTAGAGAATGTGTATCATGGGAAAACTATATCGATTATGAATACATACACTTGGAACAATATAAAAGTGAATTAAAACAATTGGAAAAACAGCTTGAAGAGGAAAAAAGAAAATACATCGCCATCGATAAAGAGTGTAAAACCCTCAATAAATTGAAAGAAAAGAAGAAAACAGCCTTTTATCTGGAACAGGATTTAACCGAAAGAAAAGAAATGGACGAAATCGCAATTCAAAGGATCTTTAAGAAAGCAAACACCGAAGGAGGTTTTTGATTTGGCGTACTCAAAATGGGAACAGCTGACCTGTGTGGAACATCCTTTAGTACAGCATAAACTCACCTTAATGCGAGACATACAAACAGGCCCCAAAGAATTTAGGGAATTACTCCGGGAATTAACCTTGCTGCTGGCCTATGAAGCCACGGCAAATCTTAAAACAAGCATCAAAGAAGTTCAAACCCCGATTGGTACGACGCAAGGGAAAATCATCAGCGACAAGGACGTGGTCATCGTACCCATACTCAGAGCCGGCTTGGGTATGTTCGATGCGGTGCTGACGTTGCTTCCAAATGCTTCGGTGGGGTATATCGGTGTATACAGAGACCCAGATACCCATAGACCGGTAGAATACTATGCCAAGATGCCCGAATTGAATGAAAAAGAACTGTTTTTACTTGATCCGATGTTAGCCACCGGTCATTCAGCGATCAAAAGCATTGATATCCTGATCAAGCAAGGAATTGACGAAAACAATATCTACTTCCTTTCTTTGCTTTCGGCTCCTGAAGGAATCAACGAAATTCTATCGGTCTATCCAAAAATAAAAATCTATACCGCATCAGTAGACGAAAGACTCAATGAAAAAGATTATATCGTACCGGGTTTAGGAGATGCTGGAGACCGTTTGTACAGAACAAAATAGTAAAAAAAGCGGGTTTAAAACTTCCTTCCCCAAAGAAACAGAACAATACCCACAATCGAAGCCGTATACACCGTGTTGACTATATCTTCGGTGGAGTCTAAGTATTCAAGATTACTTTCTATAAAAGTGCATGAACTCAAGAGAAATATCATCAGAACGATAGTCAACAAAATCAGAAATCTTCTTTTCATGAAAAATCACCTTTAGAAATTGATTAAACACCTGCTTGGCAACTCGCAGTGAAATTATATCATACATCAATCATTGATAAGGAGGGAAAACAATGTCTGAAAAGCTGAAATGGGGAATTCTTGGAACGGCAAACATTGCACGAAAGGCCTTAATACCGGGAATACTTGCTTCGGAAAATGGAGAGCTCTATGCATTGGCCGGAAGAAAAAAAGAAAAGGTCGAAGAATTTGAAAATCTGTTCAAACCCAAAACCGTCTATCATTCATATGAAGAACTCCTAAAAGACGATAATGTTCAAGCCGTTTACATCCCTCTTCCCAATGCGCTTCATCTGGAATGGGTGATCAAAGCGCTGGAAAGTGGTAAAAATGTCCTATGCGAAAAACCGATTGCGTTAGATGAATTCGAAGCCCAAACCATGTTCAATACTGCTTTCAGTCAAAAAAAGGTTCTGATGGAGGCCTTCGCTTACATTCACAATCCCCTCATCAAAAAGATGAAAGAGATCATCGAGAAAGGAAGTTTGGGGGAAATTAAAGCCATGGACATGATATTTACCTTTGACTTGACTCAAAGGGAAAAGGACATCCGCTGGTCAAAAGCTCTGGGGGGGGGTGCCATGTACGATTTGGGATGTTATACACTGCACTTGATCAGGCATCTGGCCGGAAAAGAACCAAGTGAAGTCAAATCATTTGTGAAAAGGACAAAATTGGGTGTAGATGAATCCACTACGGTTATCATGAATTTTGACCAGCAGTTTCACGCCACATTCCACGTGGGATTCACAGAACAGTTTAATCAACGATGCCAGATTCACGGCTCAGAAGGTTCTCTGATAACTCCTTTTACATTTAATGAAAAGGGAATCTTGAAATATTATATTCAAAGGGGAAAAACAATCACTGAATATACGGTTGATTCGCCTGATAATTATCTACTGGAAGCCACTCACTTTGCAAATGTGGTGTCGGGAAAAGAACAACCTGCCATCTCTATCAAAGATTCGGTAATGAACGCTTCCTGGATCAGAACAATATTAAACCCCTTTTCAAATTAAAAACTAATGGGGAGGGCGAGTGCCCTCCTCTTTTGAATACCGGTTTCACAGTTTTAAATCCAAAACTGCAAACCCTTTTTATAACACAAAACATGGTATAATAGAAAACATACACAAAAACTCTTCAAAAGGGGGATAATTCATCATGAAGGTATTAGGCTTAATATTTGCCGGCGGCCGAGGTGAAAACCTGGGGTTACTGACAACAAAAAGGGCTAGCGCTGCTTTGCCGGTAGCTGGAAAATACAGAATGATAGATTTCACCATGTCCAACATGGTTGCATCGGACATCAGGCGTGTTGGTGTTTTGACACAATACAGCCCCAGAAGCCTTATCGACCATCTTGGTTCCGGAAAAGAATGGGATTTGGACAGGAAACACGGTGGGTTGGCCCTGTTACAACCTTATATGGCCATCAGCAACAAATACTGGTATCGGGGAACAGGCGACGCCATCCATCAAAACATGACCTTCTTGAGAAGAAGCGACGAGGACTATGTGTTAATGGCCTCTGGTGACCATATTTACTCTTTCAACTACTCGGAAATGTTCAATTTCCATTTTTCGAAAGGCGCAGATGTCACCTTTTTGTACAAAGAATTGGATGAAACCTACAATTTATCAGAATATGGCCAGTTGGAAACCGATTCGGATGGAAGAATCATCCGATTTGAGGAAAAGCCGTCACAACCCGTTTCAAAAAAGGCCTTTTTAGGCATCTATTTCCTAAATAAGCATTTGTTAATGGATTTACTGTATAATACTATCCCGCAATCCGACGGCTATGATATTTTATTGGATGTGCTGATTCCCAGTTTGAACAAACTGCGTTTTTACGCCTATCCGTTTGACGGCTATTGGAGAAACACCAAAAAGGGGATAAATGAATACTTTAAAATCAACATGGATCTGCTGAATAACGAAGTTCGCCAACAGCTTTTCTACACCGGCAACAACGTGCATACGAAACTGAAAGACCTGCCCTCTCCTAAATGTACCGGTACGGCTCATGTGGAAAATTCGATCGTTTCAGATGGATGCATCATCAGCGGCAGGGTCATCAACTCGATCATTTCCAGAGGTGTCCAGATTAAGGCCGGAGCAGTTGTGGAAAATTCGATCGTTATGCAGGATACAGTCATTGAAGAAGGGGCGCATGTGAAATACTCCATATTCGATAAAGAATGCAACATCAGAACGGAGAAGAGATTAGTCGGCAGGAAGGACGACCTTTTGGTCTTTGAAAAAGGAAGCGTCATTTAAGGGGGGATTGTGATGCATTCATCTATTGTTGCCATGGTATTAGCCGGAGGACAGGGAACAAGGCTGGGGGTTCTGACCGAAGATATCGCCAAACCTGCTGTTCCCTTTGGCGGAAAATATCGAATCATTGATTTTGCTTTAAGCAATTGTGTCAATTCGGGGATATACAAAGTGGGGGTACTGACTCAATACAAACCACATAAACTGAACGCTCATATCGGTATCGGAAGACCTTGGGATCTGGATAGAAAAGGTGGCGGCGTCACCGTTCTTCAACCTTATACCTACGAAAGCGGTAAAGCATGGTTTAAAGGAACAGCGGATGCCATCTATGAAAACCTTGATTTTCTGGATGAAGCCAATCCCAAATACGTTTTGATTCTCTCTGGAGATCACATCTACGGCATGGACTACATGGATATGCTGAATTTTCATATTTCAAAGCATGCCAAAGCCAGCTGTGCTTGTATGAACGTGCCCCTTAATGAGACCTTCAGATTTGGCATCATGGTCACAGACATTTCCAAACGCATCGTTGAGTTTCAGGAGAAACCGCAACAGGCCAAAAGCACCTTGGCTTCTTTAGGAATTTACATCTTCAACTGGGATTTTCTCAGAGAAGTTCTCATTCAAGATGCAAAAGACGAATCTTCCAGCCACGATTTTGGAAAAGACATCATACCAAAAATGGTAGGAGAAAAAGATGACATCTTTGCCTTTGAATACGACGGTTACTGGCGAGATGTGGGAACCATTTACTCCTATTGGGAATCCAATCTGGAACTGATTCAATCCATCCCGCAATTAAATCTTTACAACAATTCCTGGAGATTCTACACGCGCACAGAAGAAATGCCACCTGCTTATTTTGGCAAAGAATCTGTATGCACGAACAGCCTGGTCAGTGAAGGTTGTGAGATTCACGGGGTTCTCAACAAATCTATTCTTTTTCAAGGCGTTCAAGTGGGAAAGGGATCTCTCATACAAGATTCCATTATTCTGACTGGAGCTACAATTGGCGATGGGGTGGAAATATCCAATGCCATTATTGCAGAAAACGCCCAAATCGGTTCAGGAACCAAAATAGGTGTGGGAGAATACGCCGAGAACGAAGAAAATCCCGGAGTATATAATTCAAATATCAGTGTTATCGGGTATCATGCAATCATTCCTGAAAATGCTACAATAAGCAAGAACTGTGTTGTCCATAACGGTGTCAAAGAAAATGCAACAGATAATTGGCAGGTTCCAAGTGGAAAATGTGTCCGATAGTAAAAATATCAAGATCATAAAGGGGTATTGAATGTTTTTCGACTTTTTCTCGCTGAAAATTAAAGCGGAAAGCAAAGCAACGGATGAAGCTTTTTTGGGTTATTTCTTTGGAAAGACCAACGAAACCATTGAATACCGTTTTATTTGCTTTCCAAGACGTTTTTCCAATCAAATCGTTATTGACCTGAATTTACCCCTCGCCAATTTTAGGGAGAGTCTGAACAATTTCTATGCAGATGTTGCCAATCATTCAGTAGAAGTTAGTGAAATGACCGGAGAATTCATGCGTTATCTTCACAATCAGATTGACAAACTGGGTGGACGTGAAGGGATCGCTATCCGTTTGTCAAAAATCATACAAAACAACGAAGTGGACATCATTAGATTTGAGATAAACGAAATCTTTAAAAATTGGACCAGTTCGTTGGATCTTGAGTTGGTCGTCGAGACATCCACTTACGAGGAACTGACCAGTTCGTTCTTAGGTGATGTTGACAACGGACTGTTTCTGGATTCTCTGAGAAGCAGAGACGACATCATGAGCCTACCCGAGATATACCCCATTGTAGACCCATTGGAAGGTGTTTCCATTGACCAATTCGATATTGGGGACATGATCTACTGCACAATTTTGGGATTTACGGATGAAGACTCCCAACGGAAACTCCTGGAAGAATATCCCGGTCATTTTGATGCGGAGAATAAAAACATTATTCCCTTAGAGGCCGTTATCGTTTCAAAGGAAATTATGCCTTCGGTATCCAAGAATTTTGTGCTAATCAAAGTACAAATGGGCACTTTTTTTGTTGCAAAATCCATTGTCCTCAGGAGCATCCGGCTCATGTATGATCCGGAAAAGATGAAAAAACGCTTGAGTTCACTGAAATCAGAAGCAGCCAGTGATTCTTTATCATTAGCTGAAGTCATGAGCAAAAACAGACGGATTCAAGCGAGTTTGAACAAAACCATCACTGAAAAAAAGAGCAGTGGTTTCGGCGACTTTTTTCTGACGACCTTACTGCTATTAATGGTAACCGGTTTAATCGTCATCTTGGTTTATTTTTTCCTGCTGACTTAAACCAGCGACCAATAGAAAAGGGGATTCAAAAAGACTATCGAATCCCCTTTTTTTCTTTTATGGTTCCTCTACGGTTGGTTGAATCAGCATCTTCACCTTTTTTTCAATCAGTGATAGTTCTTGATTCCATATCTCTCTCTTTTTCAGTTCATTAAGAATTGACAGAGCCGGCTGTTTTTCGCCTTTGTTCATGAAAGCATATACCTGGCCGATCAAGGCCTCTTTAAAATAAGGTTCTTGGAAATCCACCTGTTGGAAATACGTCAAAGCCTGGTCGTTTTCATTAAAATGAAGCGCACAAATTCCTAGACCGATTTGAATTCTGCTGTCCTTCAAACCCAGTCTTAAACAATGAGAAAACACCTGTCTGGCTAAATCGTAATCTTCCCTTTTTACAAAAGCAACACCCATATTGTAGTAAACCAAGGGATTATTTGGCTCCTCCTCGATAATATCTGCATACATACTGAGGGCATCTTTTACCTTTCCGCTTTTGAGGACTTCATTCGCTTGTTTCAAACTGTGAGAAGAAAAAACCTGTTCCCGATAATCCATGCTTTCAATCAGTCCTTTGAGCAAAATATGGAATCATATAAATAGCATAATAGATAGAATCCGAGTAATCGAGTCCTGCTATTCTTAGGGAAATGCTCACCGTTTTGATTCCCTCAAAAGGCAAAGACAGGTTGTAGTTGATCTTTTGAGTCAGGACAGTGATGACCTGTGAAAAATACTCCTTTAAAAACGTCTCCATATCCGAATTGACAACCATTCCTCCGGTTAGCCTAGCCAGCATCTTCACCTTGTTGGGAACAGATACATTGCTTAAAACAAACACACTCACGTTCTTTGAAAACAAAGCCGGAGCGATGTTTTCAAATTTGAAATCATAACCGTCATATTTCCATAAGACCACGTTAAATTCAGTTTTTTTAAGTTTTTGAAACCCTTCGGAAAAAAAGGTTCGACCGTCTGTGATCTCAAAAAAATTAACAGTGGAAGGAACGGTTTCCAATTGATACGGAACAAACCCGCCGCTATCAATGACACTTAAGAAAGGGGAAATAAACTGAAACCCTTTTCCAACGTTATCCAAAGCTCGAAATTGAATGTCCAGCTCGCTTAAGTTTGCTTCCACCGCATCAATATTCACAAAAGCCATGGGTTTTTCCTGAACGACGGTATACATTCTTAACCGATTCATGTTAAAATCCGTGACAGTTAAAACAGGTGAATGGTAGTCAATATCACTAACACCGGTTAATTCGATGTTCGTAGTATCAATGATCTGATACTCTGCTTCTTCCACAACAGAATGTGCGGTTAATACACCGTCATCCCATACCGTTAAAAGCATCCCATCCGGGCCTACTGTACTGCAGACGGCCAAGGCATCATCTCTGAAAGGAATGGAGAATTCTTCTTCAAATGAGTCAGTACGAATGATCCTGAATTCTCTGGATGATAAATGCTGCAAAATGATTTGGTCAAAAGAAACATCCACATCGTTGATGATATTCACGGTGTAACCATCCGAAAGGTATAAATAGCGAATAACCTTTCCCGTGCTGCTGAGAATAGCCACTCGATTATTAGGTGGATCCAGGACATAGACATTGCCCATACGATCAATGGTCTGAACAAACGGCTTCCTAAATCCTTCGAACTCGTTTACAACTTCGCTGTTTGATAAGTCATAAACATAGACCTTCCCGGAATCCAAGTCAGAACAATACAGCATTCCGGTAATCTTGTCGATCACAATGGACGAAGGCGCCTTCAAATCCAATTCGATGGCACTGTTCTGACCGTACTTTGAAATAAAAATAAACTGATTGGCACGATCCAGTATGTAAATGGCTTCGTTATACACATCAGAAGCGACCGGATTATAAAAAAATTCATATGTATCGTAAAAACCTTTGATCTCGTTCATGTATTCCAAACCGAGAATGGGATTCTTTTCAGTTACTTCCTTGCCCAGCATTTCCAACACTTTCAGAAGAATAATAATTTCGGTTCGATCCGGTTCAATTAATAGAACGTTGTTCAGACTTTCGACCGCTTCGCTGGTATCACCGGTTTCAATATTCAACTTCGCAAGGAAATACCAGAATTTTGGAATGTCTCTTGGATAAACCGGCTTCTCGAATGCCTTTTCAATCATCTCTTGGGCTCGTAAATAATTCGCTTCACCCCAACTTTGAATCGCTTGCGAAAAATAGTACCTAGACCATTCCTCCTCAGGCAT
>Ga0209203_1000555_pt1 | contig 31322 bp, 23 predicted proteins | sample AD_UKC109_MetaG_FD_184423 | JGI IMG/M metagenome (GOLD analysis project Ga0209203, IMG submission 184423) | Active sludge microbial communities of municipal wastewater-treating anaerobic digesters from Hong Kong - AD_UKC109_MetaG (SPAdes)... | ecosystem: Engineered > Bioreactor > Anaerobic >... | reverse complement strand
TCATGTAATCTGTGATCAAATGCAATCAATTCTGATGGACATACGAAAGTGAAGTCTAATGGATAGAAAAAAACCACTTTAATTTTGTCTTTGGTTGCTTTTTTGAAATTGTAATCGTCAACAATTTCACCGGTTCCTAAAACGGCTGCACCTTTAAGATTAGGAGCTTTTTTTCCTACTAATACACTCATGTTTTTTCCTCTTGTGTTAGGAGAGCATGACTCTCATTGATTTAAAAAAATAAAAATCCTATTTTAACTAATCGGAGATGATTTATCCATTAGATAATTTATATCGTATTATTCTGATTTTACGAAATCAACTGCCATAAATGACCGGAATATCCTTTCGCAAGCAAGAAATTAAGCCACTTTTGCAGGAATGTGTTGAGAGTGGTTCGGGTCTTTTTATGAATTTGCGGACAAACTTTGGGTCCCAGCAAACGGATAAATTTTTGCACATCCGTGCAATAAACAATTTCTGCAAGTTGAGCATCATGATAAATTTTGATATTGATTTCTTCACTGCTTTGAGAATCAAATTCATAATTCATAATGATTTCCGTGGTGTATTTGTAACAATTGATGATTTTCATCACCAGTCTAGGTCTGTTTTTTGCCGTACTGATGTATTTTTCACCCGTTTTAAAATGGTTAGGTAGCAACAGTTGCAACATCACAAAATTATTCTCATGACGAAGTGTTAAACACTTGGGATTAACAATTTCAGACTTTCTTATTTTGTTTTTAACAGGGTTGGTTATCATTAGTGAAGTCTATTATGGATATTGAGGGCAAGCAATACTTTTCCAGAAATTTCTTCAATAGAGGTATCAGTTGTACTGAGAAAATCAACGCCATTTCTTAAAAATAAAGCTTCAGCATCGCTCACTTCTCTCTGACACTGACGTAAATTGGAATATCGGGTTCCTGCTCGTCTTTCAGATCGAATTTGTGATAATCTAAATGGATCAATAGTCAATCCGTAAACTTTGTCACGGTGTTTTAAAACACTATCCGGAATTTTCATTTTGTCTAAATCTTCCTCAGTCAGCGGATAATTGGCAGCTTTCACACCATATTGCAAAGCCAGATACAAACAAGTCGGGGTTTTACCGGAGCGACTGACACCGAGCAAAATAATATCAGCTTCATCGTAAGATGTACTGATTCCATCATCGTGAACCAAAGCAAAGTTGGTTGCATCAATTCTGCGGTTATAGGATTCGGAATCAACAACTCCATGAGCTTTTCCCACAACCGGAGAGCGCTTAATTCCCAGAGTGTCCTCAATCGTTCTCAGCAACCGATTGAATGGGTCGAGTTTAAGTCCGCCACCGGAATGAATTATTCTACGCAATTCAATATCAACAACCGTGTTAATCACCAGAGGTTGACAATCGACATAAGCATCTTTTATTTTTTGGGCCGCAGCTTGTGCTTTTTCCACCGTATCGACAAAAGGAATGCGAATTTTGGTGAATTCAACATCATCGAACTGTGAAACCAACGAATTACCGACAGTTTCAGCTGTAATTGCTGTGCCGTCAGAGACATAAAAGATTGTACATTTTTTCATAAAATATTCTAATTCCGCCTGATATCAGGTTACATAATGTTAAAATGCCGTTTTTCAAACCTTTGCAGATTGAGCTCATGTCAGAATACATCTTAAAACTAAACCAACTGGGAATGAAAGACCTCGCCAAAGTCGGTGGCAAAAATGCTTCATTGGGCGAGATGATAACACATTTATCCGAATTAGGTGTGAGTGTTCCGGGTGGATTTGCCACGACTTCTCAGGCATTTATAGATTTTCTGGCACAAACCGGTCTGGATGATAAAATCAATCAGCGATTGAAACAACTCGATGTAGATGATGTAAAAGCATTGGCGCAAGCCGGTCATGAAATCAGAACATGGGTTTTGGAAACTCCTTTCCAACCAAAACTGGAGCAAGATATTCGCAGCGCTTATGAAAATCTTGAAAAAGAAATCGGTGCTGAGGCATCAGTCGCCGTTCGTTCCTCTGCAACGGCTGAAGATTTGCCCGACGCCTCTTTTGCAGGACAGCAGGAAACCTTTTTGAATGTCAAAGGTATTGATGATGTTTTGAAAAAAGTTCATGAAGTTTTCGCATCACTTTATAACGACCGTGCCATTTCTTATCGTGTGCATCAAGGTTTTGATCATCATGATGTGTATCTTTCTGCCGGAATTCAGCAAATGGTTCGCAGTGATAAAGCTGCCAGCGGAGTGATGTTTTCAATCGATACCGAATCGGGTTTTGAAGATGTGGTTTTCATCACTTCATCTTATGGTTTGGGTGAAATGGTGGTGCAAGGAGCTGTGAATCCTGACGAGTTTTATGTTTACAAACCCAACATTAAAAACAACAAACCATCCATTTTACGTCGGAATTTAGGCACTAAACACATTGAAATGGTTTACGGTGAAACCGGCGTCATTACCCAAAATGTTGCAAAAGACCGTAGTTTAGTGTTTTCCATCAACGATGATGAAATTGCAGAATTGGCAAAACAAGCTGTTACCATCGAAAACCATTACAAACGCCCAATGGATATTGAATGGGCGAAGGATGGAATTACCGGCAAACTCTATATTGTTCAGGCACGTCCTGAAACCGTAAAAAGTCAGGAGAAAAATTCACAAACCATTGAAAGATACAACATTTCCCGCCAAGGCAATGTGATTTGTGAAGGTCGCAGTATCGGACAGAAAATTGGCGCGGGAATTGCGAAAGTAATTAACAGTATCAGTCAAATGGACGAAGTCAAATCAGGTGATGTTTTGGTCACCGATATGACCGATCCGGATTGGGAACCAATTATGAAAAGAGCCTCAGCGATTGTCACCAATCGTGGTGGAAGAACTTGCCACGCAGCGATTATTGCCCGTGAGTTGGGAATTCCGGCAATTGTGGGTTGTGGAAATGCCACTTCAGCCATTGCCAATGGCAGCGAAGTGACGGTCTCTTGTGCAGAAGGTGATACCGGTTTTGTTTATGATGAAATTATCGAATACAACATCTCAACAACCAATCTGGACAATATGCCCGAAGCCCCCTTAAAAATCATGATGAATGTTGGAAATCCCGATCGTGCATTTGATTTTGCTTCTTTACCACACAAAGGAATTGGGTTGGCTCGATTGGAATTCATCATCAATCGCATGATTGGAATTCATCCCAAAGTCTTGCTGAATTACGAAAACCAATCCGCTGACATTAAAAAGATTGTTGACCCGATGATCAAAGCCTACGGTTCACCGGTTGAGTATTACATCAAACGACTTGCAGAAGGCATTGCAACTTTAGGAGCGGCATTTGCACCGGAAACAGTGATTGTGCGTTTGTCTGATTTTAAATCCAACGAGTATGCTAATCTCATTGGCGGAAAACAATATGAACCTCACGAAGAAAATCCGATGATTGGTTTCAGAGGAGCTTCCAGATATATCGACCCATCGTTCCAGCCTTGTTTTGAATTGGAATGCAAAGCTTTGAAATACATACGCAATGAAATGGGCTTAACCAATATTTGGGCAATGGTTCCATTTGTGAGAACTTTGGAAGAAGGTAAAAAAGTCATCGAAATCATGAGTCAATTTGGCCTTACTCAAGGTGAAAATGGTTTAAAAATCATCATGATGTGCGAATTACCGTCAAATGCTCTTCTTGCAGATGAATTTCTGGATATTTTTGATGGCTTCTCAATTGGCTCGAATGATTTAACTCAACTCACTCTTGGCTTGGACAGAGATTCTGGATTGGTTGCCGATTTGTTCGACGAACGCAATGAAGCAGTCAAGAAACTTCTGGCAATGGCAATCACGACTTGCCGTAAACGCGGCAAATACATTGGAATTTGTGGCCAAGGACCGTCGGATCATCCTGATTTGGCACAATGGTTGATGGAACATGGTATTGAAAGTGTGTCGTTAAATCCGGATACCGTTGTTGAAACCTGGTTATCCTTGGCAAAAAGTAAATAATTGTTAAACATACACCATCATTACATTTTTTCATGGTGAATGGATATATGATTGCGACTTTTAAATCTATGGAAATATTAAGTTGCAAGAAATTATTCAAAAACTAAGAAAAGCGAAACAGTCCCACAAACGCTGGGTTAGCTATGCTTCAGCTTTAATTGAGGGTATCCCTATTGAAAAAGACCAAGTTCCAATCAATTATACCGACTGTGAATTTGGTTCTTGGTATTATGGTGATGGTCAGGCTTTATCCGGTTTGAGAGAGTTTAAAGAGATCGAGGATCCACACTCACAACTTCACACACTATACATGCAAATTTTTGCTCTTTTGTTTAATGAGAAAAAACACTCTTTATTTAGCAAATTGGTTGGAAAAGCTTCAAAAGTTGATGAACAAAATAAATTGGAAGCCAAAAGAAAATTCAAATAACTTGATTTAGTATCGAAAACAATCGTTGAAAAACTTGATGTTTTGGAATCCAAATTAAAAAACATGGCTGATGATGAAATTCAAAAACTAGCTTAACTTCTTTAACACCAATCCCACTTTTGCCCTTCCCTTCAAAACTCCTGTAAATTATCTGCCAATCTCACCAAGCAAATCTAAGATTATTTCTAAAAATTGCAGATTAGAAGTTCAAAAAAGATTACAATGATAACAAATTTGTGATTATTCCAAAGTTATGATTGCTTATCTGAATGATAAATCTTACCAAATTATTGATGGTGAAACTGTTTTGCAGTTTGCCAAACGAAATCTTATCCAAATTCCAACATTATGCGACCTTCCACAATTGGAATCCTTTGGTTCGTGTCGTGTTTGTAGTGTAGAAATCGCTTTTTCCAAAGATGGAAACCGCAAAACTATGGCATCGTGTCACACGCCGGTTAGCGAAGGTATGTACATTTATACGCATAGTGCGAATATCAACAAACTAAGAAAGAACATTATAGAACTGGTTCTTACTGATCATCCGTTGGAATGTTTGACCTGTGAAGTCAATAACAATTGCGAACTGCAATCCGTTGCAGCCAGTGTTGGCATCACCGAAGTCCGTTATCCTCAAGGGGATAATCACAAACATTACCAAAAAGATTTATCCCATCCTTACATGACTTCGGATTTGTCAAAATGCATCAATTGCTATCGCTGTGTTCGTGCTTGTGATGAAATTCAAGGTCAATTTGTCCTGAATATGGCTGGTCGTGGTTTTGACAATCACATTATAAAAAGCAATGATGTTTCATTTATGGATTCTGACTGCGTGAGTTGTGGTGCTTGTGCCCAAGCCTGCCCGACCTCAGCAATATCCGATGTTTTTATGTCAAAATCAGTTCAATCGACTGAGAAAACACGAACAATCTGTACTTATTGCGGTGTTGGGTGCAATCTTGAGGTTGCTACAAAGGATAACCAAATTCTTAGCATCCAGGCATCAAGCGATGCGGAAGTCAATCAAGGTCATACCTGCCTCAAAGGACGTTATGCTTTTGGCTTTTATAACCATCCCGAACGATTACAATCGCCAATGGTTCGCCAAAATGGTGAACTGGTCGAATGCTCATGGGATGAGGCCTATGATTTTATTCAAGAAAAACTCACAAAATTGATTTCAGAATTTGGTAAAAACACCATTGCCGGAATCAGTTCCGCTCGTTGCACCAATGAAGAAAACTATCTGATGCAAAAATTCATGCGAACTGTAGTTGGTAACAACAACATTGATTGCTGTGCCAGAGTTTGTCATTCTCCTACTGCACTAGGAATGCAAAATACATTTGGAACAGGCGCAGCGACCAACTCCATTGAAGATATCAAACACACCGATTGTATTTTAGTTATTGGAGCCAATCCAACAGAATCTCATCCTGTGACCGGAGCCAAACTCAAACAGTTTGCGATGAAATCAGGCACAACAATTGTGATTGATCCCAGAAAGACCGAACTGGCTTCATACGCAACCTATCATCTCGCACCAAGACCGGGAACCAATGTTGCTGTTTTAAATATGATGTTTTATTACATTATCAAAAACAACCTGGTCGATCAAAACTTTATCAATACCCGTACTGAAGGTTTTGAAGATTTCAAAAATTCTGTGATGCAACTCAACATGGATGAATTGCAAAATATAACCGGAGTTGACAAAAACCTGGTGGAACAAGCAGCCATTGCCTATGCTTCTGCTGCAAATGCCATGAGTTTTCATGGTCTGGGTGTTACTGAACATTCCCAAGGCACAAAAGCAGTGATGCAAATTGCAGAATTGGCAATGATCACCGGGAATATCGGCCGAAAAGGCGTCGGTGTCAATCCACTTCGCGGACAAAACAATGTTCAGGGAGCTGCCGATATGGGAGCTCAACCGCATCAGGGAGCCGGATATTTATCAGCTTACGATACCGATATTCAACAAATTTACTCTCAACATTATGGTGTGCAAACACCCATTGAGAGTGGTTATAAAATTCCTGAAATGTTTGATGCCGCCATCTCAGGAAAATTAAAATCCATGTGGATTATCGGTGAAGATGTAGTTCAAACCGATCCAAATACCCAAAAAGTAATCAAAGCATTGAAAAATCTGGACTTATTGATTGTTCAGGAACTCTTCATGACCGAAACCTGCAAATTGGCGGATGTTGTTCTTCCGGCGAGTTCATTCCTTGAAAAGAACGGCACATTCACCAACGGTGAAAGACGGGTTCAGGCGGTTCATCAAGCGGTTCAACCATTGGCAGGAACGAAACCCGATGGGCAAATCATTATCGATATCATGAATCGTATGGGAATGAAACAAAAAGACTATCATCCTGATTGGGTGTTGGATGAAATTTCAAAAATCGTGCCTTTCTTTGCCGGAATTTCATGGGAAAAGCTCGGAAAAAATGGAATGCAATGGCCGGTTGATTTATCAGGTAAGCAAAGTCCTTTAATTCATGAAACAGAATTCAAACGAGGTTTGGGGCATTTTGAATTTCACGATTTTCATGAAAGCAATGAAATTATTCAGCATCAAAAAGAATTTCCCTACATTCTCACCACCAATCGTAAATTGCAACATTACAATTGCGGAGCTATGACCCGCAGAACCAAAAATGTAGAATTGCTGACTGAGGATGTAATCCTTATCAATCCTAAAGATGCACAAACCAAATCAATTAATGATGGTGATTTGGTTTGCGTTTCTTCAGCTCGTGGGAAAATAGATATTAAAGCTCAAATTAGTGATGAAGTTAAGCCGGGAATTCTGAGCACGACTTTTCATTTCCCTGAAATCATGGTTAACAATATTACATCTGATGAACATGATGCCGATGCCAAATGTCCTGAATATAAGGTAGTTGCGGTAAATTTTCGTAAATCCAAAGGAAAACATAAACAATTGGCTCAATCAGTATCCTGAGTAGTCAACATAATAGTAATCATCGCTGCCACCCATATTGTTTATCACATTAAGCATGGTGGCGTGATTTTCTGTCATTGAATTCTGGATAGACGTAAAAATCTGATTATTCACAGCCATATCTCTTTGTTTATAATCCAAATACTGACTGAGAGACATTCCTTTAGCTGCAGCTTCTTGTCGGTAACGACTTTCAACCGATGCAATATCATATCCGCTATTATTGCTATGGTACTGACTGACCTGATTCCAATAATTCTGGGTGGTTTGTGAATTCACATTACTGTAATTTTGACCATACATTTGTGATTGAATTTGAGCCACATATTGCTGTTGTTGCGCTGAATTCAGAGATGCCCATTGAGTTGCCACAATATTCCAGATAAAACTGGCAAATGCCAAAGTTTGCTTCTGTTCTGCTGGATAGGAATTGAATTCACTGATCAACTTCACTTGCAATGTCATTCTGTCTTGTTGTGATAATTGATAATCTTGACCTGTCAACATCGCCTGAAACTGCAAATAATTGATATAAGCATCCACATCCTGATTGCTTAAACTTAAATTGGTGTTGTAATCAATGTTCAGTATCTGAACATACCGATTCAATGTTTTCACAAAGTGATAATTGTTCATTTCCGGTTTTTGCTGAATCAATTTATGAAAATCAGCGGTTAATTGTTCCCGAACCATAGCCACAGCTTCAATATTGTTTAATGAATAAACCTGAGTCATTGCGGTTTCAACTTGCCTGACTTCCTGATAAGAGTTTTGTGGATTAGCATTAAATTCGTTCACAAAATCGACTCGCATCGCATCAACATCAGACTCAGAAACCTTTAGTCCAATCAACAATTGCAAGAGTTCTACATAAATTTGTAAATCTCTTTCCTGAAGTTGTAAACCCGAATTTTGGCTCAAAACATTGCTGAATGCAGGATTGTTCCAGGGATAATTATTGGAATGACTATTTACAGACGTTGTATTTGCAGTTTGATTTGAGTTATTTGTGTAGCTATAAACTATTCCATACTGATCCATCAACACCAACACATTGTCAGTATAAGTTTGAACTGAATACTGATAATAATTACCTAAAGTGTCCTGCATCATCAACAGATTATTTTGTATAGAATAAGTCCCTTGCAACGCACCCATTGGACTAGCAAAACTAAATTGGCCATTTGGAGTCAGTACCAACTGAGTGTTATTGGTTAGGTCGTGCCAGATTGTTTGGGGTTGAGCTTGAATTGAAGTAGTGAAAAACAAAATCAATACAATTAAAAGTTTAGTGTTATTATTCATAGCAGTTTTATGTTTATGATTTGTCATTATAAACGACATTAAAATCTATAATAGGACAAGCTATTCATATAAACTTCAAAAAGCATGAATTACAATTAACCTGTTTTTATTTAAAATATTGATATGATTATCTCCATTCATAAAAAAATCTATTTATCTTCTCTACTATTTCTTTTGAGTACTCACATATATGCTCAAAATAAAATCGAGAGAAAGTCTTTGAATCATGATAGCACTTGTTTTACTCAGGGTCTAATTGTTCAAAATAATATTGTTTGGGAGTCTTGTGGCGGTTACGGACAATCTCGGGTTATTAACTGGAATTTACAAAGCGGTGAAGTTATTAATGAAACTGAGATAAACGACAAATATTTTGCCGAAGGATTAACCGAATTTAATGGTAAATTGTTCATGCTGACTTGGAAGTCTCAAACCGCATTTGAAATTGACAAAGAGACACTGAAAATAATTAAATCTCATAAATATTTTGGTCAGGGCTGGGGCTTAACCGCCGATGGCGAATATTTAATCATGTCCAATGGCTCAAATATTCTTCAATTTATCAATCCGGAAACTTTTAAAGCAGTCAAAGGAATAGAAGTTAAACTAGGAAACACTCCGGTTTATTCACTGAACGAACTGGAATGGATTGATGGTAAAATCTGGGCGAATGTTTTTCAGACCGATTATATTGTTGTCATTGACCCTGAAACAGGTTCTGTTACACAAAGGTTCTCGCTACCCAATTTATTAAAAGAAAAAAACATCAAAAAACCAGGCGTTCTTAACGGAATTGCTCACGACATCCAGTCTGGCAAAACATGGATTACCGGTAAAAACTGGCCATTGATATTTGAATTGTAAGTTTAAACAAATATATTCTTACTCAAATCCATTGGCGAAAATAATGTCATTATTCAGATAAACATAAGCAGAACCTGAGGAAGCCCCTAATTCATCATCGAGTTTTGCTCCTATTAGCGTGTGTTCTGACGTTTGGTCTACTGAAAATCCAAAAAAGTCATTGGGCGTGCCATCCCTGGCGGTTAACTTTTCTGATTGTGACCAGTCCATACCATCAAATGCAAAAACATAAGCTGAACCTGTATCACCTCCGGGTGCACCAATCATGGCACGATTACTCAGTACATTGACTGAAGCACCAAAATAATTATTAGCTCCTCCATCATCAGCAGAAAGTTTTATGGGTTGTGACCATAAGTTATTGCTATTGTTGTAATCAAACACATAAGCGGCTCCAGATTGTGAGCCATTATCGTCTTCCCGATAAGCACCAATGAGGGCCCGATCTCCAGACAGGCTGACCGAATACCCAAAAAAGTCATCAGACTCAGCATCATTGGCCTCCAGTTTTTCAGTTTCAGACCAGATACTTCCATTCCATTCAAAAACATAGGCAGAACCCGCATTCGCAGCACTGGTATCATCCTGATAAGCACCAATTAATATCCTTTCACCATGCAAACTGACGGACTGTCCAAACCAATCACCCATTGCACCATCGCTCGCTGTTATTTTTTGTGTCTCTGTCCATTGACTGCCATCATAATCAAAGACATAAACTGATCCGGAACCATCACCGTGATCATCATCGAGATAAGCACCAATAACAGCACGATTTCCTTGCAGGCTAACGGCATAACCAAAAGCGTCGCTCGTGGCACCATCACTGGCAATTAATTTGGCTGTTTGATTCCAGTGGCTTCCATCAAAATCCAAAACATAGGCAGCACCTGTGTCTATGCTGTTTTCTATATCGTATGGAGCCCCTATGAGTGCACGATTTCCTGACAGACTCACTGCAAAACCAAATGCAGCATAATCAGCGCCCAAGGTTGCCGTCAGTTGTTTAGTTTGATGCCAGTTTTGACCATCGTAATCATACAGGTAAGCAGCGCCGGTGTTGTATCCATTGTCATCATTACCCGGTGCGCCTATCAACGCCCGGTTTCCGGATATGCTCAGTGATTGTGCAAAATTATCATAATCATGAACACCCGGATCAGGCAGAAGACGTGTTTGTTCCAACCAGCTTCCGGTACCGTGATTAAATACCACAACACCGCCTGTCACTCCATTTTGAATAACCCCGGTTAAGGTACTGATAAAGACATGATCAGCGTTAAAACTGACCGAATTTCCAAATTCATTGCCTAAATTCCCCGCAGAATTTGTAAACGTTAACGTTTGATTCCAATCACTGCCGTTATATTCAAACAGGTAAACTGTGCCAAGTGTACTGTCTAGTGAGTATCCCGGAGCACCAATCAATACAGAATCCCCGAACTGATCCACGGACACGCCAAACCGGTCGTCACTTTGACCATCGTCAGCAATTAATTTACGGGTTTGAATCCAGTCTGTTCCATTAAATTCAAACACATAAGCTGAACCACGACCACTGTCGTCGTTAGAGGCACCAACCACTGCCCGGTTACCCGATAAACTGACTGAGAAGCCGAACCAATCATTGATATTTACATCACTTGCGGTGAATTTATCGGTTTGAGTCCAACTGCTCCCATCATATTCAAAAACATAAGCGGCTCCCGACTCACCGTCATCATTGTGGGCTCCCACCAAAGCAAAATTACCGGAAACACTGACCGAATAACCAAACCAATCGTGTGCTACCCCATCATTGGCTGTTAATTCTTGCGTCTCTTGCCATTCAGAACCATTGTATTCAAAAACAAAAACTGAACCCTTCAAGCTGTCGGTACCCCAGGCGCCGATCATGAGTTGGCCGCCTGACTTGCTCAAACTACCACCGAAATTATCTGAATTGACAACACCTTGAGCCATGATTTTTTGTTTTTGAGTCCAGTTTTGGCCATCAAATTCAAAAACATAAACAGCACCGGGTAGATCTGTAGTGCCACCGGTCATATTCACAAAAGCCAGATTTCCTGATAACAGCACTTCACCACCAAAGAAGTCTTCATTGGTGATGTCATCAGACTGTAGAATGGCGGTCAGTTGCCATTCCTGATTGACCCAATCATAGACGTAGGCTGCACCTTTACCTCTTGACTCAAGCCCCAAACCCAGGGCGCCAACCAATGCACGATTGCCATCGACAGAAACAGATTGGCCATAATTCAGGCTGTTATTTGATCCAGTGCCTCTTCTGACATAGGGTGCAGGAAGTAGTTTTGCTTGCTCTCCGGCTTGTCTTGCTTGAATGGTATTTGGATAAGTGGAATCCGGTAAAGTTAAATTCTCAGCTTGAGATGAAATAAAAACCAAAAACAATGAAAAAAAAACAATGTACTTTACAGCAGCCCCCATACCTAAACTCCTTTCCTAATTGATCAATTTAATATCCGATATTACATAAGTTAAGATTTAATGCATAATAATTTTTTAGAAAATCAAAAAAAAGAATCTTAAATCATATCGTCATTTACATCGAAACCAACAAAAATTGGATTGCCTGAATGGACTAATGGTCAGTCAATTGATCTAGTAGTTAGAAGAGATAGATCTAGCATATGTATAGATCCACCTCAGCCTGTTTATGTTTCAAGAGGCATATTAAACCCACTCCTTGAGGGAAATTATAGTCTTAATTATTATATTGTAACTTTTGAAGACCAGTTTCCTCCCAACCTAGCTGACTACGATAAATATTTCGTAGCAAGCATTCCAATTGAAGTTCTGGAAGGTCCTCCAACAATTGATGCAACTTCGAATTTAAGTCTGGCATTGTTGATATTTCTGCTGTTTTTATCGGGATTTTATGGATTGAGATTTATAAAAGACCAATAAGAATTTCAAAACAATATTATGGCTCTCTGTTTTCTTTGGTATAAAAGAGAGTCATACAAACCAACACTTGCCAAACGATATAGCCGATGGAGTTGATAACGACCAAATTGGAATCAATTGAATAGGAAAAAATAAAACCTCCAAAAGCACCGGTGATAATTACCATCCAGTAGGCATGTTTTTTGAATCTTATTGGAATAATCAACTGCACTGCAAGCAATGTCAGAATCGCACCTAAACCTCCCGATAAAATAATCGATGTTCGATGACTGATATCTGTAAAGAAAACATCATATCGCTTGATCGCCAGTTCAGATACCAAGGTGTATATAAAAATGCTGGATGCAATTAACAGCAATACCTTTAGAACATTAAACCTTTTCAAATATGGCATCATCACCAAAACTGCAAAAACCGCTCCAATCAAGCTATTTACTAGTGACACACCATAAATAACTGCCGAATTGTATTTTTCCAAATAGGCGATCGGAACAACCGAAAGTCCTGACAAAATCGCTAAAACGACTCTGAGGTTTAAAGATAAATTGTGACTAAACATAATTCTGCTTTTGTTGGATTATTATCAATATTGGTTATTGAAACTTTAAGAATCGGATATAATCATACTCCATGAGAATCCAAAACACTACAGATAACCGGAGTTCATCTCACCTTGGAAAGACTATTGTTCGCATCATTGGTCTTTTGTTGGTTATTTCCAGTTTGATAATGATTCCGCCGGCACTCATTGGTATGATTTACGGTGATGGAGATGTGAGACCTTTTTTTCATGGTTTTCTATTTCTTTTCACCAGTGGTTCTTTGTTACTTATCATCTTTCGCAAGTCACGTTCCGAATTAAAAATTCGCAGTGGATTTATTGTTGTCGGCTTGTCTTGGTTTATTCTTGGTGTTAGTGGCGCTATTCCTTTGTATCTGGCAACCTCCATGGAGTTGTCCTTAGCTGACTCAGTTTTCGAATCCGTTTCGGCGTTGACAACCACAGGAGCAACCATTATCACTCAACTGGATGGTTTACCTCACTCTATTTTGTTTTATCGCCAATTGATGCAATGGCTCGGTGGTATGGGAATCATCGTTTTGGCAATCGCCATTCTGCCTATGTTACGAATTGGTGGAATGCAGATGTTCAAAGCAGAAACTCCCGGTCCGATGAAAGATCAAAAGCTCACTCCCAGAATTGCCGAAACTGCCAAAACATTATGGTATCTATATCTTGGTTTCACGATTATGTGTGCTCTGGCCTATTATATGGCGGGAATGAATTTATTTGATGCTGTCGGTCACTCTTTCTCAACATTAGCTACAGGAGGAATGTCGACTCATGATGCTTCTATTGGGTATTTCAACAACTCATTGATCGAACTCATAAGTATGATATTCATGCTGGTGGGAGGAATTAACTTTGCTTCCCATTTCACAGCTTGGAGATCAGCATCTATGAAAGTTTACCTCCATGATACAGAAATAAAAACCTATTTTGGAGTCATAATGTTTTCTTTGGTTTTCATTTCTATAGTTTTGTTAATTACTGAATCTCATCCAACACTGTACGAAACGATAAGACACTCAGCATTTAACATCGTATCGACAATAACTACAACAGGATTTGGAACTGAGGATATAAGTATGCTACCGTTGATGGTGCCATTTTATTTTATTATTTTGGGAACAATAGGAGCATGTGCAGGATCGACTTCGGGCGGAATCAAAATGATTCGAGTCATTTTGATCTATAAATTAAGTTTGCGAGAGTTATATCGCCTGATCCACCCACATGGGAAGTTCATTATCAAACTTGACGGAAAAATTGTGAATTACCGAGTATTAGACTCTGTATCAGCATTCTTTTTCCAATTAATATTCTTACTTATGATTTTTATACTTCTTCTTTTATCCTTTGGAGAGGACTTAACTACATCTGTGTCAGCAACATTTTCAGCAATGGCTAATCTTGGACCTGCATTGGGAGATGCCGGTTCTAACTATGCGAGTTTACAAGATGGTAGCAAGTGGGTACTATCTTTAGTAATGATATTCGGACGTTTGGAAATATTTACAATCTTCCTGCTGTTTATTCCTGCTTATTGGGAAAGTTAGGCTTCTATCAAGTCTTGGTTTTTTATTCTATAACCATGAAGAGCATAAAGTTATTGAAGTTTTCTCACGATTGACACCTCCCCTTTTATCTGGTATTTTACAACCTCACATTAATCGAGGATTTACCTATGAAAAAGATATTAATTATCACACTCTTATTCACAATTACATCGTACGCCCAAGACTGCCCAAATATCGAAAATGATATTAAAAGACTGGCTTGCTTTGATAAGTTATATCCAAAGATTAATGAAAATATTGATCCAAGGGTTTTGGAAGCAAGGAAGAAGGTCGTGTCCGACTTCAAAAACCCAGTTGATGTATTATTCCAAAATGAAAAGGTTTATACCAACATAAACCTTAAAGATGATGAAGTGGTGGTTTGTGGTGAAGTAAACGGAAAAAACTCCTATGGGGCTTTTGTTGGCTTTAAGAGATATTTATCATTTCCTGCTCTAACGATCACTCAAAGTAAAGATAATGCAGTGAAATTTATGCATATATACTCTAATGTATGTAAGGATACTCAAGTGAAACTTCTTTCTTTCCTTGAGATGGCACAAGCAGATATTGATAAAACAGTTTTCCACAATTGGATTATAAGCAAATTAACTCCATCTTCTCTTTCAGAATCAAACTGGGTTGCATATAACATTGATAATAGTGGTTTAGGAGTAATGGAGAATAATTCTCTAGTTATTACATGTGAGAATAATCAACCATTTTTAGGGATATTAATAAATTCATCATTTGGAATAAAAGATGAAAATGCAAGAGTGTCACTCTACTCATCAGATATTGGTTATGAGTCTGAAAATTGGGTGTACCTGGACAAAAACCTTATATATAAAAATGACAAAATAAAAGATATAGTAAAAACTCTAACCAGCATTCAAAACTCAAAAGAATTAAAAATCGGAGTAGGTTATTCCTCCAGTTCAGAGACGACTTTTAAAATGGACGGTTTTGATGAGGTAATTAAAAAAATCAAGAACGAGTGTCCTGGAAAATCCAAGTATTGGAAATAAACTACTAAAGTGAATACATCTTAGCATCACTTTATCTAGAACCCTAAATTTTTAGTAAGAACAATCATTCTTAGCATAATGCTAAGATGAGTTCTTACCATACAACCTCATTAACACTTTCTCTGGTGTCATTGGGGCGTGGAATTGGCATTGATACTGTGGATTAAAGGCTTTAATGGCGTTGTTGATTGCAAAATAAGCTCCGATTCCGTACATCAACGGAGGTTCACCAACGGCTTTAGATTTTAGTATTGCCATATCATTACCTTCAGTTTTCAAAGATTCAATTTGAATGTCTTTGGCTATGGAGAAAACATCCGGGATTTTATAGGTTGATAAAGCATTGGACAGCAGTTTTCCATCATTATTGTAGGCGATTTCTTCCATCGTCATCCAGCCGATTCCTTGTGCTAAAGCCCCTTCAACCTGACCCATATCCACTCCCGGATTCATACTTTGTCCGAAATCATGAACAATTTTCACTCTGTCAATTTCATAAGTTCCTAACAAACAATCAACTGTAGTTGTGATTGCTGCCAACCCATAAACATGATAGGCAAATGGATGACCTTTTTCCTTGGTTTTGTCGAATTGAATTTTCGGAGTTGCATAGTGTGCATTTTCGGTTAAGCACACTCGTTTCCAGAATGCCTCAAACACCAGTTTATTCCAGTCCCAGTCAGTTTCTTTTTGCTGAATAAAAACTCGACCATTGTTTATTTCGATTAAATCAACACCAACAGAAAACTCATCGGCAACCACATGTTTCAATCGTTCCAATAAAGATTGACAAGCCTTAAGCAACGCCTTTCCGTTTAAATCAGCAGTAGAACTGGCAGCAGATGGTGAAGTATTTGCCACACGTGTGGTGTTGGTGGTTTCCAGTTTTATCAATTGCTCAGGGATCGAAAAAGTCTGAGCGGCTATTTGTAGCATTTTGGTATTAACACCCTGCCCCATTTCCACCGCTCCGGTGCTGATACCGACACTACCGTCCTGATAAATATGCACCAAAGCTCTGGCATGGTTCATTGGTGTGTTAGTAAAAGAGATTCCAAAGCAAATAGGCATCAATGCCATGCCTTTTTTGAATTGTTTATTTGTGTCATTAAACGAATCAATTTCTTTCTGTATTTTATTGATTTTGAACGTTTTATCAAATTGACTCCAGCAGTTTTGAGCTTCAACATTCTCGGCAATTTGTCCATAATATAATTCATCGTTTTCCTGCAACAAATTGGCTTTTTGAATTTTCCATGCCGGAATATTTAACTGCTCTGCTGCTTTTACGATGGCAGATTCGATGACAAACTTTCCTTGTGGTCCACCAAATCCGCGAAATGCCGTATTCGGCGGCAAGTTGGTTTTACAACTGTGAACCACCGTTTTTACATTCGGTATAAAATAACTATTGGTCGCGTGAAATAATGTTCTTTCAGCAATTGCCGGAGACAAATCTGCAGCAGCACCCGAATTTTGTAAAAATTCAGCTTGAAAGGCTTTGATTTTTAAGTTTTTATCCAAACCGATTTTGAACGAGCTTTCATAAGGATGACGCTTGCCCGTCATTTTCAAATCATCATGCCTGTCCAGAATCAGCTTAACCGGCTTTTGAGTGAGATGTGTTGCTAATGCCACCATGCAAGCCCACGGAGTTGCCTGATCTTCTTTACCACCAAATCCTCCGCCCAAACGAGTGACATCAACTTCAATTTTGTTCATCGACACACCAAGCACTCGTGCTGTAATTCTTTGTACCACAGTTGGGCCTTGTGTGGATGACATGAGCTTAATACAGCCGTTTTCCATTCTTTCCGCATAAGCTCCCTGAGTTTCCAGATAAAGATGCTCTTGTCCATTGCTAAAGACCTCATCCTCAAAAACATAATCACATTCAGCAAATGCTTTCTCAACATCACCCATGCCAAAACTTCGAGGTGGATTGATAAATCCTCCTTGCTGTTTTGCTTGCTTGGCTGTTGTGATGACCGGTAATTGATTACAAGTAACTTTAATCAATTTTCTCGCTTGCCTGGCTATAAAGTTGGATTCAGCGACAACGATTGCCAAAGGTTGTCCCTGAAAGTGAATTTCATCTTCAGCCAGCAATGGTTCATCAAAAATAATTCCACCAATTTGATTCTCACCGGGAATATCTTTTGCCAAAATCACTGCTTCAACCCCCGGAAAAGACAAGGCTCCGGAAATATCCAGTTGCAATTGATTGGCATGAGCTACGACACTGGAAAGAACAGCAGCATGCAATGTGTTGGATTTGGTGATTATGTCATCAATAAACAGGGATTCTCCCCTGACATGTCCGTTGGAATCAATATTTTTCATAACACTTCCTCAAATTTGATTGAATCAGGAAATAATTTTAAGAAATGTTGTTTAATGATTTGATTTGCAAGTAATTTTTTATAATCAGCAGTTCCACGAACGTCAGAAATCGGCGAGATTTCCTGATTTAATATTTCCAAAAGTTGCTTTAAAGTACCAAGATTGATTTCTTTATTGATTAAAAATTCACTGCATTTTGTTAAATACATAGGAATTGGAGCCACACCACCAATAGCGATATTGGCTTTTAAAACCGTGTCATTTTTTATTTCCAAATAAATTGCACTATTGACTGTTGCAATATCCAGATTTCGGCGTTTTGAGATTTTTTCAAAATTGAAATATGCACTTTTATTTGGAATGTTAAATACAATTTGTGAGATATGCTCATCTTTTTGCAAAGCAGTTTTTTTATAGTCCAGAAAGAAATCTTTCAGTCGTATTTTCCGTGAGTTTTTCGAACTTTGTAATGTTAACTCCGCATCCAACGCCAGACAAAAAATACTCATATCTGCAATTGGTGATGCGTTGACAAAGTTTCCGGCAATCGCCGCCATATTCCTGATTGGTTCTGAAGAAACCAGCCTCAGAAAATCATGTAATTCCGGAATTGATCGAATTAATTCGGGATTGTGAAATAAATCTGAAACCGTCGCATTAGCCGAAAGAATACACTTGCCATTTTGTATTTTGACTGAACTTTTGGATTCTGAATGGATAAATCTTGCATGGTTTCTGAGAAGAAGTTCATCCGCTTTTTGTACATATAAATCTGTACCGCCGGCAATAATATTTGAGGAATGGTTATTTGGTATTTTTGGTTCGATTGTAGCTAACTTCAAAGCCATACCTGCAAAGTATTCAGGGATAAAACCTTCTGAAATGAGCTCCTGTAATTGATATTTTTCTCCTTTGTTTTGTGTTTGAGAAATGATGTCCTTTGCCGCTTTTACCAGTGAAACATAACCGGTACAACGACAGATATTACCGCCGATGCAATCCAGCATTTGTTCTTCTGAATTCAAACTTGGGTTGAGACAATAATTCGTCATGGCGATTACAAATCCCGGAGTACAAAATCCACATTGTGTGGCATTATTATTTTTTATTGAATTTTGTACCGGAGTGAGTATATGATTTTGATTCAAACCCTCAATCGTAACAATATGCTTGCCATGAGCGTTGGCAAGAGGTGATATGCATGACGTAATTGTATGATATTTAACAGAATTATGAGAAACATCTAACTCTCCAACCAAAACCGAGCAAGCAGCACAATCTCCCTCTCTACAAACAATTTTAGTTCCTTTCAAACCTTTATCATCACGAATGAAATCTACCAGTGTTATAGATTCATTTGCATCAGTTTTTATTATTTTATTGTTAAGTATAAATTCGATCATCAAAGCATTTTATAAGATAAATGGATTGGATTGAATTTTTCTCGATAATTTCTGAGAAATAACAGATTCAAATTTCCCTATCTTGATTGAATACATTATAAACTTTATTCACTCCGTTTAACTTTGCAAATTTTTCTGCCAATTTATCATCTCTAAACGTAAATAGTATTCGATAGGAGAAAGACTCAACTAGCAAAGGTGCTGCATATAACTTTGAGTGTATAAAGATAACAATTGATAATAAAATAACTAAAATACCAAGGTTGATCCAAAGGTTTTGAATTTGTAGAAAGCTCCAAAACAAAAGCATGGCCACGGTTGTGAGTATTACCAAACTCAAAAACAACAACCGAGAAATCCATCTGCCAAATGTGATATTTCTTTTATGTTCTGTACAAACAGGAACATTTACTTGCCAGTTTTTAAACATTGGCTCGTTAAAGGGTTGATTGATTGTGATAAAAGTATTTAGATTTAAAGAGGAGTCAGGGTTTTCTTTGCTACATACCACACAAGCATCCGGAAATTTAAGTTTTTCAAAATACTCTTTTTGAATATCTACTCTGGTTGTCATTATATTTTAATTATTTTTAAACACCATATCCATTATACAAATAAAAAATCCCCGTAGGTAAACCCTACGAGGATTAAATTATACTTAAACTTAACTTGTTATTATTATTTTCGGATTAATCCAAAAATTCAGTCCAACCATTGGTCCACGCTGTTGCTTTAGAACCGAAAGCACCAACATAGTTAACTTTATCAAAGAAAGCTCCCCATACTTCAGGATCCATCGTCAACCCTGTAGGAGTTGAAGATGTTGGATAAATATTATCCAATGCCGGATTCGCAACCATGTTGCCCGGTTGAGCTTCGAAGAATGCTTGATTCGTGAATGCATCACCATCTTCTTCTTCAAAGTTAACATCACAACTAATCACAGTATTTTCCATAGTTAATGTACCTGTCAGATTATTAGGTGTTCCTGCAGCAGCAAAAGTCGCATCCGAATCAATATCCAGACATTTTTCAAAACCTGTAACAATCACGTTTGTAAAGTTGGCACCGGTACCACGTCTCAAAACCATACCTGTAGTCGTTTTGTTATCAGAAGGCGCACCAATAAATGTCGCATTTGCAATCATAGGTTGTGAGCGAGGAGATGCATCATTGTTTTCTTCATAGTTGTCAGCTTCAATTCCTCTTTCTTTATCATTTGCAGCATCCGGATCTTGTTTTGCCAACAAATATTGCACCTTACCATCCCAGCCATGAGTCCAGTCTAATGAATCATCTTTAATACCTGTTAAAACGATATGTTTAGCATTTACAGTACCACCAAAAAACTCGATACCATCATCTTCATTCGCATGAACCTGAACATAATCAACAACCGTTCCATCACCAACAGCTTGGAAAGCGATACCGTTCAATTCGTCTTCGTCATTAATTCTGAATCCACCAAATTGTACACGTACATACTTCAACACACCACTTGAATCATGTGGCTTATCACCGCCAAAGTTTCCTGAGCTTCCTTCCCCAACATCTTCACATTGAGCAAATGGAACGGCTTCATCACAAATGTTGATTGGAGCTTTTCCATTAATTACCAAACCGCCCCAGTTACCAGCTCCTGCTGATGCATCACTGGCATTAAAAGGACCTGTGAAAACAATTGGAGCTTTAGCTGTGCCTTCGGCAAATATTTTCGAACCACGTTGAACTGCAAGGAAATCATTTCCGGTTACACCTAATACACGAGTACCAGGCTCGATGGTTAAATTAGCTGTTGTACCACCGTCTTCACCAACAAATACTCCGCCTTGAAGCACCCAATTAGTATCATTTGTAAATGTCACATCTCCGGCTAAAGTACCTGTAACAATACAAGTTTTTGGTTGAGTGGACTCTGTTGCAAAATCAGGACACCCTGTGAATTTTTGTTGATAGGGACAAACTGTTGCATCACGGACAGCGCCTGCAATTTCATCCTGCGGAGTTAGAGTGAATGATAATTCAGTTGTAGATACCAAATCACTATCTATTCCAGATATGTTTACAGCCATTGACTGGCAGTTTTCCACATCAATATTCATTGTTCCAAAAGGATTGTTTGTTCTGCTTGAGGAAGTATCAAAATTACCTCCAGTTACAGTTAAGAGATTGATTTCTAATAAAGACTCGCCATCCAGTACTTCGTCTGAACCAACAACCCAAAATGGATTTCCCATATCATCATAAACATAACCGGCAACGAACATTAACCCTTTTTCCGGTCCGAGAGGAATATAGTCAAATGCCCATCCTCGACCTGCTGAAATATCGGATTGATACCAAAATCCTTCAAAATTCTCATCAACCGTAATTGCACTCGCAATGCCGGTTGCTAATAATGCGCCACTCAACACTACGGATTTAATTTTCTTAATCATTTATATAACCTCAATTTAATTCCAAGAAAGCCGCCATGATAGATTCGATGTATTTCAATTCAGTTACAGAAAAATGAATTTTTTGTGACTTTTATTTCAAAAAAATTAAATAACAATATCGCAATATAATGTAATAAAACTGTCACATTGCAGCATTAGACTTTGCTGGCTTTTTACAAATTTAACAGAAATGAAAACCAACTCACTCGTATTTATGATACTAACTTGTTGTTTTTGCCAAAGTGCAAATTCGCAAACAGATGAAAAACTAGCAAAAAATCTGATTAGTCTTCGTGGCCAAGTTGAAGACTTGCAATCAGAGTTGAAAATCCTGAAAGCCGAACATCAGAATTCAATGTCGTACTTGAACACTCGCAAAACAGAGATTAGTGCGAACATTGATCGTAAAGAGCTTCAGATTCAACAATCAGAAATTGAAATCACTAATCTGCAAGAGAAAATTAAAAATCTCGGTACTAATTCTCAGGAACTTATTCCACAAGTTGAAGAAATTATTGCTGGTTTAGAACAATCTGTCGAAACAGGCATCCCTTTCAAGCAGGAAGAAAGAAAAAGCGTTCTGGCTGAAATCCGTAGAAATCTAAACTCAAGTAAGATGACATCACAAAATGCGATTAATCAAATTTGGGCTTTTGTTGAGGATGAAATCAGATTGACGAAAGAAAATGCCATTTATTCACAAACCATTGAGCTCGATGGTGAAAATTTACTTGTTGATGTCGCCAAGCTGGGAACGGTCCTGATGTACTTCAAAACCAGAGATGACAAATACGGCTCAGTTAAAAGAGAAAACAATAATTGGAAACACTACCTTCTGACTGATAATGCAGAAATTCAACAAGTGTCCAATCTGTTTGAATCATTAAAGAAACAAATCAGACAAGGCTACTTCACATTACCGCTTGAGCTAACAATACAGGAGTAATCATAATGAAACATAAACCCCTCTTATTTATTCTGTTACTTTTGTTAAATATTGAAACCGTATTTTCACAAACCGAAAATACAGAACAAACAGAAATTCCACCAGTTGATAATCAAAAAGTAGAACAAGATATTCAGAATGCCTACAAAAAGGAATATGCATTCCTGACCACTCAAGTTAAAAACCTGCAAACAAGGATTTCAGAATATAAATCACAAGCTCAAAAAGAAGAAGCTGATATCAACCGCGAAATCAGTCGTTTGGAAAATCTTTTATTGTCTTTGGAGCAACAAAGCAATCAACTGGAAGACGATATTTTTTCTATGCAACGCAATTCAGAATCAGCGACTAATAACAATGAGTTAATCAATGCCACTATCACTCAGGCTCAATCAACATTGACTGAATACAATTTAAAGCTGCCTGAAGCCTTTGAAAATCAAACTGAAATTGAAAAAATAACTGATTTAGTCGATTTTGCAAAAGGAATTTTATCCAACAGCTCAAAAACCTCAAAACATCAAGGTAATTTCTTTTTACAAGACGGGACAGAGGTTCAGGGGCAAATACTTAAAGTCGGAAATATTGCTTCTTACGGTATTTCACCAAAAGGCTCCGGAGTTTTAGCTCCGGCTGGTGAAAATAATTTCAAAATCTGGAATTCCAAAGATAATGACTCCGTCAAAAATATTTTGAATTCTAATACAGTGGATTCATTGCCAATATTCCTGTATGAATCCAGTGTCAAACCTATAGAAGAAAAGCAAAGCAAAACCATCAAAGGTGTTGTTGATTCCGGCGGAATTATCGCTTGGATTATTTTTGTTTTGGGCGTGATTGCAGCATTGCTTATCATCATGAGATTCTGGTTCTTGAAGAAAGCTTCATCAAGCACAGAAAAAATACTGAATAAAATTGTCAACCATATCGAGAATGAAGACATGAGTGCAGCGATTAAAGTCGCCAAATCTAAGAAAAGTTCCAGCTCCAGAGTTCTCTATGCAGTATTGAGAAATATCACTCGTGACCGTGAACATATTGAAGATATTGTTTCAGAAAGCATTTTGCATGAATCAGGACAGTTGAATCGTTTTGGTTCGTTAATCATGGTAATTGCAACAGTTTCACCACTTTTAGGACTTTTAGGAACAGTTACCGGCATGATATCGACTTTTGATATCATTACTGAGTTTGGAACCGGCGATCCTAAATTGCTGTCGAGTGGTATTTCAATCGCCTTAATCACCACAGAAATCGGACTGGCAGTCGCAATTCCTGCACTTCTATTCGGAAATGTATTGTCCGGTTGGGCTGAAAGAATTAAAGATGATATGGAAAAAGCATCTTTAAGAGTGATTAATGTTTATAAGAAAATCATTGGCTAATGACAAATACACTCCAACAGCTAATTGATTACTTCACGGATGGTGGATTTGTGATGCCACCGCTCATCATTGGAACTGTTATTCTATGGTGGACTTTAGGCTATCGCATGGCAGCACTGAAGACAGGGACTCTGAAGAGTCCTCGCACACTTGTTTATCGCTTTTTAAAAGGAAAAATGCCAACTCACAACGGTGTGATGGTTCGTGTGCTGCACAAAGGCATGAAACTCAGAAACAAAAATGTTGATAATCTCCGACGATATCTGGATGATGCTTTTTCCGAGGAAGAAAGAGAAATTCAGAAATACAAAACTATCATTTCAACGATAGTTATTGTAGCTCCTTTATTGGGATTGCTTGGAACTGTTTCCGGGATGATTGAAACCTTTGAGTCATTGGGTGACATGTCCTTGTTTTCACAATCCGGAGGAATTGCCGGCGGAATTTCACAAGCGTTAATTACCACACAGATGGGACTAGCTGTTTCTATTCCCGGATTGATTGTCAGCGGAATTCTAAACAAAAAGCAAAAAAACATCGAAATTGAAATAGCACAACTTAAAGATTTGCTGTGTTCTCCAATTCCAGGAGAAGATGAAATCGTGATGAAAAGAAATGATTAAAGAGAATAAACATGAGATATAGAGAAAGCAAAGAAACCGTTCAGGATTTAAATATTTCACCTTTAATTGATATGGTATTTATCCTGCTGATATTTTTCATGGTCAGTACCACTTTTGTCAAAGATATGAAATTGGATTTGGACAGACCATCTGCTTCGTCATCGAATACGGCCTCAACAAAAGCCGTCAGGCTTTACATTGATAATTCAGGCAATACTTACATTGATGGCGAAAATGTCAGAATGTGGGTGATTCAATCACGTCTTCGGGACATGTTGAAAAGTAAAACTCAAAAATCCGTGCTAGTTGTTACGGATGAGAATGTTCCATCCGGCAAACTGGTTGAAGTTGTCGATCAGGCAAGACTTGCCGGTGCAGCTGATGTAGGTGTTGCTACATCTAAAGAAGTCGGTGCCGAATAATGAAAAGAAAGGATAAAGTCTTCCGTTTCTTTAGCGGATTGGTATCCATGATTCTGGGAACGTCAATGGTTCTCAGCGTGTTAATTTTAATCAACAACACATCTGATAATCTCAACGATGTCAACGCTAAATCCGGCTCTGAAATCAAGTTTAAAAGGAATAAACAGGAAACTCAAAATATCGTCCAACGACCCAAACCAAAGCCAAAACCAAAAAAATCCAAATCCAGACCACCAACTCCATTGTTGGGTCTCAATAGTCAACTGAGCGGTGTTGATTTAGGTCTTCCGGAATTTTCAATGATGGACTTGAATGATTTGGAAAATGATTTATTAGGTTCAGGGAATGGTTTAGTGATGACCGATGACACTGTTGATTCTACGCCAAGGGCAGTATTTCAACAACCGGCAATGTACCCCGTTCGTGCTCGCGCTCGTGGTATTCAAGGTTATGTTCTGTTCTCATTGCTCATTGGAATTACCGGTGAAATTGAACAAGTCAAAATTATTGAATCCACTCCTGAGGGGGTTTTTGATGAAGCGGCCTCTCAATCCATTCAAGCATGGAAGTTTGAACCTGCTCAGTATAAAGGATTACCTGTAAAAACCTGGGTTAAACAAAAAATCAGATTCGACTTGAGCTAATTATGAAAATTCGCTTTTTTATTATGTTATTAATGCTGGTAATTGCATTGAATACCGATTGCAAAGAGTCCGACGATGTCAACTATCTCGAACTCGCTTCACTAATGATTAAAGATGATAATCTGGATCGAGCAGAAGTAGCATTATCGCAAGTAAACCTTGAAGATGAAGAACTGGACTTGCAACGATTTTATGTGATTTCAGCTTTACTCAACGTCAAAAGAAACAACCATCAACAAACCATCGAGTTTATCCAAAAAGCCAAACAGCTCGGCAAAGTTGAAGCAGTCATGGATGTTTATCTGGCACAAGCCGCTTATTCAACCGAGGATTATCAGTTAGCAATCAATGCTTTGGACTCTGCTGGAGCAGATATCGCCAAAATTCCTTCGATTTACCACATGAAATCACAAAGTTATTGGAATTTACAAGACTCAGTCAATGCCATTGCTGTTTTGGAACAAGCTGAAAAAATATTCCCTCAAGATGGCAGTTTTCCTCGCCGCAAAGTTTTTTACTATATTGAACTTGGATACAACAAAGAAGCTATGGAGCTTGGGCAAAGTTATTTGAATCAATTTGAGGGCAAACCCGAAGACTTTATTGCAATAGGAAATGCTATTAAATCCACTGGTGATAACGAAAACGCCTTGGAATTTCTTGAAAAAGCCCGATTGCAATATCCTCACAATCTAGATATTAACAAATCTTTGGCGGCGGTTTATATCAACGAAGAAAAGTATTTATCAGCTGCCAGAATTATTCATGAAGCCTCATTCACAAACAGCGAGCTGACAAAAGAAGCGGCAGAATTATATCGTCGTTCAGGAAATGTTTTTCTGGCTTTGAGTTTAAACAGCTTGATTGAAAATCAAACAGAAAAACTCAAACAAAGACTTTCAATCCTAATTCAAATGGAGAACTTTGAACAGGCAGCCGCAATGGAAGAAGATTTGCTAAGAACACGAACCATAGCTGATGACAACATCAAATATGCCCTTGCCTATTCTTTTTTCAATATTGGAAATTATACAAAAACCGAAGACTATTTATCACAAATTACCAGTAGCGATCTTCTGTCAAAAGTTGTGGAACTAAGAAAATTCATTGATAACTGCCATCCGCAACCGTGGACTTGCTAACAAAATCATCAGATTAACATTGTAAAAAAATGATTAAACAATTAAAAATCGTATTATTGGCTCTGTCTTTCGCCTTGATACAAACTTCAACAGCATTTGGCTCTGATAACAAAGACGCCAGTATTTCTGTATTCGTATTTTTTAAAGGTGACCCGCTTTATTTAATTGATATTGTCGAGAATGACAAAATAATCGGCACAACAGACAATTTTGGTAGCACAAAAATACAATTAAAACCCGGAAGCCACACATGGACTTTCAAAAGTGAAGAGGACGAAATCTATCAACACACTCTTGAAGTTTCTGCGCGTGAAATCATTCAATTACTGGTTGATATTAAGGAAAAAGAGCCAGTCAATGTTAGTATGGAATCTTCCAAACAATCTGACAATCAAGCGGATACAACTTTTGCGCAAAGCACCGATGAATCCTCTGGTATTATGACAAAACTCAGTGGTCAAATTATTTCAGCGGAAAACCAAAAACCAATTGCTAATGCCCGAATCTATATCAGCGGAATTTCAGGAAACTTATTCACTGATGATAAGGGTTTATTCAGTACTGAGTTATTAAGCGGAAAATACAATCTCAGCGTACTTCATGCGAAATTCAACAGCACTTTGAAACCCAACATTGAAATTTCCGAAGGTGGATTAACCGATTTAGTCATTGAACTCACACCCAGCGGAACCGAACTTCCTGAGTTTGTTGTGATTGCTCCTTTTATCGAGGGTTCATTAGCTTCTGTGCTTGAAGAGAGAAAACAAAACAACTCGGTTGCCAATTACCTGAGTATGGAACAAATCTCCAAGTCCGGTGATTCGGATGCTGCCGGAGCATTGAAACGGGTTACCGGTTTAACCTTGGTCGATGGTAAGTTTATCTACGTTCGAGGTTTAGGAGAAAGATATTCAAGCACCTTACTGAATGGCGCTAATCTTCCTAGTCCTGACCCGACTCGAAGAGTTGTGCCTCTGGATTTATTTCCAACCGGAATTATACGAAGTATCGAAGTCCAAAAAGGCTATTCTGCATCTTTACCGGCAGAGTTTGGCGGTGGAACGGTAACGCTTAAAACGATCAGCATTCCCGAAGAGAATTTTTTAAATTTAGGATTATCATACGGTCACAACACCCAAACAACTGGCAAGGACGGGCTTACCTATGACGGCGGTAGCAATGACTGGCTAGGAAGAGATGATGGTAGCAGAGAGATTCCTCAACTTCTTTACGATGCGATTGCCGGCGGAACGGAATTAAGACCGAGCAATCCTTTTGTACCAGGAGGTTATGAACCTGAAGTTCTGGAGCAAATCGGCGAGTCATTATCAAACAATTACAACCTCCACAATGAAAAGATTGATCCAAATAGCGGATTTAGCCTTGCCGGAGGTATGAGAAAAGACCTCGAGTCCGGCGTCGTTATTGGGTTCTCTTCAGCACTGGATTATGGCTCTTCTCACCAAACTCGTTCTGAATTGAGACGTGATTTTATTGTTTCTTCGGGTGATACTTTGGTTCTTGATAGTGAAGAATTATCACAAACCACACGACGAGGAATTGACTTGAGTGTGTTCTTAACATCAGGAATCGAATTTTCTGAAAACAACAAAGTTTCTGCAAATTATATGGTTTTAAGAAATAGTAGTGATTTTGCTGAAATTGCCGAAGGCTACAACGAAGATTTGGGCAATTCCAGACGCATTTACGAAATCCGCTGGACAGAAAGAGAGCTCAGTTCTGCACAATATTTTGGAGAACATGTTTTTCCTGAAATCAGTAACTTGAAATTCGATTGGCAGTTTACTGATTCTCAAGCCATGTTTGATGAACCCGATAACCGAATCTATCGTTATGATCGTCGTGAAGAAGGCGATTTTATCTTCTCAACGCGAAATGACAGTAATTCACGAGTCTGGAGAGAGTTGGAAGATTTAAGCCGTAATATCCGTTATGACCTGACTTTGCCATTTACAATTAAGGATAATCACGATATCGCTTTGAAATTTGGTCACAACTGGGTTTATAAAGACAGAAACTCGGATATTCGTCGCTTTGTTTTTGAAGATGTTGGCTCATTGGTCAATCAAATTGATCGTGGTCTCGACCTGGAAAGTATCTTGTCGCCTGAATATATCGCACCTAATGGTTATCAATTGCAAGAAGTGACACGAGCAACCGACAACTACTTTGCCAATCTGGACACTAAGGCAAAATATCTGGGTGTCGATTATTCATACAAAGAATTATTAAACATTTCGCTCGGAATGAGACATGAAAATGTCAATCAATCTGTAACGACGTTTAAATTATTCGATCCGGATCAAAGTCCGGTCACAGCATCACTAGAGGATAAATCTTACTATCCGGCATTTTCTTCCGCATTATTTCTTCCGGCAGACAATCAATTAAGACTTAATTATTCTGAAACGGCAACCCGACCCGATTTTAAAGAATTATCTCCGGCACAGTTTAAAGACCCGGTTTTAGACAGAAATGTCATTGGTAATCCGGATTTATTGGCTGGCTCAATCAAACACTACGATTTACGATGGGATAAATACTTTTCAGAATCCGAATTTGTTTCAGTCAGCTTGTTTTATAAGCAATTTTTCAATCCCATTGAAATGATTATTCTTCCAGGGTCATCAAGAATCATAAGTTTTGATAACGCAGAATCAGCAGAAAACTATGGGGTTGAACTGGAAGTTTATAAAACATTATCATTTATGAATCGTTTTTCTGAGCATGATTTCTGGTCAGATATTTACATCAGCGGAAATTACGCTTACATTGAATCCGAAATTGTCCTTGGAACTGATCGTCCCGGAGGTCAAACCAACAATTCCAGACCATTACAAGGTCAGTCGCCTTATGTCGGTAATTTGCAACTTGGTTATGACAATCTTGATAAGGATTTAAGTGTGTCATTGCTTTATAACATCTTTGGAGAAAGAATTTCAGAAGCAGGTACCAGCGGAAGGCCGGATATTTATGAACAACCTTTCAACCAACTTGATTTAGTGATTTCCAAAAAGCTTTTTGACCGTTTCAAATTTAAAATCAAAGCAACGAATTTATTGGATGATGAAGTGATTTTCTTACAAGGTGATGAAGTGACCAGAAAATTCACCAAGGGCAGAACTTTCAGTATCAGTATTGATTACGATATTTTTTAAACAGAGATCTCAACAAATTCGAATTTGCGGGAACTCCACTTTAAAGCAAGTTCCCTCGTTGAGCTTGCTTTGAATATTTAATTCGGCTTCGTGATTTTGGCAAATCTGTTTAACAATTGCTAATCCCAGACCGGTTGAGTTGAAATTTTTATCTTTGGAGTTATCAATTCGATAAAATCGCTCGGTTAGATGCGGAATGTGTTTTTCATCAATTCCACGACCATTGTCACAGACTGATAACAATGCTCTATCCTTTTGCGCTAACCAAGTCAGACGAATCTGAGTTCCTTTAGGGTTATGATTGATAGCATTTTTTAATAAATTGGAAACCAGACCAAAAATTTCTTCTTCATCACCGAAAATATCCAGTTCAGAATCAACCTCAGCGAACAGTTGATAATCTTCAGCTCCGGAACTATTTTTAATATCATTAAATACTGTATTTAATAATTCCGGCATATTGATTACTTCATCACTCCTTTCTAGATAACGTTCGTGCTCCATACTCGATAGTTTAAGCATGTCAGAAATAATTCTTTCCATCCGATCCGCCTGAGACTTGGCATTATTAATTCCGGCTTTCCAATGCTTGGCAATATCATCAGCTCCCAATAACATTTCCAGATAACCGGTAATCACTGTTAAAGGAGTTCTCAGCTCATGAGATGCATTATCAACAAAAGCTTTACGGGATTTACGCAACGATTCCTGCTCACTAATATCTCTGCCGACAATTAAAAAACTATCGGTGGAAAGTTTAATGCGTTTGAGGTGAACTTTTTTGCTATCGTCCAATGGATTATCCAGTTTGATTTCCTCACTATCACTCTCGGAGTGAAGCATGTTTACAAACTCGGGAGCTCTGATAATGTTATCCAAACGAGAACCATAATCTTTGTGTGGAAAAATTCCTAACAGTTTTTGCGCCTGATGATTGCACCATGTTATTTCAAGTTGACTGTTAATTAGTATAGTTGCATAAGGCAATGCCTGTGCTGTCACATTAAACCGATGAAGCAAATGCTTGTTATCGCTGATAACTTTTTTATTGTGTTTTCTATTCTTGATGACTTGTGTCGATAAATCTTCCCAGATTCCACTGGATAAAGGAGCTTTTCCAAGTTTAGCACC
>Ga0209203_1000553_pt1 | contig 31376 bp, 30 predicted proteins | sample AD_UKC109_MetaG_FD_184423 | JGI IMG/M metagenome (GOLD analysis project Ga0209203, IMG submission 184423) | Active sludge microbial communities of municipal wastewater-treating anaerobic digesters from Hong Kong - AD_UKC109_MetaG (SPAdes)... | ecosystem: Engineered > Bioreactor > Anaerobic >... | reverse complement strand
GGGGAAACCGTGGCCGGTATCCATGGTAAGCAGCCTGGAATCCGGGATCGACGCTGCGATGGCCCCGGCGTGAACCGGGGGCGTGATTATGTCATATCTTCCAGCTATTATCAGCACGGGGTTCCTGACGCTGCGAAGTTTGTCAAGGCAGCCCTTCCATGAGGTGATCGCCCTGCTCTGGAGCACAAGGGATTCACCGGGAACCGACCTTTTCACCCTCGGGAAAAACTCCGTGACATCCGGGTGGGCGGCGAGCCATTCAGGGGTGAACATCATCTCCAGCATTGAGGCGGACCATTTCCCCCTTCCATCGGAGAAATCGTGGGCTTCATCCGGGGGCGGTGGGTAGTCACTTCCAGCCGGAGGCGCCATTAGCACCATACTCGAGGGAAGATCGGGGTTTTCCGCCAGCATCTCCTGGATCACCGCGGAACCAATGGAGAACCCTATGAGCAGAGCCGGCGGTTCTTCCGGAAGCAGCTCCCTGGCGAAGTCGCGTATCGAGGAGCCCCGGTGGGGAAGCGTAACCGTGTCCACGGAGTAACGGGATCCGAGCCTTCCGGTGAAAAGCCCCGGCCAGCAGTCCTCGGTTCCTCCAAGGCCAGGTATCAGGAGAGCTCTTTTCAAGGGACAAGCCTGTCTTTGATGGTTTCCAGCGGATCCTCAAGCTTCTTTACCGGTATGAATACACCCTCAGCCGAAGCAAGCAGAACACCACCTTCTCTGATGGCTCCCTCCGCGCTGATCGAACGGCCCCTGTTCCGAAGAACGGTTCCGGTGACCTCAAGGGGAGTTTCCGTGGGTACCGGCCTGTGAAACTTCACGGTGATGGTGCCGGTTACCGTGAGCCATCCCGTGGAAGTGCAGGCGTAGACCATCGTCTCGTCAAGAAGGGTGGTGATGATCCCGCCGTGGGCCGCGCCCCTCCAGCCGCTGAAATGGCCGGGTATGACAGTGCGGCAAAGGGATTTTCCGGAACCCTCCTCCAGGCTGAACTTAAGCTTCAGCCCAACGGGGTTCTCCAGCCCGCAGGCAAAACAGTCGTTGTCGTCGACTATGATGGCATCAAGGTCAGACAGGATCCTGCTCCTTACGGGTGAGTCGGACTATTTCTTCCCTCAGGTCGGGAAACTGGGAAATCAGCTGTTCCCTGGAAGGCATTATGAAGCCGTCGTAGCTGAAACCGGGCATTACGGTGCATGATGCCAGGGCGAAGGAGTTCTCTTCGGCGACTTCGGCTCCGAACCAGTGCCCGGCGGGTATCACGAAGCATGGAGTCTCCCCGGCCGGGGCGTCGGTTCCAAGCCTTACCCTTCTGTAGTTGCTCCGGGGGTCGATGATGTGTATGAGAAAGGCTGAACCGTGGTGAAAATGCCAGATCTCGTGGCTGCTGAGGCTGTGGAACGCGGAGAAGTCGTTGCCGGTGAGCAGGTAGTAGATGACAGTTCCTATGCTGCAGCCTTTTCCTGTTTCCACCGGTGATCTGTAGAACTCCCTGTAGTAGCCCCCTTCAGGATGGGGGACGAGTCCCAGCGTCTGTATCCAGTCGGTGCTGGTGATCATTGATCTCCCTTTCTTTCTCACCGGATAACATAGCGTTCCTTGAAGGGCTTGGAAACACCGCGGGTCGGTGGCACTTGCGCCGGGCTTTATGTCTATATTACCTTCAGGTTTCATAATATTCTTTCAGAAGGATCTTCGAAATGGGTTGTGAAGGCGGCAGACACCTCTGGACAGCCAGGTTTTACAGGAGCGGCTCCCTTGCGTTCTGGTTCTGCCAGAGCTGCGGGGAAACTGACAGGGAAGTCGAGGATCTCACCGAGCTCCTGGAAGACATATCGGGTTTCCCCGATGATTATCCCACGGTGGTCTTCCACGGAGAGAGGCCGGAAGAGCCCGGGGGAAGATGGATACTTCCCGACGGCTCAGTTCTCAGAAGGCTTGATCCCGGTTCCGTGGAGTTCCGCGGCCACCCCCTCCCCGGGCTCAAGGACTCCCACAGGTTCGTGCTGGAGATAGCCGGAACAGGGGAGACCAGGGAGTACGCCCCTTCCTTCCAGAGGTCGTCCTCCACCGAGGACTGCTTCATCCTTACCCGCTATCGCGTGGAAAAGGACAGGCTGGTCAAGTACAGGATACACTGCTGCGATTATGATGACGGAAGACCGGTACGCATCGACGAGCCCAACGGGAATACCATTCTTTCCGGTCTCGTTCCCCTGGAATGAGCCACCACGGTCTGGAGATCGGGATCAGCGGCTGCCTTCTGGGCATGTGCGTAAGGTACGACGGATCATCATGCCTGCGAAGGGACCTCGTTCAGGAACTGGGCTCCAGAGCCAGGCTCGTGCCATTCTGCCCGGAGCACGAGTGCGGCATGCCCGTTCCCAGGGAGCCCATGGACCTTTTCATAATTTCCGGTGAGACCAGACTCATCACTGTGGGAACCGGAAGGGATCTTACCGGGCAGCTTATGGAATGGGTTGACAACAGGTTGCGGGAGAGCCGCGTATCGGGACTTGGGGGTTTCGTTCTGAAATCAGGCTCACCCTCGTGCGGCGTGGGTTCGGCAAGGCTTCATGAAGGGGGCATCCTTCGCAGGAACGGAACCGGGATGTTCGCCTCCGGGCTTGCGGAAAGATTCCCGGACATGCCCCTGGCCCAGGATACCGGGCTCAGGACTCGGGCGGACCTCACCTCTTTCATTGACAGGATAGCGGATGCTCAGGGTTGAGGGTCTCACCAAGGTCTTCCCGGGCAGAGGCGGCAGGAAGACCGTGGCGGTCAAGGATCTTTCCTTCCACACGATGCCCGGTGAGATATACGGTCTCCTTGGTCCCAACGGGGCTGGAAAGACAACCACCCTCAGATGCCTCTCCACCCTTCTGAAGCCTACCGCCGGGAACGCGTGGATCGACCACATTAGCGTTCTGGAGCAAGGAGAGAGCTTCAGGTCGAGGATTGGTTTTCTCACATCTGACATGAAGCTCGACGGCTATTTCACCCCGGAGTATCTCACCGACTGGTTCGGACGACTCAACCGGGTTCCCGGGGAGGTGGTCCGGGAGAGAAGAAAGGCTCTTTTTTCTGAACTCCAGATGGACGATTTCGCCGGAAGAAGGATAGACGACCTTTCCACAGGCATGAAGCAGAAGACAGCCATCGCCGTGAGCCTGATACACGACCCGGATGTGATAATTTTCGATGAGCCCACCAACGGTCTTGACGTGATAACTTCCAAGGCGGTGACCGATTTCCTCAGGAATAAGGCTGATGCGGGGAAGACCATAGTCCTTTCCACCCACATGATGACAGTCGCCGAGAAGCTATGCAGCCGATTCGGCATCATCGCCGGAGGGGTGATGAAGGCTGAGGGCACGCTCCAGGAGATCGCTCCCGGGGGTAACCTGGAAGAGGTTTTCTTCGGTCACATCCTTTCCGGGGGGTCCAGCGATGAAGGGTGATTTCGCGATAATCCTGGGCAAGGAACTCAGGAGGATATTCACCGACAGGAAACTCATCATGTTCCTGGTGGTGATACCCATGGTCATGCTTCCGCTTATCTACACCTTCATGGGCAGGGCCAACCGGTCAAGGATTGCGGACATAGAGGGGTTCACACCGGGGGTGGCGGTCCTCATGCCACACGATCCATCACCGGAAGCCACTGAGATGCTCTCCGCCCTGGAATCCGCTGATTTCAGGGTCTTGCTGCTTGAGGAAGGAGAACAGGACTCGGCGAAGGCCCTGGTCTCCTCCAGGGAACTGGAACTGGTGGTGGAGCTCCCCGGGGAGGATCTTTCCGGTGAGGTTACCGTATTTCACAATTCCACCTCCGACTACTCCAGGACCGCCATGGAGGAGATAACCCTGATCGCAGGAGCGTTGAACGATTCCCTCGTCAGGGAAAGGGTGGCCGGCTACGGGCTTCCCCCCGGGATACTCACAGCTGTGCGACTCAACTCAGGCGGTGATCTCGGTATGTACGATCTGGCCCGGGAGGGGGACCTCATGGGCAAGATCATTGGCATGATGGTCCCGTTCTTCATCGTGATTTACCTTTTCGCCAACGCCATGAAGGTTGGTCTGGACACCGTTGCCGGTGAGAAGGAGCGGGGAACCCTGGCAACTCTCCTGGTGAACAGGGTCGGAAGAATATCAATCGTGATGGGCAAGATGCTTTCGGTAATGGTGGCGGCCATAGTCGGCGCTCTGAGTTCCATGGCAGGTCTGAAGATAGCCTCCAGACAGATAATCGGCCTTTTCAGCGGTCCGGGAGAGGTGCCCGGGGGGTACGCGATGACCGCGGCGGATCTCCTTCAGTTCGCTGTGGTGGTGATACCGCTGGCGATACTGGTGGCAAGCGTGGTCATGACTGTTTCCACCGTCGCCAGGAACGTTAAGGAAGGACAGGGAATGATCACCCCGGTTTACATAGCCGTTATGGTGATAGGAACTACTACCATGCAGTCCGGTGACGTGCCTCCCCGCTGGATGTGCCTCGTTCCAGTTTTCAGCTCCCTTACGGTGATGAAGCAGATATTCATGGACGCCTCCACCTGGGATCAGACACTTTTTGCCGGCGCTTCCAGTCTGGTGCTCTCCGCGGTCCTCATTCTGCTCACGGTGAGGATGTTCAACGATGAAAGGATCCTTTTCAGACTGTGAAGGCCGACAGACCACCTGAAGACTCCTGGGAAGTGGCTCCCGGGGAAAGCCTTGAACTTGAGTGGAGAATACAGCACATACAGCACCTTGAAGGGCTGAAGGTCCTCACCGGCGGTATAGCCAACGACCTGAACAACCTTCTTCTCACCATTGGCGGCAATGTGGACATGGTAATGTCCGGTCCTGGGGTGAACGATGAAATTGCCGAAAGGCTGACAAGGATACGGAAGGCCGTTCGGAACGCCTCTTCACTCACCTATCAGATGCTCTCCTACATCGGCAGGGGGGATATGGTGATGGAGACGCTGAACCTGAAGAGGATCATCTCGGAAACCGAGAAGATGATGCGGCTTGCCCCTGAGAAAAGGGCGGTGCTGGAGTTCGATCTGGATGAGGTCCCGCCGGTAAGGGGAGATGTTTCCCAGATCATCCGCCTGGTGATCAACATGATCGCCAACTCTTCGGAGATCACATGCTCAGGCAGCGGAACCATAGGAATATCCCTCCGGCACCAGGAAGAGGAGGGCAAGGTCCTGATCGAGGTCAGGGACAGAGGATGTGGCCTGGACAGGGATACGCTCAACACCATCTTCGGCTCCTGTTTCCACACTGGAGATTCGGGGAGGGGGCTGGGCATGGCCGATGCTCTGGAACTTATACTGAACAATCTGGGTTCAATAGAAGTGGATTACCCGTCCAGGGGTGAGGGTTCGGTAACGGTCTCATTCCCGGTAGCCCCGGATCTTGATCCCCAGGAGGATGAATGCGGAACTGATCCCGGTGATTCTGCGGGATCGGTGATCATGGTGGTGGATGACGATCCATGGGTCCTGGATACAGTTGAGGAGATGCTGAACTCCATCGGGCACAGGGTCCTCCTGGCATCCGACGGATGCCAGGCGGTGGAGCTGGTGAGGAACGCCGCATTCAGTATAGACTGCGCCATACTTGACCTTAACATGCCCGACCTTAACGGAAGGCAGACCTTCTCCATTCTCAGGGAAATGGACCCCGGACTTCCGGTGATACTGTCCAGCGGCTTCATCGGCTCCGAGGACACCAGAGAGCTCATGGACATAGGTATTGGCGGATTCCTGCAGAAACCCTTTGACATTCAGGGGCTGAGCCGGGTCCTGAACTCGCTGCTGAAAGGAAATGATAACCATGAAGGAACTTAAGCCTGAAGAGTTCGTGGCCAGGCCGGTTGACCTTTGGATGAACCGCTGGCTCCTCCTCACTTCCGGAACGATGGCGGACTGCAACATGATGACCGTGGCCTGGGGCTCCATCGGATGCATGTGGAACAGACCCTTCGCCCAGATCGTTGTCAGGCCCCAGAGACACACGCTGAAGTACCTGGACGGTTCCGACTGTTTCACCCTGTGCGCCTTCCCGGAAAGCTTCAGGAAGGACCTTCAGCATCTGGGAACGGTATCCGGGCGGGATCGTGACAAGCTGGCGGAGACCGGTCTTACACTGAAGCCTTCCGGAACGATACTCTCACCAGGTTACAACGAGGCAGACCTCATACTTGAGTGCAGGAAGATGTACCGGCAGACCATGGATCCCGGCGGTTTCCTTACCGATGCCGGAGAACGCGCGTATCCGGAGAAGGATTATCACATAGTTTTCTTTGGTGAGATCACAAGGATCGTCACTGTCTGATTCAGGTTCAGATCATGTTTCCATGCCGGGAGGTTACTGTTGATCTGCTGTTTGTCTCTTCTGCTGCTGGGCTGGAGTGATGAGTATCGCTTTGAGATAGCTGCTTATAACCTGCTTTATCAGAGGATGTTCACTGAAGGCTGGCTGAGCTATTCCGAAACAGGGGAGGTCACAGCGCATGAGGACTTCATGGCCTGGGATAGAAGCGAAGAATACGTGCTCATCTCTGATCGCATGGTCCAGTGCAGTCTCCAGTTCCTTCAGTACAGCACTGCTGATGAAGTGCCGGAGTCACTGATTGAGGAGTATACACAGGCACTCAGGGATATGAACGGCTGCCTGATGGATTTCATGGGCCTTGAGGAGGTAGAGACAGAAGCGGTAGCATCCGATATCGCCCAGTATCCCCTTGAGGATGAGGTCGACCGGTCTTCACTGGTAACGGCCAATATCGTTCTGGAGGGTGATGCCCCTGCGGTTGACCGTCTCAGGTTCGGGGTCCAGAACGTTCAGGGGCTTTATGATACGATATCTCAGCATCTGGATGACGGAGAGTATTCTCTGGCCCGAAGAAACATAGATAACCTGGAGAACTCCCTCTCTTCCCTTGGGGCTGAGATCATCGAACTCAGAAAAAGACACTCTGTAACAGTGACAGTCCTCGGGCTGCCCAGTGACGCAGCCATGATTGCCCTTCGTGATCTTCTTGAGGAGAAAGAGAAGAACTACAGGCTCTGGGAGTACGCTCAGACCACTGTGCAGGATCTCGACCGGGCCGTCATGGAGAGTGATCTGACCTATTTGACAGCGGTGTGGCGCACCGCCTGCCAGAGCATGATGGACTGGCACAGTCCCCCTGACTGGTATGAAGTGCCCCAGGTTTTCTATCAGTGGTACCAGCAGTCGGAGGAGGCCTCGGGCGTGATCCAGGAGGCTATGAATGCCATGCACATGCTGCGGGTGGCCAGGAACGAGCTTGACAGGATAAGAACCACGGCTCTGGAAACCCACAGCAGGCTTCTGGAGAGAGAGGAAGCAGCTGAACCGCTGGTTGAAATGGACTGTCATCTGAGAGAATTGCTCATGGGCCTGGACTGGGCGGAGTTCACCGAACGCTGAAAGCCTCAGCAATGCATTTGAGACCTGACTCCGGTTCCGGCTTCCTGCCGGTCATGTGATGCGCTCCCGGTATTTTCATATGTTCCAGTTATGCTTGGTCATTTATCAATTCTGCTCTCAATGCAGCTCCGGGGTTTTGCCGGCGGAGTGGCCGAGGAATGGAAGAGCAACCGGCTGAAGCTCATTGCAGGGGTTGTGACCCTTGGGGTCATGGCTTATGTGTTCTATCACCTTTTCCTGGTGCTTTTCGGCTACCTGGCTTCCCTGGACCAGGACCTCTACGGTTTCGGCACCGCGCTGGCTTCAAGGCTGTTCGGCATGGCCCTTCTTGCCTTCGGGGTTTTCGTTGGCGTCAGTTCACTCATAACCGGGAACAGCTCACTCTACAGGTCTCCCAGGGTGACACTGCTGCTTGCCTCTTCCGCGAATCATCGTTCACTTGCGGTGTCCGCGGTTCTCGAGAGCTGGTTCAACGCAGGGTGGACGATGCTCCTCATGGGCTATCCCATACTGCTGGCCTTCACCAGGGGGCTTGCCTTTACCGAAGTCCATCCCTCCGCCGGGTTCATACTCTACCCCTTCATGCTGCTGGCCTGGGTCTCCATCGGCAGTATGGTCGCCGTCCTGCTGTCCAGGATGGGAGGAATGACCGGCTGGAAGCTGTTCGGAGGTATTGCCATCATTGCCGGAAGCGGAGCTCTTTTCTTCTTTGCCAGCGGCACCAGCGACCAGCTTGTGATCGAGGAAGCTCCAGGGATGCAGCTGGGGGGGCTTCAGCAGTTCGTCTCAGGGCTGCCGGGGCAGACAGGGGGATACTGGCCCCATGCGCTTTTCCTCAGGGCCATGGTCCAGGGAAGCATGTCATCCGCTCTGCTTCTTGTCGCCCAGTCACTGTTGCTTGCCGCAGTTGCGGTTTTCCTCGCCTCCTGGAAGTACCTCGAAGCCTGGAACCGGTCCGCCTCCATCTCCGCAAGGTATCAGTCCCCACTTTTTTTCAGGGGTGGCGGAAGGGCTTCCACGGTATTTCAGAAGGACCTCCTGGTATTTCTCAGGGATCCGGTGCAGTGGAGCCAGCTTGGAATACTGGCGGGGATGTTCAGCATCTATGTTATCAACCTCAGCAGGTTCCCCATAGACTTCGGGAACCCCTACTGGCTTGCGGTGGGTGTGTTCATCAATATTTCCTTCAGCGCCTTCGTCACAGCGACGATGATGGTCAGGTTCGCCTTTCCAGCCCCCAGCATGGAGGCTCCGGGTTTCCATTCCATGATACAGCTCCCTGGGGGAAGGAAGCTTCTATACAGGTCCAAATGGACCCAGACCCTCCTTCTTTCCGTGATACCCGCCAGCTTCCTGGCATGGCTCTCCAGCAGGAGCATCGGCGCGGGAACCCTCCTTCAGATAGAGTCGGTGGCCTGCATCTTCATAACCGCCTTCGTTCTCTCCACCGTGAACATATCGATGGGCTGCCTTTTCCTCAGGAAGGGCGCAGGGAGCGCGGTGGGACTCTCCAGCGGCCAGGGAGGCATCATCACGGCCTTCGTTTCCGTGGCCTTCGTTCTCTTCATCGTTACCGTTCTCTCCGTGGTTACCAGAAGGTACATGACCGACAACTTCACCGAAGCCATGCTTGCTGAACCCGTCTGGTACTCCATCGTGCTGCTGATGATACCTGTGGGAGGGCTCGTCAGCGCGGTGATGTACAGAGCCGGGATGGACAACCTGAGGAAAAGGGTGTTCTGATGACCATGGTTGCCCTTGACTACGGAAGGAAGAGGACCGGCACCGCCATACAGCTTGAAGGGCTGATCCTTCCTGGAGAGCCTGTTCTGGGCGGGTGGGATGATATAATCCAAAGACTTAAGGAACTCTCGGGCAGGCATGGGGAACTGCTGGTCATTCTGGGACTGCCCCTCTCGGCTCTGGGCAAGACCACTGAACTGTGCGGGGAGGTGGAGGCCCTGGCCGCCCGTATCAGGAGCGCGGGTTATGAGGTCGAAACCGTGAATGAAGCCGGATCCACCGCTTCGGCGGCTGCCCTCAGAGGCGGACGTGACAGGAGGGGAAGGGTAGACTCCGTTGCTGCTTGCACCATTCTCCAGAGGTATCTGGACGAAAGGCGGACATGAAGAAGATCGTCATCGTTGCATTGATCGTCCTTTTCCTTGCCATTGCCGGAGCCGGACTTTTCAGCTGGCTGAATTCTCCCCCGGGAACCAGCAGAGCCGGGGAGTTCTCCCTGGAGAGGGGCTGGGGCGCACGAAGGACCGCATCGGCTCTGCAGGACAGCGGGATGATAAGGAACCAGTGGATGTTCCTTCTCGAATACAGGCGCAGTTTCCGGGAAGCTCCGCTGCTGGCGGGAAGGTACCTGCTTTCGGACACCATGACCAGCAGGGGCATACTGGAGATCCTTACCTCCGGAATGGTCATTCCGGAGCCCACCACCTGGATAACCCTGCCCCCGGGTCTCAGGCTCGAGGAGAGCCTGGGGATCATATCCGATTCGATGGGATTCCCCATGGAGGATCTGCAGGCACTGGCCGGGGATCCGGAATTCCTGGAGGCCATGGGGGTGCCATGTCTCGAAGGATATCTCTACCCTGAGACCTACGAGTTCGCCGATACCCTTCCAGCCTGGGCTGTGATCAACAGGATCGTGGCCACCGGTCAGACGGTGATGGACAGCGGCTGGGAACAGTCTGTGGAGGAGCATGGACTGACACCTTTCCAGGGTGTGATCCTGGCCTCGATAGTGGAGCGGGAAGCGGCAGCCGACGTGGAGCGGGACAGGATAGCCGGAGTCTTCCTCAACAGGCTCCGCACAGGAATGAGGCTGGAGAGCTGCGCTACGGTTCAGTACGCACTGGGAGAGGTACGGGAGAGGCTTCTTTACAGCGACCTGGAGGTTGAGAGCCCCTACAACACCTACCGGCACCAGGGGCTGCCCCCGGGGCCTATCTGCTCCCCGGGCGCGGCATCCCTTTATGCTGCTGCGGAACCGGACACCGCCGGGGGTTTCCTTTTTTTCGTGAGCAGGGGGGACGGCTCAGGGGAACACCTCTTTGCCACCACCGCCGCCGGACACGCCAGGAACATCGATTCGGTGAGGTAGTTCTTATTGACGCGGGCAATCGCAGTGCATAGGTATGATATTCATGGTTGCAGTATTCAGTAACTAGCCTGGGAGGGTGAATATGAGCGAAGGCAGAGAACTCAACTTCCTGGAAAAGGCCATAAGGATCATTCCGGGATACAAGGGCTACAAGAGAAAAGAGGAGAGGAGGGACAACGACGCCCTCTTCCGTTCCATGCTGGCCAGCAGGCTCGAGGGGCTGAACCAGATGGCCACCTCCGGCCTGGCGGAGCTCAAGGGACCCGCCGCCCTGCAGGCCGCTTCAGGTTTCGACAGGCTCACCAAGAGGCTGGAGAAGGCTGCGGACATGGTCCGCTTCGCCTCCAGGGGCTACAGAGGCTGGTTCGACATGCACAAGGTCCAGGAGGAAGAACTCGACAAGCTTTACGAGTTCGACTGCGGTCTTACCGAAGATGCCGACAGGCTTCAGGAGGACTTCCAGGCCCTGGGGAATGCGGTGGATTCCGGAACCGGCATTCAGGAAGCGCTCAAGGTGGCACTGGAAGGCCTCGACGGATTCATACACAAACTGGAGGGTCGCAGCTCTCTCATGGTTGACCTTCAGAACAATACACCGATCGATTAGGAGGTTGATCCATGTTCAAGCGGCCTGAGATAATCGAGTTCCTTGATAACTCCGGCAAGGAGATAGTTCACAGGGTTCCGGAGAACGGTTCCGGGGAGTTCAGGCTGGGCAGCCAGTGCGTGGTGCGCGAGAGCCAGGAGGCCGTTTTCTACCGTGACGGAAAAGCCATGGACGTCCTGGGACCCGGCCGGCACACCCTTACCACCCAGAACATCCCCCTGCTGGCCGGTCTGGTGGACATGGCCTTCTCAGGGGAGGGTACACCCTTCAGGGCAGAGGTCTACTATGTGAACAAGAAGACCTTCACCGACATGAAATGGGGCACCAAGGAGCCTATTCCGTTCAGGGACAAGGAACTGGCAATGGTAAGGCTTCGAGCCTTCGGCAACTTCTCCATGAAGGTCTCCGACAGCCAGCTGTTCGTGAACAAGCTCGTGGGAACCGAGGGAAGGTACTCCACCGGTGACATCGAGGGCTTCCTGAAGAACATGATCATCAGCAGGCTCACAGACCTGCTCGGAGAAACCATAGAAACCGTGTTCGACCTGCCGGCATACTATGATGAGATAGGTACACTTGCGAAGAGCCGCTTTGCCGACGATTTCGGCAAGTACGGCATTCAGCTGGTGGATTTCTACATAAGCGCCATCACGCCCCCTGAAGAGGTTCAGAAGCGTATTGACGAGAGAAGCTCCATGGCGGCGGTGGGTGACATCGACGCCTACATGAGGTTCAAGACGGCCACCGCGATGGGCGATGCGGCCACTGCCGGAGGCGGCGGCGCCGCAGGAGCCGGAGTTGGAATGGGAGCCGGTCTCGGAATGGGAATGGCCATGGCCAATCAGATGGGCGCGGCCATGAACAGGAATACAGGAGGGGGCGGAGGCGGCGGAGCCGCAGCCGCGGCCACGGTAGCCTGCCCTTCCTGCGGTAAATCCGTACCAGAGGGCAAGTTCTGCCCGGAATGCGGCAAACCCATGGCAGAAGCATGTGCCTCCTGCGGCAAGCCAATGCCAGCCGGAAGCAAGTTCTGCCCCAGCTGCGGAGCCAGGGCCGGAGCCGGTACGAAATGCGAATGCGGTGCCGATGTTCCGGCGGGAAGCAAGTTCTGCCCGGATTGCGGAAAAAAGGTTGATTAGAGAAAGCCTTACGGTCCATGGCCTGCTGAAGAAGTGGGCCATGGAGATACCCGACAAAACGGCCCTGATCGACGGAGAGAGCTCCCTTACCTTCGCCCAGTGGCACCGGGCTTCGGAGCATCTGGCGGCAAGGCTGCAGAATGCAGGCGTGGAGAAGGGAACCCTGGTAGGGGTTCAGGCCGAGAGGAACTGCGGGCTGCCCGTGGCCTTTACGGCGGTCTCCAAGGTCGGGGCCAGATTCATGGGGCTGAACCCCGGGTGGCTTTCCGAAGACAGGGAAATGGTCTTCACCCGGTGGCTCAAAAGGTTCATCCTCTGCTGGGAAGGCATGGACTCCCAGGGATGGAAGGCAAGCACGCTGCTGCCCTTCAGCAGGAACGATATTATCTCCCCGGCCCTTTCCACAGCGGGCAATCCCCAGGTGGACATCTTCGAGGATTTCTACATGAATGTCACCAGCGGAACCACAGGTCTGCCCAAGGTCGCGGTGAGCACCCACAGGGAGCTCATGGTCAATACGGCGGCGGTCTGCGAAACACTTGGTCTCACAGGAGACGACGTTCTCATGTCGCTCTTCGGAGTTATCGGCCATCCCCACGAGATATTCATGAGGGGCCTCTATCTGGGCGCTACAACCGTTCTGGAACCTTCCGTTTTCCCCAGAGAACATTTGGGCATGATAAGGGAGCACAGGGTAACTTTCCTCATGGGTCTCCCGCCCCAGCTTGACTCGCTGAGCAGGCTGGTCAGGAGGGAAGACGCAGATATCAGCAGCCTCAGGATCGTGGAGGCCGGGGGCATGAAGGTCACCGACGGTTTCCTGGCGTCCTTCCATGGCAGAACCGGCATAAGGGTTACCCCCGTCTGGGGAAGCACGGAAACATCGGGGGTGGTACTGGTCGGCGAACCTGGTGTCGAGGGATTTACAAGGGTGGCAAGCGGATACAGCGTACAGCTCCGGAGCGACGACGGAGTGGTGGAGGGCGACGGCAGGGGAGAGCTCTGGGTGGCAGGCGAGGGCATCGTTAACCGCTACCTCGGAGAGAGGTCCGATGCTTCGGAGATACTCGTTGAAGGCTGGTACAGGACCGGCGATATCTTCACCAGAAAGAGGGGGCGTCTCTACTTCACAGGAAGGAGGGGCGGCCTGATCAAGGCCTCGGGGCTGAAGGTCTACCCCAGCGAAGTGGAGCTGGCAATACTCAAGCACCCGGCGGTGAGGGATGTGTGCGTAGTTGGCGAGGATATCCCTGGCAGGGGGGAGGCCCCTGTGGCCTACGTGGTCCTCAGGGGCGGAGAGGAACTCTCGGCATCCGACCTGAGGAGCTTTCTGGCAGGGGTCCTCGAAGATTTCAAGATGCCCAGGAAGTACAGGTTCGTCCTTGGGCTGCCCAGAACGGTTTCAGGCAAACTCGACCGTTCCCGGATAGGGAAGGAAGACATAGAGCCGGACTACAGGTCGGAGCTGCTGAGGCTCGATGTGGATCTGGTGAAACTGCTTAACGCAAGAGCGGAACTAATGGACATGATAGATGCCGGGTTCAATCCCAACTGGGTGGAGGAGCAGATCAACAACGCCATGGGGCACAATCCCGGTCCCCTTTCCGACAGTACGGTGCGGGAGGTCGTGAGGAACATCATGAACACTCTGGGGAAGGGGTAGAATGCAGATCAGGCAGATAACCGTGGGCAACGCCGTCTTCGGAGGCCCCCGAGTGGTCCTGATCGCAGGACCCTGTTCCGTGGAGAACGAAGATATGGCAATGCGGACGGCAGAGGCCGTAGCCGCCGGGGGCGCAGGAGTCCTGAGGGGCGGGTCCTGGAAACCCAGGACTTCTCCCTATTCCTTCCAGGGTCTGGGCCAGGAGGCCCTGAGGATCCTCCGCAGGGCAGGCGACGAGTTCGGTCTCCCGGTGGTCACGGAGGTGATGTCCCCGGAGCAGATAGAGGTGGCACGGGAGTATGTGGACATGCTTCAGGTGGGCGCCCGGAATATGCACAATTTCATACTGCTCAGCGAAATAGGCAGAAGCGGAATGCCGGTCCTTCTCAAGAGGGGATTCATGGCAACCGTGGAGGAGTGGCTTCTGGCAGCCGAGTACATACTCAAAGAGGGAAACGAGCAGGTGGTCCTCTGCGAACGGGGGATCCGTACCTTCGAGAACTGGACAAGAGCCACCCTTGACGTGAGCTCCATTCCCCTTGCCAGGGACTCGATAGGGCTGCCGGTGGTGGTGGATCCCTGCCACGCAGCCGGGCGGAGGGATCTGATCCTTCCCCTCTCCATGGCAGGCCTGGGCGCCGGTGCCGACGGAGTGATGGTGGAGGTACATCCGGATCCCGACAAAGCACTGTCCGACGGCGGGCAGTCCCTGTCCCTGGAGGAGTTCGCTCTATTCGCCGCAAGTGTAACACAGGCCGGGGAGTCCCCCTGCCGGTTTCAGGAAAGGATCAGGAGGTAGACGGTGCACATTGGAATACTCACCGGAGGCGGTGATGCTCCCGGTCTGAACGCTGTTATAAGGGGCGTAGTAGTAAAAGCAGAGGCTGGCGGTCACAGGGTGACCGGTTTCCTCCGGGGATGGAAGGGAGCCATAGAGAACGCAACGGTTTCCCTGGACAGGGAAGCGGTCCGTGACATCCATACCCAGGGCGGAACCATTCTCTTCTCGTCCAGGACCAACCCCAGAAAGATAGAGAACGGTTTCGAGAAGATAAAGGAAACCCTGGATAACAATGGAATTGACGTTCTAGTGGCCGTTGGCGGCGAAGACACCCTCGGTGTGGCCGACATTCTGGCCGGAATGGGAGTATCCGTTGTGGGGGTTCCGAAAACCATTGACAACGACCTTTCCGCCACCGACTGTACCTTCGGCTTCGATTCCGCCATCAACTATGTCATGGAAGCCCTGGACAAGTTGAAGACCACCGCCAGGAGCCACGAGAGGGTCATGGTGGTGGAGATCATGGGAAGACACGCCGGCTGGATGGCCCTTCACGGAGGTATCGCCGGCGGCGCACACGTTATCCTTACCCCGGAGAAGGAGTTTGATACCGACAACGTCTGCAGGATACTTCAGAAACGGTACGAAGAGGGCAGAAGGTATGCCATCGTTGCGGTGGCCGAAGGGGCCATCGATCCCTCCCTGGCCAGGCACGTTTACCACTCCGCCGAGAAAGACGCCTTCGGGCATGTCCAGCTGGGCACGGGCATCGGTATTGGAGAGGTTCTCAAGAACGAGATAGAGGACCGGACCGGCCTGGAGACCAGACACGTTGTTCTGGGGCATGTCCAGAGGGGGGGGAGCCCTTCTGCCTTCGACAGGGTTCTGGGGACAAGACTTGGGGTCAAGGCCGTGGAGATAGCAGAATCCGGTGAGAACCGGAAAATGGCGGCCCTGAGGGGAACGGTGGTGGTTGCCGCGGATCTCTCCGAGGCCGTTGGAACACTGAAGACCGTTCCGGTGGAAGAGATAGAAAAAGCAGAACTGTTCTTTGGATGACAGGAGGAAAACATGTCAGCGAAGATAGCGATAAACGGATTCGGCAGGATAGGCAGGCTGGTATACAGGCAGGCCCTGAAGCACAAGGACATAGATGTAGTAGCGGTTAACGACCTTACCGATCCAGGTATGCTCGCCCACCTTCTGAAGTACGATTCGGTACACGGAAGGTTCCCCGGTGAAGTGGAGGTAAAGGGTGACACGATACAGGCTGGAGCAGACAGCTTCAGGGTACTCAGCGAACCCGACCCGTCCAAGCTCCCCTGGAAGGAAATGGGTGTAGATATAGTGGTGGAATCCACCGGTTTCTTCAGGACAAGGGAGAAGGCCGCTCTGCACATCGAAGCCGGGGCGAAGAAGGTTCTGATCAGCGCTCCCGCGAAGGGAAAACCAGGTGCCGACATCACCGTGGTCTACGGAGTCAACTGCGACCTCTACGATCCGGTGAAGCACCATGTGATAAGCACCGCCAGCTGCACCACCAACTGCCTTGCCCCGGTTGCAAAAGTACTGGACGACGCCTTCGGAATAGAATCCGGGATAATGACCACCATCCACGCGTATACCAACGATCAGAGGATCCTGGACCTTCCCCACAGCGACATGAGGCGGGCCAGGGCGGCAGCGATGAACGTGGTTCCCACCACCACCGGCGCGGCAGCCGCTGTATCCCTGGTGATCCCCAGGCTGAAGGGAAAGCTCGACGGCATGGCGGTGAGGGTTCCGGTGCCCGACGGCTCGCTGGTGGACCTTGTGTGCAACCTCAGTTCCGACGCCACTGAAGAGGCGGTGAACGCGGCGATGAAAAAGGCTGCTGAAACCTCCCTCAAGGGCATCCTTCAGTATACCGAGGAGCCGCTGGTGTCCACAGATGTGGTGGGAAATCCCCACAGCAGCATCTTCGACGCCGGCATAACCAAGATGATAGGTCCCAGGCTGGTGAAGGTCCTATCCTGGTACGACAACGAGTATGGCTACTCCAGCCGCATGGTGGACATGATGGCAAAAATGGCGGACAGGGGACTCTGAGATGAGATATCCCTCCATCAGAGACCTGAAGACCGGAGGGAAACGGATATTCCTCCGGGCCGACCTGAACGTTCCCATCGAGGACGGGGTCGTTCTGGACGACACCAGGATACGCTCCGTGCTGAGGACCATAAGGCATCTGATCGAGCAGGGCTCGCCCATAGTTCTTGCTTCCCACCTTGGAAGGCCCGACGGAAAACCGGATCCCAGGTACAGCATGAAGCCTGTAGCCGTGAAGCTCAGGGAGATGTTAAGCGAGACCAGGATCATCTTCGCCCACGACTGCATCGGCAAAAGGGTGGAAGCCATGGCCGCGGGGCTCGCTCCAGGGGAGATACTCGTTCTGGAGAACCTCAGATTCCATTCCGAGGAGGAAGCTAACGACAGGGACTTCGCCGCAAGCCTTGCTGCCCTTGCTGACATCTATGTCAACGACGCATTCGGCACAAGCCACAGGGAACACGCTTCGATGGTGGGCATTCCCGAGATCCTGGGAGGCGGATACGTGGGTTTCCTGGTGGAAAAGGAGCTCAGGGTTTTCGGAGAACTCATCGCCCATCCAAGAAAGCCGTATACGGTCATTCTCGGAGGGGTCAAGGTAAGCGACAAGGTAGCCCTGATCGAACACGTCCTTCCCAAGCTCGACAACCTCATCGTAGGCGGAGCCATGGCGTTCACCTTCTACAGGGCCATGGGCCTTGAAACGGGAAAGAGCATAGTTGAGGAGGACCGGGTGCAGACAGCCCGGGACATACTCCGGGCCGCCGAGGGCAGAGGGGTCAGGATACTGCTTCCCGTGGACATAGTCTGTGCTCAATCCCCGCAGGACACCAAAGGGGCCAGGGCATACCCCTATGACAGGCTTCCACCTGATATGGCGGGCTTCGACATAGGGCCCGAGACGATAGAGCTGTTCAGGAAAACGGTGATGGAGAGCAGGACGATAGTCTGGAACGGGCCCATGGGGCTCTTCGAAGTTCCGCCCTTCGATGTGGGGACCAGGAAGCTTGCGGCCTGCATGGCGGACGCCACCAGCTTCGGTTCAGACGCGGTCGTAGGCGGCGGTGACAGTATGCGCGCGGTTCGGGAAGCAGGAGTTGCCGACCAGATCACCCACGTGTCCACCGGCGGCGGGGCTTCCCTGAAGCTGCTTCAGGGGGAGGAACTGCCTGCTCTGGAACACCTGAGAATAGACGGTGTGAAACCCTTCGTAGGGGCCAACTGGAAGATGAACGGAACCTACGAATCGGGAATGGACTGGCTCACCGCCATGGACGAGTGCAACATCAACTATTTCGGCGCCGATGTTGCGCTTTTCGCTCCGTTCACCCTCATGCGGTCCTTCGCTCCCCTTGCGGACAAGGCCGGGATCGCCCTTGGCGCCCAGGACATCTTCTGGGAGGAGGAGGGCGCATACACAGGCGAGATAAGCCCCCGGATGCTCAGGGAAGCGGGATGCTCCTGGTTCCTGGCCGGGCACAGCGAGAGGCGACACCTTATCGGCGAGAACGACGGAATAGTGAGGAAAAAGCTGGAAGCCGGGCTGAACGCCGGGCTCTGCGGCGTTCTCTGCGTTGGAGAGCTTCTGGAGGAGAGGGAAGCCGGCAGAACGGAAGAGGTGGTGAAGGGGCAGATACGCGCCGCCCTTGAAGGTCTGGACTGCGCCTCTCCCTACAATCTCGTCATCGCCTACGAGCCCGTATGGGCAATAGGAACAGGCAAGACCGCCACCCCGTCGGAGGCCCAGAGGATGCACGCCCTGATAAGGGAATGGGTGGCCGAAGCGGCAGGGAAGGACTTCGCAGCGGCGTTGAGGATCATTTACGGCGGCAGCGTGAAGCCGGATAACGCCAGGGAGATCATGAAGGCTCCGGATGTTAACGGGGCCCTGGTGGGCGGAGCCAGCCTGAAGGCCGATGGATTCATAGAGATAGTTGCGGAATCCCGCTGAACTGAAAAGAACGGGGGAAGGAGCCCGGTTCCTTCCCCCGATCCTGGAGCTGTCCTGAAGATAGTAACCTACTTCGTCACACTGTTTCTCTTTGCCTCCATGGAGGTCTTCAGCAAGCCTCTCATGGGCACTGTGGACCCCATGGTGCTAACCTTCTGGAGGTTTGCCTGCGGTCTTGCCGTTGTGGGTTCATTCATGGCGGCCAGAAGAAAACCGCTCCCCGACCGAAGGTCACTGCTGATCCTTGCGGTGATGGGCCTACTCAACACATTTCTCAGCATGGCTCTTCTTCAGCTGGCAGTAAAGCACACCCAGGCCGCCAGGGCCGCCGCCGTTTTCTGCTTCAATCCGGTGACTGTGGTCGTTATAGCCTGGGCCCTGGGCTGGGAGAAACTGGGGCGAAGGCGCATAGCCGGTCTCGTGACAGGTTTGGCAGGGCTTATCCTCGTTACAGGCGCCCACACGATGACAGTTGACAAGGGTACGGTGTACGCACTGCTTGCGGCGGTAGCATTCTCCATTTACACGATACTGGGCCGAAAGGCCTCCTTGAAGGCTGATCCCTTCACGGTGAACACAGTTTCCTTCGCCTTCGGGCTTGCCGGTCTGGCGGTATGGCTGCTTCTCAACGGGGTAAGCCTCAGCCCTGCTCCCCTGGGTCCCCATCTGACGGTATTCCTTTATCTCGGCGCAGGTGTGAGCGGTGTTGGCTATGTTGCCTACATCAGCACAATAAAGAACATGGGAGCGGGTAACGCCTCCACCATGTTCCTCATGAAACCAGCGGTCGCCACGGTTCTGGCGGTGGCGATCATAGACGAGGCACCCACTCTTCACTTCGCTGCGGGGTTGCTTCTTTCCGCCGCGGGAAGCTGGCACGTTTCCAGGAGGGGCTAGTCCTGGGCCCTCACCGAGGTCTTCATGAACTGAACACGGCTGACCTCTGCGGGATTGCCGGATCTGGAAGCGGAGAGCCTTCCCCGAAACTCATCGACGGAGCCATAGTTGTGGTCCTTCATCCATCCGGCGAGGAATCCGTGCATCCTGGCCATGATCCCCAGACCGTTAAGGTAAATGGCGGAGGAGACCTGAACAGCGCTTGCGCCGGCGAGGAGGTGCTTCACCACGGCTGCTCCGTCGTGGATCCCCGTTGTGGAGCAGAGGTCGCAGGATACCATGGGTGAAAGAAGGCTGGTCCACCTGAGCACCGCCTGTGTCTCCTCAGGGCTGGAGTAGGGGGAGCCGTCGATGACCTTCAGATTGTCTATATCGAAATCAATGCTGAAGAACCGGTTGAAGAGGACTATACCGTCGACCCCGTTCCCGTCGAGCTCCCTGATGAAGCTAGAGATGCTGGAGAAGTGCGAACCCAGTTTCACAGCAACCGGGATGGACACCTGGGATTTGATGTCGCTGACGATGTCCAGGATGACGTTTTCGTTCTCCCTGCCAGTCCTCCTGGGATCCGAGGGAAGGATGAAGGCGTTGAGCTCTATGGCAGAAGCTCCGGCGTTCTCGAGTTTCCTGGCGAACTCCACCCATTTCCCGGTGCCGAAGCAGTGTATGCTGGGTATCACCGGTATGTCAGTGGCCTTCCTGGAGCCTTCCAGGAGTTCCAGGTACTTGCCCAGGGCGTTCTCCATGCCATAGTTGTCGATGTAGTCGGCGGCTTCGGGGTACCATCTGTCACCGGACAGGTGACCCAGCTCCGCCTCTATCTGCTCCTCGAAGAGTGATTTGAGGACAACGGCCCCTGCGCCGGCGTCGGCGCATTGCTTCACTTTCTCCACTGAGCCGGTAAGGCCGGAGCTGCCAACTATCAAGGGATTGCGAAGTTTCAGGCTCATGTATACCGTTGAAAGGTCCATCTGCGGTTTCCCTTCTCTTTGTTTGCTTGGATTTTTCTGGGGAGAACATATCAGCCGGAACAGGGATTGAACAGACCCGGTTGGTACGATCAGCTGTCGTACATGGTTATCCTGTCCCTGCCATGGGTCTTGGAGAAGTACAGGGCCCTGTCCGCCCTGCTCACCAGATCGCTGCAGGGATCCTGGGCTCCGGGCACCATCGTTGCCAGCCCTATGCTCACTGTGACCCTGTCGGAGATCCTGGATGCGGAATGGGGTATTCCCAGGGTCCGTACCGCGCAGGAAGCCGCCCTGGCCACCTGAACCGCTCCCCGGGAGTCGGTGTCGGAGAGCACTATTGCGAACTCTTCTCCTCCGTAACGGGCCACCAGGTCGGTTGACCTCCTGGCCGTGGAGGCCAGGGCCTCCGCAACCGTCTTCAGGCACTGGTCCCCGGTTATGTGGCCGTAGGTGTCGTTGTAGAGCTTGAAGAAATCTATGTCCACCATTATAAGGGAAATGGGGGCGGACCTTCTCATGCACCTGTTCCACTCGGTTCCCAGGTAATCCTCGAACCTGCGCCTGTTGCTTATCCCTGTCAGGCCGTCGGTCACGGACATGGTACTCAGTTTGGCGTTGGCATCCTCAAGCTTTCTGTTGGCGGAGTAGAGTTCGCTGGTCATGATCTCGAGCTGTGCTTCCATGCTTGCTATCCTGGTGGAGTTGAACAATTGCTTGTCGAGCTTGTGGAAGGCCAGATGGTTCCTGAACGCGTTCTCCCAGTCCCCCTTTGCGCTGGCCAGGCTGGCAAGACAGGCCAGGTTCTCCCTTATAGCGGTCTGGGAGTTGACCTCACCTGCGAGCCTTCTGCCCCGTTCCAGGTACTCCGAGGCTTCCTCATGCTTTCCAAGCATGGTGCAGAGGCTTCCAATGGTGTTGCACATCCTGGCCGTCTCCAGCTTCATGTTCAGCCGGACCTTGATGTCCAGGGATTTGTGGTAGTACTTCAGTGCCCTCTGATGCTTTCCCTGGTGCTCGTAAATCATGCCGAGATTATTGAGACAGATGGAAATACCGTGTTCGTCACCCTGGGACTCGCGTATCTTGAGGGCCCTTCTGTGGTACTTCGCGCTCTTTTCGTACTCCCCGAGATGATGGTAACAGGTTCCAAGGTTCGAGTGGGCGTCGGCGGTGGCGTTCTCGTCGGCCAGCTGCTCGGCGATGGACAGGCATTTCGTGTAGTACTGGAGCCCGTCGCTGTACTGGCCCATGCTGTCGAAGATGTTCCCGATGTTACCGTACAGTTTCACCAGGTTCCTGAGGTTGTTCTTTGCCGATTCGATCTTCAGCGATCTCATCAGGCAGTCCAGACCCCTGTCGAAACTTCCGATGTTCCTGTAGGCAATGCCCAGGGTGTTCAGCGTGCTGCTGATCCCGTCCCTGTCCTGGAGTTCGGTGAAGATGTCCAGGGCTTCCCTGCCCTTCTTCACCGCTGACTGCAGGTCTCCGCTCCTGAGATGATAGAGGGCGGTAGTGTGTGCGGCTGCTGCGGTTCCCCTGGGATAGTCCGCCCCAAGTGCCAGGGCCTCCGCCTTGCCGGCTACATCCAGGCTCTCGGAGGGTCTGTCGGTGGAGAGGGAAAGGGCCCTCTGATTAAGGGAGTCTATCCTCTCTATCAGTCGCTTCCTCTCCAGCAGGCTTCCAACAGGGGAGTTCACCGGTGTTCTTTCCTTTCCTGAAGGTGCAACCAATACATTCTTAAAAGAAGGCTTCCATGTCAAAGGGCGGCTGGAGTATGTTTAACCCGGAAAGGGGTGCCATCATGAAGAAAGTGCTGACTCTGCTTATCATGATCTCTGCCTCCGCCGTGTCTGACACTCCGGACGACGAGGTTCAATGGAGATCATTCAAAGAGGTTCCGTGGCCCGGGGACGACCATCCCCTGGAATGTATCATTACCGGGGATCTGCAGGGATTCCGGGTGGTAGTCTTCAACTGGTCGGAAATGAGCTGGAGCTGGAGTCTCGTGGACCTGGACCTGTACGGGAATGAAACCGGAAGAAGGCTCCTTGAAAGCGACGAAGGAGTGCTAGAGCACTGGCTGGAATGCTCCTTCTTTAACAACGGATTCGCCGCTCTGATTGGCAGCAGGCTGGGACCCGGTCCTGTGACCCTGATGACCCTCCCTCCAGGGGACGAAGCAGTTCTCACCGAAACCGCGGTTACCGGTCTGGAGGAGTATCCCGAAGTGGCGGTAACCTCCATGGAAACCCTTGAGGACGGCTCTTTTCTCATCGCCGGAACCGGAATAGATGATTCCGGAGGAAGGGACTGCTTCACCGGCAGGCTGGATGAAAGCGGTGTGATCACAGGCCTCCGTACACTGCCAGCCCGGGCGGAACTACAGCTTGAGGATACATCCATGGAGGTGCTGGAAGACGGCACCTTTCTCCTGAGCTTCGAGGAGGACGCTTTCATGGGCGGAGTTGCCGTTGCTAGGCTGGACGCCGACGGAACCGAAATGTGGAACACCTACCTGGAAACCGGTTCCGAATTCACTTCCGTCATCAACGGCTTCCTGGAGCTGGATAACGGCGACATGATCTGCGCGGGGGCCTTCGACCAGCTTGGCACCCTGAAGCTCAGAGGCCTTCTTGCAAGGTTCGATCCAGCTCTGTCCGTCGCCTGGCAGAGTGCCCACCTCTACAGGGATCAGACATGCTTCACTGGACTCTTTCAGGACTGGGATGGCAGGATAATCAGCCACGGCTGGACCGCGGACGGTTCACGGGAGCGCTTCGCCACCGAGGATATCGACGTTCTCCTCGCGGAGACGGATCCCCAGGGAGAATGGATATTCGGGGTCTCCATTCCCATGGAGGGTGACCAGATCCCCGCAGCGGTCTTCGAGAGGGGAATAGGCGAATACTACGTTATCGGAGAGCATAGACCTGATGGGGGAGGGGACGCCGACCTCTTCCTTGGCCGGGTAGTCATAGGGGACTTCCGGTAATAAAAGAACCGGGGGCGTTGCCGCCCCCGGATGAAGCAGAGCAGGTCAAGTCAGGTCAGACGACTTCCTTTATAAGCTTGCCCAGCCGTCTGCAGCCCTCGATGATCTTGTCGTCGTCGCAGTAGCTGAAGTTGAGCCTCATGGAACGGTGGTTGTCGTTGTTGGGGAAGAAGGCGCTTCCGGGAACGTAGGCAACGTTCTCCTCGATGGCCTTCTCGAAGATGTCGTCGGTGCTTACGCCCTCGGGAACGGTAAGCCAGAGGAAAAGCCCCCCCTCTGGTTTCGTCCAGGTTACGCCCGGCGTGCTGCCCAGGTTCTTCTCAAGCTCCGCCAGCATCAGGTCGCACCTGTGGTGGTAGAGCTTGATGGTCTCCTTGAGCCCCGCCTCAAGAGCGCCGGCCTCCAGCATGTGGTAGGTGATGGCCTGGTTGAACGGAGGGGTGCAGAGGTCCATGGACTGCTTCGCCATGACCATCTTGTCAACCAGCCAGTCAGGTCCGTAGGCCCAGCCGAGCCTGAACCCCGGAAGCATTATCTTGGAGAAGGTGTAGAGGCTCAGGACACGCTCCGGGGCCATGCTCTGGAAGGTGGGCTGGTGTTCGCCCCGGAACCTGATCTGCCTGTAGGGGGTGTCCTCTACTATTATGTACTCCCGCTCCCGGGCGATCTCGACGATCTTCCTTCTTCTGTCGGCGGGTATGGTAACGCCGGCGGGGTTCTGGAAATCCGGGATTATGTAGATCAGCCTGGGTCTTCTGCCCTCGGCCTCGAGACGGTCCAGTGTTTCCACCAGCTTCTCAGGGATCATCCCGTGTTCGTCCAGCTCCACGCCCACAGGAACGCCACCGTAGCTCTTTATGGCCTGCAGACCGCCGAGATATGTGGGCAGCCCTACCACGCATGTGTCACCGGGGTTGAAGAAGACCTTGGCCATGAGTTCAAGGCCCTGCTGGCTGGCGGTTGTTACCATGACCCTCTCAGGGTCGGCATCGATGCCGTCCTTCCTCATGATCTCGGCGAGTTTTCCCTTAAGCCTGGGGTCACCTTCGGTGGCTCCGTACTGGAGGGCCTTTCCAGATTCCTCGTCCAGCACTTTGTTAACTGCCTTCTTGACGTAATCCACAGGGAAGGTCACCGGCGCCGGCAGGCCACCTGCAAATGATATGATCTCCGGCTTGTTGGTCAGCTTCAGAAGCTCTCGAATAACCGACCTCTTCATTCCGTTCGCCCGGTCGCTGAAATAGGAAGCTCGGTCCAAGTCTGGACCTCCTTTCTGCGCTATTCAAAAAATGGCACTGGAGAGAAAAGCATCAAAACAACATAACAACGATACTATCGGTTGCGGGGTCTCCCGGTGTCAACTCCGGTGAAAGAGGCTATATTTCCCCTCCGGAACCATTTTCCGCATCACACGAGAAAAGGAGATCGATATGAACATGAAAAAAGCCTTATGGCTCTTCGCGGCGCTTGCCCTGGTGCTGGCCTGCGGCCAGGAAGAACCGGCTGAGGATGCCGGGGATACCACCACCAATGATGCAACGGAGGTCGCCGACACAGTGGAAACCGTAGAGACACCGGTTGAGAACACACCGCCAAGCGTGGTGACTGCAAGGCACATACTCGTATGCTACGACGGCTGCGCCGTTGATCAGACCTTCAACAGAACCCAGGAGGAAGCCGCAGAATCGATCAGGGACCTCCAGCAGAGAATACAGGCAGGTGAACTGACTTTCGTCCAGGCGGCGATCGAGTACTCCGACTGCCCTTCAGGCCAGGACGGCGGCATGCTGGGTGAGTTCGGCAGGGGCGTCATGGTGCCGGCATTCGAGGAAGCTGCATTCGCCCTTCCCGTGGGCGGCATGTCCGATGTGGTAGAGACCCAGTTCGGCTACCATCTCATCCTCAGGGAGCAATAGACTGGTTGGGCATTCCTGAGTATCAGGTCGAGGAGGACGAGTCCGGTATAAGGCTTGACAGCTTTCTCGCCCTGCAGGACGACCTGGGGCTGAGCAGGAGCTACATTAGCGCCCTGGTCAGGAACGGTCATGTGAGCGTGGACGGCTCCTTCCCCGAGAAGCCGTCCACAAGGCTCAGAAACGGGCAGATCGTGGCGGTCCGCGTTCCCGATCCCGAGCCCATTGACCTTGTCCCCGAGAACATCCCCCTGGACATAGTCTACGAAGACAGGCACCTGATAGTGGTGGACAAGCATGCCGGTCTGGTGGTGCATCCCACCGCCAGCACCAGGAACGGCACACTGGTCAACGCCCTCCTTTTTCACTGCAGGGGTTCCCTTTCAGGCATTTCCGGAGAACTCCGCCCTGGCATCGTTCACAGATTGGACAAGGACACCACCGGTCTGATGATGGCGGCCAAGAGCGACGAAACGCACCGTCACCTGGCCGCCCAGCTGGCCGCACACACCGTGAAGAGGCGCTACGTGGCCCTCTGCTGGGGAATCCCCTCCCCGAAGGAGGGCAGGATAGAGGCCCCCATTGGAAGGGATCCCAGGAACCGTCAGAAGATGGCGGTGGTCCAAGGTGGAAGAAGGGCGGTAACCAACTACAGGGTGATCGCTCCCTATGGGTTCTCCAGCCTTATCGAATGCAGGCTGGAGACCGGCAGAACGCACCAGATACGGGTTCATATGTCTTCCGTGAAGAAGTGCTCCATAATAGCAGACGGGAAGTACGGCGGGTGCAGCCCCAAAGGATACCCCTCAACCAGGGAGAACAGGGAGCTCGTTTCTGACGCGGTCAGGATGGCCACCCACCAGATGCTCCATGCCGAGACCCTGGGTTTCGTTCACCCTGTCACAGGTGAGGAGCTGGAGTTTCATTCGGCGCCTCCGATAGAGTTCAGGCTGGTTCAGAAGAAACTGGCCTCCCATTACGAGGGAACGGACCCATGATGCGGGGCGTGCTTGTTCTTGCGGCGCTGCTGGCCTCACCGGCCTCGGCCTTCCTGTGCCAGCAGAGGTGGCTGGCCGGTTTCGCCATTTTCCCCCTGGCAGCCCTGGCTGAGCGGCGATGGCGCTACTTCAGGAACCTTCTGATGATCGGATTGGCCCCCCTTGCACTGCTGGTATGGGCCACTGTCGCCGGGGAGCCTGCAACCGCAGGAAGATCCCTGAGATGGCTCGCCGCCGTTTCCTCAGGGCTGTACTTCGCTGCGGTTCTGGGGCCGGGAGGAATCGCCTCTGTCATAGGCGGGGCAAGATCCTTTCCCCCTGCGATGAACCTCTCCCTGACGATGCTCCAGGCAGGGGGTTCAGCCGCGGCAGCGGGAGAGGGATGGTCCCGCGGAGCAGACCTTCCAGTTGCGGAGAGGTTGGCGGCGGCGCTGAAGCATTCCCTGGAGGCTGAACCACTCGCAGTTCAGGATGTTCATCCAGGAATAATTCCCTCATTGGTGGCGATTGTTTCCTGGGGATTTTTGCTGCTTTCCGCTTCAGGGGCAGCCTGATCCATGAGGGTCCTGCTCAGGCTGGCCTATGACGGTACCGATTTCCGCGGGTGGCAGTTCCAGCCCGGTCTGCCCACCGTTCAAGGAACGCTTGAGGATGCAATTGAGAAGCTGTGCAGAAGAAAATGCCCCGTTCATGGAGCCGGAAGAACGGACAGCGGTGTGCACGCCGCGGGAATGCCGGCGCATGCCGACCTCAGCCGGGAAGAGCTTGAGAGGGTTAACGAAGGTCTGAACGGCCTGCTTCCACGATCAATGGCCCTCTTGTCGGTGAAGGAGGTCCGGGATGATTTCCATGCAAGGTTCGATGCGGTGAGCAGGACCTACACCTACAGCGTGGGGAGGAAGCGCGATCCTTTCCGTAGGCGCTTCGAGTACCAGCCGAAACTGTCCTCTCTTGATACCCGGGCCATGGCAAAGGCAGCGGAGCATTCCCTTGGCACAGGCTCCTGGAAGGGCTTCGCCAAGGAGGGCAGCGGTAACGCTTCGTGGATAATGAGTGTTTCCAGGGCCGTTGTTGAAGAGAGTTACTCGGGGTGGACATTTACCATAACCGCAGACAGATTCCTCAGGGGCGTGGTCAGGATATGGTCAGGAACCCTTCTCAGGATCGGGTCCGGCGCCATTCCCCCGGAGACCGTCTCCTCGATAATATCCGGTGAGGACAGAAGCCTTGCAGGGCAGTCCCTTCCGGCCTGCGGGCTTGTACTGAAGGATGTGGAGTATGCCAGTGGCGAATAGAGTACCAGCTGTGTTCTTTCTGTTATTACTCGCTCTTTCATGCGGGACTGTCACGACCGGGGAAACGGAGGATGCGGTTACCGATCCATACGGAGACCCGCCGGGGTACTCCGGGGATCCTTTCGCCGGATACGGCCCGGTAACCTCCATTACCCTTCCCGCCCAGGGGGGAGAGGAGACGGAACCTGGAGGACGGTGGTCGGTTCAGGTTGCCGCCTGCGCCACCATGGAGTCCGCGGAGTCGCTCAGGGCTTCCCTTCAGGCAGATTATCAGGAACCGGTATTCATCGATCACATCGGGAGTTACTACAAGGTAAGGGTGGGATCCTTCGATTCCGCGGAGAGTTCCGCAGAGCTCAGAGGCGCACTCAGGGGAGGCGGCTATCCCGACGCCTGGAGCGTTGAGAGGGAAACTACGCCCTGAGTGACTTCCGTATCTTGAGGATGCTTCTTGCTTCGGGAACTATATGGTCTATAAGGAGGTTCATGTTCTCCTTGAATATCTCTGCTATGGAATCGTCCTGGGCACAAGCCGCATCGTACCAGGCTTCCGCTGCCTCCAGCCTTCCCCTTATGAGGTTGGCCTCTCCCATAACTGCCAGCAGGTAGCCGTCCGGTTCGCTCTCACTGTCCATCATAACGGCCCTGCAGTGGGCGGCTGTTTCCGCGGCCTTCTGGTACGCCTCATCCTCGTTCCCGGCGATCAGCAGCAGTGTCGCGGTGTTTATTCCCGCCTCCGGGCTTCCAGTCAGCAGATGGCACCTGGAGAAAAGGTGCGTAGCGTCCTTGAGAAGTTCGTAGTCCTCGCAGCTGGAAGAAAGCCACATTTTCTTGCGGAGATGGGCTTTGTTCAGGAGCAGCTTCCTGTCCCACGGCTTGGCGGAGATGAGCTTATCCAGCAGATCCTCGGCCTTGCTCCATTCTTCGGCTGCTATGAAGGCCCAGACTCTCTGCAGGATCCGTTCCACGGCATCGGTATTGATGACTGACCCCTTTTCAACGAACCTGTCTCGGGTTCCATAGATAAGAAAAAACTGGCAGCGGTGCAAGTGCGCATTTATGGAGCAATGCAGCAGTAAAAGCCTAATATGCTCCATGGGAAGGAGTTGCATTTCGGCGAGCCATCAGCCTTGACACGGAATCCCGTGTTTTGCATATACGGGCCACGCAAAATCGGAGCGGGAATAGCTCAGTTGGTAGAGCCCTACCTTGCCAAGGTAGTTGTCGCGAGTTCGAGTCTCGTTTCCCGCTCCAAAATTTTTGCGACAGAAATATTGGAGCGGGGTTGTGCTGTCGCGCAACGGCCCGCTCTTTGCTTTACTCTTGGTTGCTTTGAGGGCAGCACTGCCAGGGGCAGCTGGATGTTGAGTTTTTGGCGCATTTCGGATGTTGTCCTTTCTCATGATATCGGCTAATATAATGCGGAACAATAATATATAGCTACTTCTCGGGATATTGTCAGCCCCGAAATGCGCCTCCCTCTGCCGGGCTATGTCATTGTTAGTGATTGTGTTACGCTATTACGGATGGGAACTGACTAGTTTTTCGAATTGGGCTGTATGCATTTCCTGCTATACCTGGAGGTTCTTCCAAGCACCCAGAAGTGGACACATATTGTGCTGTAACTTTGCCGTTAAAGGAAGAACGGGATCAAGTTATACAGTATCAGAAATTGAGTAGCAGCTTCAATGTCAATCTATCGCTACTGCGTCGATGAAATGAAACTGCAATCAGAAGCTGGACTTGATACGTCCCCAGGTATATGATTTCATCGTAAGATTATCACCGTATGCAACGGCAGACAGGTTGAGAATCTGCAGATGAAAGCCAGAGTTGTGTAAAGCGTAGTTCTGAATGAGTCGACCGAAAGCGGAGAATCCAATCCAGGTATCCTCCGGTGGAAAGAAGGTTATCTCAACCTCAACTTCGTCCTCACCGCCCATAAAAAAGGGTCCTTCAGTCTCCTTCATGATCAAATCAAACCCTCCGTTCAGATAGTGCATTCTCACCCTTCCCAGGCAATATCCACCATTCAGTACTGCGCCCCAATCATAGGTCAGATTGACAACCAAAGAATCCGTTCCATCAGGAACAAAGTACCAAACCGCCGGATCTCCATTAGATCCGATGGTTCCTGTTTTCTCATCCCCAGGATAGCATGTTACAGAGAAATGAACTCCGTCTGAATCAACTGTCCAGGAGTCATTGTACCACCCTGCAGGAAGCTCTTGAAGGGTGGAAGAGAAAACCGATCCAGAATCAGCAGACACAACTGCTACCAACATGAGAGTAAAAAGTGCAACAATTCTCATTCCATCCCCTTTCAGCGAGCGTACTAATCTGTACAATACAGATATATAGGGCATGATGCCCAACCCGTCCAACCTCCACCTCCAGGCCAGCTTCCTGCCCCAGGCATGTTTACCCGCTGACCTCCAGGGAGCAAACAGGTACTCAATCTGGGCAAAATGCATAATAGGCCTGAGGAAGCACCCTACCTCGTTCCCATCCGTAATGGCGTAACACAATCACTAACAATGACATAGCCCGGCAGAGGGGGGGCGCATTTCGGGGTTGACAATTTCCCGAGAAATGGCTATATAATGTTGTACCGCAACACAATAGCCGAATTCAAGAGAAAGGACAACCTCCGAAATGCGCCAAAAACTCAACATCCAGCTGCCCCTGGCAGTACTGCCCTCAAAGCATCCAAGAGCAATAGTCTTTGAGAAGATCAGCAGGATCATTGATGATAATCCTATCTTCGTTGAGCTCTTATGGCAAGACCTGAAGAAAGGTAAGGAAGACCGGGGATGTCACGGATTAACAGCAGAACAGATTCTCAGGTGCTGCGTCCTCAAGCATCTTGAGCAGCTTTCTTATGAAGATCTCATGTTTCTTCTGCATGAAGTACCGCTCTATCAGTCTTTCTGCAGAATTGGGATTGGCGGAAGGATACCCTCAAGATCAGCTGTAGCCGAAGGCATCAAATCCGTCAGGCCGGAAACATGGGAAGAGATTAATACATCTCTGCGGAGGTACGCCGCAGCAGAAGGTGTGGAAAACGGCCGGGAAGTTCGGGGAGACTGTACGGTTGCTGAGACCAACATCCTGGAGCCGAGTGATTCTCAGCTCCTGTACGACTGCGTTCGGGTACTTACCAGAATGATGAAGCAAATCGGATGTGCAGGTTACTATGATCGTACCCGGAGCGCAAAGCGGAGGATGAATGAGATCAGGAACAGCAGGGGAGCCAGGAAGCGCAGAGGACGCTATGAAGTGTTGATGAGGATTACCGGCGAAGTCATCGGCTATGCCCGAACAGCCGCTGAAGAGATACTTGCCGCCTAAATTCCCGCCCCAATTTATACCTACACCGGTAGCGGGAGGCCAAAGGCCTCGTAGATCTCCCTCTGCTTCTTTGTGAGGGGAAACAGAATCCTCCTGTCATCTATCACCTGAGTGCGCAGCTTCTCCATGGTCCTGATCATGTCCTTCATAGTCATCCGGTCGT
>Ga0209203_1000552_pt1 | contig 31388 bp, 39 predicted proteins | sample AD_UKC109_MetaG_FD_184423 | JGI IMG/M metagenome (GOLD analysis project Ga0209203, IMG submission 184423) | Active sludge microbial communities of municipal wastewater-treating anaerobic digesters from Hong Kong - AD_UKC109_MetaG (SPAdes)... | ecosystem: Engineered > Bioreactor > Anaerobic >... | reverse complement strand
TGTCTTGCGCGCGGCTCTCCAGGCGCGCGATGACACGCTCGACCGCCGCCGCGTCGAGTTCGTGGGAAAACCGGTGCGGGTCACGCGCGCTCATGCGCCCCGTCGCCGCATCCGATCATCCCACCCGAAACGCGTTGCGCGTTCACCAGGACTTGTACTTGAGGAACTTGCCGTTCAGCGTCACCACCACGCGGTCGCCCTTCGGATCTTCCTGCTTGTCGATATCCATCGTGAAGTCGATCGCACTCATGATGCCGTCACCGAACTTCTCGTGGATCAACTCCTTGATGGTCTCGCCATACACGCCGACGATTTCGTACCAGCGATAGATCACCGGATCGGTCGGGACTGCCTGGTTCCAGATTTTGTTTGGGAATCGCTGCAGTGCAGCGGCCACGTCATCGCCCAGGCCCAGCGCCTCAGCCACCGCCTCGGCCGGTTTTTTTTCCAGATGGTTCATTCCGAGGCAGGCCGAACAGGTGAACTCGGTCGACATCTTTGCCGCGTCGGCAATATCCTTCCATTTCAGGTCCCGGGCGAACTTCGCCTCCAGGATCGCTTCTTTCATTTCCGCCTTGTTCATCACTTTCCCCTTAACATTGCTTTACGCATAAACCACCACGCGACAACGAGCTAATTATATTTCGCTAATATCCTTAATATCTAACCCGAGTTTATTTTTGGATCTTATTTTTCGTTTGATATCAATAAGCTGTATCGCATCTAGGCGGTATTAATGCCGCCGCGTTCCAATGAAGTTGCCAACACCTACCTTTGCTGTGCAAAACTATGGTTTATGAGCGTATAGTTTTCCAAGACCATATTCCGATCGGCCCTATAGGGATTCACTATGGATCGAAATATCATGTTCCCGCGGTCCATTCGCTACCTGCTTGCGGTAGCGGAACACCACAGTTTTACCCGTGCGGCAGAGGCACTGTTCGTGTCGCAGCCGACGCTGTCGCAGCAGATCAAGCAGCTGGAGGAATCCCTGGACGTTCAGTTGCTGGACCGTTCCGGTCGCAGCGTGCGTCTGACCGATGCCGGAGAGGTCTACCTCCACCATGCACGCCGCGCCCTCGGGGAGCTCGACGCCGGCAAACGCGCCATCCACGAGCTACAGGACCTCAGCCGTGGATCACTGCGCCTGGGTATGACTCCGATCACCGAGTACCTGGTAACGCCTCTGCTGGACAGCTTCAATACGCATTTTCCGCACATCTCGGTGAGCACGCTGGAGATGCCACAGGACGACATCGAGAGCGGGGTGGCAGAGGATGACATCGATGTCGGGATTGCTTTCACGAACACGCTGTCGACTGACGCTCGATCGGTCGAAATCGATTCGCATATCCTGTTCATCGAGACGCTGAACCTGGCAGTCGGCAAGGCGCACCCCTGCGCGAATCATCAGGGCCCACTGAACGAGCACGCCCTGGAGCAGCAATCACTGGTCATGCTCAACAGCGATTTTGCGCTGCGGCGGCATTTCGACCTGTACTGCCTGGAGCACGGCATCACGCCAAACATCACCATCGAAGCGGACTCGTTGAGCGTCATCATCGAGATCGTGCGCCTGGGACGGCTTGCGACGATCCTGCCTCATACGATTGCCTGCGCCCAGCACGGGCTGCATCCGGTCCTCCTGCTGCCGGAGCTTCCGCGACACACGATCACCCTGATATGCCGCAAGGGCGCTTATCTGACACCGGCCTGTCAGGCCTTCGCGAAACTGGCAGCCGAATGGTGCGCCGTCAGATGCCATTTCGATGACAGCGCACAGATCCGGCCATGCCCGCTCGCCGATGCATGCGAGCGTGACGATTGCAGATGAGCCCGCATTAGGCTTACCGCCGGCGCGGCCTCCCCCAGCACCCTGCCTTTTCTGCAGTACCGCACTGCCCTTACCCGCGACCGGCGGAACATCATTTTTTGTTCGCTCCCTTGAAAGCATTGTACCGTGCAGTACACTTTGTACCTGATCGTACAATCACTGGAGAGTTGATCATGACCGACCGCCCACCACTCCCGCCTTTCACGATGGATACCGCCGTACAAAAGGTCCGCCTCGCGGAAAACGCGTGGAACTCGCGCGATCCGGAGAAGATTGCACTCGCCTACACCGAAGACAGCCGCTGGCGTAACCGCGCCGAATTCCTGCAGGGTCGGGAGGCCATCGTGGCGTTTCTGAAGCGCAAATGGGCGCGCGAGCTCGACTATCGCCTGATCAAGGAACTGTGGGGATTTCGCGAGAACCGCATGGCGGTCAGGTTCAAGTACGAGTGGCGCGACGACTCTGGAAACTGGTTCCGCGCTCACGGCAACGAACTCTGGGAGTTCGACGAGCACGGGCTGATGCGACGTCGCGAGGCCAGCATCAACGACGCCCCGATCGCGGAGTCCGAACGCAAGTTCCTGTGGCCTCAGGGTCCCCGCCCGGAGGACCATCCCGGGCTGACGGAACTCGGCCTCTGACCGATGGCGCGCAAGATCGCCGAACGCAGTGACATCGTGCCGGTACTCGGGGAAATCTTTCGCGAGCGCGGCTTTGCCGGCGCCAGCCTGTCGGAGATCACACAACGTACCGGACTCGGCAAGGGCAGCCTCTATCACTTCTTTCCTGACGGCAAAGAGGAAATGGCCAAGGTGGTGCTGGACGATGTCGCCGACTGGTTCGAGACCAATGTGTTCGTGCCACTGGGCACCGCAGAGGACCCGGAGGTCGGGATCGATCACATGTTCAAGGCGACCGTCAGCTTCTTTCATTCCGGTCGACGTGTCTGCCTGGTAGGCACCTTTGCGCTCGATGACACGCGTGACCGCTTTGCCGAGGTAATCCATGCTTACTTCGCTGCCTGGACGAAGGCGCTCGCCTCTGCACTGAGACGTCGCGGGTTCGGCATCAAGGCGGCACGCGCGACCGCCGAGGACGTGGTGGCCGGCATCCAGGGCGCACTGGTGCTGGCCAGGTCGCAGGACGACCCCGGCGTGTTCACGCGGGCGATCAAGCGACTACAGGCGCGCACGAAAACCGCACCCGCTGCGTGAATCAACCGCGTTGGGTTGCACTCAATGATGGAATCGCAGCTATAGCCGTGACCTATAGGAGTGATCGGAAAGCGGTATTGGCAAATATCAGATCGGTAGCCCATCTTTTTTTATGTCGGAAGTCGGACACTGATTCAGTTTTAGATGTCGCTGACGAAGAACCGGCGACATCTGCACGACTCAAAGAGGGCTACACATGCATATCGAACCAGGAATCGTTGAAGGTGTGAAGATCACGCTCAGCTACGCGACGGCCGCAGGTGCTGTCGGGTATGCGGCAAAGCTGGCTCTGAGCACGGTGAACAGGCACGATCGTCTGATCGCATTGGGGTTGCGCAGTGCGCTAACGACCCTGCTGGTGTTTTGTTTCTTCCAGGTGCTGCCGCATTTTCCGGTCGGCGTGTCCGAGGTGCATTTCATCCTTGGCGCGACGCTGTTCCTGATGTTCGGCGCGGGACCGGCGGCGATCGGGCTGGCAATGGGACTGCTGATGCAAGGTGTGTTTTTTGCACCGGCCGACCTGCCTCAGTACGGGATGAACGTGACGACCCTGTTGGTGCCATTGCTGCTGGTCGACAATCTGGCACGTCGCCTTATTCCGGCCAACACTGCATATGTGGATGTGAGCTACCGTCAGGCGCTGGCGCTGTCGACCGCCTACCAGGGTGGTGTAGTGGCCTGGGTCGCGTTCTGGGCGTTTTACGGCCAGGGCTTCGGCGCAGAAAACCTGGCACAGATCGGCACCTTCGGGGCGGCTTATATGCTGGTCGTCGTCGCAGAGCCTTTGCTGGACGTGGCGATCCTCGCGCTCGCCAAGTCGCTGCATCAACTCAGCGGCAGCAGGGTCTTCAACGAGCGGCTTTACCACGCCGCGGGCGCTTGACTGCATGACCGGTCGATCCCCGGCGCCACTGCCGGAGATCGACCTTCCACGGGCATTGTCCATAGCGCGCGACCGGCCCGATCGATCAGTACTCTACGGTGAGGCGCACACCATAGATCCAGCCGCTCGGACCGCCGCCGCCTTTGTAATCATCGCGCAGATACTGCAGGTCGCCGGTCAAACCGAATGATTCGCCCAGTTGCAGGCGGTAGTAGGCCTCGGCAACCTGGGATGTCTCGATGTTCAGGTTGCCGCCATCCAGCAACGCATAGCCCAGGCCGATGTTGTCGTCCGCGCGCCCCCAGGCACTTCCTCTGATATCCAGACCGCCCGAATAGAGCGCGGCGTAGTCGACTGCCGCGTCGTCGGTCTGCCAACCGAAGCGGACCCACCCACCGACGACCTCACCGAAAGCCTGGTCAAACGACAGCAAGACACCGGTGCGCTGTTCGAATCGCACTGCGCTCGCATCCAGAAAGTCCTGGCTGGTTCCCGCCACGACCAGTCGGTAGGTACCACTACCGAATGCGCTATCCACCGTGTAGCCCGCCTGCACACCATAGAAACGATAGTCATGGCCGTCATCGTTCTCGCCAACATCCATCAGCACCGCTCGCACCGACAGGGGCCCGGCATCCCATTGCGCGGCAGCGCCCAGGTCATAGGAGGGTAGAAACACACTCGGCCCGTTAGTCAGTGCCGCGTTCTGGAATTGCATGAATTCGTCATTCGCGTAGGCGTTTTCATCGAGATAATCGGTCGAGTCGATGATGCCGACACTGGCAGTCAGCTGGTTGGTGTCGCCAAACTCGAAGCGGTGGCTGTACCAGGCATTCAGCAGGTGGTCACGACCGCGCCCGTTGATGTCTTTGAGGTCATCATTCAGATCCGCCGCCCAGGGTGACAGTGCAAACGGCGAATAGCCGTTCAGGGCATTGCCCGCGGCAAAACCGAGTTTGACGAAAACCTCATCCCGCGCCGTGGGCCGAAAACTGAGCTCCACCTGCAACGGCGTGCCTGCCCTGCAGGTATCGCGCGCACCAGCGGCGTCCGAGAGGCTTTGACACTGCATGGTCGGGGCCAACAAGCCACCGATCGATAAATTCTCGTTGAACTCGTAGGCATTCGCCGCGACTGGCAGCAGGAGTGCCGCGAGAGAAACCGAATAACCTTGGGTCCGCATAAATGTCCGTGCCTCGTTCTGGTTCAAATAAGCTGGGGTGAAATCGAATTTCCCGGCGGCACGCGTTTGGGTCAAGCCACGAGGGACACTGTCACAGATTGTCGGTTAACAATTCCCCGCGCACTGTTGCAACCACATGGCCGCCGATACTCACCCGGGGCCCGGTATCGGACATTTGCGCACGCAGCATCACCAGCGACGGCCGACGAACCTCGTGGCCCTGCTCTATCCGCAACGACAATGCAGGTGCTTCATACACACGATGCGCCAACAGGTAAGCGCCGAGGAAGGCGGCACCGTTGCCGGTCGCCGGATCTTCACGCACACCGTGCGCCTCGAAAAAGAACCGGGCACACAGATCGTTGCGTGGATGATGCGTCTCACGGCTGTACAGATACACCAGCGGAGGAAAGCCTTGTGCTGCCAACGGCTCGAAGGCGCCAAGGTCAAGCTGGCTGCGGCGCAATGCGTCGAGGCTGCGCAGCGGAACGATCATCGCCGCAGTACCGGCAGACACCACCTGGATCGGAGTCTGCGTCTCGATGTCGCCCGTCGACAACCCCACCGCAGCAGCAAGTTGATCCGTCGGCACGGTCTTCCCGAGTGACATCGACGGCGCCTCGAACCATACGATCTCCGATTCTCCCGCAGGGGCCTCGAACCTGGCCACGACCTGACTTGCAGGCAGGTTCAGCAGGACCTGCCCGCACGACTCAATGCCAAGATGACGACGCAGCACCCATGCCGTACCGAGGATCGGGTGGCCGGCGAACGCAATCTCGCGTGCCGGTGTGAAGATGCGTACCCGATAACCGGCATCGCCCTCCGGTTCGGACATCACGAAGGTGGTTTCCGAGAAATTCATTTCCGCGGCGATCTGCTGCATGACCTCGCCATCGAGACCGTCAGCATCCATCACGACCGCCAGCGGGTTCCCCGCGAAGGCACGCTCCGCAAACACATCGACCATGTACAGGCTATACCCCATGTCGCGACACCCTCCGGTCAGTGAACCCCACACCGATCACCTGGACCCTCAGCGTACGGCGGCATCGGCGCCCCGGGTCTTCCGGGACAGCTTGTACAGGCCCCATATAGAGGCAGTGGCCCACACCACGTTGATTGCGAATGCCGGATAGGCATCGAACCAGATGCTGTTGAACGCCACCAGGACGCCGCCGAGCAGATTGAGCAGCAGATAGGCACGCGACTGTGGTGACATTCTTCCCGCCAGGTTCGCAATGAACGTGGTCAGGATGGCGGCGGCACCGACCAGGCCGATTGCGGTGACGACAAGCCCTGCATCAGTCATCTTTGCGCCCGACGCCCACGTACGCGGATCGACCTGGAAGCCCGCATGGCCGGATTTGGCGGCCCTGTTGCGGCATGCAGACCGTGGACTGCACCGGCTAAGCCCCTTTTCCGCCTTCTATCGCCAGATGCTTGGCGCGGATGAAATCCCGGTGCGGGACATACAGCAGATCGGCAATGCGACGGACCAGCAGTTCTTCGTGATGGTGGATGCTGTCGTCGGCAATGGCCACCTCCCACAGGCTGCAGACCAGCTCGAATTTCTGGTCTAGGGAAAAGTGGCGATTTATCAGGTCGATGTGTTCATGCAGCGACACATGGGCATCCGAGGCGTCCTGTGCGGCCGCCACAAGATCGGCGAGATCCTGATCGTTCAGGGACCAGTTGCGTTGCAGCATCGCGCCCAGACGCTGCAGCTCGACTTGATCCAACGCGTGATCGGCCTTGGCCACCTCGACCAGCAGCACTGCAGCCGCGAGATGATGGGCCGCCGTGTCGTCGGACGGAGCACCCGGGGCGGCAGAAAAAAGCGCCCTGATCCTGTCGAGCATCAGCGACTCCAACCCACGAGACCGCCGACAGAACGGCACGTCGGACAACTGCACTGCACAACCCATCGGATTTTCATATCGATACCCAGCGCCTTCTTCCTGTCTGCAGTTTAGCCCGCATGCTCGAGCAGTCGACCGTTGATTGCCGCGCGGCGGCAGCGGTCGGCCAAGCCATGCATCCCCGTCAAGTGGTGCCTTTCGTTCCTCAACTGTCCCGGCTGAATAGACTAGGCTGCACTATCAGTGGTGGTCAATGGACGCTTCGTCCACAATATCTTGTGAGGGATGCCGAATCATGATCGATTACTCCGAGAAGCGTGATTTCATCCGGATGCCTGTGGATTGCCCGGTGTCGATTCGCGAACTCGCCGCTGACCTTGACGAGCCGGCACAGTTGCTGGACCTGAGCGCCGGCGGGGTCCGGTTCATCGGATCGCGCGCGCTCGATGCCGGCGCGCGATTGCAGTTGACGCTGCGCCCCGAACATCCGATCACGCCACCGCTGGCGGCAGAGATCGCCGTGGTTCGCTGTCACGAGATCGAGGATGGCTTCGATATCGCCGCCTCAATCGAGATGGTGGAGCCCGCTGTATACGAAGACGTCTGACACGCGGCGCCCGCCACCCATCAGGCATCGAGATCCGGAATCAGCTTGCTCTCCAGCCGGGTGATCGCATCCTTCAGCAACAGCTTGCGCTTCTTCAGCCGGGTGAGCGCCAGCTGGTCCGCCCGAGGATCTTCGGCCATGCGGTGGATGGCCTCGTCGAGATCCCGGTGCTCGAGCCGCAATTCGGCGACGTGCGCGCGCATGGCATTATCGATGTCGTCTTCCATCGGCGGGTCTCATTGCACTCCAGGTTGTCGCGCCGCCTGAGCGGCCGCGCGTCGGCGGCTATTACACGCCGGCCAGGGTAGGTTCGACAACTGGCATGTGGCCAACACCTCACACCGGCTTGTAGATCTGCGCACCCTGCCTGCGGAACTGCTCGGCCTTCTCCTTCATACCTTCTTCCACCGCCACGTTCACATCCTTGAACTTGTGGCTTGCCGCGTATTCGCGCACATCCTGGGTGATCTTCATCGAGCAGAAGTGCGGCCCGCACATCGAGCAGAAGTGCGCCACCTTGGCGGAGTCCTTGGGCAGGGTCTCATCGTGGTACTCACGTGCGCGGTCCGGATCGAGGCCGAGATTGAACTGGTCTTCCCAGCGAAACTCGAAGCGCGCCTTCGACAGCGCATTGTCACGCACCTGCGCACCCGGCAGGCCCTTGGCCAGGTCGGCGGCATGCGCCGCCAGCTTGTAGGTGATGATGCCCTCGCGCACGTCGGCCTTGTTGGGCAGGCCAAGGTGCTCCTTCGGCGTCACGTAACACAGCATCGCGGTGCCATACCAACCGATGTTGGCCGCACCGATGCCGGACGTGATGTGGTCGTAACCGGGCGCGATGTCAGTGGTCAGCGGGCCGAGCGTGTAGAACGGGGCCTCGAAACAGTCCACCAGCTCCTTGTCCATGTTCTCCTTGATCATCTGCATCGGCACGTGGCCGGGGCCTTCGATCATCACCTGAACATCATGCTGCCAGGCGATCCTGGTCAGCTCACCGAGGGTCTCCAGCTCACCGAACTGGGCCGCATCGTTGGCATCGGCGATCGAGCCGGGGCGCAGGCCGTCACCCAGCGAGAACGACACGTCGTAGGCCTTCATGATCTCGCAGATGTCTTCGAAGTGCGTGTACAGGAAGTTCTCTTTGTGGTGCGCGAGACACCACTTGGCCATGATCGAGCCACCGCGCGAGACGATGCCGGTGACCCGGTCGGCGGTCAGTGGCACGTAGCGCAGCAACACGCCGGCGTGGATGGTGAAGTAGTCGACGCCCTGCTCGGCCTGCTCGATCAGGGTGTCGCGGAACATCTCCCAGGTCAGATCCTCGGCCTTGCCGTTGACCTTCTCCAGCGCCTGGTAGATCGGCACCGTACCGATCGGCATCGGCGCGTTGCGCAGGATCCATTCGCGTGTCTCGTGGATGTTCTTGCCGGTCGACAGGTCCATCAGGGTGTCGCCACCCCAGCGCGCCGACCATGCCATCTTCTCGACCTCTTCCTCGATCGAGGAAGTGACCGCCGAGTTGCCGATATTGGTGTTGACCTTCACCCGGAAATTGCGGCCGATGATCATCGGCTCAAGCTCGGGGTGGTTGATATTGGCCGGGATGATGGCGCGCCCGCGGGCCACCTCGTCACGCACGAACTCGGCGGTGATCTGCTCGGGCAGACTGGCGCCGAAGCTCTCGCCCGGGTGCTGTCTGAGCAGCTTGGCGTAGCGCGGGTCGGCACGCAGCTCGTCGAGGCGCTGGTTTTCGCGGATCGCGACGTATTCCATCTCGGGGGTGATGATGCCCTTGCGCGCATAGTGCATCTGGCTGACATTGCGCCCGGCCTTGGCACGACGCGGCGCGCGGATGTGCTCGAAACGCAGCTGCGCCAGCGCCGGATCGTGCTGGCGCGCCTGACCGAACTCGGACGACGGACCGGCAAGCTGCTCGGTGTCGTCACGCTCGATGATCCACGCCGAGCGCACGTCGGGCATGCCCTTGAGGAGGTCGATCTTCACGTCGGGGTCGGTGAACGGACCAGAGGTGTCGTACACGGTGACCGGCGGATTCTCTTCGGCACCAAAGCTGGCCGCGGTCGGGGCCTGCGCAATCTCGCGCATCGGCACCCGGATGTCCGGGCGCGACCCGGTCACGTAGACCTTGCGTGCACCAGGGAAGGGGCGCGTGACCTCTTCCGACAGTTCGCTGGTCTTCTTGATGAAGTCTTCGGGTATCGCGCTCATGGTCTGCTCTCCGTGGCGGGAAAACAGAGTCGGCACCTAAGGCTTTCTCAGCTTTCCTACGCCAGTACTAACTGGTTCAGGTTCAAGGGTGTTTCTCAGCCCGCCATGCAGGCACCCCTAGCTGTATTTCGTTCGATGCGCCATCCCGGCGCGGCCCGGAGCACTGATCCGGCCCCGGCCCTGCCATCCCTGGCAGGGCGTTCGTTCGATGCGCCGTTCTGACACGGATTGGACACCCAGATCAGGCCCTGGCCACTCGCGTCGCATGCCCGACTGTACCAGTGCGGTATTCGCCGCACCACCCGGGATTCCCACCCTGGCTCCAGGGCCAACACACCGCGCACACACCACCGCCCTCCCGGGGCATCCCAAGGTCGCCGCCCCGCCATCAGGCTTGCGCGGAATACGCCCCAGGTTCAGAGACTTGCCCGATCCGGCGTGAGCACTTAGGCTTACGCCGCGCCCAAACTGACTGAATCCCAACCCGGAGACCGGCATGCTCGTCAACGACCTCGAAACCGCCCGCTTCAATATGGTGGAGCAACAGATCCGCCCCAACGAGGTGATCGACGTGCGTGTCCTTGACACCCTGCAGGCCGTACCGCGCGAGCGCTTTGTCGCCGACGAATACGTCGGGCTGGCATTTGCCGACATCGCGGCACCGATCGGCGAAGGCCAGCAGATGATGACGCCATTGCAGGAAGCCCGCATGCTGCAGGCACTCGACATCCATCCGGGCGACAACGTGCTCGAGATCGGTACCGGCAGCGGTTTTGTCACCGCCTGCCTGGCGCGCCTGGGCGGCATTGTCACCAGTTACGAGATTCACGCCGCCTTGAGCGAGAGCGCCGCACATCGCCTGCAGTCACTGGCGGTGAAGAACGTCGAAATGGTGGCCGGCGACGGCCTGAACGCCAGCTTCGCACCTGCCAGCTTCGATGCCGTCGCGGTGACCGGCTCACTGCCCGACTACCCTGAGTTCCTGGAGACACTGCTCGCCCCGGGTGGACGGATGTTTGTCGTTGTCGGCGAGGCACCGACCATGACCGCGATGCTGGTCAGCCGCAACGCCGACGGCGAGATCTGGAAAGAAAACCTGTTCGAGACGGTGCTCCCGGTCCTCGAGAATGCACGGCAGCCGAGTCATTTCGTTTTCTGACCGGCACCGTTCACATGCGTGATCTCAGCGCCGCCCAACTTCGTGACCACCTCGCGGCGACCGACAGCGGCCCGCTGCTGCTCGACGTGCGCGAACCGTGGGAATTCCGCATCTGCAGCATCGCCGGTTCGCAGTTAATCCCGATGGGCCACATCCCCGCCTCGGTCAAGGCGCTCGACCCGTCGCGCGAGACCGTGGTCATCTGCCACCACGGCATCCGCAGCCGCCAGGTGGCGATGTACCTGGACTACCAGGGGTTCAGCAATGTGATCAACCTGGCCGGCGGCGTCGATGCCTGGGCTCGTGACGTCGATCGGCAGATGGCGACCTATTGATCCATGTCGCTGCTGCGACCTGCTGCACCGGACTTCTCAGACCCGCTGGGACTGCTGGCCGCCTGCCATGAGCGCATGCTGGCGAACTGCGCCCTGCTGCAGCGCATGCTCGAATGGCTGCCTGCGCACGGCGTTGATGCCGAGATACGCCGCAGTGCCTTGCAGGTGATGCGCTATTTCGAGACTGCCGCCCGCCACCACCATGCCGACGAGGAGCTGGACCTGTTTCCGGTCCTCGCACAGTCCACCGGGCTCGTGCCGCTGATCGAACGCCTGCAAAGCGAACACGGCCTGCTGGAAGCCGCCTGGGAAGAGCTGGCCGCACAGTTACAGGCATTACTCGACGGTCGCGATGCGCCGGCGCTCGAATCCAGGGTCAACGCGTTCGTCACCGCCTACGGGGCGCACATCGAGACCGAGAACGCCGGGATCCTGCCGGTGGCGCGGGAATCGTTGAGCGCGGCACAGATAGCGACCCTCGGACACGCGATGGCCCGACGCCGCGGCGTCACTTCAGTGGCAACAGCTCGATCAGGCGCGCCAACGCACCACGGTTCTGCCTGACCACACGGCGTCCGTTCTCTCCGGCCTCGGCACGCGCGGTGGCATCGCGGAACCACGCGATCACCTGCTGCGCCAGCTCGACCTCGTCGCCGACCCGCCGGGCCGCACCCTCGGCCACCAGCAATTCGCTGATGGCGGCGAAATTGAATACATGGGGACCGAAGCAGACGGCCACACCCTGTGCCGCCGCCTCCAGCATATTGTGCCCACCGGTCGGCACCAGGCTGCCACCGATGAAGGCCACGTCGGCAGACCCGATCACCACCGGCAACTCGCCCATGGTGTCACCGAGATACACCTGTGTCTGCGGACTGTAACTGCCGGGCCGGGAACGGCGCGCCAGCCGCAGGTGTTCGCGTTTGCACAGGCCCGCCACGCGCTCGAAGCGTTCCGGGTGACGCGGAACCAGAATCAGCAGCGCGTTGGGGAAGCTGGACAGCACCTTATGATGTGCCTGCAGCACCAGCTCGTCTTCGCCCTCGTGGGTGCTGCCAGCGACCCATACCGGACGCCCGCCCCATTCGCGCCGCAGGACCTCGACCTGCTCTTCCAGGCTCGCCCGGATACGGATATCGAACTTGATACTGCCAGTGACGAAGACACGGTCAGACGCCACGCCCAGCGCGCGGAACCGCGCCGCATCCGCCTCCGTCTGCGCGGCGATGCAATCGATATGGGCAAAGGTATCGTGCGTAAACCGACCGAGTCGCGCGTAACGCAGTGCCGACCTGGCCGAGAGCCGGGCGTTCGCCAGCAGCGTATAGACGCCGTGCCGGCGACAGCTGTGCAACAGGTTCGGCCAGATCTCGGTCTCGACCATCAGCAGCGCGCGCGGTCGCACGCGGCGGATGAAGCCGGTCAACGCCAGCGGCAGGTCATACGGAAAATAGACATGGAACACCAGCTCACCGAGCTGCTCCACAACCCGGGCCGAGCCGGTCGGCGTGGTCGTCGTGACCGTGATCGGCAGGCCCGGGTTATCGGCGAGCAGCTGACGGATCAGCGGCAGCACCGCCTGCACCTCGCCCACTGACACCGCGTGTACCCACAGCCCGCCCCAGGCGGTCGGCGCCGTAAAGACACCCAGGCGCTCGAGCCAGCGTTCGCGGTACGCAGGTGCCTTGATGCTGCGCCACAGAAGGCGTAGCAGCACCAGCGGGAACACCAGGTAAAGCAGGAAGGTATAGAGCGCGCGCATGACCCGCGGATGCTAGCACAGCGCCTGATACCGATAGGCTGCGGACGCCGACATAGCCAGGCGTCGGTCGTTTGCCTAAAATCGGCGCGCATGTCCCGCCACACCGAGCCCGCATCTTTCTGGCACCCCCGTTACTGGCCGACCTGGACTGGTATCGCCCTGTTGCGCCTGTGCGTCCTGCTGCCGTACCGGCCGATGATGGCGGTCGGACGCGTGCTCGGCCGCGTCGGCATGCTGCTCGCCGGGCGTCGCCGCCACTTCGTCGACACCAACCTGCGCCTGTGTTTTCCCGAACTCGACGCGGCCGCGCGGCAGACACTGGCGCGCCGCCATTTCGAGGCCGTCGGCATGGCCTTCATGGATTTCGCGATCGCCTGGTGGTGGCCCGATGAACGCATCTACCCACTGGTCACGACCGAGGGTCAGGAGCACATCGAAAAAGCGATGGCACGTGGCAAGGGCGCGATCTTTCTGACCGCGCATTTCACCTCGATCGAGATCAGCGGTCGCCTGCTGGCCAAACTTTGTCCGGCGTTGCCGATGTACCGCCCCAACGCGAATCCGCTGCTGGAAAGGATCATGGTCGAGAACCGAGAACGTCACGTCGAACGCACCATCCCGCGCAGCGACGTGCGCCTGATGGTACGCACGCTCAAAGATGGCAAGGGCGTGTGGTTCGCACCGGACCAGAACTTCGGCGGCAAGGGCTGCGTGTTTGCCCCTTTCTTCGGCATCGCCGCGTCGAGCAACCCCTCGCTGAGCCGCTTTGCCGATATGACCGGTGCGGCGGTCGTGCCGTTCATCGTGTTTCGCCGCCCCGAGGGCGGATACCACATGATCGTCGAACCTGCCCTGGACCCGTTTCCGAGCGGCAACAGCACCGCCGACATCACGGCATACAACAAGATCACCGAGCGTTGGGTGCGCCAGGCCCCGGCGCAGTACAACTGGCTGCACCGGCGGTTCAAGAAGCGCCCACCAGGCGAACCGCCGCTGTACTAGGTTGCGGCCGGTCAAATCAGCGAAGCGCTGAATGTGAGTCGCCTGAGGTCCCTTCATGAAGGCTTTGTTTACTTCTTTCCCGGCGTCGGACTACCCGGCGAGCACCCGCTTCTACGAAGATACCGTGGGCCTGCCGGTGGCACGACGGTTTGATGGTCAGCCGCACCACTTCACCAATTACGATCTCGGCAGCATGATGCTGAAGGTCTATGAATGGACTGCGCCTTACTACGGATCAGGCCATTCAGGCCTTTTCATCGAGACCGGCAATCTCGACGCCGTGATGCAACGTATCCGTGATCACGGTGGCAAAGCCACCGACATCATGGTGCATGGCTGGGGCGGTCGATGCTGCTCGGTAACCGACCCCTTCAGCAACATCTTCGATCTGATCGATGCAAATCAAAAGGGTGACGCCTGAGGCACATAGACGCCCCCCGGCTGGATCAGGAATTGCTGATGCTATAACTGCAGCGCCGCATCCGCCCCGATGATCTGCCCGGTGACGAGGCCCTCGTCCGCTTTCACTTCACCAATCTCGGCCAGTTCACCAACTGGTGGCTGGTCCGACGCCAGACATCAGGCCCTCGCGACCTGAGGGTGGCCTTCGGCGTCATGACCGTTATCGGCTAGTATCGGGGTATCTCAGGGACGAAAAGGCACCGGCATGGATCAGGAAAACACCGAAAGTGACATCAAAGGCGAGCTGCCCGCCATCGACTCAGCCGCCATGTGTCTTTCCCTCAAACAACCGGCTCAAAGCAAATTCCTATTAAATAGGTTTGATCTGCCGCTGATGGGCGGCTCAGTCCAACAGGCATTTATCCACGCGTGCTGCGCACAGCAGATAAATGCTTAGCTGTTAGCAGGAACAACAAGAATAAATGTGGCGAATTTTTTTATTTTTCTTAATTCTCGGATTAATTGGACTGGTCGCAAAATGGATTGGTTTGTTTATAGTCGTTGTTGTGCTGCTAATTATTACATTTAATATTATCACGGCCATTTATAACGAATTTAATCGCGAGCCTAAAGCAGCCTATGAAGCGAGAAAAGAAAAAGAAGCTGAAGAGAGAAGAGAGACAGAGGAAAAAGAGAAAGCCGAGAAAAAGGCGGAGGAAGCGGAACGCAGAAGAAAAGAATCTGAACATAGGCAACACCGAGACGGAGACAAGCAGTCAAAACCCTATACTTATAAAATTGGCAAACACGGTAACGAGTCCCTTGCAATTAGGTACGGGATTGCCAATCAAGAGCGGAAAGTAAAAGAATATTGGTACTACGCCAAGGGTGGTGAGAAAAAGCGAAACCGCGACAGAGATCGAGTTTATTTCGAGCCAGCAGGAGTTATCACCGTCCAGAAAACGGGAAGAGTCAGTAAAGATTTGTATGAGGTTTTATTGACCGATTATAGAAACAGAAAAGCGAGAGCCATCATTGAGGTCGGAACCGAGTATGTAAAAACGTTTTACCCACTTGATGACGAATGGTTCAAAAAGCACTCTGACCTCGAAGAAACATTGAAAGGAAATGGCACTTTCACACTAAAAGAGCTAGCTACTTTTCATGTTCAGAAAGCCGTTGGGACTTAAACAGGCATGAAAAAGCTGCTAACAAATACAGCCAGCAGGACAAACATTCCGCTGTCGCTCTATGTTTGCCTCTGCTGTGGGCGTTATGCGTAAGAAGGAAAAACGATGAAACGAACCTCCGTCGAAAAATTTCTGCCATGGATGCTCACTCTCATTAGCACCACTGCCTCAGCAGCGATTTTCGTTACTGACGAAGCAGCCTTTTTATCGGCCTTTGAAAATCCTACGGAGATCATCGATTTCACCTCATTGCGAGATGGAACCACATACGCCACGGCAAATACATCCAACCCTTATATCAACAGCACAACCCATACTTCTGGCGGCATCTATGAAGTTTGGGAGAATGGATGGAGTGAAAACTTTCTAATCCGGTCAACCAATGGGTCTTTCTATCATCTCGTAACTCGTTGGGATGGAACTAGCGTTGGAATCAATAATCCCTCTGCTCCGAGATTCTCTATATTTTCCCTTACCGGCGTTGCGCCCCTAAGCTTGAGCATATCTTCAGATACTTACACCGGATTTTTGGGGATTATTCCTGAGTCTGATATAGAAACGCACTACCAGTTTTATTACCCTGGCCTCCGTGTTTCGGAAATTCGAGCGGGATACTCCCAAGTCAGCAGAGTCCCTGAACCACCAGCATTCGCACTAGTAGCCGCAGGCATCTTTGGGCTTTTAGGCGGAAAGCGCATAACAAGGAATTCAAGGCGCCAGCAAAGTTGGCTGGGACGTCTCACCGCTACGCGGCGAGCCGCCCCTTAATACGGGCGTTAGAAGCAGAACAGGTCTTGCGCTCTGTGCAAAAAGGGTATAATTACTATACCTATGTGCAGCTTCGAATTTGATGCGCGAAAGAGCAACAGCAATCGGCGCAAACACGGCATTGATTTCGTGGAAGCCCAGGCGCTGTGGAATGACCCCTATCTCATTGAAATCCCAGCGTTAACATCCGACGAGGAGCGTTTCCTGGTAATTGGCAAGATCGAAGGGAAGCATTGGTCGGCGGTTATTACGCCCCGAGATGGCAACATCCGAATAATTTCGGTACGCCGTTCGCGGGTTGAAGAGGTGGCGATTTATGAAGGCTAAAAGCTTCGATTCAAAGTTCGAGAAAGGTGAAGATGTCACCGATGCCCTGGATCTGTCTAAAGCCCGTAGGCCCCTTCAAGAGCAGCGCAGGGTGAATGTCGATTTTCCGGCTTGGATGGTCGAATCCCTCGATCGAGAAGCGGGTCGTTTGGGCGTTACGCGGCAATCCGTAATCAAGGTATGGCTGGCTGAGCGCCTTGAGCAAATTGCTTCTAACAAGTAGTTCCAACGGACCCCAAACACTTCGCGCCTTTTTGGGCCGCTGAACAAGGCGTTAAGGCTCAAAGGTGTCGTAGTGGCCACCAATGGCGAAGATATAGATATGGGAATCGTCAAATCTATAAATGAGTCGGTCTTTCTGGCTGAGTCGTCTGGACCAAAAGCCGGTGAGGTTATGTCGCAGGGCCTCGGGCTTGCCCAAGCCGGTCATCGGATCTCCGCGCAGCATTTCTTTGAGAATTGCGCAGAGATTTTTGTGCATCCGTTTATCCCGTCGCCTCAGATCCTCGTAAACCTCCCATGATTTACCCTCAAATACCAACGATCTCATCAAGTTGCTCTTTGGTTGGGGTGTGTCCGCTGCGTGTGGCGTGGGTTGCGCTGGAATCGGCGATCTGGCGCATGAGGCTATTGTTCTGGAGCACGTACAAGGTTTCCTGGTCACGCTCCCAGTCCTCGGCGCTCATTACGACGAAATCGGATCCGTTGCGCCGGGTTACGCGTAGGGGAATGTGTTGGCTAACTACTTGGTCCACGAGGGTTTTTAGGCCATCCCGAAACTTGTTCACGGTGGTTGAGTCCATTGGCGCGTCTCCGCTGTTGTACGGTATTGCCGTACAGTCTAGATGGAATGCCTTAACAAGGCAATCCAGCCGACGTCCGACTCTCCGCGATTTCTCGTGCATTTCGCTGCGCGAAATTGTTGCACGAGAAAGTCGCTCCAAGTTGGCCGCGGCTGATCGCTGGCGTTATGTTTAATAAACAACAACAGTCTATTGCAATGAAAAATTATTGAGCAACTAATGCTTAAATTTCTTAAAGATCTGATAAAGGAAGGCATTGGCGCGATCGTAAATTTCGTGATTGCTTTCGGGATAGGCACTGGGGCTGGCGCAGTTGTTTGCTGGTACTACGGCATTCACATAGGTTTTTCTGTTATTGGGGGTATTCTCGTGCTTGGGATTGCGCTTGCCTTAATGTCGGAATCTGGTTTTCTTTCTTAAAGGCTTCAAGTATCCGCTATAAAAAACGGGTGCCGGAAATCATAGTGAAGGCGAAAAACATAAAGGCGGTCAAGCCATTCGTCGCTTTGCTCCTCATTCGGACGCTCAGCACTCCGCGCCTGCTCGGGCATGGCTTCGCCATTGTTGCCCGAGCAAGCGCTCCATGCTGAACGCCGCTTACATTGGCGTTTAGGGCTATGAATCCACGGGTAATTTTTGCTTCCTTGCTAACGATCGTAAGCATGGGTGCCTATGCGGGTTACGATGTCCATATCACCCGGAAGGCCTATTGGGCGGATGCCACCAATGAGGCAATTTCATACGCGGAATGGGTCACGTATGTTGACTGCGATGAAGAGGTTTCACCGGATGAGCTGAATTCGCGAAACGATTTCATTGTTGTCGCTGAAGAGCAAGATTTCCCTCTCTGGTACGAGCCGGCCAGGGGCGAGCTGTACACGAAGGATCCATCGGCTGCGGCGATTCGAAAGATGTTGGAAATTGCCAAAGTGCTGAAAGCAAAGGTGCAGGGCGATGATGGCGAAATCTATTCGATTGAGGAGTAGCGTCGGGGCTTGCCCGGAGTCCGCTGGTTTAGTGATTGCCGTGCCGAGGTCCAGCCGCCAAGCCAAGAAGGGGCCGCGGCCCTAACAAGCGACTGTGTTGACCTGCCAACATTTCATGTCTCCTGAAAGCGCCACTCGGCGTCATCCCGCACCATGGCATTGAGCATGACGAGCAGCTTGTGCATGCAGGCAATGAGCGCGGCCTTCTTGTATTTTCGCTGGCCCAGGAGTCGTTCGCAAAGGCCTCGAGCGATTATTCCAAACGGGAAAGAAGGCTGGAATCCAAGCGAAACACGCGGATCGGCTTCGGCTGATTTTGGGCCGGTTGAATGCGTCTACCTCAGCGGCAGATATGAATCTCCCGGGGTTGTATCTGCATCAGCTCACGGGAGATCGAAAGGAAACCTGGTCGGTTAGGGTCAGTGGCAACTGGCGAGTCACGTTCCGGTTCAACGGTGTTCTCGCCGAAGTTGTCGATTACGATGATTATCACTGAGGCAATGCCATGCTGATGCACAATCCCCCTCACCCTGGTGAAGTTATCAAAGAGCTATGCCTTGAGCCGCTCGGCGTATCCGTTACGGAGGCGGCAGAGGCGCCTGGGGTTAGTCGCAAAACGCTTTCGAGCATCATCAGCGGCAAGTCGGGCATCAGTCCCGAAATGGCTGTGCGTCTGTCGATCGCGTTTGATACCTCGTCCGAAAGTTGGCTGAATCAGCAAACGCAATACGATCTTTGGCAGGCCGAGCAACACTGCAAAGAGCTGAGAGTTAAGCGGCTGTCGACGCATACGAGCGGGAGCATATTCCGCACGCCGTTAACATTCCGCATCGCATGATGAGTGGAGAAAGCACGTCACATTTGGACAGATCAGTAGTTTATGTGACGTACTGCGATGGAATTGGTTGCAATGCATCAACAAAGGGTGCTCTGAACTTGGCGCGGCTGGGATTCACGGTAAGAGAGCTGTTGGGTGGTATCGATTGGTGGAGGCGTGATGGTTATGCCACTGAAGGTGCTGAGGGCAAAGATGGGCGGTCTGTATCATGTGGCTGCTAGCGCATAACAATGCGCTGCAACGGACGTCCAGTTCCAAGCCCCTTTTGTGCATTCCGCTGCGCTCCATTGTTGCGCAAAAGGCGCTCCCAGTTGACCGCCGCTGAGCGCGGTCGTTAGGCCAAAGGAATCGCCCGACTCATGGATCTGTCGCTGATTGCATTGCTGGGTGGCTGCTTGTTGTTGGCAGCCGTCTTGTACTACGTGATCTTTGTCCGGCGCGAGCACCCAATCAGTCCGTGGGGCAAATCCGGGCTGGTCACCTTGATGTTCGTTTTAGTCCCGGTGCTGGTCATTGCTTTGTGGTATCAGGCCGGTGCGGAGAGTCGGCTGGCGCAGATTGGGTTTACGCCTTATCCGGGGTTTGCCTCCAGCAGCGGTGTGGCTACCGGCCTGGGAGAAAATCCTGTTTGGGTGTTCTCGGTCGAGGGTGGCGCCAAACCGGTTCTGGAGTTTTATGGTCGCCCTGAAAATCGTAAAGGCTGGGCGCTTGTTTCCGAGAGCGAGTCTCTTCTGCTGTTTGAGCGAGAGGGAAAGTCGGTTGCCGTATCTGCGGTGGCGGATAGCGTGGCGTTCACTATGAGGCAAGGCGAATGATGGGCCTGACTAGCGCATATGGACTGCTCTTACTTGTAGGAAGCGATGTCTATTTTCATGCTTCACGGACGAGAGATCAGTAGCAGTCGCATATCCGGCCTCTTCAGTGGCAGGCATTACCCGCCGGGCCATCATGAATTCGGCGCACGGCGTCCCAATCGTTCCAACCAACCTCGTTCGGCCGCGCTTGTTAACGGGTTGATGCCGTGCCGGTCTGACCTGTCATGTCATAAAGCCTTAGCCCCTGCGCAACTGGCGGTGAGTCTTGCTACGGGTTCACGCCCCGTAGCATGGCGGGTAAGGGGTATCGGTTCTCCACACGACCCAACAGACACGCACCAGCTTGTTGACCAAGGCGACGGCGGCCATGTTGTGCCCGATGCGTCGTTGAAGTTGCATTCCCCATTGCTGCGGACGACCCAGGCGACCGGGGTCGATCCGGTGCAGTTGCTTCGCACGCGCCTGGTGGTGCGCGGTGCCGCAGGCATCGAACAACACCCGACTGGCGGGCAACTGGACCATGAGTTCGTTGAACTGAACCCGATTGAGCCGGTGTCTTCCGCTGATCCCGCTGGCGTCACCCCCATGGATTTGACGGAGCAGCGCTGTAGGTCAACGGCACACGCCGCCCGAGGTTGCTGCGACGACGCCGGTCCCCTGGCACGTGGCAAAGGCGCCTGACGACGGGCTCAGGCCATCAACGTCGACATCACTTCGAGCACCGCATCCGCCATCTGGTCGATATGCGGCGACTCCAGCGTCGGGTGCACCAGCAGCGCGATGCCGGTCTCGCCCAGTGCCTGTGCGACGGGCAGACGCTCGCCCGGACCAAACCCGGCATTGCTGAAGGCCTGTTCGCGGTAGATCTCGCTGCACGAGCCGAGGTTGCAGGGCACGCCACGCGCATGGAGGGCGACAACGATGTCGTTGCGCGTGCTGCCCGGACGCAGGCGCTCCGGCCTGACGAATGCGTAGAAACGGTAGAACGCATGGCGGATCGACACGGGCGGCATCGGGATCCGCAGCGCGGAACAGGACGACAGGCGCTCATGAAAGCGCATGGCATTGCGCAGGCGCGCGGCGTGCCAGGCCTCGAGCTTGCGCAGCTGCACGCGACCGATCGCCGCCTGCACCCCGGCCATGCGCCAGTTGCTGCCCAGCGAGCGATGCACCCAGGGCACCCCGGGCGTAATGTCCCGGGCCGCCGCCTGGACTGCATCGAAGTCCTTGCCGTGGTCCTTGAACGACCATGCGCGTCTCCATACAGCGTCGTCCCGGCACAGCAGCATGCCGCCCTCGCCGCCGGTCGAGATGATCTTGTCCTGACAGAACGAGAACGCCGCCGCATCGCCGAACGAGCCGACCGGGCGACCATCGACTTGTGCGCCGTGCGCCTGTGCACAGTCCTCGAGGATCCAGAGGCCGGCCTTGTCCGCCAGCGCGGCCAGCGCGGGCATGTCGCACGGCCAGCCCGCGTGATGCACCGCGATGATACCGACGGTGCGCGGGCCGATCCGCTCGGCGACCCGCGCCGGGTCGAGATTCTGAGAATCCGGATCGACGTCGACGAACACCGGCACGCCACCAGCCAGCGCGATCACCGAGGCCGAGGCGATGAAGGTCCTGGGGGTGACGATCACCTCGTCACCCGGCTGCAGCCCCAGGCCGAGCAGCCCCGCCTGCAACGCCAGCGTGCCGTTGGCCAGGGCGATCGCATGCGGCATCGCGCAATGCCGTGCGTAGTCGTCCTCGAAGCCACTCACCTCGGTGCCGGTCCAGTAGTTGACCCTGCCCGAGCGCAGCAGCTCCGTGACCGCGCCGATATCTTCCTCGGCATACTGCGGCCAGGTGGGGAACGTCATTTTGTCCATACCGCGACCTGCTGCCTTGATGGATGGAATTGCCAAAACACAGGCACAGCATAGCGCACGGCACCGGTCTGCCTCCGGTTCGCTGCAACGGGCTTTCAATCCGCGTGATCAAGCGCTGGCCAATCGGATTAGAATGTCGGCCATCGGCGCGCATTTCACGAGACCAGGCCCATGCAATTCATCGACCTCAAATCCCAGCAGGCACGCATCCGCGACTCCATAGACCGTCGCCTGGCGGCGTTGCTCGACCACGGCCAGTACATCCTAGGCCCCGAGGTCACCGAGATGGAACACGGCCTCGCCGCCTATGTCGGCGTCCAGCACTGTGTGTCGGCTGCCAGCGGCACCGATGCCCTGTTGCTCGCGCTGATGGCGCTGGATATCGGTCCTGGCGACGAGGTGATCACCTCGCCATTCAGCTTCATTGCCACCGCAGAGGTCATCGCGCTGGTCGGCGCCACCCCGGTGTTCGTCGATGTCGACCCTGTCAGCTACAACCTCGACCCGGGCAAACTCGAGGCCGCGATCGGTGACAGGACGCGCGCGATCATGCCGGTCAGCCTGTTCGGTCTGTGCGCCGACATGGATGCGATCAATGCCATCGCCGCCCGCCACCAGGTGCCGGTGATCGAGGACGCCGCCCAGAGTTTCGGCGCGACCTACCACGACAGACGCTCCTGCGGCCTGTCGCTGATCGGTTGCACCAGCTTCTTCCCGGCCAAGCCGCTGGGCTGCTACGGCGACGGCGGCGCCTGCTTCACCAACGACGCCGACATCGCGCTGCGTCTCAAGGAGCTGCGCAACCACGGCCAGGATCGCCAGTATCACCACCCGCGGATCGGCATCAACGGCCGTATGGATGGCATGCAGGCAGCGGTGATCCTAGCCAAGATGGAGATATTCGACGACGAGGTCGCGGCGCGCGCACGCATCGGCGCACGCTACTCCGAGCTGCTGCAGGACAGCGCCTGCGTCACCCCGGCGATCGCCGACGGCTACACCAGCGTCTACGCGCAGTACACGCTGCAGGTCGACAACCGCGATGCGGTGCGCAAGGCGCTGCAGGATGCCGGGATACCCAGCGCCGTCTATTACCCGATCACCCTCGACCAGCAGCCGGCACTGGCCGGGCGCTCGCGCGTCAGCGGCGACCTCGAGGTTGCGCACGCGCTGCAGGAAAAGGTCTTGAGCCTGCCGATGCACCCCTACCTCGACGAGGCGACCCAGGACCAGATCGTCGGCGCACTGCGCGCGGGCCTGTAAGCGGCCGATGGCCCTTCTCGCCGCATCCAGCAAGCAGATATACAAACGCCTGCTGGGCTATGTAAAGCCGCACTGGAAGGTGTTTGCCACCGGCATCGCGAGCATGGTCGTCCTGGCGGCGAGTGAGGCGGGCATTCCGGCGCTGCTCAAGCCGGTGCTCGATGGCACCTTCGTCGAAAAGGACCCGGTGTTCCTGACCTGGGCACCGATCAGCCTGATCGTGCTGTTCGTGGTGCGCGGGCTGGCGCAGACGGTCAGCAGCGCCGCCTTCGCCAGCATCTCGACCCACCTGATGCACACGCTGCGCGAGCAGATGTTCGGCCGCCTGCTGCGGCTGCCCGCGGCGTTCTACGAGCGCGAGGTCAGCGGCAACGTGATCTCGCGCTTCACCTACGATGTGTCGCAGATCTCCCACGCCGGTGTCGAGGTCCTCAACGCCCTGATCAAAGACTCGCTGATCGTGATCGGCCTGCTCGCCTATGTGTTCTGGCTGGACTGGAAGCTGAGCCTGTTCACCTTCATCCTGCTGCCCACCGTGGCTGGCGTGGCCAAGGTACTGAGCCGGCGCCAGCGGCGCCTCAGCCGCGAGTTGCAGGAATCCTTCGGTGACATGACCCACGTCCTCGACGAGGCGGTGCGTGGGCACAAGGTGGTCAAGATCTACGGCGGCCAGGACTACGAGGCGACACGCTTCGAACGCGTCGCCAAGCAGGTTCGACACCGCCAGTTCAAGCTGCACCTGTCGGCCACCATCGGCGTACCGATCGTCGAGATCGCCGGCGCCGTTGTAATGGCCAGCGTGATCTACATCGGCAGCTCGCGGGCGATCGAGGACCAGTTGTCGGTCGGTGGATTCGTCGCCTTCTTCGCCGCGCTCGGCCTGCTGTTTTCGCCGATCAAGCGCCTGACCAAGCTCACCCACCCGCTGCAGCGCGGCCTGGCCGCCGCCGAGAGCGTGTTCGCGGTGATCGACCAGCCCGACGAGATCGACAACGGCACACTCAGGCTCGACCACTGCGAGGGCCATGTGCGCTTCGAACAGGTGTCGTTCCGCTACCCGGGCGTGGAGACCACCGCGCTGGGGCCGATCGATCTGGACATCCCGCCGCGCAGCGTGACCGCACTGGTCGGCGCCTCCGGCAGCGGCAAGACCACCTTCGTCAACCTGCTGCCGCGCCTGCACGAGGTGAGCGAGGGACGCATCCTGCTCGACGGCCACGATATCCGCGACCTGGTACGCGAGAACCTGCGGCAGCAGATCGCCTTCGTCAGCCAGGATGTGGTGCTGTTCAACGACAGCGTCGCCGCAAATATCACCTACGGCTGCCAGGCTTCGCCCGAGCGCATCCGCCGGGCGGCCGAAGACGCCGGGGCACTGGCGTTCATCGAGGCGCTGCCCAAGGGCTTCGACACGCCGGTCGGCGAAAACGGCGTGCGCCTGTCCGGCGGCCAGCGCCAGCGCCTGGCGATCGCGCGTGCACTGGTCGCCGACACGCCGCTGCTGATCCTCGACGAGGCCACCTCGGCGCTCGATACCGAATCCGAGCAGCTGGTGCAGCGCGGCCTGGAACGCCTGCGCCAGGGCCGCACCACGCTGGTGATCGCGCACCGCCTGTCGACTGTCGAGAGCGCCGACCGCATCCTGGTGTTCCGTGAAGGCCGGATTGTCGAGCAGGGCACCCATGATGCGCTGATGGCGACGCACGGCGTGTACTACCAGTTGAACAAGGCGCAGCTGTTCCTGGACGACGACTGATGTCGGGCGCCGAGGTCGAACCTGCGGGCACGACTGCAGCCGATGCCGGGCTGATCGTCTGGCGCCTGCTCGACGGCAAGCCGGGGCACATGAACCAGAGCGCGGGGCTGGTGGCGGCACTGGCCAGGCGCACCCCGGTCCGACAATTCGATCTGGACGCACCACCGGCGGCGTCGAGTCTTTCCGGCTGGCTGTGGCGGCAATTCCCGCCGGGGCAGGACCTGCCGGCACCGGATCTGATCCTCGCCGCCGGTCACGCCACTCACCTGCCGGCGCTGGCCGCACGGCGGGCGCGCGGCGGGCGCGTGATCCTGCTGATGGGCCCCAGCCTGCCACTGCGATGGTTCGACCTGTGCCTTATCCCGGCGCACGACGATCCGCCACCCCGCGACAACGTGCTGCGCACCCTGGGCGCCCTCAACACCGTGCAACCCGGCGGCCCGCATGACGCGGACCTTGGCCTGTTCCTGATCGGCGGCCCTTCGGCGGCCCATGCGTGGAACGACGACGCGATACTCGGGCAGATCCGCGGCGTGCTCGACCGTCAGCCCGGGGTGCGCTTTCGGTTGACGACGTCGCGCCGCACGCCGGCGACGCTGCTCCCGCGACTGGCCGCGCTGGGCGACCTGGACCTGGTCCCGTGGCAGGAGACGCGGGCCGGCTGGGTGGCGCAACAGCTGGCCAACGCCGGCCAGGTCTGGGTCAGCGAGGACAGCGTCTCGATGATCTACGAGGCACTGACCAGTGGCGCGCAGGTCGGGCTGCTCGCGGTGCCGCGTACCAGGACCGGCAGGGTCGCGCTTGGCGTCGAGCAACTGGCCGGGGCGGGTCAGGTAGTGCGGCTGCACGACTGGCTGGACGGCACCCCGCTGCCACGGCCGGCATCCGGTTTTGACGAGGCCGGCCGCTGCGCCGATGCGATACTTGGACGATGGTTCAAAGAAAACTGACCGTCCTGCAGGCCTTGCCCGCCCTCCAGTCAGGCGGGGTGGAACGCGGCACCCTGGAGGTGGCGCACCACCTGGTGTCGCGCGGCCATCGCTCGCTGGTGGTCTCGGCCGGTGGCGGCATGGTGGATCGGCTCACGCAGGAGGGCTCTGGACACCTGACCCTGCCGATCGGCAGGAAATCACTGCTCACCCTGCGACTGGTGCCGGCACTGCGCCGCTACCTGCGCGAACAGCGGGTCGATGTCCTGCACATCCGCTCGCGGATGCCCGGCTGGGTGGCCTACCTCGCCTGGAGGGGCATGGATCCGGCCACGCGACCGCGCCTGGTCAGCACGGTCCACGGCATGTACTCGGTCAACGCCTACAGCGCGGTGATGACCCGCGGCGAGCGCGTGATCGCGGTCTCCGACACAGTGCGCGACTATATCGCTGCGAACTACCCGCGGATCGATAGCAGTCGCATCGAGGTGATCCACCGCGGCATTGACCCGGCCGAGTACCCGCCGGGTTTCCGGCCGTCCGCCGAGTGGCTGGCGAACTGGTCGACCGGGTATCCGCAGCTCGCGGACCGAAAACTCATCACCCTGCCCGGGCGCATCACCCGCCTCAAGGGTCACGGGGACTTCCTGCAATTGATCGAGCAACTGCGCACGCAGGACCCGACGGTGCACGGCCTGATCGTCGGCGGCGCGGAGCCGCGCAAGCAGCGTTATCTGCAGGAACTCAAGGCCCGGGTCGCGCAACTGGGCCTCACCGGTCACGTCACCTTCACGGGGCAGCGCGGCGACCTGCGCGAGATCCTGGCGATATCGGATATCGTGTTGTCGCTGTCGAGCAAGCCCGAATCGTTCGGCCGCACCACGCTCGAGGCCCTGGCAATGGGCGTGCCGGTGCTCGGCTACGACCACGGCGGCGTCGGTGAGATCCTGCGTCGTCACTATCCCGCCGGGAGGGTGCCGCTGCACGATATCGCCGCACTCGCGCGAGGCTGCATGGCGATTTCACGCGGTCGGCGCATCGACCTCATGGCACCGCCGACGACACTGCGGGACATGCTGGATGCGACCCTTGCGCTTTACGAAGCGGTTTCACGCACACCATAATATGGCGCCGCAGACAGGTGGATAGCCGCATGCCCTCTTTCCTCAAACAGCTCAGCCGCCGGCTGCGCCAGCCTTTTCACGCCCGTTTCGCGTTTCGCCGACTCGAGGAATACCACGCCAAACCCAGATCGCTGGAGGAAGTGGTTGATTGGGCAATGAATTTCGGTGGCGGCGGCTACATGCGGATCAAGACGCTGCAGATCCCGTCCGAGATCACCCGCCTGGCGCAGGCGGTACAGGCGATCAAGCCGCGCATCATCCTCGAGATCGGTACCGCCAGCGGCGGCACCTCGCTGATCTGGTCGTACATCGCCGGCGAACGCGTGATCACCTGCGACCTCAATGACATGAGCCACCAGGCCCCGCTGTTCACCCGCCTGCCGCCGCCCGGATCCAATTGCCGCGTGACCCTGCTCAGCGGCAATTCGCACGACCCCGCGTTCAAGGCGCGCGTGGCCGAGACCCTGAAGGGCGAGCAGGTCGATTTCCTGTTCATCGACGGCGATCACACCGAACAGGGTGTGACCGCGGACTACAACGACTACAGGGAATTCGTCCGCCCCGGCGGCCTGATCGCATTCCACGACATCGTCGAAAACCAGCCGCTGCCGATCAATCAGGTCTACCACCTGTGGAAACGCCTGACACCGGTTGCCGAGGTGGAGGAATTCGTCGACGACCCGAACCAGTGCGGTTTCGGTATTGGCGTACTGCACGTCCCCGAGCAGGGCGCGCCTGCGCCGGCTGCCTGATGCCGGCGGCTCCAGCCCGGCGAAGCGGTACCGATGAGTGAACCCTGCGTGATCGCGCGCCTCGGCGGCGGGCTGGGCAACCAGCTGTTCATGTACGCCTTCAACAAGGCGATGGCCGAGCGCAACCGCGTGCCGCTGAAGCTCGACATCGTCGGCGGCTTCGAGCGCGACCGGACCTATCAGCGCAGCCATCTGCTCGATCACCTGCTGCCGGCCGAGACAACGGCCAGCCGCTGGGAGGCACGCCGCTTCCCCCTCGGTCATCGTCTGCGCAAGCTCGAACGCAGGATCAATGCGCACCGGCCGCTGGATGAACGCCGCTATGTCGAAGAACCGGACCTGCGCTATCACCCGGAGATAAAGCAGCTGCGCATCACCCGCCCGACCGTGTTCAACGGCTACTGGCAGGCACCGCAGTATTTCGACGACCTGAGCCCGGACATGCGCGAGCGCATCTTGTTCCCCGAGGCACTGACGGCCCCGGTCCAGGCCGAGACCGACCAGATAGGGACGGCCGAACACGCCGTCTGCCTGGCGATACGGCGGTACGAGGAGGTCCCCAGGCCCAAGCACCACATCCTGCAGCTCGATTACTTCCAGCGGGCGATGGCGGCTATCGAGCAGTCGATCGAACGCCCGCACTATTTCGTGTTCGCCCAGGACATGGCATGGGCACGCGCCAACCTGCAAAGCAGGCACCCGATCACCTTTGCCAGCGAAAAAGACCTGCACACCGGCGTGATCCAGGACCTCTACCTGATGACGCAATGCCGTTCGTTCATCCTGTCCAACAGCTCGCTGCACTGGTGGGCGGCCTGGCTGGCCGCGACGCCGCCGCACACGGTGATCGCGTCGCAGAAGGGCTGGCCAAACGACGACATGCTGCCGGCACACTGGCTGCGGCTCGCATGAGCCCCCGCGGCCCCGAGGGAATATCCGCACCATGGCGATGAGCAGAAAATCCAAGATAGTCGGCTGGGGCCTGCTGGCGCTGCTGGTGTACTGCACCGTCGGTGCTTTCGTGTACTTCGCCAGCCTGCTTACGCTGGAGAAGGGCCGGCTGGTCGACCTGCCATGGATCGTCTCGGCACAGAAGTCACTCTTCCGGGCCGGCATGAGCGGCAGTGCCGCCAGCTGGCTGGCCCAGCCAGGCTGCATCACCCCCGACCCCGACCTGGTGTATGTCCCGAGCATCGGCAGCTGCCATTTCAACGATATCGAATTCGAGACCACGCTGACCTTCACCGCGGAAGGCCGAAACACCGGACCGAAACCCGCTGGTACCGGCATCGCGGTGATTGGTGATTCGCACGCGATGGGCTGGGGCGCCAATGACCTGGAGACCTTTTCCGCGCAGTTGCAGCAACTCGTGCAACGCCCGGTGTACAACCTCGGGGTGGCCAGCTACGGCACCGCCCGCGAGTTGATCCGGCTGGAAAAATCCGGCCTGCTGGACAGGGTCGACACGGTGATCCTGCAGTACTGCAACAACGATTTTCACGAGAACATCGAGTTCGACAAGGCCTCGCGCACGAAGCTGCACGACAAGGTGTTCGGCGCGCAGCCACCTGCCGCCGCACCGGGCAACAAGCTCGCCTTTATCGCAAAAGGCTACTGGCTGACGCTGGAGGCACCGTTCAAGGCGCTCGCCGATGCATTGCGGCGCAAGGACTTCACCCGCCACTACCAGCCGCTGCTCGATACCCTGGTCAAGCACGGCGATGCGCTGCGCGGCAAGCGCGTGATCGTGTTCTACAGCAACCCCTATGGTCAGCCGTACCGCAACTTCCCGTCCGGGCCGGACGCCACCCTGCCGAACGTCTATTTCGCCGACCTCGACCTGGAGAGGTCGAACTACCGTAAACTGGACAACCACCTGACACCACAGGGCCACCGGATCGCCGCGCAGCGCCTGCTCGACGTATTGCGCGAGCTGCCATAGGCGCCAGTTCACCTGCAGCACCACGACAACACAAGCCCATGCCGACACACGAAGACCTGAACAGATCACAGCCCGTCGAACAGACCTCGGAGCGTTTCTTCGGCCTGACCTTTGTCGTGGTGTTCCTGGTGATCGGCCTGTGGCCGCTTATCCACGGCAATTCACCGCGGCCTTGGGCACTGGCGCTGGCGGCCCTGCTGCTGGGCGTCGCGCTGCTGGCACCACAGCTGCTGCGCCCGGCCAACGCCTGGTGGCTGAAGTTCGGTGCCCTGCTGCACTCGATCACCAGCCCGATCATCCTCGGGGTGATGTTCTACCTGCTGATCACACCGATCGGGCTGGTCATGCGCCTGAGCGGCAAGGACCTGCTGCGCCAGAAATCCGATCCGGACAGTCAAAGCTACTGGATCAGGCGCGAACCCCCCGGCCCGCCGAAAGACAGCCTGCACCGGCAATTCTAGGAGACAACGATGTCGATTTTCCGAGAACTCTGGGAGTTCATGCGCGAACGCAAGAAGTTCTGGCTGCTGCCCATCATCGTCATCATGGTGCTGCTCGGCGGCCTGCTGGTGCTGGCGCAGGGCTCGGCGATCGCGCCCTTCATCTACACGCTGTTCTGAGGCGGGGGACGGTGTTCATCCTCGGCCTCTCCGGCTACTACCACGACAGCGCAGCCGCACTGCTGCGCGATGGTGTGATCGTCGCCGCCGCCCAGGAGGAACGCTTCTCGCGCCGCAAGCACGACGCGCGCTTCCCGCTGAACGCCCTGCGCTATTGCCTGGACGAGGCCGGCATCAGCCTGTCCCAGGTCGATCACGTCGCCTTCTACGACAAGCCGTTCCTGAAGTTCGAGCGCCTGCTCGAGACCTACCTGGCATTCGCACCACGCGGCTTCACGTCGTTTCGCATGGCGATGCCGCTGTGGCTGCGCGAGAAGCTGTTTCAGAAGGACCTGCTGGCCAAGGAGCTCAAGAGACTCGAACCGGGTGTGGACTGGCTCGAACGTCTGCTGTTTTCAGAACACCACCTGAGCCACGCGGCAAGCGCATTCTTCGCCTCGCCGTTCGATGAGGCACTTGTCCTGACGATGGACGGCGTTGGCGAGTGGGCCAGCACCTCGGCCGCGATCGGCCGCGGCAGCAGCCTGGAGATCTTCCAGGAGATCCACTTCCCGCATTCACTCGGGCTGCTGTACTCGGCGTTCACCTATTACCTCGGGTTCAAGGTCAACTCGGGCGAGTACAAGGTGATGGGGCTGGCCCCCTACGGCGAACCGAAGTATGCGCAGACGATCCTCGACCACCTGATCGACCTCAAGCCCGATGGCTCCTACCACCTGGACCAGCGTTACTTCGACTATTGCACCGGCCTGCGCATGACCAGCGCGGCGTTCGACGACCTGTTCGGCGCGCCGCCGCGGCAGCCCGAAGACCCGCTGACCCAGCGCCACATGGACCTGGCGGCCTCGGTACAGGCGGTCACGGAAGAGGCCGTGCTGCGTATGACGCGCGCATTGCGCGCACAGACGGGCATGAAGAACCTGTGCCTGGCC
>Ga0209203_1000551_pt1 | contig 31408 bp, 19 predicted proteins | sample AD_UKC109_MetaG_FD_184423 | JGI IMG/M metagenome (GOLD analysis project Ga0209203, IMG submission 184423) | Active sludge microbial communities of municipal wastewater-treating anaerobic digesters from Hong Kong - AD_UKC109_MetaG (SPAdes)... | ecosystem: Engineered > Bioreactor > Anaerobic >... | reverse complement strand
ATGCTTCAGCGAAACTCTCCGGCGAGCTTCTGGCGATGGCCGGGGAGCTGACCTGGAGGAGGTCCGAAGCCGCGGTTCCCCTGGCGGAAGCCGCCCTGGCTGAGATGAGGAAGCTGAACCTTCCTTGGGCAGACATATCGGTGCATGTTGCCAAGATCGGGGAAGGCATTGAGGTGGAAGAAACGCTGCTGGGGCCCAGAGGAGCCGACAGGGCAGCCTTCCTCTTCTCCGCCAACAAAGGCGTGCCGCCCGGGCCCCTTGATTCCATAGCAAGCGCCGGGGAACTCTCAAGGGTAGCCCTGGCTCTGGCCCTTTCCCTGGCTGGAAAGGGTGAGGCCACCACACTGATCTTCGATGAGATAGACAGCGGAACCGGAGGAGAAACCGCCCATTCCCTGGCTGATTCACTGCTCAGGGCTTCGGCTGACAGGCAGATAATCGTGATCTCGCATCTTGCACAGATAGCCTCGAGGGCGCACAGGCACATGGCGGTGGAAAAGGTGTCAGGGGGCGATATGCCGGTTACCACGGTCCGTCATCTCGTAAGCGCCGAGGACAGGGCCGGGGAGCTTGCCCGTCTCCTGGGAGGAGGCGACGGCGCCGTCCATCACGCCAGAAGGCTCCTGGAGAAAGCAACATGATATCAGGCAGGTTCATCACCGCCGCGAACATGATCAGCCTGGCAAGGATTCCCCTTGCGGCTGGAGCAGCCCTCTCCATCCTCAGCGGGCAGAGGCTTTTCACAGCGGTGTTCATGGTGACCGCCGCCCTCACCGACTGGCTTGACGGTTTCATGGCCAGAAAGACCGGAACGGTGAGCGACTGGGGAAAGATACTGGATCCCGCCGCTGACAAGATCGCGTTCATACTTGCCGCCCTTGCCCTTGTCAGGGCCGGTCTCCTGGAGGCCTGGGTACTCTGGATGCTCCTGGCCAGGGACGGTCTGATAGCAGCAGGTGGACTGCTGATGTCCACCAGACTGAAACCCCCTTCTTCGAACATCTGGGGCAAGGCAGCCACAACTGCCCTGGCCCTTTTCATGATAAGACAGGCACTGTTCCCGAATCTCGCCTGGCCCCGGGGAGGTATCCTTCCCGGAGCCGACCTTCTGGGGACCGCGGCGGCCGGTCTGATCGTCGTCAGTTTTCTTACCTATGCAATTGTTTTCATCCGCACGAACTGGAAGAGACATGCGACTGAGAAGCCTTGAGATAGTTGGTTTCAAATCCTTTGCCGACCCCTTCAGGATTGATTTCAGGAAGGGCATTTCATCCATTGTCGGGCCCAACGGCTGCGGCAAGAGCAACGTCGCTGACGCCCTCCGGTGGGTCCTGGGAACCCAGAGCCCCAGGCAGCTCCGCACCGAGAAGATGGAATCCGTGATCTTCTCTGGTTCCTCCGCAAGGAAACCCATGGGGATGGCGGAGGTGACCATCACCTTCGACAACTCTGACCGTTCGCTCAACCTTGACTACGACGAGGTTTCCGTCTCCAGAAGGCTTTTCCGGTCAGGGGAGAGCGAGTACGCCGTGAACGGTTCCAGGTGCCGTCTCATGGACATCACCGATCTGGTGGTGGACAGGGGTCTGGGATCCACCGGCTACTGGATACTGGAGTCCAGGATGGTGGGCCGAATCCTCTCCAGCCGTCCGGAGGACAGAAGGTTCCTCTTCGATGAGGCCGCCGGAATAGTCAAGTACAAGATCCAGAGGCACCGTGCTGAACTGAAGCTGGAATCCGCGGGAACCGACTTGAACAGGCTCTCGGACATCATCTCCGAAGTGGAAACCACCTGTTCCGGCCTGAAGAGGCAGGTCTCCGCTTACAGAAGGCACGAGAAGGTCTCCCTTGCCATAAGGCAGCTCAGGGAGGCTTCAGCCATGATGGAATCCACCGAACTCCGAAGCCGCCTTGGGGAATACAGCCGGGAACTGGAGGAAACCGGTGCCTTAGTGGGTAAGGAGACCGCTCTGCTGGCCGCCAGGTCTGCGGTGCTCGCAGAGGCCAGAACGGAGTACGGCAGGGTTCAGGCCAGGCTGGATGAAGCCCACGGACTGTGCGCCGAACTGGATTCGCAGCTGGCTGCCCTGGACAGGGAGGCGGCGGTAACCGAGCAGAAGATCGAGTCGGCGGGGGTTAGGATAGCTGAGAACACAGCCAGGTCAGCAAGGGAGAGGGAGAGGTCGGAGCTTTACTCCAGGGATATGGAGAGCCTCAGAGTGGAGCTGGACTCCCTTGCTCCTGTGGTCAGTGACCTTGAGGAGAAAAAACGCCATTCCCTGGAGCATCTTGCCTCCCTGGAGGGTGAACTTGAAAAGGCAAGGGGGTCCGCCGCGGCAATAAAGGGAGAGCGCGCGGAGCTGGAGGAGCAGGCGGCGAAGCTGGAAGAACTCTACCTTGAGGAGGTCAGACGCAGGGAGGCCCTTTCCAGGAGGGCGGAATGGCTCAGGAAGTCCATATCCGACATGAAAGATGCCGCTGACATCCGCAGGGAGGAACTTTCCGGGCTCCTTTCCAGAAAGGCCGGGCTTCAGGAGCTGGCCGGGGCGGCGGAGGGCCGCAGGGAAGCGGTCAGGAAGGAAATGGACACCCTGGAGGAGTCCATCCGGGAGCGCTCGGGGGAGCTGGCTTCCCTGGAGAAGGAGGCGGCGGTCCTTTCCGACAAGGTCGAGAGGACCAGAACCGGCCTGGCGATCTCCTCTTCGCCTGAATCCATCTCCGCTCGGGTGAAACCTTCCCCTGGGATGGGCAAGGCCATAGGTGCTTTTTTCCACGGCTTTCATTCGGCCCTTCTCCTGGAAGCGATTTCCCTACCAGAAGTTTCCGGGGGAGCTCTTTATGCCGGGAATCCCAGCCAGGGAGCGCCGCTGCTCCCCGAGGGGGCCATTACACTGGACACCTGCGTTGATGACCACGGCGGGAACGATCTGCTGGCAGCCATACTGAGGAACGGTGTACTGGCTCCGGACAGGGAAACCGCCGCCGGCTGGATCAGGGCTGGATGCCGACTCCCTGTGGTTACCCGGAGAGGCGATCTTTTCAGACCGGAGGGATTCCTCAGACTGGGGGTCTCACCGGACTCCGCCGGTTCCCTGGAGCTGGAGCAGATACTCCAGGAAACCGAAACCGCACTCGAGGACAAGAGGAAGAAGCTGGAGGAGGTCACCGGTTCCCTGGGGGAACTGAGGGATGAGCTGGACTCCAGGAGACTGGAACTGGAGAGGGCAGGCGAGGAAAAACAGGGACTGGAGAGGGAACTGGCTGCCCTGGGATCTTCTTTAGCCTCGGCGGAGAAGTCCATCACCGAACATGAGAGGGATATCGAGACCGCCTCGAAGGAGCTCGAACAGTGCGGGACTCCAGGTGAAGGACCGGAAGACCACGAAGCGCCGGAGGGTATGGAGAGCCTGAAGGAGCGGAGGGAGGAGATACTCTCCCGGGAGGGCAGGGCCATGGAAGCGGTTTCCGCCCTTGAGTCCAGGGCTGCTGAAGCAGCCAGGGAAGCCGATGCGGCAGGGTATCTCCTGAAAGAGAAGGAGAACCGCCGTAGGGAGATCACCGACAGGATCTCCATGCTGGGATCTGAGCGGGAAAGGATCGACGATCTCATAGAGGAACTCAGCCGTTCCAGCGAAGAATTCACCCGCTCTGTCACTGATATGGAGAATAAGCTCCGTGAGCTCGGGGAGAGGACCGGTGAACTGAGATCCAGCAGGGGCGAAGGGGAGGAAAGGCGTAACGGATACGCCGCCGAGAGGAACAGGCTCATGGAGAGCACCGCGGTGCTCGAGAGGGAAGTGCAGCAGATAAGGGACAGGCTGTCCAGGGCCAGGTCCCGGATGATAGAGCTCGAGGCAAGGGCTTCCTCAATCTCCGAGAAACTGGAAGCCCTGGAGGGATCCTGTTCCCCGGAGGAGAATCCCTTTGCGGACCTCCCGGTTGAAGAGATCCGCAGTCGGCTTTCTTCGGAGAACGAGAAGCTGGAGAGGATTGGTCCTGTGAACATGCTTGCGGTGAAGGAGTACGATGAGGCCTATGCCAGGCTTTCCTACCTCACCGAACAGAAGCGGGACCTCGAGGACGCCAGGGCCAGCCTGGCCAGAGCCATAAGGGAGATCAACGAGGAGGCCGCTGAAAGGTTCAGGGAAACCTTCGAAAAGGTCCGTGACAATTTCCGGACCATGTTCGTGAAGCTCTTCGGCGGAGGCGAGGGGGACATTTACTCCCTGGAGGGTGACGACCCTCTGGAGGGTGGAATAGAGATAATGGCAAGGCCCCACGGTAAGAAGCTGAAGAGCGTTATCTCCCTTTCAGAGGGGGAGAAGGCCATGACCGCCGTGGCCCTTCTGTTCAGTCTCTATCTCGTGAAGCCCTCCCCTTTCTGCGTTCTCGACGAGCTGGACGCTCCATTCGACGACTCCAACATCGACAAGTTCATCTCCATTCTCAGGGAGTTCAGCAGCGGCACCCAGTTCATCGTGATAACACACAACAAGAGGACGATGGAGGGTTCCGACGTCCTCTACGGAATTACCATGGCCGAGGAGGGCGTGAGCTCCATAACCTCGGTAAACATGGAGGAGATGGCCAGACTATGAACCTCACCGAAAAACTGAGGAAAAGCAGGGAGGCTCTTTCCAGGAAACTGGGAGGCATCTTCAGCGCCGGGGTGGACGAGGATACCCTGGAGAGGGCGGAGGAGATACTCCTTGAAGGCGACCTGGGCTGGGAACTCACCGAAGAGGTCCTCCAGCGGTTCAGACGGGAGTTCTCCCCTTCCGGGGGGTCTGGATGGAGGAAGGTCCTGGCGGACATCCTCGTGGACCTGATCCCGGAGTATCCGCCCTTCAGCCCCGGAACCGTGCCCTCGGTAACCCTTGTGGTGGGAGTTAACGGAGCCGGGAAGACCACCACGATAGCAAGGCTTGCTTCTTCATGCACCGCTGCCGGCGAGAGGGTGCTCATGGCCTGTGCGGACACATACAGGGCCGCCGCATCGGAACAGCTCACCCTCTGGGGGGAGAAGCTGGGGATACCAGTCTTCTCAGGCAGGGAGGGAGCCGATCCCGGAGCTGTAACCTTCGACGCCGTGAAGAAGGCCGTTTCAGGCGGCTACCAGACCCTGCTGGTGGACACCGCAGGAAGGCTCCCCACCAGGCAGGGGCTCATGGACGAGCTTTCGAAGGTCCACAGGGTCGCCGGAAGGGCCCTGGAGGGAGCTCCTCACCGTGTTCTCCTTGTCCTTGATGGAACCGTTGGTCAGAACGCTCTTCCCCAGGCCAGACACTTCATGGATTCGCTTCCAGTTACCGACCTGGCGGTGACCAAACTCGATGGTACCGCCCGGGGCGGAGCCGTTTTCGCCATGGCAAGGGAGCTGGGGCTGCCGATAAGGTACATAGGAGTGGGCGAGGGACCTGAAGACATCATCCCATTCCGCCGCAGGGAGTTCGTTGAGGCTCTGGTAGGGGGTGAGGACCGTTGACGGGCCTTTCCATCGACGGACTCTGCAAGAGCTACGGCGGAAGGTCAGCGGTGAGGGATCTTTCCCTGACGGTGGGTCGCGGAGAGATATTCGGTCTCCTTGGACCCAACGGAGCCGGAAAGACCACCACCCTGAAGATGATCTCGGGTCTTATAATACCCGAGGGCGGCGAAGCGCTCCTTGACGGCGCTCCGGTGGACAGGGCCAGGAACAGGATTGCCTATGTGCCCGACGAACCCACGGTGTTCCCTCACCTGACGGGGCGTGAGTACCTTCTCTACACCGGCAGGCTCAGGGAGATCCCCTCGGAGGAACTTCGCCGGCGGATAGATATCTGCGTGAATGTCTTCGAGATGCAGGGCTGGATAGACGCCAGATCGGGTTCCTATTCCCACGGCATGATACAGAGAGTGGTGCTTTCCGGGGCATTTACCGCCAGGCCGGATCTTTATGTGATCGACGAGCCCCTGGTGGGTCTGGACCCGCCCGCCGCCGCCACATTCTGGAGAATGGTTGCCCAGGCCGCATCCGCAGGGGCGGCGGTGCTGATATCGACCCATACCCTTTCCGTTGCTTCCGCAAACTGTCATCGGTTCGGTATTATCAATAAAGGTGTTCTCGAAAGCATAATAACAGCTGGAGAACTCTCTGGAGTCGATCTTCAGGAGCTTTTCTTCTCGGTTACTGGAACCGCTCCAGGCAACGTCCAGGGGCTGTTCTTCCGGGACTGACCCCGCATCGCCTTTCCGTAGCATCGTTTTATGGGTATAAATCTCCGTGTACCTTTGTCTGCATGGAGGGGATGCCTTGCCTTTCGAACAGGTTCCGGAAAACACCGACTCGCTCACCGGTCTTCTCAGAAGGGAGCTTCTTACCAGGAAGCTCAACGAACTCACAGGCGAAGGTCTTGGCTTTTCGATAGCCGTGATGGACATAGATCACTTCAAAAGCGTCAACGACGGCTTCGGGCACAGCAGGGGAGACGACATCCTGGCGGAGTTCGGCAGCCGGGCCATGGAGGTTTCCAGGGACGGAGACCTCATCTATCGCTACGGCGGTGATGAATTCATAGCGGTTCTGCCCGGCTCAGACAGGTCCGAGGCGGAAGCCTTTGCCGGAAGACTGCTCGCTGCATGCGCCTCCACCGAGTTTCAGGGAACCCCTCCGCTTACCATATCCCTGAGCATAGGTGTGGCGGTCTATCCGGAAGACGGCCATTCCCCCAGGGACATATTCGACGCGGCGGACAGGAGGCTTTTCCACGCCAAGCGTCAGGGCAGGGGCAGGGTGGTCTCCACAGACGGATTCGGGGAAGTCGACGGAGCGGGGGCGGGAGATGGCAGGCTCCTGGGGAGGGACAGGGAACTGTCACAGTTCGTTTCCTTCACCCAGGAGGCCGCGGAGAAGGGCAGGGGATTCTTCCTGGTTCTCGGGGCCGACGGTGCCGGCAAGGGTTGTTTCCTGGCGGCGGCGGCCGCCTATCTGTCGCTGGGTGACTACAAGGTGCTGGAGGTCAACGGGGGGGATTCCCAGGTTCCATTCTCCGCGCTGTCCGAAACCCTCGGTTGCCAGGCGGAAAAGGCGGATGTCATCGATTCCCTGTTTTCACATGCGGGAACAGGCATGAGCCTGGGCATCTTTTTAAGGGACCTTCACACCATCGACAGCTCTTCACTGGAAGCGCTTTCGGAGTTTTACGGCATGTATCCAGGGTGGGTCATAGTGGCTGCATCCACCGAAAGGTCCGCCGTCCTGGATGGTTACGGATTCGGAGGGGTGTCATCCTCGGTGCGCCTTGGGCCGGTCTCCCTGGAGGACTGCAGGGCATGGTTCCGCTCAGCTCTCATGTGGGATCCGCCGGAGGGTTTTCTGGAGTGGTTCCACGGTGAGACAGGGGGTCTTCCAGGGCTTTTCGTCCAGGGTATCAACCACCTGGAGAGGAGGGGGTTCCTCTCCCGAACGGCCAGGGGGTACTCCCTGGAGGACGACTACAGGGATTTTCCACTCGGTGCCCGGATGGCCTTCGGCTCATCCGCCGAGATAAACAACCTGCCGGTGGACCTGACCCCTTTCGTGGGGAGGGAAAGGGAGCTCGAGGAGATCAGGTCAGTCATGGACCGGGGCAGCCGTCTGATAACCCTCAGGGGCATGAGCGGCATGGGCAGCCGCAGGCTTGCCATCAGAGCGGCAGGCCAGAATGAGTTCCTCTTTCCTTCGGGGATCTGCATGGTGGACTGTTCTTCCGACGGGGCCGCCGTGGCGGCGAAGCTGGCCAGTGAACTCTCCCTCCCCGCAGGGCGCAGCGCCGTGGACACCATCTCAGGATTCATAGACTCTTCCAGGATGCTTCTGCTTTTCGTGAACGTGAAGACCGGCGATGAGACAGCTACCCTTATAAGTGAGCTTCTGGCTTCCTGTCCGGAGATAACGGTAATGACATCTTCCAGGACCCCGCTCGACCTCCCCGGCGAGGTCATCGTGCCGGTGGAAGGTGTATCCCTGGAGTCGCCGGCTGATGGGGGTCCTTCCCCGGCGGCGCGGATATTCATTCAGACCGCGGAAAGACTTGCCGGCATCCGGTTCCCCGGCGACCTGAACCTGAACCTCCTCGAGGAGATTTGCTCCCTGCTTGGCGGGTCACCACTGGCGATAGAACTCGCCGCCTCGTGGACCAGGGTCATGTCGGTATCCGCCATCTGCAGAAGGATAAGGGCGAACCCCTCCTTTCTGGGGGCCTCCGACAGGGAGAGGAACACCGAGGGGCTCTCGGACATCTTCCAGCAGTCCTGGAACCAGCTTTCCGCCGTGGAGCGGAACGCCCTTTCAAGGCTCACGGTGTTCGCCGGTCACTTCACCGTTCAGGAGGCCGAAGAGGTATCCGACGTATCCCCTGAGATGGTCCTATCCCTCGTGGACCGGTCCTTCCTCCTGAGGGATGACATGGGCATCCACATCCCGGCGATGACAAGGGATTTCATAATACAGGAGAAGAACCCTTTCTCCAGGGGCTACGAAGTGGCCAGGGAGATGCACTGCAGATATTTCGCCGCCAGAGCGGCCGCCTTCGGGGAAATGGCCTTGACAGGGCTCGAGGCCGGTCGGGGACTCGATGGCATCAGGGCATGCTTCGACGACATCACCTTCGCGTGGAAGCTGGCGGTGGAGAAGAGCCGCTTCAGATTCCTGAGGCAGATGCTCCGCCCTGTGCACATCTACTGCCTTGACAGGGGAAGGCTCAGGACCGGATTCAACATGATGGAGGAGGCCCTCAGGGGAGCGGGGGTACCCCTGCCTGAGGGCCTCTCCTCCACGATAATGGCATGGCAGAGCCTGCTGGCCCTGAGGACCGGCAGGATGTCCCAGTCCGCCAGACTCATCGCCTGCGCCCTGGAAACCTCACAGGGCCTCACCGACAGGGACAGGGCTGCAGTGCTCCTCACCAAGGGCGCGATGATGATCGAAACCGGGAGCCCCGCAGGGGCAGGGGAATACCTGGAAGGTGCAGTGGAGCTTTTCTCCAGAGACGGATGTCCCATGGAGGCCCTGGAGGCCAGGCTGGAAATGGTGAACTACCATCTGCAGACAGGCGACTACGCCACCGCAAGGAGCGTTCTTCCCGGGATAGCCGGTGAATGCAGGAAGGCCGGGTACAGGTGCGGCGAATGGAGAGCCCGCCTCTATATGGGACGACTGGCGGTGGCAGAGGGCGACTACCGGCGCGCCAGGGAGGCATTCCTGGCCTACCTCTCTTCGGTGAGGACCGCCGGCTACACGGAAAGATGCGCCGGGGCACTGAACCTGGTTGCGGGGATTGAGGTCATTCAGGGAAGCTACGGCGAGGCGGAGCAGCACTACTCTACTGCGGCTGACTATTACAGGAGGATCGGCAGCGTAAGGGGCCAGGCGGGAATAAAGATGAACATGGCGGTGCTCAACGAGAAGATGGAGCGCTTCGAGGACGTTGCCCGTTCCTATGAGGAAGCGCTCCAGCTCGGGGAGAGATCAGGTGACGAGAATATCGTTTCCGGATCCCTGAACGGACTGGCCTTCCACTACATGAGAGCCGGAGAACTGAAGAGGGCCCGGGACTTCCTCGCCAGGGCAGCTGAGGTCGCCTCCAGATCAGGTAACGAACCGGTGCTTGTTAAAACGGTGCTTGGGTTCGCCAGGCTATCCAGTCTTCAGGGTGATCATGCCGGGGCGGCTTCCACGGTTATAGGTCTGCTGCATCAGCCAGCCTCCGATGCCCAGTCCGAGGGAATGTGCCTGGACCTCCTGAGGGAGATCAGGGAAAGCATAGGAGGAGAGGCAGTTGACAGGGCCAGGGCGGAAGCCGGGACCGCCGATTTGAGGGAACTTGCCGCGAAGTACATATCCGTTACGGGTCCGGTGGAGGATCCCCTTTACAGGAAAGGACGCAAATGAGACCTGAACCTGCGGGTGGCCTTCCTGGAACGATGCCAGGGCCGATAGTCGACCTTCACGGGGTTGCACCGGCTGACCTCACAGGGTAGGATACCCGGGAAAATCGGCCTGTTGCTCATGCGTGTTGTGAAAGTATTACCAAGGAGTGTTTTATGACTCTTTCAACGAAACCCCTCGGCGGTATGCGCCAGAGGTATCCAGAAGAGTTCAGGGTGGAAAATTACGTTACCGGCAAGCTCAGGGAGGGTTCCCTGAAAGCCGGATTCGAGGAGTATGACGGACCTGTCATGGAGCCCCTTTCCCTTTTTGCGGCCAAATCCGGCGGCGAACTCGTTGAAAGGCAGAGCTATACCTTCCTGGACAGGAGCGAAAGGGAGGTCATACTTCGTCCGGAAATGACCCCATCCCTTGCAAGGATGATAGCCCACCGCGGAGAGCTGCAGCTTCCGGTAAGATGGTTCTCAATGCCCCTGTGCTTTCGGTATGAGCGTCCCCAGAGGGGAAGGGTACGGGAGTTCCTCCAGTTCAACTGTGACATCCTGGGATCCTCTGATCTCTCAGCCGATCTGGAGATAATGATGGTCCTGGGGGGAATAATGGAGTCCTTCAAAGCCCCCAGCTCCATCTACAGGATCGGATGGTCAAGCAGAAGGTTCATGACCAGCGCCCTGGAGCGCTGCGGCGTTCCGAGCGAGAGCGTTCAAACGGTCTTTGCCGCAGTGGACCGCCGCGACAAGATGAAGCCGGGCCCCTGGCGGGAAAGCCTCATGGAAGCCTGTGGCGGCAGCGAGAAGATCGCTTCCATGGTGGAAAAGCTCGTCGGGGTGGAGTCAACCGGCGATCCCTGGCTGCGGGAGCTGATGGAAGGCTGTGAATCACACGAAGAGATAGTGAGATTTCAAGACCTTCTTGCAAGATCAGGGGTGGAGGGAACCTCTTTCTCTCCCGCGGTAGTAAGGGGCCTGGACTACTACACCGGAATCGTATTTGAGCTGATGGATACAGGCGGCGAGAACAGGCGCGCATTGTGCGGAGGGGGGAGGTACGATAATCTTGTGGGCCTTTTCGGAAGCAAGAAGATATCCGGTGTGGGGTTCGGTATGGGAGTCCTCACACTTACCCTCTTCCTGGAGACCTACGGCCTGATACCAAAGACCCTTGAAAGTGCCCATCCGGCTGATCTTTACGTGGCGGTGGTCTCCGGGGATGTTCTCGCCGAGGCGGCGGCCCTTGCCCGTTTCTTCAGGGGCAGGGGGTTCAGGACCATGATTGACGTTTCCGGGAGAAAGATAGGACGGCAGTTCGGAGAGGCTTCCAGACTGGGCATTCCCAGGATCGTCACCGTGGGTTCCGAGGAGGTTGCACTGGGTCGCTTTCCCATGAAGCTCCTGGCCGACGGAACGGTGACCACGGGTACCCCTGAAGAGCTCGCTTCCTTCCTCGCGGCGGATTGACAGGCGGGGTAATGAACCGGCGGGGAACTATCAGGATGGTGAAGGGAGCGCTGATTCTGGCGGCCCTTCTGCTTGTTCTGTTCCCTCCTTCTTCCCTGGGCGGCAGCGTCACCAGGATCTCCGCCGGGATCCTCTTCCTTGCAGCGGGGTTCTTCTTCTTTCTGGGGATGGACGAGCTTCTTTCCACGATAAGCCTCTCCAGAAGGCTCCTGCTGACATTCTTCTCCATCGTCCTGCTATGGGGCCTCACAGGGTATGCCGGCTCCGCCGGGGGGGTGTCATCCTTTCCCGAAGACCCTGAGAGGGCGGAGAGGGTCCTGGAGCTGGGGCGGCGAATAGACAATGTCGCCCAGGTCGGCGGCGGGCAGGTGAGAAGCTTCGTCGATTCCACCTTCACCGGTCAGACAAGCGAGTTCCTGGGCACCCTTGGTGAGGTGACCGGGGCTGCAACCGGGGTGCTCATAAATGCCGTTCTCACATCCACCAGCGTGGACACCTCCGGGACGGAACCTGAGCGGGAGGAGGGAAGGACTTCCGGGAGCCCTGCAGAACGGGTCCCGCCTGTGAGGCTGGCAATACTGGCGGTTTCACTGGTTCTCCTCGCCGCGGTGAGGGGATTCGTCTTCGTAGACCGTTCCCCGGCAACGATATGGCTCTACAGGGCAACCGTTGCGCTGGTCTTCCTGAACGGCTTCCTCCACATCACGGGAATGAGGATCACCGTGGCCTCCGCCAGCGAACTGTTCACTGGGATCGAACTGGAGCTTCCCGGTCTGCTCCTTCTCGTGTCGTCGGTCTCCCTGGGTTTCTGCCAGAGGTGGGTCCAGTACCTTTCCCGCAAGTCAAGGTACATCGTGCTCTTCGGCGCCTTTGCCGCCGTTATAATGATACGCGGGGTCTATTACTGGCTGTCCGGCTGGCGATGCCCCGGCACAGGGGGTCTCGAGACCGCAGCGGTGACCGTCTCCGCCGTTTACGTACTCCTGGCCTTCCTGACCATGCTCCTTCAGCTCCCCACCGCGAGGATACTGGAGAAGAAGAGCAGGGAGCTGGCAACGCTGCAGGACCTGAGCCAGGTACTGCACTCCAGTTTCGAGCTCGATCAGCTCTGTGAGGCGGCGGTTCGCCTGGGTGTGAAGCTCACCGGAGCCGATGCGTGCTGGTTTCATCTTTTCAGCGGCCGGGATCATTCCCATTCCAGGACCGGGGCACTGGAGGACATCGGAGACAAGCTTGCTCCCGGCTGGTACTCCGGGGTAGCCAGAAGGATAGACGCCTCCGGGGGCGGATTCATGATGAATAACTACAGGAGGAGTTCCCTGAGAAAAATGGAAGATCAGTCGAAGGGGAACACCAGGATTGCCTCGCTGGTCGCCGCGCCGGTGGAGGTGCGGGGCGAGCGGCTGGGCATAATATTGGCCGCCAGTTCCAGGCAGTTCTTCTTCCAGGAATACACGAGGGGTCTCTTTGAAAGTTTCACCAGGCAGATCGCCCAGGCTGTCCAGAGCGCCAGGCTCTTCGGGGAGAAACTCCAGAGCGAATCCCTGGCAAGGGAGCTGGAGCTGGCAAGGGACATGCAGAGGAAACTGCTTCCGGGTACCCTCATAAAGCCTGCGGGATGGGACATCAGCGCCGTCAACATACCCTCCAGGGTAATGGGTGGCGACTACTACGACGTTATCCCCCTGGAAGATGGAAGGACCGCTGTTGCAGTTGCCGATGTTTCCGGAAAGGGAGCCCCCGCGGCCATGCTCATGGCAGCCCTTCAGGCCAGTCTGGGAACGCTTCTCCGGGAGAACCTTGCCGTGGACGAGACGGTAAGCAGGCTTAACGCCGCCCTTTGCGGAAGGATGCCCGACGACACCTTCATAACCTTCTTCCTTGGCTTCATCGATCCGCTGGAGGGTTCTTTCCAGTATTGCTGCGCCGGCCATGATCCTCCGCTCATCTGCCACGGGAACGAAGAGGGAGACATCGAGGTCCTGGACAGGGGCGGACTGATTCTGGGAGTGATTCCAGACGCCTCCTATGTCAAGGGCGATGCGGTAATCAGACCTGGAAGCAGGCTTCTGCTCTATACCGACGGGATAACCGAGAGCATGAGCCCCGAAGGCGAACCCTTCGGTGTCCGGAGGCTCCGGGGTTTCCTGGCGAAGCACTGTTCCGATTCAGCCTCGGGCATAATCGATTCCCTGACCGGTCTGCTGGAGAGCTACAGGGAAGACGGGGATCAGCAGGATGACGTGACCGCCCTGGTGGTGGTAAGACTTGCCGAAGGAGAAGGAGAATGTCCCAGTACCGGACGATGAACGATTTCCTCAACCTCCGCGGGGAACAGAACGAGATACTTTTCAGGAACGCCGACAGGGTTATGAAGAGGGTACTCAGCGTGGATTCACTCGCCTATGATGAAGGCGCCCTCTCAGCCGGCGTAAAGGAGATGCTGGGCCTTGCCGCATCCCTTGTCCTCAGATGCGACGACTGCATAGCCTGGCATGTTCATCGATGCCGGGAGACCGGCGTTACAAGGGAACAGATAGTGGAAGTCCTGGGTATCGGCTCGGTGGTGGGTGGAACGATAACCATTCCCCACGTCCGCAGAGCCCTTGCCCTGTGGGAGTCCATGGAGGAGGAAGCGAAGTGATCAGCCTGGAAACCAGGGAGTTCATTCGAAGGGTAATGGACGAGGCGGTTCCCGCCGGGGACAGGCTTCAGGCGGTCTGCGACCTTCTCAGGGAAGCCGGCAGGGGATACGACTGGGCGGGTTTCTACCTCGTCGACCCCGCTGAAGCTGATCAGCTGGTCCTTGGGCCGTTCTCCGGCGAACCCACGGAACATGTAAGGATAGGCTTCGGAGAGGGCATCTGCGGCCAGGCCGCCAGCACCCTGAAGGTTTTCGTGGTGGACGATGTGACGGCGGAGTCCAACTACCTGTCGTGCAGCCCTCTGGTAAGGAGCGAGTTCGTCGCCCCGGTGATCCACAGGGGGGTGCTGGTGGGTGAACTCGACATAGATTCCCACACAGCCGCCGCTTTCGGAGCGGATGATTCGGAGTTCCTTGAATGGGTGGCGCAGACCGTATCCCCCGCGGTGGCCGAGGCGGCGGGTATTGACATCTGAGGGTTCAAGGCGGGTTCTGAACGCCGGTTTCGCTGCGATCCTGGTTCTGGTGGCCGCCGGAGCGGCAACCGATACCCTGATTCCGGTGGCGGCCGGAGTTTCCTTCCTGCTGATAGCCCTGATGGTCTTTGCCTGTCCACCCAGGATGGCGGCTCTCCTTTTCACCGTTCAGGTGGTTCTCACCACGCTTTTCCTGGCCAGACTGGGTTTCTACGCGGGCCCATTCCCGATAAGGATAGACGACGCTATACAGATTTGGATCTTCATCATGTGGATCGGCGCGGTGATCGACGGTGAGGGGGCGGTGAAGTCCACCGGGATATCAAGACTCATACTGGTTCTCATGGCCCTTTCCGCGGCCTCTTTCATCCACGGTGTGGCCAGGGGATACGATCCCGAAAGTGCCGGACTCTTCCTGAAGACCATGCTGGGATACCTGTTCTACTTCCCGGCGATGTGGCTTCTGGGGAAGGATGAGAACCAGAGGCTCCTTGTGAGGACCCTGGTATGGGTTTCCATAGCAGCGGCGATATGGGTTCTTTTCAAGGGCTTTACAGGGGGCGAAGGGGTTTACGAGAGGGCAACCTCGGGTCTCAGGGTAACCTCCCGGGAACTGAATGTGGTCATGGTCGGCCTGTTCATTGCCGGATTCACGATCTGGAAAAAAGGCAGCCGCCTTCCACTTTTCCCTTCGGCCGTGGCCATACTGGTCATGGGGGCAGCGATACTCCTGGGGCAGTCAAGGGCCCTCTGGCTGGCGGTTGCTGCAGGGGCCATGGCGGCCTTCGTGGGGGACATGGCGCGGGAGGGCCGGGCGGGTGTCAGGCTCGGCCCGGTTCTGTCCAGGGCCCTTCTCGTTCTTGTCTTCACCGCGGGTTCGGTGGCATTCGTTGCGGCGGCGGGCCTTCTGACCCCCGGTGATGTTGCCGCCAGAGGAGGGGGAGCCGACGGCGGACTGATAGGCGATGTGTCGCTCTGGGCCAGGTTCCTCTCCTGGTATGAGATACTGAGAACCGTCACCGCATCGCCGGTCACCCTTCTGTTCGGCACCGGTTTCGGCCATGAGATCCACTACTTCCGTCCCGACCTTATGTCCATGGTATCGATCCCCTATGTGGACGGAAGCTTCTTCCAGCTCCTTCTCAACACCGGTCTTGCTGGAACGGTGGTACTTGCGCTTCTTTACGCCAGGGGAATTGCCGGAGGGTTCAGGCTCACCATTGGAGCCCCTTCCTCTGGGGACGCGGTAACCGGCATGTGGCTCACGGCCTCTTTCACCGCCCTTGTCATAGCGGCCCTCAGCAGTTCCCTGATAACGAACTACCGCTTCTCATGCATCTGGGCCTTCCTTTTCGCGGTGCTGGATACAAGGCTTGCGAAGAAGGGCGAAAAAGGTTGAGGAAAAACGAAGAATAAGGTATGTTCCCCGGACGGCATTTCCCGTTTCAAGAACACGTTTTTCAATTAGAGCAAGAGGCTGAAATGAAGATTCTCGTTATCAACAGTGGCAGTTCATCCATCAAGTTCCAGGTGATAGACGGAACCTGCGGCAGCATGCTGGGATCCGGCCTTATCGAGCGCATCGGCCTGGAGCAGGGCAAGATGAAGTACAAGTGCAACGGCGGGAAGGTGGAGTTCGAGAAGCCCATTCCCGACCATGAGACAGGTCTCGCCATGGCTCTGGAGATCATAGTGGACCCCGACAGGGGCGCCATCGGCTCACTGGAGGAGATAACCGCCTGCGGTCACCGGGTGGTCCACGGTGGAGAGAAGTTCACCAGTAGCGTTCTGATCGATGAAAAGGTCCTTTCCGGACTGGAAGAGGTCTGCGAGATGGCCCCCCTGCATAACCCAGCCAACATCATGGGGATAAGGGCGGCGATGAAGGCCCTTCCAGGAGTACCCAACGTTGCCGTATTCGACACCGCCTTCCATCAGACCATGCCCATGGTCAATTACCTCTACGGACTGCCCTACAGGCTTTACGAGGACTTTGGAATGAGGCGCTACGGCTTCCACGGCACCAGCCACCAGTTCGTTTCCCAGAGGGCCGCCGAGATCCTCGAACGCCCCCTTGATGAGGTGAACACAATCACCTGCCACCTTGGCAACGGCTCTTCCATCACGGCGGTGAAGGGCGGCAGGTCCATAGACACCAGCCTGGGATTCGGCACCTTCTGCGGAGTGATGATGGGCACCAGGTCCGGCGATGTGGACCCGGCCATCCTCTTCGACCTGATGGAGAACAGGGGCTGGACCCTGGAACAGGTGAAGAAAATGGTTTACAAGGAGAGCGGTCTTCTGGGAGTAAGCGGCGTATCCATGGACATGAGGGACGTGGAAGAGCACATGTGGAACGGCCATGAACGCTCGAAACTCGCTTTCGAGATGTTCGCCGACAGGGTGAGGAAGTACATCGGCTCATACGCGGCGACACTGGGAACCCTGGATGCCGTGGTGTTCACCGCCGGGATCGGGGAGAACGGCTGGGAACTCAGGGAGCTTATCTGTGATAACATGGATGCGCTGGGAATTCGGATCGACCGTGAGGCGAACAAGGTAAAGGGAGTGGAAAGGATCATCTCCGCCCCCGACAGCTCCGTGAAGGTCATGGTGATCCCCACCAACGAGGAACTCATGATAGCCAGGGAGACCATCCGTCTCACCAGCTGACGAAACCACTCTCAAGGAGGCCGGATCATGACACTGCTTCTCGTGTTCGGCCTCCTTTTTCCTTCCCAGGTGCCGGAGTACTCCATAACATGCGACCAGGCCCAGTTCGAAAACATGATGGAGAACTGGGAGCAGGAGATCACCATCCCCTGTACCGTGACCCATCAGGGAATCATCTACGAGAACTGCACGATGCGGATAAGGGGAGATACCTCCCGGGCATATCGCAAGAAGTCTTACAGGGTGGAGTTCCCCCCGGACCAGCCCCTTCACGGAAGGACCACCTGGAACTTCAACGCCGAGTATGCCGACAGGTCCTACATGAGAGCCTGGCTCTTCTCCAGGGTCCTGGAGAGTATGGGGTTCCCGGTATTCCGGGTCTCCCACGCCAGGTTGAATGTCAACGGCGATTACAGGGGCCTTTTCATCCTTCTGGAACCTGTGGACGAAGCGTTCCTCTCCCTCAGCGGTATTGACCCCTCGGGAAACCTCTACAAGGCCCAGGTGGACGGAGCCTGCGCCAACATCCACGACGACGTTGATTCGGTATGGTCCCTGAAAACGGGCAGCGGCACCGGAATGAACGACCTTATCCAGCTGATCGAGGACCTGGAGTACACCGCGCCGGGTAACTTTCAGGCGTTCATGGACACGGCCTTCGTAATGGAGGGGGAGTACGGCCTGCTGAGAATGCTGGCGATAAATTCCGCCTTCGCCAACAACAGCACCTACTACCACAACTACTATCTCTACCATGACGCAGCCGTTTCCGGATCCTGGATCATGCTTCCCTGGGATGTGGACAAGGTGCTTTCGGATAACCTGGGGATATCCTATGGAGGATGCACCAACCTCAACTGGTACGACAATCCCATCCACGCCAGGACCCTTACGGTACCTGATTTCAGGGAGGCCTTTCAGGACTCCGTAGAGATGATCTATCAGGAGTACCTCACCCCGGAGAACCTGCTCCTCTGGTCGGACTCCCTGGAGGCTGTCCTTCAGCAGGCTGTTGAGGAGGACGACTGGGACGATACGGATCTCCAGGGTTTCCAGGAGGCCCTGCAGGAGCTCAGGGAGAATCTCGACAGCAGGACCTCCGATCTTCAGTGGCAGTTCCAGTACAAGTACTTTCCCTTCAGGTCATACAGATCGGACACATTGGCCACCGACAGCCTTCCGGTAAGCTGGACTCCCACGGTGGACCCTCTGGGAAACCCCGCTTCATACACCGTTATCGTGAGGGACAGTCTGGGTCCGGATGCCGATGAGATAGCCAGGTTCGAAGGCATACAGGACACTGTGTTCACCATCACCGGCATTCCCCCGGGCTCGTGGTGGTGGACGGTGGAAACCAACCTCCAGGCAGGCTGGAGAAGGACAGAGGCCACCGACAGGTACAATCCCTTCAGGATCGTCGAGCCGGTTGAACTGGAAGGGGTCCTGGGGGAGAACACCTTCCTCCGCAGGTCGAACTCCCCGTATCTCATCACCGGAGAGCTTGTTGTTCCAGGCGGTGTTACCCTTTCCGCTGAACCCGGAGTGGTGATCCTGATGGGAGAGCAGGGGGCAATATCCTGCCAGGGTGATATCAGCCTCCAGGGCAACGCCCAGGATTCGGTGTTCATCTCCGCCGTCCACGGAGAAACGGGCTGGAGGGGCATAAGGGTACAGAACGGAGGGCTGGAAATGGTGAACACCGTGATATCCGGCTCCCGGGGGTACTCTTCCTCTCCAGGGGAAGGTTTCGCGGCCCTTGCCGGTACCGATGCCCAGATCACCATCACAGGGTCGGTATTCAGGGACAACTGGTGTTCCGTGAAGCTCCACGGGGGAACCGCCGAGGTGACGGACAGCAGGTTCGTCCGCTGCCGGGGAGAGATGTTCTACATGGAGCAGGGCGAGTCGGCCTCCATAGTCTCTACCGTTTTTCATGACCTGTTCGACCCGGTTGCCGGAAGCATGGACGGTATCGAGTTCCAGCTCTGCCGGAACGGAATCTTCACCGTCGAGGACTGCGAGGTCTCAAGCATCGACGGGGATTGCATCGACATGAACGCTTCCACTGTAACCGTCTCGGGCACGACCATATCGAACTCATCCGACAAGGGCATCTCCATAGGCGCTCCCACGGGGGGAAGCGGATCGGGCACCATGGTGACCGTTACCGGCTCGATAATCGAGAACTGTCCCATGGGCATAGCGGTGAAGGACGGCGCTTTCCTTCAGGGAAGCGGCCTTCTCCTGCGGAACTGCGAAACGGGCATATCGGTGTATGAAAAGACCCCCGGGGCCGGTGGAGGTCACGGCGAAACCTCCAGCAGCATCTTCCAGGGATGCGGTTCACCTGTGTCAGTGGAAGAGGGCACTCTTTCGGTGGACTGGTCCATCTCGGATACCCAGCCCCTGACAGGCCAGGGCAACATTCAGGGTGATCCGCGGACCGATGAAGGAGGGTACCTTCTCTGGAACTCCCCATGCATCGATGGAGGCGATCCCTCCCTGCAGGACCCCGACGGCACCAGGCAGGACATCGGCCCCTTCTTCTACCCATCGGCCATGCCGTATCTCTGCGTGAACGAGATAATGGCGAAGAACGACACTGTGATCCTGGACGACTGGGGGAGGACCTCGGACTGGATAGAGCTTTACAACGGCAATCCATATGAGATCGACGCCGGCGTGCTGGTTTTCATGAACGCAGATTCTGCCGGGGCCGACCCATGGTCAGTGCCCAGGGGAACCATGATACCGCCAGGCGGATTCCTCCTTTTCTGGGCCGACGGTGACGGCTGGAAGGGCGGGACCCATCTCCCATTCAGGCTTTCCGCAGGTGGGGACGGCTTCACCCTGGGCAGGATCCCGGCAGGAGACGGCGAAGAGCCTTTCGTTTCAATGCTCGAGGATGTTTCCTTCGGCGACCAGACAGCGGACATCTCCTGGGGAAGGTTCCCCGACGGGGGGGAATGGCGGATCCTTCAGGTTCCCACCCCGGGATGGAGTAACGGGAACATGCACTCTCAGCCGGTATACCTCTGCCAGCCCCGGCCTAATCCCTGCTCAACGGGGTCGGTGACGGTGGAAGTTGAGATCGCCGGAGGCCAGACCGACGTGTTCGTGTACGATCTTGCGGGAAGGAGGGTTGAAACCCTGCATCAGGGTTATCTTCCCCCTGGCAGCAGCACTTTCTTCTGGAATACTGGAACGGCACCCAGCGGAGTATATCTGGTATTCGCAAGGTGCGCCGGGCAGACCCCCGCTTCAGCGAAGGTCACCATTCTCCGCTGATCAGAAGAAAAAGAGCTTGCAGAAGCAGTTCCCGTCGGCTTCGATCTCCGATGACAGTTCCGGGCATGGACAGACCACATCCCTTTCCGGATCCAGAGGATGGCTCTGCTTGCATGGGCAGTAGTGATCGCCGGCGCTCTTCACGTTCATGGTCATCAGGCCTATCACCTTCTCGATCCTTTCCCTGTCGTCGTTGAGCCGATATCCATTCAGGGAAGCGAACTCCTCAGCCCTGCGAAGCACCTCAAGGTATGTTTCCGTGTTTACCACGGGATCCCAGGTGTTGCCCATCAGCTGTCCTTTCTTGCCCTTCTTGTTTCGAAGGCGGTGATCTCCTCCAGCATCTTCCTGTTTGCGGCTGAGATATCCGCTATGGATGCGAACAGGAGCAGGAGGATCCCGAAGGTGATAAGGAAGAGCCCTCCTATTCCGAAGGCGGTGTAGGGGGTTATCCTTCCAACGATTATCCATCTCAGCAGAACGAAAAGGTCCAGCAGTATTCCGGACAGTATGAGGCCGAAGGCGGGTCTTCCGTAGAAGCGCCACGGAGAGTGACCGTGGGCAACGGAGTACATGGCCTCCAGGGAAAGGTGGGCATAGCGCCAGAGATTCGAGGCTATTCGGGACTTTCCGTGTTCCCGCTCTCCCCTTATCTCCAGGGGTATCTCAGTGATCCTGAGGCCTTTTCTCGCGGCGTCTATCAGGACTTCCTGGGTGTAGGTGAACCTGCTGAAACAGGATACTCTCTCCAGGGCTGTGGGACCGTAGACCCTGTAGCCGCATGTTGCATCGTGGATCCTGATGCCTGCAAGGCCGCTTACCAGCCCGGCGACCCTCCTGTTCCCCCACCTCTTGAGAAGGGGCATCCCAGGGGTGAGGGATCGGTCGGCGAACCTGCTGGCAGTTGCGATGTCGGCCCGGCCTTCCAGTATAGGGACCAGGAGCTTCGGGAGCTGACGTGGATCGAACTGCCCGTCGGCGTCGATGGTAGCCATTGCATGGTAGCCCTTTTCCCTGGCGTACCCCAGCATCGTTCTGAATGCGGTTCCCAGGCCCATGTTCCTGCCGTGGGAGATAACCGTTGCGCCGGCCCTTCGGGCCTCCTCCGCAGTGCCGTCTGTGGAACCATCGTCCACCACCAGCACATCTGTTTCACAGGGAATGTCGCCGCGGGGAACGGATGAAACCACGGAGGCGATGGTCACCTCCTCGTTCAGGGCGGGAACGGCTACCAGCAGTTTCATGACTGTAGTATATAAACACCACTGTTCACTGCAAAGCAACATGTTCTGGAGGCAACCATGATACAGATAATGCTCGGTGTTCTGATGCTTCAGCTTCCCCCGTCCTTCGACCTGAGGGATGTGGGTGGGGAGAATTACGTGACCTCCGTGAAAAGCCAGCAGGGTGGAACCTGCTGGACCCACGGAACCATGGCCTCCATTGAATCCAACATGCTCATCACCGGTGAATGGGAAGACCAGGGCGAAACAGGCGAACCTGCCCTTGCGGAGTACCATCTTGACTGGTGGAACGGCTTCAACGACTGGTACAACGCCGACATGGACCCCCCATACGGCAGCGGCGGGCTTACGCCCCACCAGGGAGGCGACTATCTTGTGGCAACAGCCTACCTCTCCAGGGGGGACGGAGCAGTGAGGGAGATCGACGGTCAGTCGTACGGAGTTGCGCCTTCGCTCTATTCGCCTGATTTCCATGTGTATTACCCCATGGAGGTCCAGTGGCACATCGGTGGCGACGACCTGGCATCCCTGGACAGGATCAAGGAAGCGGTGATGAACACCGGGGCTCTTGCAACCTGCTACTACTCCTCCAGCACATATATGCAGAACTACATTCATTATCAGCCATCCTCGGCTCCGGAACTTCCCAACCACTCGGTGGCAATAATAGGCTGGGACGACGACAAGGTTACACAGGCTCCTGAACCCGGGGCGTGGATATGCAAGAACAGCTGGGGAGAGAGCTGGGGTTTCGACGGCTTCTTCTACATCAGCTACTGGGACAAGTGGTGCGGAAGGGAACCCTTCATGGGGGCCGTTTCCTTCACGGATGCCAGGATGATAGACTACGAAGCCTTCTACTACCATGACTACCACGGCTGGAGGGACACCTTCGAGTCCCCCCAGATGGTGATGAACTCCTTCGAGGCAACCGGCGACCACTACATTACAGCCGTTTCCTTCTTCACCGCAGCCGACTCGGTGGACTACACCGCTTCCATGTACGGAAGCTTCCAGGGGGGCTCACCCTCCGACCTCCTTTCGGTGGAGACCGGCACCGCTCTGTTCAGGGGATTCCACACCATCGAGCTTTCACAGCCCTTCCAGGCAGCCCAGGGGGACAGCATTCATTTCGTGATGGAGTTCTCCCACGGAGGCTATCCCTATGACAGGACCGCCGACGTTCCGGTGCTGCTTGGCGCGGCAATGAGGGTTATAGTGGAATCCGCCGCCTCCCAGGGGGAAAGCTGGTACAACGACGGCTCCTGGCACGATCTCTACTTCTGGTCGGAGAACCCGTACCCCGGAACCGGGAACTTCTGCCTCAAGCTGCTGGGCTACGACGCCGGTCTCAGGGTGACCCCGGAAGGTGACAGGATCTTCCAGGGCGAGGTGGGCGGCCCCTTCGAACCGGCTTCGGTGACCTGGGACCTCTCCTACAAGGGGGGTTCCTCCGCGGATTACACCGTGGATCCCCAGTCGGTCTCCTGGCTGGAGGTCACCGGCCCCCTCACCGGAACCATCTATCCCGGTGACGATATCCAGATAACCGCCTCCCTTACCCCCGAGGCGCAGAACCTGCCTCTGGGCGTCCACACCGCCGAGGTTGACTTCGTGAACAACACCTCCGGCATGGGGAACACCACGGCAACCGTGGTTCTCATAGCCGGTGAAGCCGGTCTTATATACAGCTGGAACATGGATGCCGATCCGGGATGGACGGCGGACGCCAAGTGGGAATGGGGCGTACCCCAGGGTCTCGGTGGCTCCCACGGGAACCCGGACCCCACCTCCGGTCACACCGGTGACAATGTGTACGGATACAACCTCGAGGGCGACTACGAACCGAGCCTTTCGGAGAAGTACCTCACCACCTCGCCGATCGATTGCTCCGGTCTTTACGGAACCCAGCTAAGGTTCCAGCGCTGGCTTGGGGTGGAAGGCAACCAGTACGACCATGCTTCCGTGGAGATATCCACCGACGGCGATACATGGTTCTCCGTCTGGGAGAACGGCGCCGAGGAGATTACCGACGACCAGTGGAGCACCAGGATCATCGACATTTCCCAATGGGCGGACACCAGCCCCCAGGTCTGGATAAGATGGGTCATGGGCACCACCGACCCGGGATGGGAATACTGCGGCTGGAACATCGACGACGTGGAGATATGGGCAGCCGGGGCCATGTCGGTGGAAGGGGGAGCCCCCCAGGGCGTATTCTCCCTGGGGTTCGCCGGGGCCAATCCCGCCGTGTCCTCAACTGCATTCCGCTGCACGGTGCCCCAGGCCGGTCTTCTTACCCTGCAGGTACACGACATCACAGGCAGGGTGGTCAGGACACTCTATAGCGGAGAGGCTCCATCCGGCGACATCAGCATCCCATACAACCTCACCGATGCCTCAGGCCGCAGGCTTCCTCCTGGTATCTACCCGGTGGTGGCCTTCAGCGGTGAGCATACCGTTGTCTCCAGGCTGGTGGTCCTGGGCAACTGACGGACAGCCGAAGGGAGACTCCTTGAGCCGGGTATTACTTGTAAATCCGCCGTCGGCCATCGACGTTTACAGCAGCAGCAAGATCAGGGTTGCCATAACCTCAGCGCCATTCGTTACTCTGGGAGCCCTTGCCGGGGCGGTGCTGGAGGACGGACACGATGTGAGGGTGGCCGACCTGATGATAGAGGCCAGGCCCCTCGACGCGTACAGGGAGGTCCTCAGCTCCTGGCAGCCCGAGTACATCGGGATCACCTTTACAACGCCTCTGGTCACCGAGGCGCAGACCCTGGCCGCCGAGGCCAGGAAGCTCTGTCCCGATTCGGTGATCATCGCCGGGGGGGTGCATGTTTCCACCCTTCCGGAGGAGGTGCTCAGGAACGGCCATTTCGACATAGCGGTGATCGGAGAGGGGGAGAACACCCTCAGGGAGATCTGCGCCGGGGGGAACAGGCCGGAAATAAACGGTATCGCCTATCTGGAGGGCGAAGAACTGGTAACCACCCCGCCCAGGGACCTCATAATGGACCTTGACCGTCTGCCCATGCCCGCCTGGCAGCTCTATGACCTCCATTACTACCGCTCACCCCACATCGCTTCCAGGAAGAACCCCGTGGGCTACATGGAGACCAACAGGGGCTGCAATCACAACTGCACCTACTGCAGCCAGAACATCTTCGGACACCGTGTACGGGCCAAGAGCCCGGAGAGGGTGGTGGACGAGATGTTCCGTATGCTGGAGCTTGGTTTCAACGACATACACATCAAGGACAACAACTTCACCGCCGACGTCAACAGGGCCAAGGAGGTCTGCCGGCTTCTGATCCAGAGGAAGTTCCCCGCCCCGTGGGCCTTACCCACAGGTGTGAACGTGCACGATGTAGACGAAGAGTTCTTCGCTCTGGCGAAGGCCTCCGGCTGCTACCAGGTGGCATTCGGAATAGAGAGTGCTTCCCCGGAGGTACTCGCAGGGGTGGCCAAGAAGCAGGACCCTGAGATCATTGCCAGAGCGGTGAGAATGGCCCATGACGCCGGGCTGGAGACTGTGGGGTTCTTCATGATCGGTCTTCCCGGAGACACGAAGGAAACCGTGATGGAGTCCATGCGGTTTGCCTGCAGCCTTCCCCTTACCTACGCCAAGGCCTCCATGACGCTTCCTTTCCCGTCCAGCGCGCTTTTCCGCCAGATAGAGAGGGAGGGCAGGATAAAATCCAGGAACTGGGATATCTACAATTTTCACAGCACCACAGAGGTGTGGGAGCACGAGAACCTTTCCTGGGACGAGATACGGAAATTCTACGGAATGTTCCACAGGAAGTTCTATTTCAGACCCTCCTACATGTGGAACAGGTTCTGGCGGGACCTTAGAACCGGCTACCTGTGGGACGATGTGAAGGCCGTTCTCACCAACAACTGGGGAGACTGACCTGGTGAGAAGGATCATTCCAGCCGTTCTCCTGATCGCCGCCGCAGCTTTTCTGGCGGCCAGGTTCTTCCCCAGGATAGTCATGAAGCAGGTTTCGGTGATAACCATCCCAGGCGGCGCCGATCTCCACGTCAACGGAGTTCCCTCCGGGATCACCCCGGCGGTGCGGCTGGTTCCCGGAGACGGCGTTCACATAGCCGTGAGCAGGGACGGATTCCTTCCGGTGGACACCCTTCTCCACGCGGTTCCCGACACCGTGATGCTCTACCTCACCCAGGGCACACTGCTGGTCATTAACACCATTCCCCCTGGATGCACCGTGAACGCCGGCAACTTCAACGGCCAGTCGCCCTGTTCGCTGATCGCGTTTCCAGGCAATCCCATAGAGGTTACCGTAACCGGCGACATGGGAGTGTCGGTGACCAGAACGGTGAATGTTCTCTCCCCGGGGATGAGGGTTCTCAACATAAGCGTTCCCTGGCAGTTCACTGATTCCCTCACCGGGATGGACATGGCGGTGATACCCGGCGAGCTTCTGCCCTTTGCCATGGGCCCTATGACCGTGGGAAGAAGCGAGGTCACGGCGGGGCTGTTCGCTGAGTTCATGAACGAGATGGACCCGGGGCTTCACCGGGACAGCTCCACCCTCGTGGGCAGGACCGTTCTCATGGACAGCATCCTGAAGTGCAACTGGCGGGGGCCCGTTTCATTCAACGGTGATACCACCGCATACGCACCGCTCCCGGGAATGGAGGACCACCCCATGGCTGGGGTCACCAGGGACGGAGCCCGCTGGTTTTGCGCATGGCTCACCGAAAGAAGCGCCACGGGTCTCGCGTTCAGGCTCCCCGACCCCGACGAATGGGCCAGCCTGGCCGCCCCGGGAGACGGCATGGCCTTCAACCATTCCGATGCCAGCGAGGTGATACTGACCAGGAATCCGCTGGTGGACGACGGCTGGGCCCGGACAGCTCCATCCGGGGCAATGGGATACAGCCCCTGGGGGCTGGGGCACATGCAGGGTAATGTGTGGGAATGGCTTTCGGAACCGGGGACCGCAGCCGGTGGAAGCTGGCTCTCCTCACCGCTGGACTGCAGTTCGGGTTCGGTGATTAACCTGGAAGATAATCTGGGCTATCCCTTTACCGGTTTCCGGGTTGCGGCAACCGGGAGACCCGCGGATATTTATCCGGCCAATAAAATCGAAACGGAGGCTGAGGAATGAACAGAACCATACCGGGCGGTCCGCTTAATCAGCCTCCGGAGCTTACCAGCATACCGGAAATGATCCACAGGACCGCGGCAAGGGTACCGGACTGCATAGCGGTGAGGGAGCCGGCCGAACCAGGCAAGTTCCGATCCATCAACTATTCCCAGCTGGCCGGTAACATGGACTGGTTAGCCAGGGGGATCCTGGAGGTGGAGAAGAGACCCGTGGCTGGCGTCGTGGGGAGGAACAGCATCTCATGGTACACCGCCTACCTGGCGGTCCACCGTGCTGGGGGAATAGTCGTTCCCATCGACCCGGCGCTGCCAGAGGCCGACATGCACACGATCCTTCACTATTCCGGGGCCAACATGCTCTTCCACGACCCGGAGTACTCAGGGTGGTTCGACGGCCTCAGGGACCTGAAACAGGTGGTAATGAACTCCGGCTATCAGGAGGACCGCACGGGACTAAGCACACTTCTCAGGAGGGGAAGGCTCAGCAGGCTTCAGCTTCCATCCAGTTACGACTGCGACAAACCCGCCGTTATAAGCTACACCTCCGGTACCACCGGTATGGCAAAGGGGGTGGTCCATTCCCAGAACTCGCTGCTCTCCGACCTGCGGCAGACGGTCCAGTTCATCAACCTGGACGAGAACGACATCTTCCTCAGCGTGCTGCCGGTTCACCATCTCTACGAGGGAACCTGCGGCTTCCTTCTTCCCCTCTCCATGGGGGCCCAGATTGCAATTGCCCACGGCCTCCGCTACGTTGCCGAAGACCTTGTGGCAACCCGGGCTACGGTGGTGCTGGCGGTCCCCCTTCTGTGGGAGACCATGTACAGAAGGATCATGGACAGCATAAGGGCCGCACCCATGGGAAGTGCCAAGCTGGGGTTCGGAATGGCTGTGTCCAGGGCCTCTGAGAAGCTGGGAATGAAGGGCGTGAGGAAAAAGCTCTTCGGAAAGGTCCACGAGAGGTTCGGCGGCCACCCGAGGCTCCTGATCTCCGGAGGAGCCGGCATCGACCCCATGGTCATAGAGGGATTCGAGAAGCTTGGGTTCAAGATACTCCAGGGCTACGGACTCACAGAGACCGCCCCCATAATCGCCGCCAACAGGGTGAACGCCAACCGCTACGGCAGCGTGGGCCCGGTCTTCGCCGAGATGGAGTGCAGGATAGACGAGCCCGACGGTTTCGGGATAGGGGAAATCGTGGTACGGGGCCCCAATGTGATGCTGGGCTACTACGGCAATTCCGAGGCCACCGCTGAGGTCCTGGACGATGAAGGCTGGTTCAGGACCGGGGACTTCGGATATCTCGACGAAGACGGCTTCCTCTTCATAACCGGCAGGAAGAAGAACGTGATCATCGCCAAGAACGGCAAGAATGTTTATCCCGAAGAGATAGAGACCCGACTGAACCGGTACGATCACATTAAGGAGTGCATCGTATTCGGAAAACAGTCGGAGACCAAGGGAGAGGACATATGCGCCCTTGTGGTGCCCCACAGGGACCTCCTGATAGAGGAAGCTGAAGGGGAGCACAGGAAGATCACAAGGGATGACGAAGTGAAGGCCGTAAGGGAAGCGGTGAAGGCCTACAACAGGTCAGCGGAGACCCACAAGAGAATATCCTCCTTCCTGATCTCCGACGACGAGTTGCCGAAGACCACCACGAAGAAGATCAAGCGGAAGGCCGCCCTGAAAGAGGCGGGAATAGCCCCCGGCGAGGTCTTCAGGCCGTGACCATCTGATGGCGGGAAGAAGGGCCAACAGTTTCTATATGCTGGCCGGGCAGGTTGTCGGCAAGGCAGGCCTTTTCATCTCGCTGATGATATTCTCCAGGATGCTGGATGACGGCTCATTCGGCGAGCTGCTGCTCTCGGTATCAATAGGACTGCTGGTCCTTTTCCTCAGCGATATGGGTGTCACCATGGTGGTCACCAGAAGGCTCTCAACAGGCTTCTCCATACCGGCACAGCTTTCATCCGCTCTTTTGATCAGAACCATGCTTTCCCTTGCGGCACTTATGCTGGTGTGCGTTACCGTGAACCTTGCGGGTTACTCCTCCAGACAGATCCTGCTGATAGCCCTGGTATGCACAGGTTTCATCCTTGACGGTTTCTTGGAAAGCGCCTTTGCGGTGTTCAGGGCCACTGAGACCATGATCCACGAAGGACTTGCCCGAACACTCAACGGCCTGTTCGGTGCAGGTCTCGCGGTTTATGCACTGCTGTTGGATCATGGTGTCGTCTTTGCCGCTGGAACCTACATCATCAGAGTGTTCCCCGCGCTGCTCTACTCATCCATGGTTCTCTGCAGCAGGATGGGCTTCAGACCTGTTCGATGGAACAGCATCAGAGGGAGCCTCAAGCCGCTTCTCACGGCAGCAGTACCGCTGGGTCTTGCTGGAATGATCATCGCAGCCGGGCAGAGGCTGGACAGCGTGTTCATAAAGCACTACCTGGGCGATTCGGCAATAGCGGCATATCAGCAATGCCTCAAGCTCTTTGAAGCCCTGGTCCTTATCGTTACGCCCACTCTGCTCCCCGGTGCTCTTTTCCCGGCTCTCTGCAAGGCCGTGAAGGACGGGTGGGGGGAAGCAAGGGAGAGACTGGCATGGATGACGGAGCTCTTCCTGGTGACATCATTCGTTCTGATCCCGCCCCTCTGGGCCGGGGAGCATCATGTTCTGAGATTCCTCTGGGGCGATTCCTTCCTCCGGGGGATTGACCAGTCTTCAGTCAGCAGCGCATACAGGACCGTGCTGCTTACACTGCCGGTGGCATACGTTTTCCTGATGCTCATGTCCACGTTCATAGCAGCTGAAAGACAGAGGAAAGTCCTGCCCGCCGTGTCGGTTTCCCTGGTGATCGAAGTTCTTCTCTTCATCATTCTAATCCCTGAGATGGGAATAGCCGGAGCTGCCACGGCCCATCTGATCTTCCTTGCCTTTTCACTCACATGGATGGCACTGGACCTCAGGAAGGAATACGGTGCAACGGGTCTTCTCAGGGGATCGATGAGACCTGTTGCGGCATTTCTCCCATCCCTTGTGATCCTGATTGCGGAGCCCTGGGGAAAGGGTACATCCGGATTGGCTTCCCTGGCGGTTTTCGCTGCATTGTGGCTGCTGCTGGGCGGCGGATCGATCATTCCCCGAAGCAGGCGCTGATGGCGGGATCCGCAGGGAACCCGTGAGCTTCCTCCTGTGACAGACGGGAACGAAAGCGCTATCTTACTGTTCTTCGCAGGGAGGCGAACTTGAAGGTAGCTCTTGTATATCCAAGGTTCAAGTGGTTCGAGTACAACGGGCTTGCGGAGCCCCTGGGGGTGCTGCACCTCGTGAGCGCGCTCAGGGAGGCGGGGCACGAGCCTGTGTACATGGACTATTCGTTCTGCGAAGAGATAGGAGAGCTGGACCATCTCGCAGAAGGCTGCGGGATAGTTGCCGTGGCCATTTCAGCCGCCGCCAAACTGGAGCGGGCGGCTTTCGTAACGGGCCATCTGAAGAAAGTGGTTCCCGAAGCCCTTTTCGTGGTAGGGGGAGCCTACCCCAGCATCTTCCCGGCAAAGGCCATGGAGGATACCGGAGCCTCCTGCGCCCTTGTGGGCGAGGCCGAGGAGTCCATCGTGGAGCTCGCCGGTCTGGTGGAGAGGGGAGAGGATTACAGGGGCATGAGGAACCTCGTGGTGAAGAACCCCGACGGCACGGTTACAGAGAATCCCAGACGCCCTGTGAACACCGACCTGGACTCCATACCCTTCCCCGCTCGTGATGTGGTGGACTACGACTCCTATCTCTCCGAAGGGATGGCCGAATACGGCATGGTCACCACCAGGGGCTGTCCTTTTCATTGCGTTTACTGCAAGCCCAGCACCGACATGATATACGGAGGCGGCATAAGGTACCGCTCCGCGGGAAACGTGGTTGAGGAGATCAGGCGGCTGGCGGAGCTGCGGAAGACCAGATGCCTCAGGATATTCTTCAAGGACGACACCATCACCATGCACCCTGTGAAATGGTTCGAAGAGTTCCGGGATGGCCTGAAGGAGTCTGGGATCGAGCTTGAATGGCACTGCAACAGCCGGGTGGACACCGTCACCGAGGACAAGGTGAGGGTTATGAAAGAGAGCGGCTGCCACTGCATCTCCTTCGGGGTCGAGAGCGGAAGCAGAAGGATACTGGACTTCTACAGGAAGGGCACCACCCCCGAGCAGGCGATAGACGCCTTCAAGTGGTGTCACAGATACAGAATAGAGGCAACCGCCAACCTGATGATCGGTTTTCCTCTGGAAACCGAGGAAGACCTTCAGATGACCTACGACCTGCTTAAGAAGCTCAAGCCCGACGACATCATAGTCTACTTCTCCACCGCCATTCCGGGGAGGTACATCCACGACTGGGCCGTTGAGAACGGCTACCTTGCCAGCGACACGAACCCTGAGCTGCTCGATCCCGCACGTAACAGGGCCCACGAAGTGATGAACATGCGTCTGCCCAACATGACCGTGGAGGACGTCATCGGCTGGAAGCACAGGATAGAGCGCTACCGCAGCTTCAGGAAGGTTACAAGCTTCAGCAACATCAGAA
>Ga0209203_1000548_pt1 | contig 31530 bp, 26 predicted proteins | sample AD_UKC109_MetaG_FD_184423 | JGI IMG/M metagenome (GOLD analysis project Ga0209203, IMG submission 184423) | Active sludge microbial communities of municipal wastewater-treating anaerobic digesters from Hong Kong - AD_UKC109_MetaG (SPAdes)... | ecosystem: Engineered > Bioreactor > Anaerobic >... | reverse complement strand
CGGGGTGAAACGCACCAGGTGATGATCGCGGCGGTCGATGCCCCAGAGGTCGCCGACATGCCCGCCGGTGTCGAGCCACTCGCGCAGGTAACGGGCGGAAAATTTGCCGAAGCAGTTGGTGTAGGCCAGCGCCCGACCGCCGGGGCGCAACAGGGCGTGGATTTGCTGCAAAACGCTTTCCGGATCGCTCAGGTGCTCCAGCAGGTCGAAGCAGAGGATCTTGTCGAACGAGCCCGGCTCGCCGGCAATTTTCGCTAACTCGTACACGTCGCCTTCCACGAAGGTAGCATTGGCAACGCCTAGCTCGTTGGCCGCGCAACGGGCCGCGGCGACGGCCGTGGGCGAGGCGTCGACGCCGAGCACCTCACGTGCCCCGGCGGCACAGAGCATGCTGAACTCGCCCAGGCCGCAACCGACATCGAGCACGCGCTCATGCGATTGCGGTCGCAAAAACCGCGCGATGAACCATCCCTTGGTCGTTTGCCGCACCAACCCCGGCGCGCGCACCGACGGCGTCGTGCGCTCGTAGACCCGCTCTTCCCAAATTAACTGTTCCTGTTTGGACACAGGATGCTCCGTGAGTTGATGACGGCCGATGATAGCAGGTTTGTCGGTTGTTAGAAACAAATGGATAGACTGATAGTAAAGGTCATCAGCCTTAGCATAAAAGGTGGTTTAGCTGAGGTAATTCACCATGATTATTGCTAGTTGTGCCATAGCATAGAGAATGAAATACCACAGTTTAACCTTGAGATCGATTGTTTCCGCTTGAACACCTTGGGATTTAAGAGCTTTAGCCATGAAGTAAATTTCGAACGTGCCCCACACCACGAAGGCAGCCAATGACAGCACCAACATTGCGATTTTCATGTGGATCCCCATCCCCATATGAATTAAATCGTTGGTTATTTGTCAATTTCGTCATCACCTTTCGTCATACGTATTTCTTGCTCGAAGTCGAGTCGTATATATAAATCCGTGCCGACAAGTTTCATGGTCGTTTCCGCCAGCCCCAATGACTTGAAGAACGGGTCACTGAAGTTAATGGTTTTATTGGAGGGGAAATAGTTGGCTCGGCGAAATGTGCGTTTAAGGATGGACTGAATGGTTAGAAACCGATCGTTGAAAGACTGTTTCGTAAATTGAGGTTGGGTAAAAACAAAACAAGAGATAGCTCCCTTTTCCGGGAAAATGTGGATTTGGTGAAAACCTACCGCACCAGTTAAAATTTGTTCAATGTAATTGTCGGTGAAGGAATCCAGCATTTCCAGATCGCCAGGCACGACGTAGAGAGGCCCTGAAGGTGTAAAAGCGTCTTCCACCACGCCGGTGACTTTAAATGAACCGACCTTGGATACCTTTTTTACGATGATGGTCGATTGTGCGAAACTTCTCCCGAGGTAGTGCTTTTTTAACTCAAAAGAGAAATTTTCCTGATTGGAATTGGTTTCGCCCATTGTCATCATCCCTAAAAACTAAACAGTTACCAAACAGAAAATGTTTTGGTAGAATACAATGCCAACATAGAATAAATCTGGAAGAAGATTTTTGCAACGATAAATTGGTTGCAGATAAGCAAAATAGTCGTGTATTATCATGTAATTAGCGCCACACTATATTTTGTATACCTTGGGCATATATCATACAATATATAGTCGTTCTTAGATATTTTATGGATACACAATAGATGGATGAAGTAAGGTGGTTTATCGAATGAAAAACAAAATATGAGCATTGTTTCTCTCGCGAAATAGCAAAGGCATTCATCTTGCCAATTTTATTGAAATTCTGTTACCCTTAGCGGCCCGCTGATGGGCAGGGGCGGACAGGAGTGAAACGCGATGAATTTTTTTAGGCTATGGGCTTTTTTGTGCGTGGCGCTGATGGTCGGCGCGGCGCTTTTCGCCTGCGGGTCGGGCAGCTCCAGCGAGGACGACGATGACGACGAGGGCGGCGAAGCGCTGGGCACGCTCTCGGGCACGATATCTTACGAGGGCGACAAAACCGCGAACATCGTGGTGGTCGGTCTGATCGAGCAGTGGCCGATGGCCGGTCCGCCCCAGCAGTTCACGGAAGTGGAAATTCCCGAGTCGGGATTCCCTTTCGAATACAGTATAGAAATTAATTACATCGGCGAGTATTATCTGGCCGCTTTCATGGACATCGACGAGATGGACGGCGTGTCGATGAACGCCGAGCTCGACCCGATGCATCTGCCCACCACCGGCGACACCTTCGACTTGATTGCGGGCGAAAACCATTACGACTTCACCCTGCAGGATCCGGAAGACCTGGACTGGTGATTTTTGTTGGAGGCAATGGAATGAAGACTCTTTTCTGGTTGCTGCTGCCGGCGCTGGTGCTGGCGATCGCCCTGGGCGCATTGGTGGCTTGCGGCGACGATGACGATGACGATGACGACAACGACGATGACGATACGCAGGATTATCCGGTCGTGCTGTCCGGCACGATGACCTATGACGGCGACGTGACCGCCGAGCAGATCATGGTTGCGCTGACCGACCATTGGCCGATGACCCAGGCGCCGCTGTGGTTCGGCTATGTGGATATCCCGGAAGCGGGTTTTCCTTTTACATATGAGCTCGGCGTGGATCAGCCGTTCATCGGTGATTACTACCTGCTGGCGCTGATCGACATCGATCCGACCGACGGCGTGGGCATGAACCCCGATATCGATCCGCTGGCCATTCCCACCGCCGCGACCACGCTGGTCGAGGGAACCAATACGGGCATCGATTTCACCTTCATCGATCCCGAAGACATCACCGACGATGACGATGATACGACCGACGACGACGACACAACCGACGACGACACCGGCGACGACGATACGGTCGAGACCACCGGCATCTCCGGTACGATCACCTACGCGGGCGCGGCGACCGGCGACAAGGTCGTCTTCGGCTTCTGGGACGGCCTGCCGATCATGGCCCCCGATCACACCTTCGAAGTGGACGTGCCCGAGGGAGGTTTTCCGTTCGATTACGCGCTGGAAACCGACTTCACCGGCGATTGGAAAGTCGTCGCGTTCCTCGATGTCGATCCCAACGATGGCTCGAGCTGGAACAGCGAAGTCGACCCCTCCAACTGGTCGATGGGCATCGCGGCGATCTCCATTGTCGACGGCCAGATGACCGACTACGATATCGAACTCATCGATCCGTGACGAGGTGAAGGTTGCTGCGCGACGGAAAACTGCACTGCCCGCTTACGATCCTGGCGGCGTTCCTTTTAATGTTGACGCTGGCCATGCCGACGCTCGCCGCGGCCGACGAGGCCGAAGCGCCCGCATCTTCCGACGATGACGACACGCCGGACGATGGCGACGACAACGAAGGTCGGCTCGAACGGGACGACAGCGTCTTACCTGAAATCGACGTCAGCGGCGAGTCCGAGGACGAGGAAGACGACGGGTCCATCGCGGCGGGCGATACGGTCGTCGTGACCGGCACGCGCACGAAGCACCAGGCCTCCGACGCGCCGGTGTCCACCTCGGTCGTCACGCAGCAACAGGTGGAAAATTCGGGCGCGGTCGACGCCGGCGACGCCCTGGAAACCGTGCCCGGCGTGTTCGTCGACGATTACGAAACGGCCGGCCGCGGCGGTCCGGGCTCGGGCGTGAACCTGCAAGGGCTGCCCACCGATCGCATCCTGGTGCTCATCGACGGGCAGCGCATGCCCTGGACGATGCGCGCGCCCGACCTCGAGTTGATCCCCGCCGAGTTGATCCGCCGCATCGAGGTCGTCAAAGGTCCCAGCAGTTCGCTCTACGGTTCGGACGCGGTGGGCGGCGTGATCAACATTCTCACACGCGAACCTTCGGCCGATCCGACCGCCGAGCTGAGCCTGTCGGGCGGCAGCTTCAACACCTACAAGGGCAACGCCTTCCACGCCTGGAGCGCCGGCGGCGCCGGGTGGGTGATCAACTTCAACCGCGAGCAATCCGACGGCTGGATCGATGCGAACGCCTCACGCGCCGTGGTGACCATGGGCGAGGGCGTCACCGACACGCTGCCCGTGCCCTACGACGACGGGCATCCCTACGAAACCAACGACCTGTTCGGCAAGCTGCGTCTGCAGGTCAATCCGCATCTGAGCCTGCGCACGCAGGCGCGTTATCACTGGGAAGACAATCAATTCTCCGACACCGACGACGGCGCGGTGTCCGACAACAAGATTCAGTTGTCGGGGCTGGCCGAAGCGACGCTCGAACTCGGGCCTTTTTCCGCGACGCTGACCGGCGGGCATTTCCGGCGCTATTTCCGCTATCGCGAGTTTTCCACCGCCTATGTGGTCAATCCGCTGCCGCCGCCCGACCTGCTGCGCAGCTATGTGGACAAGGGCAACACGACGATCGGCGACGAATCCAACGGCGAGTTGCTGCTCTCGTGGGCGCTGGCCGACTGGAACATGCTGACCGTCGGCGCGCACATGCGCTACGAAACGCTGGATTACTCGGCCTTCGAGCATTCGGCGATGACCGACGACGAGCAGGGCTACGACGCGTACCAGACGATCTGGTCGGGTTTTGTGCAGGACGAGATTTTCCTCTTCGACAACGTGTGGTCGCTGGCGCCCGGCGTGCGGGTGGATTACCACGACGCCTGGGGCACGGTGGTCAACCCGAAACTCTCGACGCTGGTCAAGGCATCCGACTCGACCGCGCTACGCGCCAGCGTGGGCCGGGCGTTTCGCGAACCGACGCTCTCGCAACTGTACCGGCCGATCTTCCGCCACAGCGGCTATTTCATGATCGGCAACGAGGACCTGGAGCCCGAAGAGGTGCTGGGCTGGAACGCGGAGATCGAGCAGGTCTTCGGCTCGGTGGCCAAGGCGACCGCGGGGTATTTCCAGTACGAACTCTACGACATGATCTGGCAGGAGATCATCGACAGCGACTACCAGAGCGGCCTGGCGCTGATGACCTACACCAACCTCAAGCGGGCGCGGATCTACGGCGGCGAAGGCGCGCTGAACGTCACGCCGTGGCGCTACGCCGGGCTCAACCTCAACTACACCTACACCAAGACGATGGACCTGGACGAGGACACGGCGCTGGGGACCGTGCCCGAGCACAACGTCGGCGGGCAGTTGTTCGTCGATTACCGGCCTTGGGGCCTGGGCGGGTTCGTCGGCGCGACCTTCCAGACCGAGCGCGAATACATCGGCATGGGCGGTCGCTGGTACACCGCCGACCCGCGCTGGTCGACCACCGGCCGCGTGTACAAGACCCTGGGCGACCACGTCGAAGTGGGCTTGCGTGTCTTCAACTGGCTTGGCTACTCCTGGGACCGCGAAGGCGACGGCGACAACGACCTGCAACCCACCAGCTACTACGGCGAACTGAAGTTGTCGCTGTAGGAGAAAAAGGGCGGCGTGCTTTTCTTCACGCCGCCCCAATGAATTCCGTTACACAATTCGCCGATAGTTGTAGATGCCTTTGATGTGCGCAGACAAATACGTACCGACTGAGTGAGCATTGACGAGAGCATGGTACTTTTGCTGCGGTACACCATAGTAATGGTAAACACTCCCGTTGCGGAATTCGACCTCCAAAGTATTGGATGCTGAGTCGTGACCGACGCTTCGGACATTGGATGAAACAACACTTTGTCTGAACATAGTTCCTGCCTCCGATATGCCCAAGCTTGAAAGCAGCATGAACACATCATTGATTGTTGACCACCCGGGTCCTCTTGACGTCGGCGTTGAGGCAGGACTACATTGTGGACAGATGTTTTCTTGTCCGCATCAACGCCTTTGTGGCAAGAGCGGGCGGGGCGGTTACGCCCGGAGCCACGGCTGCAACCGTGGCTTCACTTTTTAATCCGCGTTACGAGTCCAATTTTTGTATTGAAATCCTCAATCACCTCCTTTCTAAGAAAACGTGGGTTGCTTTTATGCATTTGATTTGCCACTTCAGCAGCTTTTATTCGCTCCAGCTTTCCCGCATTTACCAAATGAATCATAAGTTCCAGGCCCCAGCAGAGCTTGATGCCTTCATGTTTGCACGCTTTACGAAGTGTTCGATCATTCGTTACACAGGTCCAGGATTTTTCTTTGGCTGACCGAATACATATCCAGTCCTGGAAGGATAATGCTCCATGTAGTGCGGCTGCCTCGATTAGTAGTTCTATATCGGGTTCGACAATCTCGATGCCGAATTGGGACAAATCGTCATTATCCAGCTGTTCAACTTCATCCAATACTGGAGTTGCGACAAATAAATTTCCTATATGTTCGCAGAAGAGTCCAAGAATTGACAAATCGCTATTAAAATAATCAATTAAAACGTTGGCGTCCAAAATATACGAGCTTTTTGTCGAAACCGTTGTCATTGCTCCAAAATCCAATAGTTGGCATATTCATGCATTTTTGAAAGCGACATTCCTAATATTTCTGCAGCTCGTCCAAGAGTAATGACTTCATCATTAAGAGCTTGGCGCACAAGCCGATAAAGGCGATCAGGAATAAAATCTTCCGGAAGTAAATGAGCCCCTTCTTCCGCGCTACGGGCTTCGGAAAACTCAAATGAAGAAATGGGTTGCGGCTCTTCTCTTGCCGTTAACGTTCGACCGGTATAGAGCTTAAAATGGTAGCGATATTGCGCCCAGATGGAGTTTTTTGCATAGCCTTTTTCTATAAGCCGGTGGAGGACGGTTCCGTAACTTACCTTGAAAATACGTTTTACTTTTAACACTCTCCGAACAAGAGGAAGGCCATATGTGTCTTTCCATTCCTTTTCAAAAAGGGCATCAGGCATTAGGAAGTAACTTGCAAAGAGGTTTGCTTCATCCTCTTGTTTTTTATCTTCCGCCTTCTCTTCTACCTGATAAGCGTCGACGTGCATTAATAGATGACCCAGCTCATGAATCGCACTGAAAATCCAACGTTCAACAGGCATACGTTTATTGGTGTTTACAACAATCGCCGGTCCGCCGCTTTGGACGCCAACAGACAATCCGAAAAATGAATCGCTGGTAAAAGAATATGGGTAAATTTTTATTCCGGCGGATTCTATTAGTCCACATACATCGCGAATGACTTCCTGTCGACCGTCGTAATCCAAGTTTAATTTTCGGCGAGCTAATTCCGCTAATTTTTTTGGTCTCTTGGTAGGATCCTGACTCTCTTCTACCGAGTTTGCCAGATCTATAAATAAATATTTATTTTTAACATTAAGTAGATTTTCCAGATCATTATAGTTTTCCAGCCAAGTGGTTACTTCAGAGAGTATTTGCTCGCGAGCCGTCATTTTTTTCAACGCTCTGAATCTTACGGCATTAAGAGTTTTAACAGGAGCAACCAAGTGTTGGATCTTACAACCCAAAGCGGTTGCAATTGCTTGCATCGTATCCGCGCGTGGAATCGATTTTCCATTCTCAATATTTTGATACGCCAGTACACTGATTCCGGCAGCTTCAGCGACTCCAGCTTGAGTCATTCCTTTCGACGACCGAATCCTTCTGGCGTTCATTGCAATGACTTTAGTTGCCATTCCCTCTCCCTTGCCCCCAACCCCTGGGAGTATGTAAATATACATTTCATGTATCTATAGTAATTAAAATATTTAAAAATGCAAGGGATGAATTTGAAATTTAAGTGATTGATTTGTTGATAGAGCTGAATAGGAACGATCTCAAAGAATCCGAGATTAAATGTTTAGGAAGTTATATTTTCATCTTTTTCGAATTATTATCACCAAAATTGAGATATTTATGATTTTTCCCCCCTCAAGCCCACGGAAAAAATGCCGATAGTATAGCTGTACACGTACGTTTGTTTGACTTGCCGGGGGCGGGGCTGTAAGCTCGGGCGGAATTAAAACCCTTGGCGTGGAAGCGTTTTTTCGCGTGGAGAATAAAATGAGCAAAGCCAAGGCCGTTTTCGTCATCGGGCGCGAGGAACGGCCGGTCATTTTCACCTTCGCGCCGCTGGCGGCCATGCGCCTAGCGGCGATTCTGGACGGGCATGGCTATCACGGCGTCATTTTCGACGCCAAGCGGCACCCGCAGGACTTCGAACAGGCCCTCGCCGCCGAGTTGGCCGACGCGACCGCGCTGGTGATCATCGGTAAGATCGGCCGCCAGCTCGAAGACCTGATTACCGCGACGCAGGTGGCCAAGAAAATCCGGCCCGACTTCCCGACGATCTTCTCCGGCTGGCAGGCCTCGATGGCCCCCGAGGCGAACCTCGGCGAGCCGACGCTGGACATCTGCACGGTCGGCACGGCCGAAACGACGCTGCCGGAGCTGATCGGCGCGCTGGCGGCGGGCAAGCCGCTGGACGACGTGCCCGGGCTGGCCTTTAAACGCGACGGCCAAATTGTGCGCACGGCCGAGCGGCCCTTGGACAAGAACCTCGACGATTTCCCCGCCGGGTGGGACAAGGTCGATCTGAACTGGTACATCGGGCGCGACAACGGCCGTTGCCAGGAGATGATCGCCGGCGTCGACCGCGTGATCAACTACACCTCCTCGCGCGGCTGCCACGGCAAATGCACCTTTTGTCACATCACCGCATTGTTCGGGCGCGGCTGGTTCGGCCACAGCGCCGAGCGCGTGCTCGACGACCTGACCCATCTGAAAGAGCATTACAACGTCGAGGGCATCGACTTTCACGACTCGAACTTCTTTACCAACAAGCCGCGCGCGCGCCGCATTCTGCAGGGGATGATCGACCGCAAGCTCGATCTCGCCTGGCGCTGCAGCGTGCGCATCGACCAGATGCTCGCCTACGAACCCGAGATGCTGCAACTGATGCGCGACAGCGGCTGCCGCGAACTGGCGATCGGCGGCGAATCGGGCAGCAAGCGGATCATGGACCTCATTCAGAAAGAGATCGTGCCGCAGGACGTCATTACCTGTTCGCGCCGCGTGCTCGAATTCGGCATGCACCCGGTGTACTCGATCATGGTCGGCTTTCCCGACGAGAAAAACTGGTACGACACCAAACTCACGCTGCGCCACATGGCCGAACTCAAGAAGCTCGCGCCGGACGCGGACATGTCCTACTTCTATTACACGCCGTTCCCCGACACCCCGCTGTATCCGTGGGCGCACGAGCACGGGCTGCCGCAGGCCGAACGGCTGAGCGATTTCCTGCCCTACAGTCCGTACGATCCGGAGATGCCCTGGATCGACGAGCGCCTGGCCCGCCTGCTGAAAATGGCCACGCGCTTTTACTTCAGGTTCGCCATCCCCGACGCGGCGATGCGCGAACGGCTGGCCCATCATAAGCTGCGCCACCCGTTGCGGATCATGGCTGCGCTCAGCCGCTGGCGCGTGAACAAGATGCGTTGGGGCTTCCCCTTCGAATACAAGCTGGCCCGCTTCGTCAAAGACACCGTGATCGGCAAGTGGGGCTGGTTCGGCCGCCTCAAGGAGATTTTGTAGTGGCGTACGAAGTTCGCGTGATCGTCGATCCGGCCGAGCTGGATGCGCTGCGCGAGCCGTGGGAGCGCCTGAGCGCCGCCGGTGCGGGCGACGCGCTGTTCGGCTCGTGGTTGTGGAACCGCACCTGGTGGAACCACTACCGGCACCGGGGCGAGTTGTGCCTGCTGGCCGCCACGCGCGGCGACGAGCTGGCCGGTCTGTGGCCGTTGTTTCGCGAGAAGCGCTCCTTCGCCGACATCGAAACCGAGATGATCGGCCCGGTGCGCATGGTGTTGCCCGGCAAACCCTTTGCGCTGCGGGCGCTGTGCTATCTGGGCAGCGGCGAAATCTGCTCCGATTTTCTCGCGCCGCTGCTGCTGCCCGGCGAAGAGGAACCGCTGGTCGAGGCGCTGCTGTCGTTTCTGGCCGCGCGCAAGGATTGGGATCTGCTCGACCTGATCGACATGGACGCGGCGAGCCCGGCGGTGATCGCGCTGGAAAAGCTGCTGCCCAAGCACCTGGGCAAGATCCGGCGTCGCTTCCGCTACCGCGCGCCCTACGCCGAGCTGCCGGGCACCTACGACGACTACCTGAATACGCTCTCGAAAAAGGGCCGCTTCAACGCGCGCAAGAAACCGCGCCAGTTGAGCCTCAACCACAAGGTCGAGCACGGCTATCACGCCGACCCGGCGACGCTGGATGCGGCGATGGACTCGTTCATCGGCCTGCACACGCAGCGCTGGCAGGCGGAGGGCCTGCCCGGGGTGTTCGTCAACGAGCACTTCGTCGGCTTCCACCGCGAGATGGCCGCGGCGGGCCTGGCGCGCGACTGGCTGCGGCTGAGCTATTTGAAGGTCGACGACGAAACGCTTTTTTCCACCTACGCCTATCACGTCGACGGCCGCTGCTACCTGTACCAGCAGGGCGGCATGACCGACTGGCACCATTACAACCTGGGTTACGTCGCGCTGGGTTTTTCGATCGGCGACGCCTGTACGCGCGGCTGCCGGCTCTACGATTTCCTGCGCGGCGACGCCGAATACAAGCTGCACTGGGCCAAGCAGGAGCGCGAGTTGATGCAACTGCAAGCCGTGCGGCCGAGCCTGCGCGGCAAATGGTTCATGTGGCACAGCACGATCAACACCGATAACGAAGTCCGCAACCGCATCAAGAGGTTGATACGAAAATCATGAAATCCTTATCGCTGCCCCGCCTGTTTGGTTTGACCTGCGTCGCCTGCGCGATGTTGACCAGCGAAATCGTGCTCACCCGCGTGTTTTCGGTGGTGATGTGGTACCACTTCGCCTTTCTGGCGATCAGCGTCGCGTTGTTCGGCATGGGCCTGGGCGGCATGGCCGTGCACGTGTTCGCCAAGCGCATCGCCGACCGCGAAGAGGCCGTGCTGGCGCTGGCCGGCGCGCTGGTGGGCGCGGCCAACGGCCTGACGATCCTCGTGCTGCTCACGCTCAAGCTCGGCGGCTTCGACTTCAACCTCGCGGGCATCGCCAAGTTGGGGTTGGTCTACCTCGTGGCGGCGCTGCCGTTTTTGGCGGGCGGCGCGTTCATCTCGCTGATGCTGCGCCTGGGGCATCGTCACGCGGGCATCGTCTATTTCTTCGACCTGCTGGGCGCGGGCGCGGGCTGCCTGCTGACGATTCCGCTGCTGACGATCTTCGGCGGACCGGCGGCGATTCTGGTGGCCGGCGCGCTGGCGGCGATCGGCGGACAGATCGCGGCGGGCAAGATCAAACCGTTGCGCTTTGCCGTCGGCCTGACCATCGCGGTCGCGTTGGTGACCGTGGCGATCGTCCATCTGGCGACCGGCGGCACGATGCTCGAGCCGCGTTATGTGAAGGGCGCCGAGGAGCCCGAACCGCTGGCGGTGGGCTGGAACAGTTTTTCGCGCGTGATCGCCTACGACCGGCCGGAAAAGGGCGACATCATGTTGCTCATCGACGGCATCGCGCACACGCCGATCACGCCGTTTTCCGGCGATCCTTCGCCGTCGCAGGACGAGATGGCCTACATCCAGCGCCTGCCCTACGACCTGCACCGGGGCGCGTCGACGTTGATTTTCGGCAGCGGCGGCGGCGAGCACATCCTCACCGCGATGGACGCCGGGGCCCGGCGGATCGTCGGCGTGGAGATGAACAAGATCGTGCTGGATTTCGTCAACGTGAAATTCGCCGCCGTGGCCGGCGGGCTGTTCACCTGGCCGGGCGTCGAGGTGGCCTACGACGAGGGCCGCAGCTTCATCCGGCGCAGCCAGGAAAAGTTCGACATCATCCAGTTCACGCTGATCGACACCTGGGCGGCGACGGCGGCCGGCGCGTTCGTGCTGACGGAAAACAACGTGTTCACCGTCGAGTCGATGAACGAGTACTTCGATCATCTTTCGCCCGACGGGATGATCTCGGCCAAGCGCTGGCTCGAGGCGCGCGACTACGTGCTGCGCCTGGTGGTGCTGGCGCGCGCGGTGCTCGAACAGCGCGGGGCGCACGATCCGTCGAAGCATTTCTTCATCGCGCGCGACGGCGAGTTCGCCAACGTGATGATCAAGCCGCGCCCGTTCACCATCGACGAGGTCGGCACGCTGGTCGAGCTGTGCGGCAAGTACGGGCTGAACGTCGTGTACAGCCCCTACAGCCAGAGCGAGGACGAGCAGTTCGTCGCGGCGGTCAGCGAACCGTCGTTGAACGCGTGGCTGGACCGGCAGGAACCGAACCTCGCGCCGCCGACCGACAACCGGCCGTTCTTCTTCTACTCGTTGCGCCTGCGTCAGTTGCCGCAAATCATGGGCCAGGCGTACAGCCTGAAGATCCGCAACATCGGCCCGGTGGTGCTTTACGCGCTGTTCGTGTTGGTGCTCGCGTTCGTCGTGCTGCTGATGCTGCTGCCCGCGTGGCTGGTGCGCGACAAGAGCGAAAATCCGCCGCGCCGCACGGCGTTGTATTTCGCGTTGTTGGGCCTGGGTTATCTGCTGGTCGAAGTGGCGCTGATGCAGAAGTTCATTTTGTACCTCGGGCATCCGGTGTACGCGCTGGCGGTGGTGCTGCTGACCTTGCTGGTCGCTTCGAGCGTGGGCGCGGCGCTGTCGGAGAAGTTCTATCCCGACCGCGCGCCGCGACGGCTGCCCTGGGTCGTTGGCGGCCTGGCGCTGTACGCGGCGGTGCTGTTGATCGTCGCGCCGCGGCTGTTCTACGAAACCTTGCAACTGGCCATCGCCTGGCGCATTCTGATCACCACCGCGCTGGTCGCGCCGCTGGGCGTGTTGATGGGCATTCCCTTCCCGCTGGGCGTGCGGCTGGTGGGCTACCGGTTCCCGCGCAGCATTCCCTGGATGTTCGCGGTCAACTCGGCGGCCAGCGTGCTGGGCAGCGTGTTGGCCATGTTGCTGGCGGTGAATTTCGGATTCAACGCCGCGGTCACCGTCGGCCTGTTGCTGTATCTGGTCGCCGGATTTTTGCTGTAACCCGTCGCGGAGCGAATCGTCGATGAGCACCGTTGCGCGCATCGCCAAAAACACCGCCGCGCTGGCCGTGGGCAATATCGTCACCAAATTTCTCAGCCTTGCTTTCATCATTTACGTGGCGCGCCAATTGGGCGACGTGGGCTTTGGCCGTTTCTCGACGGCAATGGCGCTGGTGGGCCTGGTGGGCGTGCTGCCCAACTACGTCGCGCGTCCGTACCTGCTGCGCGAAACGGCCCGCCGGCGCGAAGAAGCGGGGAAGATCCTCGATCAGGTGACGCTGACCAACATCGTGCTGGCGCTGGCTGTGCTCGGCGCGCTGGCGTTGATCGCGCCGCACCTGGGCTATCACCCCGACACGGTGTACGCGATTTTGCTGCTGGCCTTCGCGCTGATTTTCGACGCGGTCGCCAACTCGTATCACGCGGCGCTGGCCGGCTTCGAGCGAATGGAATTGTCGGCGCTGGTCAACGTGATCAACACCGGGCTGACCGTCGCGTTCGGCGTGACCGTGCTGCTGCTGGGTTACGGCCTGCTGCCGTTGATTTGCGCGTACCTGGCGGCCAAGGCGCTGACCTTGGTGTTCGCCCGCCGTGCGCTGAAGGTGGTGGCGGTGGACACGACGGTCGGCTTCGACCCGGCGCTGATGAAAAGTTTGTTGGTCGGCTCGTGGCCGTTTTTCGTGACGACCGTGTTCATCATTTTGTACGCGCGGCTGGACATCGTCATGCTCTCGTTCTTCCGCGAGGAAGAAGCGGTGGGCTACTACAACGCCGCCTACAAACTGATGGAAGGCATGGGGCTGCTGGCCTCGAGTTTCGTCACCGCCGTCTACCCGGTGCTCTCGCGCTTGTTCGTGGACGCGCCCGACCGCCTGCTGGCCGTGTACCGGCGTTCGCTACGCTACCTGCTGGCCTTCGTGTTGCCCGCCGCGGCGGGGCTGACGCTGATTGCGCCGGATATGATGCCCGCGCTGTTCGGCGCAACCTTCGGCCCGGCGGCGGTGGTGCTGATGATCCTGGTGTGGGGGCAGGCGCTGGACTGCATCAATCCGCTGCTGGCGCAGACGTTGCGCGCGACGGATCGCGAAAAGACGGTCGCGTTCATCACCGGCCTGGGCGCGGTGTTCAACGGTCTGACCAATCTGGCGCTGATTCCGTTGTTCGGCATGTACGGCGCGGCGGCGACGACGGTGGCCAGCTTCGCGTTGGTCTATTTCGTCAGCCAGCGCGTGCTGATAAAGTCGGTGGGGCCGGCCCACCTATGGGGCCCGCTGGCGCGCACGACGCTGGCGACGGCGGTGATGGCCGCGGCGATGTTCGCGGTGCGTCACTTCCTGTTGGCCGGATTCGGCAGCGGCTGGCGCACGGCGATTTTACTGGGCGTCGGCTGCGCGGTGTATCCGGTCGCGGCGTGGGTCTGCCGGGTGCTGGACGCGGCGGATCGTCAGTTGCTGGTCGACATCGTGCGCAAAAAAGTGCGGCGTAAATAAGGAGGCGGCATGAAGGTATTGTTCATCGACAATACGCCGAGCATGGGCGGTAGCGTGCACACCTGCGCCGAGCTGGCCAACGGGCTGGCCGCCGACGGCGCGCAAGTGGCCGTGGCCGCGTCGCGCCCCGACCTGTATACGCCGCTGCTGAGCGCGCAGGTCGCCGCGCTGCCCGTGGAGTGGGAAGGGTTCCGCGACGTGTTCGCGCCCGAGCACGGCCTGTTTAATGGTCTGCCGGTGATCGGCCAGTCGCTGGCGTTGCGCCGCTTCACGAAAAATCTGACGCCGGCGATCGAAAAGCTGCTCGCCGATTTCGCGCCGGACCTGGTGCATCTGAACAACCTCAATCTGCCCGCGCTGCCGGTCGGTGAAATCGTCAAACGCGCCGGGTTGCCGCTGGCCGTGCACTGCCAGATGATCCGCTCTTTCTCGCGGCGCGAGCTGCGCCTGGCCGTGCTGGCCGATCACGTGTTGTGCGTCAGCGAGGCGGTGCGGCGACAGTTGCTGGCGCAACAGGAGCTCGCCCCCGACGCGGCGCAGGTGCTCTACATTCCGGTCGACGAGCGCCTGCTGACCGTCGAGGCCGAGCCGACCGTGCGCGAGGAATTGGGTCTGACGCCCGAAGCGCCGGTGGCGGTGATGCTCGGCCGGCTGACCGCGTGGAAGGGTCAGCACGTGGCCATCGCCGCGTGGCGCTCGGTGCGGCAGTACTTCAACGAGGCGACGCTGCTGCTGGTCGGCGATGGCGAAGCGTCCTACCACGAGCAGTGCAAGGCGCTGATCTCCCGCCTGGGGCTGGAAGAGGGCGTGCGGCTGCTGGGCCATCGCAACGATGTGGACCGGTTGCTGTCCGCGGCGGACCTGGTCATTCACGCGTCGTGCTACGATCGGCCGGAGCAGGGCACGGTCGAGGCTTTCGGCCTGGTGGTCGCCGAGGCGATGGCCGCGGGCAAGCCGATCGTCGCCACCGACGCGGGCGGCGTGCCCGAGGTGATCGGTGACAGCGCGGCGGGCAAGCTGGTGCGCCCGGGCGATCCGGAGGCGATGGCGGCGGCGGTGATGACCTACCTGCGCGACGTCGACACGCGCGTGGAAGCCGGGTACGCCGGGCGGCGGCGTGTGCGTCAGACGTTCATCCGCGAACGGATCGTCGAGCGGCTGCGCGAGATCTACGCGGGGATGCTCAGCGGTAAAAACTCCGACTAACGATTTTCCGGTTAAGGGAAACGATCAGCGGGCGAAGCCGTCGACCAGCGCGGCGTAGCGCGTCATGAAATCCGGATCGGTGCGCAGCGATTCGAAGTCCTTGTGCTTTTTCACCTTCAACAAAAGTTTGAGCGCGGCGCCGGAATGCAGCGCGGCCAGCAAATCAAGTTGTTGCAAGCAGCGGTCCTTTTCGCGCATCAGTGCGTAGCTGCGCGCGGCGAGCCAGCGCGACTGTTCCATCTTGTGGGCCAACGTGGCGGCGCGCTCGAGGTTGGCGGCGGCGTCCCAGTACAGGCGCTCGTCGTAATAGCCGTCGCCGAGCTTGTAGAAAAATTCGCCCAACTCCGCCTTGGGCAGCGGCGCGCCGTTGCCCTCCAACCGCCCGGCGAGCGTCACCGCGCGATCGACCGACAGCCCGGGCGCGGGGTCGGCCGCGTGCAGGTAGCCGGCGACGGCGAAGGCTTTGCCGTCTGGCGTCCAGAGGATTTGCGTGACGTCGACCGGTTGTTCGGCGCGGGCGGCGGTGCGCACTTCGAGCACGGCCAACGCGCGGTCGGTCGCGCCGTGGCGCAGGTGATACACGACGCGCAACGCGGCCAGGCGAAAGCGGAAGGCCGACTGCATGTCGCGCTCTTTGTCGTGGGTGATGTGGCTGTAGAGCAGCGCGCGGCCGTGCGGGGCCAGGTCGTTTTGCACGCCCGGCTGCACGAAACGATCGGCCAGAGCGGCGGGCAGCGACGGACGCGTGGCTCGGCCCGGCGCGATTTCGCCCGCCTGCGCGGGCGTGAGGCGCTCGGCCTCTTCGCCGTCGGCGACGGCGAGCACGAGGTATTCGCGCAGCCCTTGCTCGCGGTCGTGTAGCGCGAACAACGCCTGGGCGCCGTCGGCGGTAAAGCCGTGAAAGACGCTGAAGTCGCCGCGCCGGCGCGGCGGGTCGTCGGCCGTCGCCAGGCCGTACAGCAGCGTCACGAAAATTATCAACGCGATCGTTCGTTTCATTGATTATCCTGCCCGCCTTGAGGATAACAAAGGCGCCCGCGCGAAGCCAGATTGTTTCGGCGGCGAAAATTATCTACCATTTCAGGCGACCACACGGAGTAAGCGATGGACATGCGAAGGTTGATGATCGTGGTTTGCAGCCTGTTGTTGATCGCGGCGCTCGCGGCCTGCGACGCCGAAATCAAACGCGAGGGCGCCTCGTTCGACGACGGCGAGGAAGAGGGCGAAGGCGACGCCTGGGACGACAGCCAAGGCGGCGCAACGCGGGCCTGCACCTGTTTCTACGATTGCGGCGCGGGCGCGGGCGCGACCGGCGAGGGCTGCTACCATCGACTGGACAGCGGCGGCGCGTGCGCGACCTGGGCGCAGGAGCAGTGCGCCTTGCAGGGGCGCGAACTGCAGTCGGTCGCGTGCATTCTGAATTGCGCCTCGTGCGCCGACGCAACCTGCCAACCGGATTGGTATCCGGCGAGCGGCGAGTAGCCGCATGGTGTCCACGACCACGACGCGCGATTTCGCACTGCCTTCCCACGTGTTGCTGATTCCGGCGATCGCCGATTCGCTCGAGGCGCGCGCGCCGCGCATGCCCGCCGCGTTGGGGTGGATGCTGCGACAACTGAGCGCCTACGCCTGCCGGGCGACGGTCGGGCTGACGGTCTCCTCGCTGGATCGTTGGCCGGAACTGGCCGAGGCGGTGATCGACGCCAGGTGCGAACTGGCGCTGATGCCCGAGGACGATTCCTGGAAGACGATGCCCGCCGGCGCGTTGCACGATCTGATCGAAGCGACGCGCGCCGATTTCATCGCCCGTGAGCTGCCCGGCCCGACGACCTTCCTCCCGCCGCGTCCGACCAACGAGCCGCTGGCCCGCGCGCAAACGGCGGCGCTGGCCGAGGCGGGGATGCAACGCGTGGCCGGGATGCGCGCGACGGACCTGCCCTGCGCGCCGTTGGGCGAGGTGGCCGGCATGCCGCTGACAGGCGCGGCGCTGCGCATGCTGCCGGTGTGGATGATTCGCACCGCGTTGCCGGCGGGGCGGGCGGAGGCCTGTGCGCTTTCGCCGGCCGACGTCGATCCGGGCGCGCCGGGGTTCGTCGCGGGCCGCGCCTGGATGATGCGCAAGTTTCCCGTCTTGCTGCGCGGCGGCTTCATCGCCGCGCGCGAGTCGCTTCGCTAAAACCGCCTACTTGTCGTCGTCATCGTCCTCATCATCGTCGTCATCATCATCATCGTCTTCGTCGAGGCGATGCGGGAACTCGTCGTCCTCCTCCTCGCGATGGCAGACGGTGCAGGTGTCGATGACGCCGGCGTGTCCCTGCAGGCCGATCGCCTGCGCGTTGTCGGCGTCAACCACCGACGGGCCGATCGCGTGCGGGCTGCCGTGGCACGAAGCGCAGAACACACCCCGGTGACCTTTGCTGTTGCGGTAGAGCGTGCCGGGCTGCTCGAACTCGAAGCCCGAACGCGTATGGCAATTGTCGCAGCGCGGTTCGTCGACCCACGGCTCGCGCAGCGGATAGCCGACCGCTTCCATCGAGATGTGGCAGTCGACGCAGGTCAATCCTTCGGAAAAATGCACGTCGCGCTGGCACTGCGTTTCCACGCCCGGATGGCAGGCGTAGCAGGGGTTGTCCAACCCGGCCGCGCCCATGCGCGACGCGTGCGCCGAGTGCATGGCCAGTGAGAGCGGATCCTGTTCGCCGTTGTCGACCGAGAAGGGCGCGAGCGGCGCCTGGTAATGGCAGCCGCCGCAGAAGACCGGCTTGGCGTTTTCCAGGTCGGTGGCGTGCAGCGCGTCGTGCTTGCGCAGGATATCGGTGGCCGGACTGATGCCGGCGGTGTTGTGGCACAGGTCGCAATTGATTTCCCAGGAGACCGGCACGACGGCCCGCGTCTGCGCGACGGGATTGTTGCCGTCGTACACGGTGACCGTCGCCAACTGGTAGGGATTTTCCACGCCCGCGTCGTCCAGCGGTGTGAGCGGAATGCCGTCCGCGATCCAGCCGCCGGCGCCGGAGGCGACAAAACCGCCGGCCAGGCCGTTACCGGTCAACCCGATGTCGTCGGCCAAGGTTACGCCCAGCAGGTCGTCGACGTACTCCCAGAAGTTGGTTTTGTCCGCCGAGTGCGTGTTGCCGGGAATGGCGTAGGTGAGCGTCTTGTCGGCGTTGACGATGCGCGGATGCTCGTCGCGCCGGTCGATCACCTGCGCGTGCAGCGTGTTGTACGGCGGCAGAAGCAGCGCCTCGGAAAAATCCTGGTTCATGCAATGCATGCCCAGGTCGTTGGCGGCGAAGACCACGTAATCGTCGAACCAGACGCCGTCGTCATCGTCGCCGCCGGTATCGTCGTCGCCGGTATCGTCGTCGCCGGAGTCATTGTCGTCGTCGTCGACGGAGGAATCGTTGTCGTCGTCATCGTCGCCGCAGGCAAGCGCCAGCATGGCGAACAGACACAGCAGTATGCCGATCGGCACAAGGATATTCTTCATGGTCGCTCCCAGGTCTATTCCTGCCGACAGTGTACCTCGGATGAGGGAGCCGCTGGCAAGTTAATTTCGATCGCCAAAACGCGCGACGCGACGAAAAAAGTTTATTATATTGACAAAGATCAACCGACGTTGAATCATGAACGAAGAAAAAATCGGAGAGTCGCCATGAAACGATCTGGAGCGTTATGCCTTTCGCTGTTGCTGATCTGCCTGCTGGCCGGCCTCGCCGCCGCCGAGGCGAATGAACAACCGGTAAAGAAAAAGAATCCGGCGGTCGCCCGGGGCCTGGCGTTGATCCCGATTGCCGGACCCTTCGCCGGCGCGGCCTATGCCGGCGACGCGGGCCTTCCCGACGAACTAAAAGCGACGGCCTGGACCTACTCGTTGGTCAACGTCGCGGAAATCGCCGGCGCGGCGGGCTTGGGCTACATGATCGGCTACCAGGAGGAAGACGCCAGCATGGCCGAGGCGCGCGACAGCGACGAGCGCCGGGAGCTGCGCGAGGACGAAGAGGAAAAGCGGTGGATCGGCCTGGGCGTGGGCGCGGGCGCGGGCGTGGTGATCGCCGTGATCACCAACGTGTTCGCCGGCAACGAATACGCCGCCTATTGCCGGAGATACAACGAGGTCCTGCGGCCGCAACCGACTGTCGGCTTCGCTGCGGACGGTACGCCGACCGTGTTGTTGCAGTTTCGGTTTTAAGGACTACTCCAACAACAACTGGCGCAGGTTGTTCGCGCGCTTGCGCAGGTCGCGCATGAGCTAGGTAACATTCCTGACTTCCAAATTGGGACGCCTGGAGCCGACAAGCCCCGCAGGGGCGATTGGTATGTCGCCCTCATCCCCGGCCCTTCTCCCACAGGGAGAAGGGAGATCGGGCTGCCCGTTTTTACCCTCTCCCGGTGGGAGAGGGTCGGGCGCAGCCCGGGGTGAGGGATTGCCGTCCCGACCGCCAAATTGGAACATCCTGAGCCCCGCAGGGGCGATTGGTCAGTAGCGAAGGGCGAAGCCCTGGAAATTGCGCCCAACCTGGAACACCCAAGCCCCTGAGGGGCGGAGGAATCTTCGCTAATTTGTCTCAACGCGCTCACCTGCACCCCTTTCCGGGGTTTGCTTGAATTTGCTCCACCAGATACCAGGGCTGACGCCCTTCGCTATTGACCTGCGCCCTACGGGCTGAAAGGTCCTACGCGGAAGTCAATTTCAACGTTATGTGAAAGAGGATGGTGTTGAAGTCGGGTGGCTTCGGGGTGGACGGCACGACAATCGTAGCGCTGCAATTTCGGTTTTAAGGACTACTCCAACACAAGTTGAACCCGACCGGGTGCAGCTTCCCGCATTTTAATTTTTTGTGTGTGCCCACACGCCGGGCAACGGACTGGAATGTATATGTCTATTCGACTAGGTCCTTTGTTGGTCCACTTGACCGACCATGATTGTTTGGTAGAATGAACACATGTTTTCCAAAACGAACAAAGCCGGGAATATGCTTCTTAATCAAAGTGTTATTTTCACTGCAACGCAAAAAATACTGTTTTTCTTTTGCCTGAATCCGGATCAGGAATTCCATGAACGGGAGGCGGCGCGACGGGTGCAGATCAGCCCGGCAGCTGCCCACGTGGCGCTCCAGACACTGACCAAGAAAAATACTCTGCTTTTTCACCGAAAGGGGAGGATGATTTTTTACCGCTTGAACGAAGCCCGGCCGCTTATCCGTCCAGCGAAAATCGCGGCGGTAGTTTACGCCTTGGAGCCGCTAGTTATCAAATTGCAGGGGATTACGGACCTGGTTATCCTTTACGGCAGCTGCGCCACCGGCACCTACTTGACGGACAGCGACGTGGACATGTTTATCGTCACCAACCACGAGGACGAAGCTTTCGACGCCGTGTCGAACTTTGGCCAAAGCTTCGCCAAGGAAGTTCGTCCGATTATCGTTTCTCTGGCGGAGTGGGTGGACTACGAGGAAAAAAACCCCGTATTTTTCGAACAAGTCACGAAAGGAATCGTGCTTTACCGATCGGAACACTATGAATCAAAACTTTAAAAACTGCCTTGCACGGGGGCAGATCACGAAAGATCCAGCCGCGAAAGACTTTGCGGACAAAGAAATCGAAGCTGCGGAACACGACCTGATACGAGCAAAGAAAAGCTGGGATGACCGCGATTTCAAATGGGCGACGATTCAAGCCTACTACGTCGGCTTCCACGGCGTCCGCGCCCTCTTGTACAGCCGTGGTTACCGTGAACGGAGCCACTATTGCTTGATTCAGGCGATTTATGCTCTGTTTGTCGATGAAGGACTACTGGAAAAAACGCTTCTCAAGCACCTCGAAAAAATCAAGGCGTTACGGGAAAAAGCGGACTACGATCTGGAATTTTCACCGGATGGCGCCGAAAAATCTATTCAGGTAGCGCAAAAATTATTGGCCAAGGCTAAATCGTTACTTTAGCGAATTCGGCGAAGACAAGCCCTCGCCCTGACGCGGCTCGGCACACTCTTTTTACGTGATCCTTACTCATTTTTTATTCCAACAACAACTGGCGCAGGTTGTTCGCGCGCTTGCGCAGGTCGCGCATGAGCTGCGCGGCGTTTTGCACGGTCTGGTCGTTGAGTTCGGAAGTTTTGTAGATTTCGTCGGCGACCCGCGCGAAGCCCCGGCCCTGCGTGCCGGCCTTGGCGGCCTCGATGGTCGCGTTGAGCGACAGTTGGCTGAGGGTGTCGGTGGTGCGGTCCAGTTCGGCGGACAGGTCGCGGATCAGGTCGGAGATGTCCACCAACAGGTCGGCGACCTCGGCGATCAGTCGTTGATCCATGATGCGCGTGAGCTCGTCGCTCGCCTGGCCCTTGGCGTCGAGCGAGGCGAACCACAGGTCCATCACCTCGCGGGGAACGATCGCCGTGTCGTCCATCGCGCAGCGGCAGGCGCAGCGGCGCAGCTCGGCGTTTGCGGTGACGATCAGCAGCGCGTTGGGATTTAACGCGAGCAACGGTTCGGGCTTGTCGAAGGTGTCCAGGCCGACGAAGCGGTTGGCGATCTCGCCCAGCTCGGCCGGATTGTCGTCGCAGATGCCCACGACGGTCATGCCCTCGAGGTGCACGAGTTCGTCAAGTATGCGCGCGGCGCCCTCGCCGCCGCCGAGTATGGCTATGCGCATCGGATTCACCCCCCCGGCTGTCGGTGACAAGGGCTATCCAATCATTCTTCGGCCAAACGTGCAACCGAAGTCACTTTGCTTTCGGCGTCGATCTCGAACAGACGCACGCCCTGCGTGTTGCGCCCGATGGACCGGATGTCGCTGACGCGCAGGCGGATGATCTTGCCGCCGTCGGTGATCATCATGATGTCGTCCTCGTCGGCGACCTGGAGCATGCCGACCACGTCGCCGTTGCGCGCGGTGGTCTTGATCGTGATGATGCCCTGGCCGCCGCGTCCCTGCAGGCGGTATTCGCCTTCGGTGGTGCGCTTGCCGAAGCCGTGCTCGCAGACGGTCAGCAGCGAGGTGTTGGGCACGACCACGGTCATCGAGACGACCTCGTCGTCGGACTTAAGGGTAATGCCGCGCACGCCGCGCGCGGTGCGGCCCATCTTGCGCACGTCGCCTTCCTTGAAGCGGATCGCCTTGCCCTTGCGCGTGGCGAGGATGATTTCCTGTTTGCCGTCGGTCAGGCGCACGCCGATGACCTCGTCGCCCTCGTCGATGGTCAAGGCGATGATGCCGGTCGAGCGCGGGTTGGAGTAGGACATCAGGTCGGTGCGTTTGATCACGCCCTGCTTGGTGGCGAAGACGATGTACTTGCCCTCTTCGAAGTCGCGCACCGGCAGCACGGCGGCGAGGCGTTCGCCGCTCTTTTGCAGTTCGAGCAGGTTGATGATCGCCTTGCCGCGACTGGCGCGCCCGGCCTGCGGAATCTGGTAGACCTTGAGCCAGTACACGCGCCCGGCGTCGGTGAAGATCAGCACGTAGTCGTGCGTACTGGCGATGAACACCTCTTCGACGAAGTCCTCGGTTTTGGTGTCCATGCCGATCTTGCCCTTGCCGCCGCGATGCTGCGCGCGGTACAGCGACAGGGCGTTGCGCTTGATGTAGCCGGTGTTGGACACGGTGACGACCATGTCCTCTTCGACGATCAAATCTTCGATCGACAGGTCGCCGGTGTCCTCGACGATCTCGGTGCGCCGGTCGTTGGCGTATTTCTTCTGCAGATCGAGCAGTTCGTCTTTGATGATCTGCATCAGCAGCCGCTCGTTGGCCAGGATTTCCTGCAGGCGGGCGATCAGTTTGATCAGCTCGTTGTATTCCTCGATGATCTTTTCCCGCTCGAGGCCGGTCAGTTTCTGCAGGCGCATGTCGAGGATGGCCTGGGCCTGCACGCGCGACAGGTCGAACTTGCTCATCAGGTTTTCGCGCGCTTCGTCGACGGTCTTGCTTTCGCGGATGGTGGTGATCACCTCGTCGAGGTGGTCCAGCGCGATTTTGATGCCTTCGAGAATGTGGGCGCGCTCTTCGGCTTTGCGCAGCTCGAAACGGGTGCGCCGGGTGATGACCTCGCGGCGGAAGTTGATGAACTCGTCGAGGATCTGGCGCAGGTTCAGGATGCGCGGCTGCCCGTCGACCAGGCACAGCAGGATGATGCCGAAGGTGATCTGGCAGTTGGACATCTTGTAGAGCTGGTTGACGATCACCGAGCTCACCGCGTCGCGTTTGAGTTCCATGACGACGCGCACGCCGTCTTTGTCCGACTCGTCGCGCAGGTCGCTGATGCCTTCGATCTTTTTGTCGCGGACCAGGTCGGCGATTTCCTCGACCAACCGCGCCTTGTTGACCTGGTAGGGCACCTCGGTGATGATCACGCTTTCGCGCTCGTTGCGCTTGTTGGTTTCGGTGGTGATGCGCGCACGCACGGTGATCTTGCCGCGGCCGGTGGTGTAGGCGTCGATGATGCCCTGGCGGCCGAAGATGAATCCGCCGGTGGGGAAGTCGGGGCCGGGCACCTTGCGCAGCAGGTCGCGCAGATCCAGCGCCGGATCGTCGATCAGGGCGATCAGGGCGTCGACCACTTCGCCGAGGTTGTGCGGCGGGATCTTGGTCGCCATGCCCACCGCGATGCCTTCCGCGCCGTTGACCAGCAGGTTGGGCACGCGCGAGGGCAGAACCATCGGCTCTTGCGCGCTTTCGTCGTAGTTGGGCTGCCAGTCGACCGTCTCTTTTTCGATGTCGGCCAGCAACTCGGCGGCGAACTTGTCCATGCGCACTTCGGTGTAACGGTAGGCCGCGGCAGGGTCGCCGTCGAGGCTGCCGAAGTTGCCCTGGCCGTCGACCAGCGGGTAGCGCATCGAGAAGTCCTGGGCCATGCGCACGATGGTGTCGTAGATCGCCGCGTCGCCGTGCGGGTGGTATTTACCCATGACGTTACCGACGATGCGCGCCGATTTGCGGTAGGGCTTGCCGGGCGTGTTGCCGTTTTCATGCATGGTGTACAAAACGCGGCGGTGCACCGGCTTGAGGCCGTCGCGCACGTCGGGCAGCGCGCGGCCGACGATCACGCTCATCGCGTAATCCAGGTACGACTGCCGCATTTCGTTTTCGATGTTCACCGGTACTTTTTGCTCTAGAACCATATCTTCAAATATCCTTTGAAAAGTGCGGACGAACGCAACACTGTTAAATCCGAACGTTTATACCAGATATGGGATTTCCGGTCAAGCGAAAACCACAGGATATGGGACTGTAAAGTCCTTTGATTTCAATATGTTGTTATATTTCTCCCGCACGGGGGACGGATCGGGTCAGGCGCGGGACGGATCGGCCGCCCGGCGGCTCTCCAGCCAACGCAGCCAGCGATCGAGCCCCTCGCCGGTGCGGGCCGAAAGCGGGATGAGTTCGGCGTGCGGATTGACCGCGTGCAGGTCCTTTTCGAAACGCTGCAGCGAGAACTGGGTCAGCGGAATCAGGTCGATCATGTTGAGCACCACCGCGTCGGCCCAGGCGAAGACCGTTTCGTACTTGCGGGCCAGGTGTTGGGCGACGCCGACGGCCACGACGAGCACCTTGCCGTCCTCGCCGATGTCCGGCGGGGTGTGGGTCATGCTCGCGGCGCGCTCGACCAGCAGCAGGTCGATCGCCGGGTCGGGCAGCTCGCGCCAGGCCTGCTCGACGATCGCGGCGTCCAGTTCGTCGATGCGCGCCAGGTCGACCGCCACGGTGGGCAGACCGGCGTTGGCCACGCGTTCGGCGTCGTCGCCCCCGCGCAGGGCGGCGATGACCGCGGCGCAACGCAACGTCGCCAGGGCGGGCGTCGCGGCGGCGGCGATCAGGCTGGAGCGTCCGGCTCCCGCCTGCCCGGCGACGGAGACGATTTTCGCGTTTTTTTCGGCGGCCAGCTTGCGCAGGCGTTCGCGCGCGGCGGCTTCGGCCGGAATCGGTCGGCGCAGGACGATCGGTTGATTCATGGTTCCTCCGGGGTCCGATACTAACAAACCCATTGGCGGCCGTCATCCGATGCTTTATTCTGGAAGGAATAATACGCGGATTCGAGGGCGCGATGGAACCGATTTTCGTAGTCGACGACGAGCGATTGATCACCCAGGTGTTGGAAAAGGCGCTGACCGGCGCGGGCTACCCGGTTCACGTGTTCCACGACGCGGAGCACGCGCTGGCCGAGCTGGATCGCCTGACGCCGTTTTTGTTGCTGCTGGACATCAACCTGCCCGGCATCAGCGGCCTGGAGGCGCTCGAGCGCGTACGCGAAAACAACCGGGACATCGACGTGCTGATCATCAGCGGCCACGGGACGATCGACATGGCGGTCGAGGCGATCAAGCGCGGGGCGACCGACTTTCTGTCCAAGCCGGTGCAGTTGCCCGAGGTGATGAGCCGGGTCAGCCGCATCTACGAAACGCGCAAGCTGCGCCGGCAGATGACCGACCTGCGCAAGCGCGAGCGCGAGCGGTTCCTGGCCACCCATCATCTGGGCGAGAGCCCGGCGATGGCCAAGCTGTACCGGACCATCCGCCAAGTGGGCAAATACCCGAAGATCATCGCACTGCTCACCGGCGCCTCGGGCACGGGCAAGGAGATGCTGGCGCGCTACCTGCACTACCACAGCCAGTATCCGGAAGGGCCGTTCATGGCGATCAACTGTGCGGCGGTGCCGGCCGAGCTGCTGGAATCGGAGCTGTTCGGCTACGCGCCCGGCGCCTTTACCGACGCGCGCGCCGAGGGCAAGCCGGGCCTGGTCGAGGAGGCCGCCGACGGCACGCTTTTCCTCGACGAAATCGGCGAGTTGTCCGGCGCGATGCAAGTCAAGCTGCTGCGCTTTTTGCAGGATCGCTCCTTCACCCGGGTGGGCGAAACCACCGAGCAGCGCGTGGAATGCAACATCATCGCCGCCACCAACCGCGACCTGGAGGAGATGGTCGCCTTCGGCCAGTTCCGCGACGATTTGTATTACCGCATCAACGTCGTGCGCCTGCACGTGCCGTCGCTGGCCGAGCGCAAGGAGGAGATTCTCGGATTCGCCGAGGCCTTTTTGTGGGCCAACTGCCGGGCGACGGGCAAGCATATCCGCGGCCTGGACGAATCGGCCAAACACAAGGCGCTACGCTACGCCTGGCCGGGCAACCTGCGCGAGCTGCGCAACGTGATCGAACGCGCCTGCCTGATGAGCGACGGGCCGCTGCTTTCGGCGGCCGATCTGCTGATTCACGGCGAACAACGGCAGATCAACCTCGGTCCGGATTTGGCGGCGGCGGCCGAGATTATGTCCATGGACCGGGCGATGGCCATTTACGCGCAGCGGGTACTGGACCAGGTGGACGGCAACAAGTCGGAAGCGGCCCGGTTGCTGGGCATCAGCCGCAATCGATTGAAAAGAATTTTAATCTCACACTGATCCAAAATGGACCACCCACATCATTGGTCCAAAACAGACCAAAATTGCAGTCATAATTTTGGCGTTCGTCAAAAATACAGCGATAATTTTGACGTTTTATTTGAAAAATTTTTTAATAGTACGCTCTTACTACTTGATATTACACGCGTTTGCTTCTCTTCTTTCGAATACCTCTTCAAATTCGTCGAATTCGGCACAGACATTGCTCTAAGGGGAGATAAGATTTCACAGTGGATTAAGTGAACTGAATTGAGATGGAAAACGCGGCAAAAAATATAAAAAAATGACACGTGGGGGAAGAAAATGGGTGCCACCAAGCTAAATATCAATCATATCAGCGCAATAAATGCCGATGACTTAATGGTGGGAGATTTTGCCTTGGACGGCAACGACCAGTGCAGCTACCTGGTCAATGGCCCGATCGACAAGGGCGAAATCATTCTCATCAAGGCATCTTTCAAAGACTCATGCGAATCGACGAACGAGGACGACGACAGCGTGCTGTACCGCCGCCGCGTCGTGCCGCTGCTGACCCGGGTGGAGCGGGCGCAGGTGGACGGCCAACGGTCAATGCGCGTCAATGCGCGGATCGAGAACATGACGGATGAAGATCGTCAGTTTTTCTATCGCCGGTACTTCGACAACACGCAGGACGAAGCGTTCGAATTGGACGTGGAAGGCAAGAAAATCACGTACGCGCGGGTAAGCTAGCCGGTCATGCGCCGCCGGATGTGGTAACAGGCGCTTGAGGAGCTCGGTCATGCGTATTCTCGTACTCGATCGCGAAGGCAATTGTCACGTGCGTCGCCCCTACCTGGCGAAAATCAACTCACCGCAGAACAATCTGGAAGACCTGGTGTGGATCGGTCATACCGACGCGGTGGATTTCGCCCTGAGCAGTGCGCAGGCCCTGGATAAACTGCAGGCCGACCAATACGAGGGCGTGATCCTCAATTGCGGGGCCAGCGACGGCGTGCAGTTGATGCGCCGGATCCGCGCCACGGACGCCGGCGCCGAATTGCCGGTGACGATTCTGTAACGAAAAAACGACAAGAGGCGAAGGTTTCGAGACCATCACCTTTCAACTCGTGATCCCCTCCCGTATACCGGGGAAGCGGCGGCTTCTCCGGTTTTTTCATGCCCGAAATACAAACGACCAAAACGCATAACGTTTCACTTATAATAATTAGATTTTCCCGCTGGAGGCGGCCGATTTTCCCCCGCCGGAACCAAAAAAAGAAACCGCCGGAAAAAGCGGTCTGAATTCAATTAGTTACACAAGATAAAGCGGTGGGTTTTCGTTGACACCACAAGCGAGTGTGGTATAATCCGCCGACTGAGAAAATAGCCTGGTATGAAGGGCCGAACGGACCGCCGGGTCAAGGCGCCGCGCGCGGGCCGGAAGCGAAGGGTTCGTACGCGAGCGAAGGTTATCATGAAAGCGAGAAACGATGAGCAATGATGAGAAGGTAAAGAACAACATCGCGGTCGACGACGGGTCGTATACCGCCGACAGTATCCAGGTGCTCGAAGGCTTGTCGGCGGTGCGCAAGCGCCCGGCGATGTACATCGGCTCCACTTCGGTCACCGGGTTGCACCACATGGTGTACGAAGTGGTGGACAACTCCATCGACGAGGCGCTGGCCGGTCACTGCGACCGCATCGAGGTGACCATCCATCTGGACAACTCGGTCACGGTCGAGGACAACGGCCGCGGCATTCCGGTCGACTGGCACGAGAAGGAAAAGAAATCGGCCGCCGAGGTCGTCATGACCGTGCTGCACGCCGGCGGCAAGTTCGACCATAAATCGTACAAGGTGTCCGGCGGTCTGCACGGCGTGGGCGTGTCGGTCGTCAACGCGCTCTCGGAGCGTTGCGAGCTGGAAGTGCGTCGCGACGGCAAGGTCTACACGCAGTCCTACGAACGCGGCAAGCCGGTCACGCCGCTGGAGGAAAAGGGCAAAACCCGTCGCCGGGGCAACAAAACCTGGTTCAAGCCCGATCACGAGATTTTCGAAGAGCTCGTGTACAGCTTCGAGGTGCTCTCGCAACGGCTGCGCGAATTGTCGTTCCTCAACTCGGGCGTGCACATTTCGATCATCGACGAGCGCAGCGACAAGCGCCACGACTTCCACTACAAGGGCGGCATCCGCAGTTTCGTCGAGCACCTGAACCGCAACAAGGAATCGATGCACCCGAAGGTCGTGTACTTCCAGGCCGAAAAGGGCGACATCGCCGCCGAAATCGCCTTCCAGTACAACAGTTCGTATGCCGAGCAGATTTTCTCGTTCTGCAACAACATCAACACGATCGAGGGCGGCTCGCACCTGGTGGGCTTCCGTAGCGCGCTGACGCGCACGATCAACAACTACGCGACGACCAACAACCTGCTGAAAAACCTCAAGCAGAACCTTTCCGGCGACGACGTGCGCGAGGGCCTGACCGCCGTGATCAGCGTCAAGGTGCCCGATCCGCAGTTCGAAGGCCAGACCAAGACCAAGCTGGGCAACAGCGACGTCAAAGGGTTGGTCGAATCGATCGTCAACGAGGAGCTCAACACCTACTTCGAGGAGAACCCGGCCGTCGCGCGCAAGATCATCGGCAAGTCGGTCGACGCGGCCCGGGCGCGCGAGGCGGCCCGCAAGGCCCGCGACCTGACCCGCCGCAAGGGCGCGCTGGACGTGTCCAACCTGCCGGGCAAGCTCGCCGACTGCCAGGAAAAAGATCCGTCGGTCTGCGAACTGTACCTGGTCGAGGGCGACAGCGCCGGCGGCAGCGCCAAACAGGCGCGCGACCGGCGGCACCAGGCGATCCTGCCGTTGCGCGGCAAGATCCTTAATGTCGAAAAGGCGCGCTACGACAAGATGCTCAACAGCCAGGAAATCCGGCTGATGATCCAGGCGCTCGGCTCGGGGCTGGGCCGCGACGAGTTCAACCTGGAGAGGCTGCGCTACCACAAGATCATCATCATGACCGACGCCGACGTCGACGGCAGTCACATCCGCACGCTGTTGTTGACCTTCTTTTTCCGGCAGATGCCCGAGCTGGTCGAGCGCGGCCATTTGTACATCGCGCAGCCGCCGCTGTTCCGCGTGGCCAAGGGCAAGGCGGTCAGCTACGTCAAAGACGAAGACGCGCTCAACGATTTTCTCATCGAGCGCGTGACCGAACAGGTGAAGATCGCCACCGCGGACAAAACCTTCGAAGGCCGGCGGCTGGTCAAGCTGCTCAACGACCTGATGAAGATGCAGTACATTTTGCAGAAGCTGAACCGGCACGGCTATTCGCGTTCGGTGATCTTCGAGCTGCTCGACCTGGGCCTGCGTTACAAAAACCAGCTCAGCGAACGCGAGAAGGTGCAGGACGTCATCAATCATCTGGAAGCGGCCGGCTATGACTGCACCGAAGTCACCGACAACGAAGAGCACGGCACCTTCGAGTTCGGCTGCGCGGTCGAGCGCAACGGCGTGATCAACTACCGGACCATCGGTTACGATCTGATCGGCGGCGTCGAGTACCAGAACCTGCGCCAACTGCACCAGGACCTGCAGGATTTGGGCGAAGGTCCCTACACGGTCACCGACAACGGCGACACCTACACGGCGACCAAGCGCCTCGAACTGCTGCACCGTATCCTGGAAACGGCGAAGAAGGGCCTGACCATCCAGCGCTACAAAGGGCTGGGCGAAATGAATCCCGATCAGTTGTGGGAAACCACGATGGATCCGGAAAAGCGCGTGCTGCTGCAGGTCAAGGTCGACGACGCGGTCGCCGCCGACGAGACCTTCACCATTCTCATGGGCGATCAGGTCGAGCCGCGCCGCAAGTTCATCGAGGACAACGCGCTTAAAGTGGTCAATTTGGATATTTAGCTGGTTGTCGAAAAAGCCGTCCGTGGCTTTTTCAACTACGGGCAACAAAAAACGCGGTTTTTGCCGCCCTTCATTTTCGGCGACCGGAGAGCGTCGCCGAAAATGGCGATCCGTCCATGGATCGCGCAGGGTGTTTTCAACACCCCGCCAAGCATTTTAGCCCGGGGCAGAAACGGGTCTTAAATACAAAGGTGAAATCGTCGGGTGACGGTTTCGCCTTTTTTTTGCGAAGGGTGACAGCCCTGGAGATCTTGCCCGAAGGGTATGGCCGTGCCGGCGCGGAAAGCACACCTTTGGCTGACGCCAAAAGTGTGGCACACACGAGAATGACGCCCTTTCCGTGTGCCACAGTTTACGCCGCCAGGCGTAAGCTGTGTTGAGCGAAAATCAAACACGGCCATGTTCCTGCGGAACAAGACCGTGGCGCCCGATTTTCCTGAACATGATCGGCTGTTCCGCCGTCTGCGGGCATGAAGTTGTTTTCCTAAAACACCACCCCGCCGCTGAAGAGACTGTCGATAAATGTGCCGATAGGCGACAAACAGCCCCTTCAGGGGCGATAGAGGGTAGCCCGACCCGTAAGAGACTGTCGATTTTCTCGATGGTAATTTTTTAATTGTGTTTCAGTGCTAAATTTAATACACCCAAAGGCATGGACAAGCCAAAGCAGAAGCGAGTAATTCGGCGGAGCAAGCGAGTTCCGCCAACG
>Ga0209203_1000546_pt1 | contig 31607 bp, 32 predicted proteins | sample AD_UKC109_MetaG_FD_184423 | JGI IMG/M metagenome (GOLD analysis project Ga0209203, IMG submission 184423) | Active sludge microbial communities of municipal wastewater-treating anaerobic digesters from Hong Kong - AD_UKC109_MetaG (SPAdes)... | ecosystem: Engineered > Bioreactor > Anaerobic >... | reverse complement strand
GGGCGGACATGGCTCGATAGAATATGTCGACGGACAGGTATGCCAGGATGGTTATTGCCAGCAGAATAGTGAGTGTTCGATAGGTGGTTTTCATCATTCCTACCTGATCTTGTGTCTCGGATTGGCAAGGGTTCCGCTCAGCACAACGGAAATATTCTTGTTAAAGGCGGGCACGTTTGCACGGCCTTTTATCGCTATCCTGCTGTTGAGAATATTATTGTTGAGCGCTATGTTTCCGTTAAAGGACCCATTCAACTGCTCTCCCGATATGTCTGCCTCATCTATCGTGAGAACTCGATCTTTCAGGGCGATATTGGTTTCAATGACGTCAAAATTCAGTTTGCCGAGTCCCAACAAGGCTTTGAGCAGTTCCAGTTCTCCATTGCGGAGTTTTAAGTCGGCGGTTCCCTTTCCGTTGATCATGTCCCCTGTCTTGCCGCTGAATTCCACAGAGCCGGTAAGTCTCCCGGTTATATGACGGTTCAGGGCGGTCTTCAGATAGGAACATTGCCCTATAGCGATGTTGTTCAGTCTGATCTGTGACTGTACCGGTCCACTGGTTGAAAAGCGATCTGCGAAGAGAATATCGGCAAGCACATCACCACCATAGGCATGTGCCTGCAAAGACACGGAGATGTTCCCCTGCAGGAGTTTGCCGAACAGCAACCGTGCCTTCACGTGATCTATCTTAACGTTTGTTCCGGGATCGTCCTTGCGGCCGAATACCAGGTTATCTCCCGTCATGGCCAGTGGGAAGGCAAGCGAGGCGGAATCCAATGACACGGATATATCGGGATTGTTCTTCGAGACGGCCGACTCGATGAACGTTCGTACACAGGTATCGGGAAAACAGCAGTACAGAAAGACTACCGTTATCAGAATGGCGTATAGTATATATCCCGCAACTTTCTTTTTCATGGCCTCACATCGTCCGCTCGCTATAGGTATGTCATCAGGTGAATCAGTACGGTCAGGTATTCAGGGCTGTTCTTGCTCTGCTTGACCGATATTCTTTTTACCCGTACCAGGTTTTCCGGTGATTCAACGAGATACAGGTATTCGACGAGCTGTTGCAGCGTTATGTTTTCGAGGTTCATCTCTACGGATGATTCCTTGTAGGGATCGGCTTCTGTAGAGATGGAAGGCTTCATATATTTTATGTTTGCTTTAATAGCCGCTTTTCCCGCCTGTTCTTCGAGGAAAGAGAAAAGGGTAAATCCTTTCGGTCTCCGGGCGAGGGTGACACCGATATCGCCGGAATCGGCGCTCAGGGTACGGTATTCCGAACTGAGGGCGACGATTTCCTCCAGTGCCTTTTCGTTGACCTTTATGGAGTGTCTGACTCTTTCCCGCGCGTCCACAAAGGGGAGGATGACAAACTGGCCGACAAGAAATACAATTACAAGGAACGCCCCCAGGGAAACATAGAGCTTCTCTCTCTTTGTCAGTTTTGGTTTCACCAAAAAATTCATCGTCATCACAGGTCCATTTTCATGTCCAATTCGACCCTGTTTTCCTTCTTTATAAGGCTTGCAGAGCTGATCTTGACATTCTTAAGGATGTTCGATTTGTCAAGGGCCTTCTTTATGGCATCCACCGTGTTGAAATTATCGGTCTGGCCCTTGATCGTTACGGTGTTCCCGTCATACTGGAAACTCGTTATGAGAAAATCCACGGACGTTGGAATAAGCCGCGATATATCGTCCAGTATGGCCAGTACTCCTGTACCCATACTGTTTTTTGTCCCTGTGAACGGATTGCGCAGTTGTTCGACCTTGACCCTCGCCTGTTGAACGGGATCGACTATCCGGGTCACTTCCGGCCATGTGTCGCGAAAGACGCCGGTAATCTCCTTTTTCAGGTCTTTCAGGTATACTGTGTCGTAGTGGTAATCGAGAGAGAGATCGATACCGAAGAGACAGAGAATAAAAAAGAAGAGGAGTGCTATCCAGCGGAAACTTTTCTTGAATTCATCATACTTTCTTTTCGGTCTGAAATCGCCACGGCTGAAGTTAAATCCGTCCGTGTCCCGTACATTCCTGGTTGCGAGTGCAAGGGCCTGATTCATAAATGCAGGATCCCAGCTCTTTGCGGTTTTTCTCTCCATATGAATGGATTCGGTCGCCGATAGATCGGCCACGGCTACCGGAATGGAGAAGAACCGTTCCATCTCCTCCCTCAGCAGGGGCGAGTGCGACCCTCCGCCGGTTAGAAATATTGTTGAGGGCATCGAATCGATTGCGCCGTTGAGCATAAGAAAGTTCAGGGTATTCTCAACGTCTGAGAAGAAGCGGGTATATACCGTGCCGATATCCTCCCTCGCACCTTCGACCCTTCCCGTCTTTTTTCTCTCTTCCGCAAGGTTCCGGTCGCAACCGAAGGTTCGGGCTATCCGGTCGGATATGTCATCCCCTCCGAATCGAAAGTGTCGTATCTGGATGATTTTGGTCCCTGTAAAAAGGACGCCCGCCGTTTCACTCTTGCCTATGTCCAGCAGCAGACCGTATTCGTCGGAATCGCAGTCGGCCGCGAGTTTCAGGGCTACGGGAACGGAGCCGATATCTATGATCGATGTCTCCACATGGTGCATTGCAAGGAGGCGGACGAGGTCGCCTACGGCGGATTTCAGGGTCGATGCCACCAGCGCCTCCGGCTGTTCCGAGGGAACCGTTATCACGTAGTCGATCAGGACGTCGTCGAAGGGGTATGGGATAAGCGGTTCAATCTCGTAGGGAAGGATCTGGCCGATCTTTTTCCTGTTCTTGAAGGGGAGTTTGATATTTCGGAAGGAGAACCGGCTGACCGGCAGAGATGTGATGCATATGTTACTTCTGATGGTGCCGTTCTCAAACAGCTTCTCTATTGCCCTGTCGAGACCGCCCGCTTCTTCGATATCGATCATCGTCGAGTCGATAACATGGTATTCCCTGAGACCGGCGGTAACCTGAACCGCTTTTATGCTGTCTTCACCTATGTCGAGGCCAAGGATCTTTTCCGGCATCAGTCAACTTCCCAGGATAGTATCTGTACGGTCTTCTTTCCGCTGTCTCTCTCGACGACGCTGCTGATTTTCCTGCTCATGGAGTTCAGGATCCCTGTAGATGTTATACTAAAGATGTTGCTCTTCACGGATATCAGTGACGGTGATATGGTGATTCCGTCCATGCCCGGCACCCCCCTATACCATGATGAATCGGACAGGGTGTTCAGTTTGTCTTTTCTGAACTCCTCCATATTCGAAACCATTTCCTCGGTGATGTCGTCTGCCAGTGCCATCAGCACCACTCCGGGAGCCGTATTTATATTGATCGTACCCGTTCCGTACACGGTGAGATATTTCCTGATGCCGGGGCTTTCTTCGGTTCCGTAGTACAGTTCTTTCGTAACGCCCTTTATCATAAGCAGTTCATCGATACTGTCGAGAGGTCCGTTCTTACATGCATAGGGCTTACTCAGATTTCCATAATACGAATTTTCTGCGCCGAAGCCGGTTATTTCTCCATCCTCATCAATCCAGTCCTTCATCGCGTCGATGATATCTCCGGCCTGATGTTCATCGAGGCTGAATGCAGGGAGGGTCAGAAATCGTATAAGCACGTCTTCGATCTCGCTGTTGTATTCACCGTCCTTGACCAGGTGATTGATCGGTATCTTACCAGATTCATCCGTAATATTCAGCATGAAATGTCCTTCGTCAAAGAAAGCGGATGATCCCGCGGAGATGAGTTCCAGGTTTGCCCAGTCTTCGTTGAGAGAATCGAAATCGTTTGAATCTTCTATCAGGAACGCTTCCGCCCCGTACAAACCGGACTTTGCGATATACAGAAGCTTGATCCCGTCTCGCAGATTTGCCGCCTCGTACACCTCGGATCTCGATGACAGGTTGAGCTGCAGCGTGAGGGCAATGATGACGGCTATCATCAGGATTACCAGGATTAATGCCACACCGCGATTGTTTGACAGGACCTTTCTCATGGTTTTTCCACCATTGGCAGGAACACCTTCGTCATGAACCGGTACGGATTCTCAGCGTCATCGGGATTCGTAAACTCCAGATGTATCGCGATTATCGAGGGAATTTTGTTCTTGTGCGGTTCGAGCCCGGAATGCCATGAGTCATACTCTTCTCCCTTTGTGTCGTAGAAGGTATACGTTACGGAACGCAACCCTTCGCACAGGATAAATCCCTCACCCCTGAAAAGAGTATCTTCATTCTCGGCACTATCTTTAAAGACCGTGTCTTCTCTCATCAGGGTAGGACCTTCTTCACCTTCCTCCTCGATATAGTAGCCGATCTGCGCAATACCCGTAACATCTCCGTACTCGGGGTCCAGATGGGCCGATGAAAAAAAGGAAAGGTTCATAAATCGGTTGTCCGCTATTTCGAACTCTTCCGAGATAAACCTGAACGAATCATCGTACCTGCAGACGGATTCCAGATCGATTATCATACGTGCCATAGTACTGCGGGCCGAGCGATAGACGGTATTGCCGGATTGTGTGTCCTCAACAATCCCGAACGTTCCCATATAAGCGGCATATACGGTACCCATCACGATCGTCAGGATCGCTATGGCGATAAGTATTTCAACAAGGGTGAAGCCGCTTTTTTTAACCGCAATCATAACGGTTCCTCGGTGTGTCCGGGTATCTGCGTAAATGGTTTGTTACCGCCTATCTCGCATGAGAATCCAATAGGCGATACATCACCGGTACAGGACGAGCCGGTAGGCGTTATTCACTAACAGCCGGCTGTTTGTTACCGTCAGTTCAATCTTTTTCAGGTTTTCAATCTCCGTTTCGAATACAGCCAGGTTCCATCGATAATCGGGAAAATCATCACCGAAATCGCCTTCTCCGGAATGTATGTCTCCCGGCGACATCGCTTCGATGTGTGCCATCCGGGATTGGGCCAGAAGGGGAGCCGTTGTTTCAAACCGCGACCTGCCGGTCATGGATATACTCTGTGACTGTGATTGAAAAACCGCTGTGAGGGAGATTGCGAGAATGGCCATGGCCAGCATGACTTCAAGGAGCGTAAATCCCCCGGAACCATATCTGCGTGAACGCTGCGTCATCTGTGTCCAGCTGCCCATATCTCATCCTTACAATGCTCAACACCGTGTATTTTAAAAATTTCTATCATAGGGTTCCGGATTTTTCAATACGGCCATTTATCTGTTGACAAGCACATTCGTTCAGGTATTATGCAATGATAATCACGATGTTTGCATAAAGAAACAGTTCTAAAGCCACCGGAAGTGAATCATAGCGATATTGTAGAGAATGAACGAAATGTCCGGATACATTCTCTCAGAGCCCACCCTTTCAGGCTCCGGTGACTGTGTCTGGGGATCAGAATGTTTCTCCATATAGGTGTTATACGATGCCATGAAGACATTCAGAATAATTCTTCCCGGCCTCTTGGTTGCTCAGATTATAGCTACGCTTCAGGTTTACATCTCTGATATCCATCTGTCCCTGTCCCTCGATGCCATAAAGAGCGCCGGTTATTTCGCCGTTCCCAACCAGTACATAGTGTCCGGCCTCCGGGAGCTGTCCACGGCCTTCTTCGGCGGTATGTTTTTCACCTTCAGTGCGGGAGTTGGTATCTCACTCCTGGCATTTCTGGCAGCCTGGGTGTGGGATCGTATCTTCTCGCGCAACAAATTACTCCTGATTCCCTTCCTGGTATTGTGGATATGGGTGATTGCTGAGGTAAACAGCCATGGGGTATGTCTCATTGTCTCATCCTACTTTTTTGTCATACCACCCATCGTCTTCACGGTCTTCATGAGACGGATATCCGGGGAAAAAGCTCCTTTTAAAGAGGCTGCCTGTTCGATCCCCCTTTTACTCCTCGCATTGCTCTGGACGCTTCAGATGGGAACCAGCCCGTTCCAGGGTATCAGAGATGTCTATCTCCTTTCCAATTCGTTCGGTGCTAAGATAAACGATTTCTACTATGCCTATACCCTGTATCCTGCGGAGGTATTCAAGACACAGGAACAGAAGATGCTCAAAACATACAGACTGGAGAATGCTAGCGGTATTTCTTTCATGCAATCACTGGAAAGAACGCTGGAGGGTCGAGATTACCTGTATGTGGAAGGGTATGATGATGTTGACCTGACGATAAAGGATGAAGGAAACGGGACCTTGCTTTTTAAGGACAGAGGCAAAACGATTCTTACAACCAGTCTTGAGGACTTTCTTCTCAAACCGTCAGCCGTGTTACAGGAGTTTTCAGCCAAAACCGACAGGTATGCATTCTTCCGTCAGTTTACCTTTTTTTCTATTCTCATGGCTTTTCCCATACTCCTGTATATCGTAACATATACAGTGATTCATAGAATATTTCGTCTTTTTCTCGATACGAGAGACTCGGTAATTATCACCTCGATAATCTGTTTTTTCATAGGCGTGGCGTTTCTCCTCCCTCTTGTGGGCATAGGGAAGAACGTCAATACGGGTAATCTGAGCAGTGCTATGGAGTCCGGACAGTGGCGAAATCGAGTCGCTGCCCTGAAAACGATACAGCAAAAACGGCTTGATATTAGTGCGTTCGGAAACTATAGACCGATGCTCACCTCTCAATATGCGGCTGAGAGATACTGGCTTGCAGACGCTCTGGGGTACAGCAGGAAACCCGAGGCGTACAGGGACCTGCTGGTTCTTCTGGACGACCCTTCGCCCAATGTGGTCTGCAAGGCATTTGAGGCCCTGGGGAGAAGGGGGGACAGGCATGTTGTTCCGGAGATTATGAAGAGGATCGAAGCATCGGATCACTGGTATGAACAGTGGTATGCCTATAAGACCCTGAGGACCCTTGGGTGGAAGCAAACAAGATCGAAATAAAACTACTGGCAGTCATCATTGCCGCCGTTGTTCTTACGGAGGCAATAACGAGATGCATGCTTCTGATGGAAACGTATCATCCCATGATTATCATGGGGGCGGCCCGCATCACCGGGATAGTGCTGATTGTTCTGATTGTGCTCCTGTGGGGAAGGGGTATGTCGTCCATAGGGCTGTCACCTCCTGCCATAATGCCCGGGCTGAAAACGGGCCTGCTGTGGTCGGCCCTTCTGGGGGCGGTTACCCTCCTTGTTTTTGCGGGATTATTCGTAGCCGGGATCGATCCCATGTCATTGATTCGGGCCGATTTGCCGTCAGGACGTAAAGACATCCTCCTCTTTTTTGCCGTGGGAGCCGTTATAGCCCCCGTGGCGGAAGAAGTCTTTTTCCGGGGGGTGTTGTATGGGTTTTTCAGGAGATGGGGTGTAGTGGTCGCCCTTGTCATCAGCACGGTGCTGTTTGTTATGGTGCATCCCATCGGTTCCGGTGTGCCGTGGCCACAGATTGCGGGGGGCGTACTCTTTGCGGCAGCATACGAGACCGCGGGAAGCCTGGCGGCGCCTATGGTCATTCACATCCTGGGAAATCTTGCCATCTTCACCCTGTCGCTCATATCCGGCATGTCTTAAGTAGGAATCTGCCCTCTGTGTCTGAAGAACTCTATCTGTAATCGTCATACACCCTGATGCGGCTGAGGAAGGGCTCGAAGATCAGTGTGCGATGTCTGTCCTTTTTGGCAAGATGCAGTACCGTCGGCTGCACGTAGCCTTTTCTGAAGAACCGTATGTCGAACCCCCCGTCGGTGGTTTTTTCCTCCTTAAACCGGAAGATATCTTCCACTATCACTCCATCGGGGAGTTGGTAGGCACGGTTCCGTATCGTATCCAAGGCTTCAGGAGTTGCATCTGCGCTGTATGCGTAGATACGACGGTTGTCGAGATCCAGGTGCAGGATGTAATCAACCTGGTTGCGGATTGCGTCGCTGCGCAGTTCATCGCCCCTATTAACCAGATGGTTTGAAGCCGATTGTAAGCCGTCGTTGAGCAGGCTATCGCGGACCCTGGGGACGGCTATCAGCATCATCAATCCTATGAGGAGCACGACAACGGAAAGCTCTATTAAGGTAAATCCGCTGTTACTCCGTATCCCAGTTCGTAATGTCACTGTTTTTACCGTCGCCGCCCGGCTCACCGTCGGCCCCATAGGATATGATGTCGTAGTCTCCTTTTGTTCCCGGGGACAGGTAGAGGTAGTCGTTATCCCAGGGGTCTCTCGGAATCTTTCCCTTTTCAAGGTACCCGCCCTCCCGCCATTTTTTGGCGAGTTCCCCCACTTCGGGGGGCTCGACGAGCGCTTGCAGACCCTGCTCCGTGGTGGGATAGTTTCCGTTATCGAGCTTGTAGAGTTTGAGGGCCGTTTCCAGGCTTTCAATCTGTATCCGGGCTTTTGCCTGTCTCGCCTCGTCGGGTCTGCTCATGATTCTGGGCATGATCAGTCCCGCAAGGATGCCGAGAATCACTATGACAACCATCAATTCAATCAGCGTAAAACCATTGTCATTTCTTCTCATTACCGTCTTCTCCTCGCCGGTTTCCGGTGTGATTACCGTATTAATTGATTCATCTCGTAGATCGGAAGTAATATGGAAACGACTATGATGCCCACCAGGAGACCCATGATAAGGATCATAATCGGTTCCAGCATGGATGTCATGATCATGATGCCCGACTCCACCTCTGTTTCATAACTGGCGGCAATCTTGGAGAGCATCTGTTCCAATGTCCCGCTTTGTTCGCCCATGGAGATCATCTGGATCGCAAAGGGAGGAAAGAGACCGCTCTTCGAGAGGGCCGCGGACAGGCTCTGCCCCTCTTCCACATCCCTGGCCGCCTCCTCGAGTGCATCCGCTATCAGGGTATTATCCGCCACGTTCTTTGCGATGGCGAGGGCTGTCAGAAGGGGGACCCCGCTCCGTAGAAGGGTGGCGAGTGTCTGGCTCAGACGTGCCACGACCATTTTATGAATCATGGGGCCAATCAGCGGCATCCCTATCTTCATCCTGTCCCACAGATATCGTCCCTTTCGAGTTCGTTTGAACGCATAGGCAAGCCCTCCGTACAGGGCGATGGCGATCAGAAGTATGATGAGCCAGAACGATCTCAGAAAACCGCTGAAAGAGATCAGGAGGACCGTTATGCCGGGAAGGGTCTGATGCATCTCGTCAAATATATGTGTAATCTTGGGGACAATAAAGGTGGTGAGAAAAAAGAGAACGGCGCTGCCTATGAAGAACATAAAGAGCGGGTAGGCGAGAGCAGCCTTTATTTTTCCTCTGACGGCCTGCTGATTTTCGTTGAAGTCCGCCAGTCGTTCGAGGACGATATCGAGTGTTCCCGATGCCTCGCCGGCACGAATCATATTGATGTAAAAAGGGGAAAAGGTTCCGGGGTACTGGGAGGCGCTTTGTGCCAGACTGTTCCCCTCATTGACCCCTTCCTTGATCTGGGCCAGAGTTTTTTTCAGTTGCGTGTTAACGGTCTGGGAAGTGATGGCTACTAATGAGGCTACGAGGGGTATCCCGGCGCCGAGAAGCGTGGCCAGCTGCCTGGTCATAACGGATATATCACGCTGACTTACCCGCTTGAACGGATTGCCGACGGATCTTTTATACGATGTCTCCTGTCTTTCCCCTGACGATGTTTCAATCAGATCAATGGGAAACTTATTGCTCTCTCTCAATTTTTGCCGTGCTGCCAGAGTGCTCTCGGCATCAATGATACCCTTCAGCTTCTTGCCCTTGATACTCAGGGCATGATATTCATAGACAGGCATGTGAGAATAGTATTTCCCTTATCCCAGCGTTATGTGTGAATTTTCCATTCATATATCTTCCTACCATATCGGATGCCCTATTTCAATATTGCCGGAAGGGACACGATTTCGCCTCGTGGTATGTGTGTATTGATCAAAGATATGGTGCCGGCGGTGCAAAACTCATCGTCACGGCTGTGTTGCCTAAACGAAGAAACGGTTCCCCTGAGGGTATTTCCTTCTTACCAATCAGCACATATTCATTTCTTGAGGGGATCTGTTTATGCGATTGTTTCAGGTCAGAGTATCGGCATGGTGATCGGAGGATGGCGATCGATTATAGCTCACCCCGGAGTTCGGCAAATTCCCGGAGGAGTTTTTCCTCTTTTTTGCTCAGACCCGTCGGTATCTCTACTGTAACCTGAACGATCTGATCTCCTCTTCCGAATCCTCTGAGATGGGGAATCCCCTTGCCTTTCAGCCTGAATATCTTGCCGTGGGGGGTATTCCTGGGTATTTTGATCCGTTCCGTCCCCTCAAGGGTGGCAACTTCGACATTGCCGCCGAGCACGGCCCGGGTCATAGGTATGGTTATGCGGCAGATGATATCGTTGCCATCCCTTTCAAAGAATTCGTGGGATTCTATGAATATAAAGACATAGAGGTCTCCGCTGGGTCCGCCGAATTCTCCATCTTCACCCTCACCGCGGAGCCTCAGGCGTGAACCGGTTTCCACACCGGGTGGTATCTTGATCTGTAAAGATTTTCGTACCTTCGTTTTGCCCGTCCCGCGACAGGCCCTGCACGGCTTCTCTATTATCCTGCCTTCGCCGTGACACTGGGGGCAGGCGGATCTGACACTGAAGAAACCGCTTGATCTGGTTACCTGTCCTACCCCGCGGCACATCGGGCACACCACCGGCTGAGTTCCCGGAGCGGCGCCACTACCGTCGCATTCGGTACACTTTTCAAGTCGTTCTATCTCTATTTCAGGGGATGTTCCGAACGCTGCTTCCATGAACGAGATTTTCAGGTCGTACCGGAGATCGGAACCCTGTCGGGCGGCAGTTCCAGATCGTGTCCTGCCTGAGGAGAAACCAAAGACATCCTCGAATATATCGCCGAAGCTTGAGAAGATATCCTCGAAGCCTCTAAATCCCTGAAAGCCGTTCCCCTTCAGTCCCTCATGTCCGTATCTGTCGTAGATTTCCCTCTTTCTCGGGTCGGACAGAACTTCGTAAGCCTCAGCGGCCTCCTTGAATTTTTCCTCGGATGCCTTATCCCCCGGATTCCTGTCGGGATGATATTTCAAGGCCATCTTTCTATAGGCGACCTTTATCTCATCACTTGCGGCGTTGATCTCCACGCCGAGGGTTGCATAATAATCGTTCTTCATAATCTACAGCATTATAGAATGCGGATTTCCGTTCGATAGGTAAATTCACTGTTCGCAGGATGTACAAACGACAGTTTTAAGTTAGTAACTGTTTGCCGCATGTCAAGTGTGGTGCCTTACGAAAGGTCGTGTCCCGAAATACGCCTCAGGGCTTCTTTATATTTACCCTTCGTTTCGGCAATAACATGTTCCGGCAATTGGGGGGCGGGAGGTTTCTTACCCCATTGTATGGAGAGAAGATAGTCTCTCAGGAATTGCTTGTCAAAACTCTTCTGCGGTCTGCCTTCCTTAAAATCATCTTCAGGCCAGAATCTTGACGAATCAGGTGTCAGAAGTTCGTCGATCAGTATCAATTCGCCGTCGATCGTCCCAAATTCCATCTTCGTGTCGGCGATGATGATTCCGCCTTTCTGGGCGATTCCGAGCGCCCTACTGTAGATCCTCATGCTGATATCGATAATTCTGTCGGTCATATCACGACCGATCAGGTTTTCCATCTCCTCCTTTGAGATGGGCGCATCGTGTTCCCCTTCACCGGCCTTGGTTGAAGGTGTGAAGATAGGATACGGGAGTTTTGCCGATTCTTTCAACCCTCCGGGAAGGCGAATCCCCGAAACAACCCCTTCTGCACAGTAATCTTTCCAACCCGAACCGCTCAGGTATCCCCGGACAACACATTCGACTGGCAGGGCGACAGCCTTTTTGACCAGCATGCTTCTTCCTCTCAGCATGTCCCTGTAAGGACTACATTCTTCGGGAAACGCATCCACATCCGTCGAGATTACATGGTTGGGTACGATGTCTTTCATCTCGTTGAACCAGAAGGCGGACAGCTGGGTCAGAATCTTTCCCTTATCCGGAACGGGATCGGTCATGATGACATCAAAGGCCGATATCCTGTCCGTTGCGACGATAAGGAGGTTGTCTCCGACCTCGTATACATCCCGTACCTTACCCCTGCTGAAAAGTTTTAGCCCTGCGAGGTCTGTCTTGATGATAGCGTTGTTATCCACGGGTGATCTCCCTTTTTTATCCCAAGAAGGGATTGTTCTCTTTTTCGTTCTCTATGGTTGATGTTGGCGTCCTTCCGTAGTTGTGGCCAGGCAATACAACGGTGTCACCGGGAAGTGTCAACAGTTTATTCATGATTGACGCATGCATGACGTTCCATGATCCGCCCGGAAGGTCTGTCCTTCCCAGGCCCTCAACGAACAGGGTGTCGCCGGTAAAGACGTACCCGGGGGTATAGAGTGACATGCCGCCCGGCGAGTGGCCGGGAGTATGTATAACCTTGAGACTGATCTTACCGATTGTAATCAGGTCACCGTCCTGCACGGTACTGTCTGCCGGGGGAGAGGGCTTGGCGTGGAACATGCGAAGTACCATGGAAGGTGTTGAAACAAGCATGTCGGCATCGTCCTTGTGGATGATGATGTCGGCCCCCGTTAGAGCCTTCATGTCGGCGTTGCCTGAGATATGATCGACATGTCCATGGGTGTTGACGATATATTTTATGGTGATACCGTTGCTGTCGGCTTCTGATTTTATGCGTTCAATCTCTTCGGCGGGGTCGATGACCAACCCTTCTCCATTCTCCCTGTCACCCACAATATAGGCGAATACCGCCATATGGCCTACCTGCATCTGTCTTAGAAACACCTGTATCCGTCCTCTCAATTGTAATAATAAAGGTTCACTGCTATATTTTTTTCAGTGTAAAGTCAACCTATTTCGGGGAGCTCGATGATCCGTACTTCTTCCCGGTTGCCTTCGGTTTATGCTTTATGTTTTCTGTATGATATGATATTATACTTATGCCAAAAACCGATGTCATGCATGAACGTGGCCGGATAGCAGGGAGGTGATGGGATATGCTGGAACCACGACCGTATATACGGGTGAAATATATAGATGACTCATACGATTACGTTGCCGGGCTTGTGCTCGACAAGCTTATACGAGCTAACAAGATAAAACAGTTCTATCGCTATTCCGAGGAAAAGTGGGTCACTCCGGGTGTCGATCCCATACGGGGTATGGGTGGACTATACACGGGTGCAGAGAGAAGAAGAGTTTCGTAGCAGTCCGACACGACTGCCTATACGGGTTCTCCCTTCAATCCGATCTCGACGGCGACTTCGCGCATGCCGTTGATCGTATCTTCGATAAGTTCTCCTATATCAACGCCCAACATCTGGGTTCCCTTTTGAATGATTGACCGATCCACACCCGCCGCAAATGAGGTATTTTTCCATTTTTTCTTGACCGATTTCACACTCATGTCCATGACACTTCTGGAGGGCCGTATCATGGCGTTGGCTGCGACAAGGCCGGTCAATTCATCAATTGCGTACAGTGTCTTCTCCAGGGTACTTTTCGGTTCTACGTCAGAGCATATTCCCCATCCATGAGATACGACAGCACGGATATATTCATCCGGCCAGTTATGCTCTTCAAGGATTTTTTGTGTCATGGTGCAATGCTGATCGGGGAAGCGTTCATAATCGAGATCATGAACGAGGCCGATAATACCCCATTTTTCTTCATCCTCACCATGTTTCCGTGCGCAGTAGCGCATAACTCCTTCAACCGAATAGGCGTGTCTGCGGAGACTGTCGGTTTCATTATATTCATGCAGAAGTGCGAGGGCCTCGTCACGGGTGGGTATATTTTTGGTCACAATTTATCTCCCTTCCTCTTTAATATGACTCCGAAAAAGCCGTCGGTGCCGTGTCGGTGAGGAAATGTTCTGAACATTCCGTACCGGTCAACCATGTCGGCAGCGAAGGCGGTCTGACCGGTAGATTCGAAATCAGGGTGGATGGCCAGAAATTCTCTTACCACCTCTTCATTCTCAATGGATGAAACAGTGCAGGTACTGTACACCATGCTTCCCCCTTTCTTCAAGTACGGGACGGATCGATTCAGTATTTCTTTCTGGAGTTGAGAATTTTTTTTCATGTCTTCCGGCGTGGTGTTCCATTTGATCTCAGGGTGCCTTCTCACTGTCCCCATGCCTGAGCAGGGTGCATCAACGAGGATCTTGTCGAACTTGCCGATAAAATCATTGGGTGGATTTTGGGTTGCATCCTGGACGATTGGTTCGATGATTGTTGCCCCCAATCTGTTCGACAGATTCTGTGATTCTTCGACTTTTCGACGGTTGATATCCATCGCCACTATCCTGCCCCTGTTGTGCATCAATGCGGCCATGTGTGTCGTCTTTACCCCTGCGCCGGCGCATACATCCAGCACCGTTTCTCCCGGTTTTGGATCCAGCAGGAAGGATATCAGCTGGGAAGCTTCATCCTGCATCTGCATGTATCCCTCTTCGTACAGGTCCGTCGTGCCGATAAATTCGGTCAGGCCGGAGATCACAATGCCGTGGGGTGAATATCGGGTGGGAGTCGCGCCGCAGCCGCGATCTTCCAGCATCCCAATCAGATCGGATCGGGTGGTCTTCAGCGTGTTTGACCGTATAGTGAGGGGAGGTATTGCATTGTTGCTCTTACAGAGGGCGCGAGTGTCTTCGACACCATGCTCTCTCGCCCACATCTCCACCATCCACAGCGGATGCGAATGCAATACGGATATATGGAAAAGCGGGTTGTTATCAAAAAGAGGGTACGATATCTCGTCCATTCTTCTCATCGCGTTTCGGAGGATGGCATTCACCAGATTAGAACGTCCCGGATACAGCTTCTTCGTCATCTTGACAGCTTCGTTTGTTGCGGCATACTCCGGAATCCGGTCGGCAAAGAGTAGCTGATAAATCGCTACTCGCAGGATATTGCGAATCCCCACCTCCATGGATTCAAAGTCACCCGTGTACAAGGCGCGGATAATCCAATCCAGTCGGTTTCTGAAGCGGAGAGTTCCGTATACAAGCTGGGTCAAAAGCCCCCTGTCTTGAGTATTGGCAAGGATATTCCTTGAAAGGTATGTGTCCAGCAGAGGCTGTGCGAAGGCCCTTTCCGTTTCTATCCTGTTCAGAATCTGAACGGAAAGACTGCGGGGAGTGTTCTTTGTTGAGTTCGAAATCTTTACGGATCTCCTATTCAAGCATATCATCAGGCAAGAGACGATACCCTCTCATGAAATCTTCGATAAACATCCGTTTTTTACCTTCAAGCTGCACATCTTTGAGGTACACATGTCCGTCCCTTGTGGCTACCTGCAAACCTGCCTCCATCAGCTTGCCCGGCGTTCCCGGCTCTTTTTCGCCCGAAGACTTCTCTTTTCCTGCCACGGCATAGAATATCTTCAATTTCTTGTCCCTGAGAAATGAATATGCTCCCGGCCGCGACGATAGGCCCCTGATGAGATTGACGATCTTTTCCGAATCGTCATTCCAATCGATGTGTCCGGCCCCGGGGACAAGGCGGGGTGCAAAGGTGGCAAGGGAATTGTCCTGCCGGACTCTCACAAGCGTGCCATTGATCGCGCTTTCCACGACCCCGATAAGGAGCCTGGCGCCGACTATGGACAATCTTGCATGGAGATCGTCGAATGTTTCATCGGCAGCAATATCCGTCTTTTCCTGTAACAGGATATCTCCCGAATCCACCCCCTCATCCATCAGCATGATGGTAACGCCCGTCTCCCGATCTCCGTTTATAATGGCCCAGTTCATGGGAGCGGCGCCTCTATACTGCGGGAGTAGGGAAGGATGTACGTTGAGGCACCCAAATCGGGGAAATCTGATGATTTCCTCCGGGAGTATCTGACCGAAGGCGACAAGGGTTACCATGTCGGGAGATATCTTCCCGAATATATCCAGGAAATCCCTGTCGCGGACACGATCGGGTTGATAGACGGGTATCCCCAACTCCAAGGCGCACACCTTGACCGGTGGTGCGATATATTGTCTCCCTCTGCCCTTCGGTTTGTCCGGCTGTGTGACGACCCCCACAATATTATAACCATTGTCCACCAGAGCCTTCAGCGACGGGACGGCAAATTCGGGGGTTCCCATAAAGAGTATCTTTGGTTTCATGACAGGTACCTTCTTACCCTTCTTTCATGACGTTCTGTATACCCTTTTGTGTGAGATTAATCAATCCGCTCTTGCGGTATGAGTGCCTTGGGTTCATTTTGCATTTGACTATGGATAGAGATTTTAATAGAGTATTTTCGATTAATATTGATATTATCAACTATATATTATCATGGTAATTTTATCATGCCTGAGCAGAAAAAAAACCAAGAAGAAAACACATCAAATCCGGTGATTCCTTATAAAGCTCTCTTTGACTCTGCTTATTTTGGAATTATCGCAATCGACAGAGAAGGGTATCTTGTATATATTAATAATATAGCGAGATCTCTGCTGGGGTTCAAGACGGAGATTGAACTCCAATCCATCCACTATTCTGAGATTAACGATGATGCCTGGCCCGACTTTAAAAAGATTATCGATACGGGTGAGCCTCAGATAGCGGTTCCTGTTGTCAATACCGCAGGCTCGTTTCTAGTCAACAGGACCCCCATCATGTGGGAGGGTGAACTGGTCGGTGTAATGAGCGTATTTCACTACAGGGAAGAGTATGAGAAGATTTCACCGCACCTGTCCAGATATCAGGAGATAGTAAGTGAGGTTGAGGCAATTATCGCTACCTCATATGACGGGATATATGTGTCCGACGGTGATGCCAATACGATACGGGTAAACAAGGCGTATGGAAATATTACCGGTCTTGATGTGTCTGAGTTACTGGGGCGTAATGTGCGAGATCTTCTAAGGGAGGGTTATTTCAATGAGAGTATCACGCTGAAAGTCCTTGAAGAGCGAAAGACGGTTACCCGCATACAAAAGTTAAAAACGGGAAAACATGCATTGGTAACGGGTACTCCTTTCTTTGATGAAACAGGCGAGATCAAGATGGTTGTGGGCAATATCCGGGATATGACCGATCTGAATAGATTGAATCAGCAACTTGAAGAATCGCTTGAGATGACGAGAGCCTACAGGGATAAGCTCCAGGAGATGCAGTTGTCGAGTTACAAGGACAATGAATTAATACGGGTGTCCAGAGAAATGAGATCCGTGTTTGACTTAGTAGAGCGCGTGTGTGGAACCGATGCGACCGTACTTTTTTATGGTGAGACCGGCGTGGGGAAGGACAGAGTCGCCGAAGAAGTGCATGTCAGATCGAATCGTTCGGAAAAAGGGATTTTCGTTAAGATCAATTGCGGAGCAATTCCAGAGACGCTTCTTGAAAGTGAACTGTTTGGATATGAAAAGGGTGCCTTCACGGGAGCAAGCAAAGAAGGTAAACCGGGATTATTTGAAGTGGCAGATCAGGGAACCCTTTTCCTGGATGAAGTGGAATCAATGTCACTTACTCTTCAGAGTAAACTCCTTAGGGTATTACAGGATTTTGAGATTACACGGGTGGGAGGTACAAAACCTAGAAAAGTGGATGTTCGATTGATCTGTGCTTCCAACCAAGATTTGAAGGAACTGGTCAGGCAAAAAAGTTTTCGTTCGGACCTTTATTATCGTTTACATGTAATCCCCGTTCATATTCCCCCCCTCCGCGATAGGATTCCGGATATACCATACCTGGTAACGCTTTTCCTGAATCGTTTTAACAAGCAATACTCGAAAAATAAAATGTTTAGTAGCGAAGCCATGGATAAACTGATCCATTATTCATGGCCCGGAAATGTGAGAGAACTGGCAAACCTGATAGAAAGGCTAGTGGTCATTTCACCCTATAACCGTATAGACGTCAATGATCTCCCGGTTGAGATATATAAGGTCCCTGCTCACAAATATGTGCATCAGGGTGAAACTCTCAAAGAACATTTAAATAAGGTAGAGGTTTCTATCATTCGTGACATGATCAATCAATACGGAAGTGCCAAAAAAGCCGCCCCCCATCTTGGTGTTAATCCATCCACATTAACTCGTAAACTGCAGAGACATGATGGTGCAAATTAGCATCGGTTGGATTTCTGTTTCAAACTAATAATACACTAATATTATATTGCATATAATGAGACGAGAAGGTGTATCGATTGCAATGATGCATATTGGCACCACAAGCCATCCTGTGTCTATATTTGCTGTAATATCGGGATTATGAAGATATGCTTAATAAAAGGGCGATGCGATTATGCACCGCTCTTTTCAATAAAAAACCGCAATATACTTGTATATTTCTTATATATAAAATGATCTGGGTAATTATCAGAAATTTATAACCAGTTATTCACAAAGAAGAATCGTTGGTAATTTCAGTCCGACGAGCCTGCTTGGCATCTTACTTGCATTTGAATCTGACCAATTCGAAAGATGCTATTTAGATATTATATGAGTAGCCTTAGGTTGATTCCATAAGATTGGTAATTCGGAGGATGAAAAATGCCATTAATGAATGCGAAGGAGTACGAGGCGAGTTTACGGGAATTGAAGTTGAATGTGTGGATGTTTGGGAAGAAGGTTGAGAACGTCGTTGACAATCCCATCATCCGGCCATCGATGAATGCGGTGGCGGCGACCTATGAGTTTGCCCACTATCCGGAATACGAGGATCTGTTGACGGCCACCTCCCATATTACGGGGAAGAAGATCAACCGGTTCACCCATATACACCAGAGCACGGAAGACCTGGTGAAGAAGACGAAGATGGGTCGTTTGATGGGATCGTTAACAGGCTGTTGTTTTCAGCGGTGCGTTGGGATGGACGCCATGAACGCCCTGTCGATGACGACCTACGATATCGACCGGAAATACGGGACCGAGTACAACAAGCGGTTTTTGAAGTTTTTGGAATACGTCCAGGAGAAGGACCTCGTCTGTGACGGCGCCATGACGGATCCCAAGGGAGACCGGAGCAAGGCGCCGCACCAGCAGGACGACCCGGATATGTTCATGCACGTGGTAGAAGAGCGTAAGGACGGGATCGTGGTGCGAGGCGCGAAATGTCACCAGACGGGAGCGGTCAACTCCCACGAGATCATCGTGATGCCGACCATCAGCATGCGTGAAGAAGACAAGGACTACGCGGTGTCGTTTGCGGTTCCATCCGACACAGAGGGCATAACGTACATCCTGGGGCGTCAGTCATGCGACACGCGGAAACTGGAATCGGGGACGATGGATCGGGGGAACCAGATATACGGCGGCCATGAGGCCCTGGTGGTTTTCGACAACGTCTTCGTTCCCTGGGAACGGGTCTTCATGTACAAGGAGTGGGACTTTGCCGGCCAGCTGGTAGAGCAGTTCGCCTCCTACCACCGGCAGAGCTACGCCTGCAAGGCGGGAGTCGGTGACGTCCTCATCGGCGCCACCCAGTGCATCGCCGAATACAACGGCGCCCAGAAGGCATCCCACGTGAAAGACAAGATCATCGAGATGAACCACCTGAACGAGACCCTGTTCTGCGGATCGGTAGCCTGTGCGGCGGAAGGACACCGGGAACCGAGCGGCACCTACTACGTGAACACGCTTTTGGCGAACGTGTGCAAGCAGAACGTGACGCGGTTTCCCTACGAGATCGCACGACTGGCGCAGGACATTGCCGGCGGGCTGATGGTGACCCTGCCCTCGGAAGAAGATTTCCGATCCCCCGACGTCGGGAAATGGGTTGAGAAGTACTACCGTGCAAACACGGCAGTATCCACGGAAGACCGGATGCGGATGCTTCGGTTGATAGAGAACATCACGTTGGGTACGGCGGCAGTGGGTTACCTGACGGAATCGATGCACGGAGCGGGCTCCCCCCAGGCGCAGCGGATCATGATATCCCGCCAGACGAACATGGAGGAGAAGAAGAAGGTAGCGAAGAAACTCAGCGGTATCAAAGAGGAATGAGTAGAAGATACCGGATCGGAGTGAAGTACTGCGGGGGGTGCAGTCCACGCTATGGTCGTGTTCAGGCGGTAGCGTACCTGCGGGAAGAGTTGCGAGATAGCGTGGAGTTTGTTTCGTACGAGGCCTCGGATATCGAAGGAGTTCTTGTCGTGACCGGCTGTCCTACCGCCTGTGTCGATCTTACCCCATTCAAAGATCGCCCCGTGTGGGTCGTAACCAGCCGAAAGGACGCTGAAGGATTTGTTGAAACGATAAATATAATGGAGAAGAGGAATGGACTGGAAGGAAATATATAAAAGCAAGCTCATGACCGCACAGGAAGCGGTCAAGAAGATCAAGTCGGGTGACCGGATAGTCGTGGGGCACGCGTCCGGCTCTCCGGAGATATTGTTGCGGGCAATGGTGGATAATAAAGATGCCTATGAAAATGTTGAGATAGCGCACATGGTATCCATGGGACCTTCCGAATATTGTCTGCCGGAAAACTCATCCCATTTTATTCACAATTCTCTCTTTGCCGGTGCGACGAGCAGGAAGGCCATTCATGAGGGAAGGGCCATCTTTACCGCTTCCCACTTCAGTCAGATCCCCGGCCTCTTTGTTGAGAGAATCCTGCCGGTCGATGTTACTCTCTGCATGCTTTCCACCCCCGATGAACACGGGTACTGTTCGTTCGGCATATCCGTGGATTATACAAAACCGGCGGCTGAAAGTTCCAAAATTGTTATTGCGGAAGTAACGCCTCATATGCCGAGAACGCTGGGGGATGCTTTTATTCATGTGTCGGACATAGACTGTATCGTTGAATGCGATTCAAGGCCGATCGTTCTGCAGCCCCCCGAGATAGGACCGATCGATGAGGCGATCGGCGGATACTGCGCGGAGTTGATACGGGACGGAGATTGTCTGCAGTTGGGGATCGGTGCCGTTCCGGATTCGATACTGGGTTTCCTGGCTGACAAAAGGGATCTGGGGATACACACGGAAATGTTTTCCGACGGAGTTGTGGATTTGGTTAATAAGGGTGTTATTACCTGCGCAAAGAAAAATTTTCATCCGAACAAGATGGTGGCCACCTTTTTCATGGGGACTGAAAAACTGTACCGGTTTGTTCACAACAATCCCAAGGTGGAGATGTTTACGGTAGGATATACCAATAACCCGGCTATCATTTCCAGAAACGACAACATGGTATCCATCAATTCTTCCCTGCAGATTGATCTTACCGGTCAGGCTGCCTCCGAATCTATCGGGTACAAACAGTTCAGCGCTACCGGAGGGCAGGCCGATTTTGTGAGGGGAGCCGCTTGGTCGAAGGGAGGACGTTCGATCCTTGCGTTCCACTCAACAGCCGCAAAAGGAAAACTATCCAGAATTGTACCGCATCTTGATGAAGGTGCTATTGTAACGACGACGCGGACCGATGTCCATTATGTTGTGACGGAATACGGGATTGCCGAGATGAAGGGCAAATCCGTACACCAGAGGGCCGAAGCCCTTATCAATATTTCTCATCCGGACTTTCGAGCGGATTTGAAGAGAGAGTTTAATAACATGTATGTTTCTTAAGGAGTTCAAACAGGTTTTGAGTTGAGAGGGGTTCAGATCGAACGATATGAACCTCTCTTGGGTATATACACAGGTACCCTTCACCGGCAGCGGTGAAGAAATAGCACAAGATATACGGGAGGAAAGAACAATGGTAAAGGTATTTACGACGACGCCTAAGATCGTTATGGGTATGGGAGCAATTGATACAATCGGGGATGAGGTACTGCGCCGAGGTGCGAAAAAGGTGCTGATTGTAACCGACAAAGGAGTGATTGCAGCGGGATTGACACAGGCCATAGAGAAGTCGTTGACCGCAGCCGGTGTAGCCTTTTCCATATTTGACGGAGTTGAGCCTGATCCGCGGTACGAGATAGTTGCCGACTGTCTGTCGAAGGTAAAGTCGGAAGGGGCGGAATTGCTGATCGGCGTGGGAGGCGGCAGCCCTATGGATATTACCAAGACGACAGCGGTGATGGCGACGAATGATGGTCCCATCGGATCGTATTTTGGGATTGATCTGATTCCAAAGGCGGGGATTCCGACGATCCTGGTCCCCACAACGGCGGGAACGGGGAGCGAAGTGACGCCCATAGCAATTTTATCCGACGAAGGTGAAAAGCTTAAAAAAGGCGTTGTGAGTCCCTACCTGTATCCTTCAGTGGGAATCCTCGATCCCGCACTGACCGTGGGATTGCCTCCCCATGTGACGGCGGCAACAGGTATGGACGCGCTGATTCACGCGGTAGAGGCGTACACATCGATCAACGCTACAGGTATGACGGACATGTACTGCATACGCGCCATCGAACTCATTTACAATAACCTGCGCATCGCTTACGCCAAGGGAGACAACGTGGAGGCCCGGACGGCGATGATGGAGGGAGCCCTTCTGGCGGGGATCGGTTTTGCTAATGCGGGTGTTACAGCAGTTCATGCCTTTGCCTATCCGATCGGAGCGGAGTTCCATATCCCTCACGGGATTGCGAATACCCTGATGCTGCCCCATGTGATCCGGTATAACGTGCTGGGAAATCTCCCCAAATTTGCCGGACTTGCAAAGCCCTTCGGAATCCCGACAGAAGGATTGGATGATCTGCAAATTGTAGACCGCGTAATCACTGCAATCGACCGGTTGGCAGATGACCTGCGTGTTCCCCGTCATCTTGCGGATTACGGGGTAAAAGAAGACGATGTGCCGATGCTGGCCGAGGGTGTTATGAAAGTAACGCGTCTTTTGGCCAACAACCCAAGAACACTGATTCTTGAAGATGCGAAAGCGATATACAAAGCGGCGCTGTAGAGAATAAATAGAGACCATCATCGCTACTAAAGATGACGAGAAATAACAGTCTATGAGGAGGAAAAGTGAATGAGTAACCAGACGTTAGTTGAGAAACGAGCAGAAGTACTGGCAAAATCGTTTGTCGGCGGGAAACCGGCATTTGTTGCTTCAGGAAAGGGTGCCATGTTCACGGATGTGGACGGCCGTGAATATATAGATTTTGCAGGGGGAATCGCCGTGATGAATGTGGGCCATTCTCATCCGAAAGTAGTGGCCGCCATCAAGGACCAGGCAGAAAAGTTTACCCATACCTGTTTCATGGTCATTCCCTATGAAGGGGCTGTACGGCTAGGGGAGCGTCTCTGCGCATTAACTCCGGGATCCTTCCCGAAGAAGGCATTCTTTGCCAATTCGGGCGCCGAGGCCGTTGAAAATGCCGTTAAGATCTCGCGCTACTATACAAAGAAGACAGGAATCATCGTGTTTGATAACGCCTTTCACGGGCGAACCCTATTGACTATGACCATGACCCATAAGGCCAAACCATACAAATTCGGATTCGGACCGTTTGCTTCTGAGATCTACCGTATGCCGTACGCTTACTGCTACCGCTGTCCCTTTGGTCTTAAGTACCCGGAATGCAAGATACAGTGCGCTGAGTATTTAAAGAACGAGATGTTCGTGGAGTGCCCGCCTGAAACCACGGCGGCATTAATTGCGGAGCCGGTACAGGGCGAAGGCGGGTTTATTGCCCCCCCACCCGAATACTTCCCGAGAATTGCCGAGATCTGTAAAGAGAATGGTATTCTCTTTGTGTCGGACGAGATTCAAGCCGGCATATGTCGCACGGGAAACAAGATTTTTGCGATCGAGCACTGGGGAGTTGACCCTGACTTGATGACCATCGCGAAGAGTCTCGGAGCCGGAATACCGCTAAGCGCCGTGGTGGGAAGAGCCGAGATTATGGATTCGGTCCATCCGGGAGGCATTGGTGGAACCTATGGTGCCAACCCGGTGGCTTGTGCGGCGGCAAACGCGGTGCTGGATATCATTGAGGAAGATAATCTTCCGGAAAAAAGCGAGGCACTGGGAAAGAAGCTGTGGGCATCCTTTGAAGAGATGAAAGAAAAATATGTGGTTATCGGTGATGTCCGAGGCAAGGGACCTATGATCGCCATGGAGTTGGTAAAGGACCGGGAGACGAAGGAACCGGATGCGGCGGCGGCGGCAGCAGTTGCCGGATATGCCTTTGAGAAGGGATTGATTCTGTTGACCTGCGGTCCTTACGGCAATGTGATCAGGTGCCTAATGCCCCTGGTGATTACTGACGAGCAACTTGATAAGGGTCTTTCGATCATGAATGACGCCTTCGCTTCCCTGGAGAAATAGGACGAAAGTTTTGGAGATATCGGAGTATCTCAACAGTAAGTTTTTAATACCGTTTCCATGAGGAAATGGAACATTAGAAGGAGAGGGAGGAGAAGAGGGATGATGAACAATACAAAACGCGGTTTTATACTCTTTATTGCGTTAGCCGTTGCGTGTTCGCTGATACTGGCGGGTAGCCCGGCAATTGCAAAGACGAAGGTAGTTAAGATCGGAAACATCTTACCGCTGTCTGGACCATCGGCGTCGGTCGGTCTCCAGGGCAAGTACGCACGCGAACTGGCCACTGAGATGATCAATAATGCTGGTGGTATCAAATCACTGGGTGGTGCGAAGCTTCAGAACGTCTATGTGGACAGTAAGAGCGATCCCACCGTCGGTGTCACGTCTGCGGAACGTCTGATCAATAACGACAGAGTGAATATTCTTTCAGGATGCTGGAATTCCGCAGTAACCTATCCCGCGACACAGGTTGCCGAGAGATACAGAGTTCCTTTTATCGTTCCGGTTTCTGTCCGCAATACCATTACCGAAAGAGGCTTCAAATATACCTTCAGAATTGCCGCCAAGGATGCGTGGTGGGCCCGTGACCAGTTCGAATTTCTCAAAGATATGGAGAAGAAGACTGGTGAACCGCTGAAAACCGTAGCCTTTGTGTATGAGAACGGAGACTGGGGTGTGGGAATGGCCGAACAGTGGAAGCCGCTCTCCGAAAAGTATGGCTATAAAATTGTTCTGAATGAACCCTATCCGAGTACGGCGAGCGATCTAACGCCTGTGGTGCTGAAGATTAAGAGGGCGAATCCGGATATCCTGTTGCTGACCTCGAACGCATCGGATGCAATCCTTCTCACCAACACCATGGCGGAGATGGGAGTGAAACCGAAGGCAGTCATCGGAACAGGTGGCGGACATGCCGACCCGATGTTCAGTAAAAACTGCGGCAAGAATGCTGAGTATATGTTCGATGTCGTCGAATGGGAAGCCGACCTGAACAAACCCGGTATTCCGGAGCTGAATGCGGAATTCAAGAAGCGTCATGGATTCGGGCTGGCCGGTGAGTCTGTTGATGCATTCGCATCGGTCTTCGTCATTGCCGACGCCCTTGAGCGTGCCGGTTCGACGGATCCTGCAAAGGTCAGAGAAGCATTGGCAAATACGCATCTGAAAAGTGGCCCGGGTATGATTGTTTCGTATGATGCCGTTGAATTCGACGAGTCTGGACAGAACATCAATGCCGGAATCGTCATGGTCCAGTTCCGCATGGTAGACGGCAAACTGGAACGGGTCTCCGTATGGCCCGAAAATGCCGCACGAGCTGGGTTTAAGGCAGTTTTCCCCATGCCGAAGGAATAGGGATGTAGTACCATAATACAGTACCGAATGCGGAAGGGGAGGGATTTGTAAGAAATGTGTCCCTTCCCCCGCATCAGTAATAAGAGAAAAAGAGGTCAACATGGATTTTATAATTCAAGCAATCGTTAGCGGGACATTGATGGGTTCGATCTATGGTCTTGCTGCATTGGGACTAACCCTGATTTTTGGTGTCATAAAGGTGATCAACTTCGCTCACGGTTCCTGTCTGATGGTAGGGATGTATACCGCATACTGGGTTGTTAAATTGACCGGTGTGAACCCTTACTTTGCACTTATTGTCGTTGTTCCCCTGCTCTTTGTATTCGGGTATTTTCTGGAGGATCTTTTGATAAATCCGGTTCTAAAGGCTCAAGGCGATGTCAGAGAACCAACGGAAATTATCGTTGTCACATCGGGGGTGTGGTACATTCTTGATAATATAACCCTGATGATGTTCGGCGCAGAGTACAGGGTTGTTCAGACAGCTATTTCGGGCAAGTCCTTTGAACTTGGTCAAATTATTGTTTCCACTCCTAAGCTTTACGGTTTTATCGCGACAATAATTGTCTCTCTTGCGCTTGTCTGGTTCCTAAAATCAACGAAAATAGGCAAATCGATTCGCGCGGCGAGTCTGGACCGTGAAGCTGCGAGTCTCATGGGTATCAATCAATACCGGATGTACAATATTGCCTTCGGCATTGGAACGGCCATCATGGGTGTGGTGGGATGTGTTCTGATTCCATTCTATTACGTATTTCCTACGGTGGGAGTTATTTTTGATGTGAAATGCTTTATCATCGTGGTCTTGGGAGGATTAGGAAGTATTCCCGGCGCTTTGATAGGAGGTGTAATCGTCGGTCTGATTGAATCCATAGGAGCCCAGTTTATGACATCTACATGGACTGAATTGATCGTGTATGCGGTGTTCTTGACGGTCCTCTTTGTCATGCCGTCGGGGCTTTTCGGAGAGAAGAGGGACTGGTAGGAAAGGAGACAGATAACGATGACAAAAGAAACATTGGACAAAATTTTCAAAGTTGTCCTAGTAGTTGGTGTGTTTACACTACCGCTGTGGATGAGCAGCCCGGCGTACCTCCAGATAGTGATTTTGATGTTCTGGTATGCCTATATTACTACATCTTGGAACATGGTCGGTGGATGGGCCGGGGTCTTGCCCTTGGGACATTCTGCATATATAGGAATCGGCGCCTATACCTCGACAGTACTGGCCATTCATTATGGCGTAAGTCCTTGGATCGGGATGTTTATTGGTGGAGTACTTGCGTCACTAGTCGGCATTATTATTGGAATCCCTACCCTGAAAATGAGGGGAGCCTATTTTGCACTTTCGACTATGGCATTCGGTGAGGGTGTGAGGGTGTTTGTCGAAAATACTGATAAGTTGGGTCCCTTTGTCTTAAACGGGCCTCGTGGAATCTGTATTCCCCTTCAGGAATCCTTTGCAAACTTTCAGTTTATGAGCAAGGTTCCCTATTATTATATTATCCTTATCATGCTCTGCCTTGCGCTCTTTGTAACGTGGTACATGTCACGGATACGAATCGGGTACTATCTGAATGCAGGCGGCGAGGAATCGGAAGCAGCCGAGGCGCTCGGTGTGAACGTGGCAAAGTATAAGGTTATCGCTATGGGTATAAGCTGCTTTATGACGGCTTTGGCGGGAACCTTTTACGCGCAGCTTATGCTCTATTTCTATCCCAAGGCGCTGCTGGGATTGGATCTTTCCTTTGAAATAGCTTTTATTTCGTTGATCGGTGGACGAGGAACGCTGGCAGGACCGGTTATAGGAGCACTGCTTCTGAGGCCGGTAACCGATTTCTCACGCATCTATTTCAGTAGCATGCTGCCTGGTCTCCACTTGGTTATCTACGGCCTGATTCTGATATTAATAATGCTTTACCAACCCAGAGGATTGCAGGCACCGTTGAGTAAATTTTATGACTGGTTGCTCAACAAGATTACCGGTAATGCCGTGAAGAAGGAGGTGAAGTCGTAATGACGGAACTTGAAATAAAAAATGTGTCAAAACACTTTGGAGGTCTGAAGGCCGTTGACCAATTCGACCTTTCAATCGAAAAAAATCAAATATTCGGCTTGATCGGTCCGAACGGCGCCGGTAAATCAACACTCTTTAACTGCGTGGCTGGTGTGTACGCTCCTACATCTGGGCAGGTCATTTTCAGGGGTGATGAAATCACGGGAATGAAACCGTGGGATATCTGTAAAAAAAGGATTGCCCGGACGTTTCAGATCGTCAAACCCTTTAAGATGAAAACCGTTCTCTACAACACCATGGTAGGAGCTTTTATCAGATCGACAAATCCCGCAGAGGTCAGAGATATGGCTCTCGACGTTCTCGAGAGGTTGAAGCTTGCAGACAAGAAGGATACTCTGGCCAAGAATCTGACTATTGCGGATAGAAAACGCCTTGAGCTGGCGCGTGCAATGGCAACGGATCCGGAAATCTTGCTTCTGGATGAATGTATGGCCGGTCTCAGGCCGAATGAAGTTGACGCGGTACTCGAGATTATTCGAGGTATCAGAGACGGTGGTGTGACTATCTTTGTGATTGAGCATATTATGCGTGCGATTATGTCGGTTTCCGACCGGATTGCTGTCATTCACTTTGGTAAAAAGATCGCCGAGGGGACACCGGCAGAGGTGTCCACAGATGAAAAAGTCATAAAAGCATATCTGGGAGAAAGTTATGTCGCTACTTGATATCAAGAACATCAGTTGTTTTTATGGAGATGTCCAAGTTGTGTACGATGTTTCCATGCACATAGATAAAGGTGAGATTATCAGCCTCATAGGTGCCAACGGCGCGGGTAAATCAACAATTCTCAGGTGCATATCGGGATTGATGAAAGCCACGTCAGGTGAGATACTATTCGAGGGACGACCAATACAGAATCTTCGACCTGAAAAGATCGTCGATGAAGGTGTCATTCATGTTCCTGAAGGAAGAAAACTCTTTGGTTTTATGACGACAAAGGAAAATCTTGAAGTGGGTGCATTTAATCCGAGAGCATATGGTAAAACCGAGGAAAGTATAAAAGAGGTTTATGAATTATTACCGCGGCTTCAGGAACGTGAGGAGCAGCAGGCCGTAACTCTCAGTGGCGGAGAACAGCAAATGGTTGCGATAGGACGTGGCATGATGGCACGGCCGAAGATCTTGATGCTCGATGAACCTTCGCTCGGCTTGGCTCCTGTTCTGATTCAGGAAATATTTGAAACGATCAGAAAAATTGCCGATCAGGGAACAACCATTCTACTGGTAGAGCAGGATGTTCAGAACTCCCTGAGTATCAGTGATCGCGGATATGTCCTTGAAAACGGGCGCATTGTTCAGGAAGGAACAGGCGAGGAACTTCTGAACAATCCCAATATCAGATCGGCATACCTGGGTATCTGACGAATCTATCATTGTGTATCTCACCAGGACTTCATGACAGAAGGACTGGTGTGGAACACATGCTCTGAATTGGTATGGTGAGGCGATGGGTGACCATTGTCGTTCCCGATTGATAGCTGTGGCTTGTTGCGCGGGGTGTAGTGCATGAATATGCTGCTGTCTGAAGATGGGTAGAAGGCGGTTCCACGTAACATGATGGGACCGCCTTTCTTATGGAGTTGCTTTTACCGGGTGCCGTAACAGCGTGTCTCTGAGAAATCGTGACATTCTTTCGTGTGCATCCCGGAGGATAGTGTAAGACGATGAGTGAGGAACTGAAACACAAAGATAATGGTGGTGATGGTATCGTGGGCAGCCAGGACATAAAGAACATCCTGGCATTCTATAAGAGTCGTGACAGACAACTGGATGCGATTCTGAATACCTCTACCGACGGAATCTGGGTATGTGACGGCAGCGGCATGATCCTCTCCATTAACCGGGCATCCGAGGAATTCAATGGAATCAGAGCGCAGAACTTTATCGGTAAGAATATTACCTATGCAGCCGAAAAAGGTATATTTGACCGTTCTGCTACCCTGGAAACGATACGGGCCGGACGAGAAGTTGCCATTGTCCAGTATATGACAAAGAAGAAACACTTTCTCATGGTTACGGGAACGCCAACATTTGATGAAGATGGTAAGATTTCACTGGTGATCGTGACCGAGCGCGACATGACACAGTTGAATGCCATGCGGGATCAATTGGAAGAAACCCGGATGGCTACCGAGAAATATAGAGACGAGCTTGCGGAGCGGAGTATATCTGAACTAAAAGATCATGGTATTATTGCAGAAAGCAGAGAGACAAAAAGCACGCTCCGTACAGCCCTGAAACTCGCTCATCTGAATGCGTCAAACATACTGATTCTGGGGGAATCCGGGACGGGCAAAGGTCTCCTGGCGAAACTGATCCATAAGAACAGTAAACGCCGCAATAATCCGTTCGTTCAGATCAATTGCGCTGCTCTTCCCGAGAGCCTTTTGGAGGCTGAATTGTTCGGATACGAGAAGGGTGCCTTTACCGGTGCGCACACGCATGGTAAGATCGGCCTATTCGAACTGGCGCACGAGGGAACACTTTTTCTGGATGAAATAGGGGATCTTCCTCTCACGCTCCAGGCAAAGCTTCTGAAATATCTCGATGATAAAGAAATTATACGGTTGGGGGGCACAAAATCCAAAAAAATTGATTGTACCATACTGGCGGCTACGAATAGAAATCTGGAGGAATTGTCTGCATCAAAACAATTTCGAGAAGATCTCTTTTTCCGCCTGAACGCGTTTGTGCTTCATATGCCGCCGCTTCGAGAAAGACCCGAAGATGTATTGAGTTTGGCCGGATATTTTCTAGAAAAGTACAATAAATCCTTTAATGCGAAGAAGCGAATGACTACAGAAGTCTGTAAGGCCCTTGTTTCATATCCTTTCCCGGGGAACATCAGGGAACTTGAAAATATATTGAAACAGGCTGTCGTGATGTGTGAGGGGGATACGTTGAATACACATATCATACAAAGGCTACGCTATGACAAGGGAAAGACGGTCAAAACAAGTCAAAGGTATGCATCTCCATGTCTGAATAATCAGATATCTGTTCACGAAAGGGAAATTCTGAAGGCTGCCATGAAAAAATGCAGGTCCACAAGAGAAATGGCAGACTATCTTGGCGTAAGCCAGTCTACCGTGGTGCGCAAGGTGAAAAAGCATAATATATCATATGACATGATGCAGTAGCGATTTATCGGGATGTATAATCTGTCGTATTCATTGGATTGAATATTCATAATAGTGATCCATGCATACATCAAATCATAAACAGTTCTTACGAACATTATTGAAATGCTGAGAAAAAATAAACAGAGAACACGACCAGTGAAAGTAAGGTCGGTGAGCATACGTATTATTGTCTTTTGGCTTTTATTTATATTCTTTCATTTATTGGTTAATGAGTTACTCTTGTTTGGTTATACTTTACATCAGAAGTGTGGATGTTCTTTGTATGCGCAATCATCTTTAGTATAAATTATAGGGCATGGGCGGGTATTATCGGGGCCTCCCCAGTGGATTTAAGTATACAGGAGAAATCATTGTTTTTATGGTAGTATTATTCCTCCGGTGTTTGAATAGAACTATCAAACTGCATATGCAACCACCGGATGGTGACAGTATTTATTTACCTGTTGTGGCCGCCTCTGTAATGTCTTCATAAAGGAACGCGTCTTGCTCACAATATTTGAATCGCTCCGTGCCGGTATACCTGAACGAATCTTGTTCTTCAGGTTCCCGTTGCAATACCAATCCTTATTGAACTCCAGAGAATAAGAAAGCAGATAAAACATCTCTATCTTCTCCTTGTTCGCCTCAAGCCACTTGCTGACCTTTGTGCCGTGATGCACCCGAAGATTGTCCACAATCAAAAAGACCTTATGATCAGTATCTGTGATTAAACGGGATATAAATTTGATGGGCACCGGCGAAGCTATCTTTTCCTGATATAAGATGAATCTTCCCGTTCCCTAATTGATAATGGCCGAAATCATGCTAACCCTCATTCATGGGTTATGTGTAAAAATTAACCTCTTCCCGGACAGTCAGTTTCTCTTTGGTTTGTAGTTTTATGCTGCTTCTTTTGTCAATGATTCTTTTATCGCTTTACCCTCTTC
>Ga0209203_1000543_pt1 | contig 31667 bp, 37 predicted proteins | sample AD_UKC109_MetaG_FD_184423 | JGI IMG/M metagenome (GOLD analysis project Ga0209203, IMG submission 184423) | Active sludge microbial communities of municipal wastewater-treating anaerobic digesters from Hong Kong - AD_UKC109_MetaG (SPAdes)... | ecosystem: Engineered > Bioreactor > Anaerobic >... | reverse complement strand
CAGATAGCAAAGCGTCGGAATTTCAATTCCCGCGTCTTTAGCTGCATCCAGAATCGTCTGCCCCTGTCGAAAGGGCGTTTCTTTTCCATTTAATAAAAATGTATCACTCATGTTCATCTCTCCTATCAATTAGTTAAAATAATATTTATTCATTATGCCTAAAGTTAAATCAGCGCATTCCAGGCCAATAGAAACTCTTCTCCTGCAACATCATATTCACGAGGATAAGATTTATTGCGTAATGATCTATTTGTTTGAAATATTGGTTTGGATTTTGACAACCAAACGTGGCCCCCTTCCTGTTCATTGCCGTCTTTCCGCGGCAGGACAGGCTGGAAGCTAGTTGGTCTGCGGGGGGAAAGAAGCGGCAGGGCTATCTGTTCGGAACCATACAGGTCCCTCGCCGATAGCTCATGTGCGACAGTTTTTAAATAAAACGGACATTACCTTTTTCCTTTTTCATCTATATCGATTGCGACATACCGTGACGGCATGTTTTATTGATGATGGCTATTTGCAGTAACCGGCCATTGATGCCAGGGGGGCCGCATATCCTGCGAAACAGGTCAATATCGAACCCCCATTCCCTGGCCAGATTGTCGGCTTTGTGTTCATTATCTAAATTGTTTTTCCAATTCTTGAAATGCTTAAGATGATCATGGGCAAGTTCATGAGCAATGACAGCCATCGCAACTGTCTCTTGATATTTTTTCAATCGGTTAGAATTTATTCGAATACAGTGATTGTTGGTGACTTCCGCAGATCCTCCGGAAAAAGTATTGCCTTCAACAACCGATCCAAATGATAAATCCTGTCGAAAGCCGGAATGAACAATCCTCAAGATCGTTTTAAAGAGGAGAATCTTTAAATAGTCTGAATCAAGTTCAATGTGTTCAAAATATCTTTCAATATCCACATTCAGGCATAAAATTGCCCCGGTAGGTTTTTCTCCAGCCGGCAATTTGCCGCTGCCGGCGAACTTATTTGTGATCGGTTTGTTTTTCGTCATGATACGAAAAAAAGGAAAATCGTGTCTCCCCCGAAAATTTAATGACAACTGCAGGAACCGCACCCCTGGCCTTCGGGCAAACTGGATGTCAACTTGAAACCCGCGCCCTGAGGTGTTGTAATGAAGTCGATATTGATCGGTTTGACCCGGTTTAAAAGGTCTTTTTCAATGACAAACGTTGTTAAGTCTACCGAAATCACTTCATCCGCTTCACGCCTGTTTTCATCCAACGCCATCCCGAGAGAGGGGCCGGAACACCCCATGTTCAAAAACACGCGGATGGACACCCCCGGTTTTTTATCCTTTAAGAAATCCTTGATGACTTCTGATGCCTTGTCCGTAACCGTCAGCATTTATTACCCTCCTGATGATCCCCTTAATGAGCGAATCCATTTAATCTATGGTTCATGCTTTATATTTTTCTTTACCAGCTTGTTCGCCGGCCCCAGCGCCTTCACCTTGGCCGTGACGCCCCTGATGACCTGGGCAAAACGGTCGCCTTCGGAAGCCGACACCCAGGTAAACATGGTGCGGTCACCTTCCACACCGATATAATTCAGGAAACTTTTTAACGTCGCGAACTTGCGCCGCGCAACTAAATTCCCCGATATATAATGGCATTCGCCCGGATGACAACCGGAGACCAGGACACCGTCGGCGCCTTCCTGAAGGGCTTTGACGATATAAAAAGGATTGATTCTTCCCGTGCAGGGAACGCGGATAATGCGCACATTCGGTGGATACTGAATTCTACTGATACCGGCCAGATCAGCTCCCGCGTAAGTGCACCAGTTGCAGACGATGGCCGCAATCTTCGGTTCCCATTCTTTGTTTGCTAAATTTTCAGTCATATATTCTCCTTCCATTGGATAAGCATCATCCAGCTGCCGGGTGTATATATGACCAAAATGAATAAGTCAAATCACTAAAAGGAATAACAAAGAGGAAGTTATACTGAAGGGTTATAATAATGTTTCCGCCGCAATGAGCTTAGATTAAACAATGCATTCTTATCCATTACGGCGCAATTGAAATAGATTACATACTTAATTGAAATGCTATTCTTTCACCAGCAGCACATTGACTGCCTTGACTACAATCTTAACCTTATCTCCCTTTTTGATGCCCAACTCTTTCAGAGAATTCGTTGTCATCACGGATTCCATGAAATCACCGCCTCCGGTTTTGACTTTCACTTCGCACATCACCGCGCTCTTCTTAATGCTTTCCACTTTTCCAATTAACTGATTTCTTGCACCGTACTTCATGGCTTCCTCCTTCTCTTTTATGATATTGATTGTTCAATATCATACAACATCAGCTAACATCATTCCCGTCCTGATTGTTGTATGATACCACCTCGTCAGCGGAAATACACCGCGATTCATTCGGAATTCTCCTGAAAAAAGCGCTAGGCTGCATAAAAGCGCGACGGCCCTTCCAGCAGGCCGCAGCCGCTTTCCTGAAACAGGGTACGACAGTGCTCAACGGTATGCCCTCGTCCTTGTTCCGTTTTCTTTTGTGTATCCCTGGGATTTGCGCCGATCTCCGCCCAGAAAAGATTCGCGCCGGCGGCGGCCCCCAGAGTGCAGGGCTCATGCGTGCAGTTTCCTAATACCGTTTCCGGCATCGCCAATCGTGTCACCGCCACAATCTGGGACATTCGCAGTTCGCTGATCATTCCTTTTCTGGCCAGGTCCGTTCCAGGAATGCTGATCCGCCGTGCGGCACCGCTGTATGCGGGATTCAGAGTTGCCGTATACAGAATCAACTCCGCGATTTCTTCATTGGAATGTTCAGGGCCCACGGGCTCCACGCAGGTTCCAACCCTTAACCCGGCTTCCTGAAAATGACGGATGCTTTCTCTGCGGCGTTCCGGATCGATGGCGGTATCGATGCCTTCCCGCAGCCGGAGGGCATGGTAAACTCCGTCAAAGCCGGCATCTTTTATTTTGATTGCATTGCTCAGCGATTGATCGCCGACATTGGCGATCAGCGTGGTTTCGGGTTTAAGATTATTTTTCACCTCTTGGGAAATTTCAATAAACTTGCCAAAGGGGTATTGCGCCGTGGTCATGATAAAAACCGCATTGGCGCCTTCTTCTTCCAGTTGCTGGGCGGATGCCACGGCCTCTTCCTGAGTTATTCTGGCTTTCTGTTTGAAAATCCCATTCGCTTTGGCAAAAGAACAAAACAGACAGTTGCAGGCGCAGGGTTCCAGATTCAAGGAAAACTGCGCGTGTATTTCCGCCCTGTCGCCGGTTAGTTCCCGGGAAATACGTTTTGCTTCCGCCATCATCCGGTAGGTGACATCGCTGTCAGCAGGATAACCCAGCATTTCCAGTAATTCATCTTTGGTAAATTTGCCGCCATCCCGAGATTTTTTTATAAAATCATTGATACGCATTTTTTTACTCCACAATTTATTTGCTTTTTTCCACTTCAATGAAATCCAGATAGGCTTCCGCGCTGGTTTTGGTGTTATCTGAATCGCTCATGACGGCGATTCCCGCCGTGGCCGGAGGCTCTTTGCCAAAGGCTTTGCGATAATCTTCCAGAACGTTGACCGATTCTTCCACCCATTGGCCAACTTTTTCTTTTCCTCTCTCCAGCACCACCATGTACGCTTTGCCCGTGTATGGACTGGCGATAAATCGTTCAGAAATGTTTGCCCCCGTCCAGACATAATTGAGCGTGCTGTGCGGCGGGTACTTGCCGTAGAGGGCTTTCGTGGCTTTATAAATCAAACTTTCTCCTAGAGAGGCACGGTCAGGATCATATTGAAACATGACATAAACGCGGATGGGATAATCGTCTCCCGCTTTTTCTTTGGGGTTGCCGCGATCGGACAGTTTTGTCACCTTCCAGCGCCAATGCAATCGAGGATTTTCATAAATATTAAAAGTGCGGCGATAAACAATAGCCGAAGCGGAAGCCCGGCTTTCAGCCTTGAGGATCGACTTGTTTCCTTCTGAGACCAGCGTGTATTTTGAATGCGCCTTGATCTTCGGAAAAGTGAGGGGTTCCCAATCGGTCAAGCTGTCAAAATTGATACGGAAGAGAACATTTGATTCGGCCAGCGCCGTTATCGCTCCCGTAACAATGAAAAATGTTAATAATAGTAAAACCGTCTTATGTATCATGAGTATTCTTTTATTCCCTATCATGATTCTTATGGCGTTATATTAGTGTCTTTATTTTCCCCGATCTTGCGGAAAAAAGGACGCAACAAAACAGGTATCAGAAAAGCAACGGCCGCAATGACGATGCCGATGATGACACCTTTAACATTTCCGCGCATGATCAATTCACTGAGCGAACTGCCGAAAGCCACAAACGCGATGCACGCCGGCAGCATAAATACAAACGTGCTCCACAAATAGTGTATAAAAGCTATGGGAGTCAAACCAAACAGATAATTGAGCAGATTGAAGGGGAACACAGGAATCAGGCGCGTAAAAGCCACGGCCTTCCAGCCATGCTGATTGACTTTATCCTGAAGCCACTGCCAGCGTTCGGTAGAAATTTTTGACCTGATAAAATCCTGCAATAGGTAGCGCGACAGAAAAAAGGGCAAGCAGGCCCCGATCGTCGCTCCGGTAATCGAGAAAACTACCCCCCAGACCGGCCCCCAGAAAAAACCGGCAGCCAGCGTGATGGGAATGCTGGGCAGAAAGAGCGCCGGCGCAATGGCGTAGATAAAAAGAAAAATAACAGGCGCCGCTACCGGATGGCGCTCCAGGAGATTCTTTAATACGTCTGCTGAAAAAATCCCCTGCTGGTTTAAATAAACACCGCCGGCGATGAGCAAAGCTATTGCAAACATTATAATAAATTTCGGTGTCATTATTCTTGCGGAAGTTGCCAAAGCCAAACGGTTAATCCATTGTCTGACCGGAGAAGGAACCGTTTGACGAGGTGCAGCTTTTGGCAGACATTCTAGCAAATGAACCGTTTTTATACCCCGCTGCAAAAAACGATTCTGACAACCCGCGCAATACGTTATCACCGTTTTATCATTTACTTCCTGTATTATATTGTCCAGAAAACAATCGGCCATCTCCGGAGAAACTGAATTCAGTCCCCCGCCAAGACCGCAACAAAGGGATTCTGATTTTTCTATGCCGTTATCAGATGGGTTTGCCGGATAAATATGATTGACTGCTCTTTCAGCCGCGGCAGGAATCTTTTTCCATCGCCAGGATGGACAGGGATGATGAAGATAAATAGCTTCATTATTTTGCTTCTGAAATACTTCCACAGGAAGCACCTCCAGGATAAAGACAACGTCCATATCCTGAAGATGCTCCGAGAGAAGCTTATGACAATTCAGGCAGCCTGTGATTACTTTTTTGACGCCTGAATCACGCAGGCGCTTATTAATTTCTTTTAAAACGACAAAGGTTGTCTGTGTATCGCCGAGACCAAACACCGGATCATAACAGCAGTCCAGAACCAGTCCGACTTTCTGATGCAAATGCTTGCTTAAGATGCCTTTCACTTTAAGGATCAGCCCCGGCCGGTTTGCGGCAAGCCCGCATCCCGGCCAGAAGACTGTTTCTGTTTTTGCATAAAAAGAAAATGGGAATCCGTGTCCGGCTTTGGCAAACGCTCTGGCGCCGTTTATTGACTTCTGTACCTCGATGGGCATCTGATTCTCACGAATCAGTTTTTCTTTTGCTTCTAAGAAAAATACCGCCGGTGAAAGATCCAACGGACACGACGCCTCGCAGCGACGGCAGGATGTGCAAAAGAAAACCTTTTCCGGTTTTTCCTCAGCAATCTTCCGGGGTGTCCCATATTCTTTCATAAACGGACAGGCATCGACACAAGCTCCGCAATCCGTACAATCTTTGCTGAAATCAGACAATTATTTTACCTCTGCAACCGGATATTCCGCTTCGACCCAACCCTTGATTCCGCCTGGATGGCGATAAACATTCTTATAACCTAATTTCTTGGCCCACATAGCACCGTTGTGGCTGCGAGTGCATTTTGTGAAACCGCAATAGAAAACAATCAAACGATCCTTGTCGGGGCCCAGAAGTTTTATCAGGGCGTCTTTTGTTTTGTCATCAATGGATGTCATTTCGGGAATGGGGAATTCCATCTGGACTGCACCGGGAACATGCTGTTTCTTATAGCTGGCTTCAAAGGGCATGGTATCCACAATGAGCATGGGTTTCTTTTCATCAATCCATTTCTTCAGTTCCTGCGTGGCAACAATTTTATAGCCGCCTCTTTCCACTTCCGCCACTAAGGTCACCGCAATCTTTTCCGTATCCAGCTCAGCCGTTCCCCAGGCAGCCATCGCCACACCGGCCACGCTGAAAACAAACAAAACCGCCATTAAAACACTCATCAAACTTTTCTTTACTTTCATTTTTCTTCTCCTTTTCTTTTAGTTATTTAAAAAATTAGATTCCCGCTGGAAATCAAACACTCATTTCATAATCATTATTGCTTTATAATTTTGTTGATCGTCTCCGGCTTTTTTCTGATCCATCTGTAGATATAAAGATAAGGAACAACCAAACCGATCAGCACGAGATCACGATAAAATGCCGCACGCAGACCGGCGCGCTTGTCCAGTTCTTCGGCGCCGAAGCAGCCGCAATCAACATTCAAATCTGTCAGGATTCCATATCCCAGCACAAAGACAAACATCGCCAAAAGCCCGGTTATTAGATGCAGCCCCCATATTCGGCCAAAAAGCAGAGCCAGTCCGGCAGTTGTTTCGATTAACGGCAGGCCTATCGCCACAACCGGCAGAAGTGGTTCCGGGACAATATGGTAGGTGGAAATCGTCGCGGCAAAAGGCTTGGGAGCAAATAATTTAATCACGCCTCCGTAGATGAAAACGGCAGCCAGGGCAAAACGAACAATCCGCTCAAGCCAGGGATTAGCCAGAATCTGACGGAAAATATTTCCACTACCCGGGGAATATTTATTTTTTAAAGAATTTTGTTCAGCCAATTTATTCTCCTGTTAATTTATGCTGTTTACCCTGCTTCATGTATCCGGTAAAATTTTGCCAACTTCTGAGGTTTCACGCCGGCGACAAACAAGGATACCAATGACCAGTTGCGAAGCGTGCATTTCCAGACGCCTTCTTTCTGCCAGCGACGCGGCGATGTCTGAACGGTGTCTTTAAGAAAGACGATTTTGTCTTCTCTTTTTTTCATGCGACGCATGATTTCCACATCTTCCATAATGGGAATGTCGGCAAAACCGCCCAGCGCCCTGAAATAATCGGCATGAAAGAACAGGCCCTGATCTCCGTAAGGGATTCCGGTCAGATGCGACCGGACATTGGCCATTGTTTCAATCAAACGAAAAACTTTTCTTTCCGAGGCAATACTTAAATCAAACGCTCCGGCTTTTGCGGTTTTCCCGTCACAGGAGTCAATAATCAAATTTAAACCTTCATCGGGCAAACGCGTATCGGCATGCAGAAACAAAAATATTTTTCCTGTGGCGAGAGCAGCGCCTTTATTCATTTGGCTCGCCCGTCCGGTTTTACTTGTTGTTGTAATGGTGTTCTTGTCTCTGAGGACCGCTATTGTTTTCCCCTGAGGGTCGCCATCGACAACAATGATTTCAGCGGGCACATTTGTTGACGTTATCAAACCATTTAGGTGCTCAATGGTGTTGTTGATGTCCCCGCTTTCATTCAGGACGGGAATAATGATGGAAATTTTCTTTCTCATTGACCAACCGCCGTAAAACCGTTTTCCTTCAAAAATATGACCGTTCTCGACCGGTTGAAATCAGAACTTTCACAATCTTTCAGCAGAGCCCGGACGTCATCCACGGTGTCAATATCCCTCCATGGAGGCAGAACATGAAAAGACAACCCTTCCTGATCGAACCTTCTGATCGTTTCCGCATAAACGCTGTCCGTGCTCCAAGCCATGTTTTCAAAAAAGATCTCGGATAATGAATCTTTCGAAAAGCCGATCAGATAATATCCGCCGTCATACGTTGGCCCGATAACGGCGTGACAACTTTTGAGCGATTCAAAAGCTTCATTAATAATTTCGCGTGGAAGGTCAGGACTATCGCTGCCGATAAGCACCACCGATCGAAAACCTTCTGCAAAGCAGACGGTAAAAGCATTGTGCATCCGCGTTCCCAAATCGGCTCCGGTTTGAGGTATATAATAAAAATCCTTACCGAAAAGCTCTGCAAAATCTTTTTCTTTCTCCGGCGGATCAAAAGCAATGAAAAACCCGTAATCATCTGAAGAGACTCTCTCGAGCAGGTCTTCAATAAAACAATGATAGAGATCAGCCACATGACCGTCATCGCCAAGAACCAATCTTGATTTAACCTTGCCTTTTTCGGGGTATTTAACAAAAGTGACCAGACAGCGCTCTTGATTCATTACTGATGTTCTCTAATGACCTTCATATTACTTGTTTTAAAACGAGTAAAACGCTAGCAGACGAAATGCTTAATAACAAATTCATAATAGTAATAGGATGATAACAACTATAACTATTAGGAATAAAAAAAGCCCCTGAACATTTTCTGCGATGTTCGGGGGCTTCTATGATTTATAAAAATGTGAGTAGCTAAAACTGAACCTTGGGCGCTGTTTTGGCTTCTTTGGGCGCATCAAAGAACGCAGCTTCCCGGAAACCGAACATGCCGGCAAGCAGGTTGGCCGGGAATGATTTTATGGTCTGATTAAATATTTTAACCGCTTCGTTGTATCGCATCCTTTCCACGGCAATCCTGTTCTCCGTGCCGGCCAGTTCATCCTGCAGGTGCAGAAAGTTCTGATTGGATTTCAGATCGGGGTATCTTTCCACCACCAGCAGCAATCGGCTCAGCGCTCCGGACAGTTCGTTATTGGCGGCAATCTTATCGGGCACGGATGTCGCACCGCCTACTCTGGCCCGGGCGTTGGTTACTTCAATCATAACATCCTTTTCCTGCTTGGCATACCCCTTGACCGTTTCCACCAGATTGGGAATCAAATCATAGCGCCGCTGCAATTGATTTTCCACCTGCGCCCAGGAACTTTTAACGGCCTGATCCAGCCTCACAAAGTTGTTGTAGTTGCCCGCAAAAAAAGAATAAAGACTGACAACCAGAAGCGCTATAACAACCAGAATGACGATGATTATTTTCTTTTTGGAATCCATGTTTTACCTCCTGTTTATAATATTAAATTTATAATGATCACGGGTGTTACCCCAAGGTACGCCTTGGGCTTTAATTCCGCAGCAAGCTGCGGGGTATATACCCTCCGCTGCGCGGGATTGCTTTTGCCCCGCTAAGCTTCGCTTGCGGGATAATTCAACTTACAGATATTACCACACTGCGTTTGTAATATCTGAGTTTCATTAAAATTTGAGTCTCACAATAAAGCATCAACGATGTTACAAATATTTTCTACTTCCCTGAGATATTTCTTAAAAACTCCAGTAACCTCTCCCCCGGAGAGTTTGTCCACGCCTTCTTTAATGTCGGCGCAGGTTAAGAACACGGTGGAGTCAACAGTATAAAGTTTGGCCATCTCTCTGATGGTCTCGCGTCTTTGATGCGGTACGGCAGCCTGCTTCAAATAAATCAGGGCGTTGAAGATGGAAACAAACGCCGTCAGAGAGCGGCTGATCAACTGTCTGATCTGTCGCGAACTCCCTTCCGTTTCCAGATAACCTTCCCGCAGCAGCATCAGTTTCCCTTTGAGTTCCTTTTCAATCTGCAGACGCAGATCCTGCGGCTTGAACTGCAAGGGCGCCAGAACATCTTCGCCATGAATTAATATGTGGTTGACCTGCAAATTCAGGAATTCGATCGGGTAGCAATCCAGCGACTTCCAAATAAATTCCCTGGTCATCACCCAGGGAACCGCGACGCTGCGTTTTCTCCAGTTTTTCACGACGGGCAGAGAATCTTCAAGCCTCTCCATGCCTTCCGCTGTCAAGATAACAAGCAGATTGATATCCGATTTGCCTTTGACATAATAACCGGCAGCGGCGCTCCCGTAAACGATCAGAGAGACCAAATCATTGCCGAAGGCTTTTTTATAGTCTTCAGTTAAAGCAATAAAAATGTCTTGTGGTTTATCCGGTATTCTTGTCATCTCAAATATCCTCTAAATAGTGATTTAAAAACTTCGTCCGGCGCCGCCGCCGCCGCTCATGCCGCCACCGAACCCTCCGAAACCGCCGCCGAACCCTCCGCCGCCGCCTCCGCGCCCGCCACTTAACAGTACATAAATCAGGAGGGGCAAGAGAGTTTCACGTCCTGTTCTGGTTCCCAAAAGGATTGCGGCAACAATGAAAAAAATAATTATTTCCAGCAGGCCGATTTTTCTTTTATTCAATTTCGCTGGCGTGCTGTAAGGGAGGGACGCCCCGGTGATTTGAACATTGGCGTCTTTGGCAATGTAGGCGCTGCATGCATACATCGCATTATACAGGCCTTTGCCGTAATGGCCTTCTTTGAGAAACGGGACAACATACTGATCAAGGATTTCGCCGACCCGCCCGTCCGGCAGAATTCCCTCCACGCCATAGCCGGTTTCGATGCGGATTTTTCTTTCCTTGACCGTCAGAAAAATCAATACGCCTTTATCTTCGCCTTTCTTGCCGATCCCCCACGCCTGATAAAGTCCGTTGGCGTACATGTTGTAATCTCCATTTTCGCCGATGGAAGGCACGGTTGCCACCACCACCGCCGCGCCTGTCTTCTGCAACACTTCCCGCGCCAGCCCTTCCATTTTTGCGGCGCTCTCAGCATCAATAACGCCGGCAAAATCATTGACCGCGGTTCCACGATGCGCCGGATATTTTTCTGCCGCAAATGCCGCTGCCGCCGTTAACAGCATAAGCAGGGCAATAGCCGGAACCAATATCCTTTTAAATATATAATTCAACTTTGTTTTCACAAATTACCGGTTAATCGCTGCAATCCTGAAATTTAAAATACACATTCGAAACATAACAATTTGTTTTTGAAATTCAAGCGCACTATTGCGTAAAGCGTCATGACTGTCAAGCTCAAAGGGATGCCGCAATCAGCGGGGTATCCAAAGAAACTTGCGCCTCAAGGGGCGGGGAATTAGGCCCGCAATTATCCCGCTCAGCCTATAGTGACCCCATGGTGCCCTTTGGGTATTTAGGTTATTCGCCTCGGGGATAATTCGACTTACAGATATTACCGCACTTCGTTTGTAATATCTGAGTTTCATTAAAATTTGGGTCTCATTAAAATCAGCCTTGCTTAAGGGAAGATTAAATATTAAGGAAACCGTAAAATTCCTTTTGGGAAAAACGGACAGCAGCATGCCCACACACATCATTTTAATCCACCCGCCGGTTGCCAAAAGCTCGGAGCCGCCGGCCGGTATTGCAAGATTATCCGCGTGCCTGACTGAAAACCACATTCCGCACGAAGTCATTGACGCCAATCTGGAGGGAATGCTTTTTCTGCTCAAGAATGCCTCCCCGGGAAAAACATCAACCGATACCTGGACAAAACGTGCCGAAAAAAATCTGGAACAAAACCTGGCCGCGGTAAAAACTATCGCCGCCTATCAAAGCAAAAGCCGTTATCAGAGGGCTGTAAAAGATATCAACCGCATTTTGAATGTGGCGGGCCGCACAGCGAAGGTGAATCTGTCGCTGGCCGATTATCAGGACCCCATTCTTTCTCCGGTAAAAAGCGCCGATTTACTGGCGGCAGCGCAAATACCTCGACGAAATCCTTTTTATCCTTATTTCCAAAAGCGCCTTACGCAAGCGCTCAATGACAATCCCGATTTTATCGGTTTTTCCATCAATTACTTGAGTCAGGCGCTTTGCGCTTTTGCCATGATCGGTTTTATCAGACAAATGAATCCGCGACAGAAAATTATCGCGGGCGGTTCTTTAATCACCTCCTGGATGAAAAGCGGGGTCCGGAAAGATATCTTCGGCTCTCTCGTTGATGAAATCGTTGAAGGCGCCGGAGAACGGAGATTGCTGGAAATTTTCAATATCAGCAACAGATATCTTTGTTCATCGCCGGATTATTATGGTTTCCCCTGGGACGAATACCTTTCGCCCGGCAAAGTTCTCCCCTACAGCAGCGCGCGCGGCTGCTACTGGCATCAATGCGCCTTTTGCCCGGAAAAGGCGGAGGGCAACGCCTATCTCCCTTCGGACATCTCTCACGTCAGGAACGATTTGCATAAACTGACCCGACAGGAAAATCCGACGTTGATTCATTTCCTGGACAGTTCCATTTCTCCATCGCTGTTGAAGGCGCTGGCGCAAAATCCGCCCGGGGCGCCCTGGTATGGCTTCGCGCGGGCAACTCCGATTTTGGCCGATGAAGATTTTTGTTTCCTCCTGAAACGCAGCGGCTGCATTATGCTGAAACTGGGATTGGAATCCGGCGACCAGAACGTTCTTGATCAACTCAACAAGGGCATTAATTTGTTGATCGTATCCCGAATTTTAAAAAATTTGTCGCAAGCCGGGATTGCCACGTACTGCTATTTCCTGTTCGGCACGCCGCCGGAAAATGAAAACAGCGCATTAAAGACTATGGACTTTGTTATCCAGCACTGCGACGATATCGATTTTTTAAACCTGGCGATTTTTAATTTGCCGGCACGAAGTATTGAAGCCAAAGCACTGACCACACGCGATTTTTATGAGGGAGATTTGTCTCTCTACCGTAATTTCAAACATCCCCTCGGCTGGCAAAGACCTGCCGTGCGCAATTTCCTGGAAAAGACGTTTAAAAGGCAGCCGGCAATCGCACCCATCGTCAAACGCACACCGGAATATTTCACGTCCAACCACGCGCCGTTTTTTGTTTTGAAGAATCGCGACAGCAGAGATTCATTGACAACGGGTTATTAATATTATAAATTTTTACAATTCTCTAACAAAAATCCGACAATGTGATGAAGATATCTGATGATATTCGATAATATAACCATACCCCAGATCATTATACTTTTTGCCGCCTACGCGTTTATCGGTTGGACGATAGAAGTTGTTTACCGTTCATTTACACAGCGTCAACTCATTAACGCCGGCTTTTTATTCGGTCCTTTTATCCCCATATACGGATTCGGCGCCGCCTTTATTATTTTGCTGGATTTCATCATCCACAACTGGCCGTTACCCGTAAAACTGGTCGTCTATGGCATCATTTTGACGGCCATTGAATATAGCACCGGATTTCTGTTCGAAAAAATATTCCAACTGAAATTGTGGGATTATTCAAACAACAAATTTAACCTTCACGGCAGAGTTTGTCTTCTTTTTTCAGCATTCTGGACGGTCATGGCACTGGCCTTTGTCACCTTCCTTCATCCGCTGATTTTACGGTATGTGCAGCTTCTGGAAAAATCATTTTTAAATATTTTTTCCGGAATCCTTTTAATTTACGGCTTGACCGATTTCGTATTCTCCGTGATTTCGATTACCGAGTTCAGAAAGAAGATTGTGTATCTTTATGACGAATATTTCAATTTGAGCAACGCTGAAATTGAAAAGATATTTAATTCTTTAAGACGACTGCGTACCGCCTTCCCTCATTTGAGCCAGTACATTGACAGCAACATTGACAAAGAAATCAAAGGCAGGATTAATACATTTTTAAAGTCCATTATGAGTCAAATCAGGCAGAATATCGAAGGACGTAAACCTTTTGAAGATGAATTTTATGAGATCATTAAAGATATTTACGAACACGAAGAATTTCTGAAGCTTAAAGAGCACCATCATCATACTTCTTCGATTTACGAACATGTCATGTCTGTTTCTTATTTCTCCTACAGGGCAAGCAAGTTTCTGAAGCTTGATTATCAATCAACGGCCCGCGGCGCTCTGCTTCATGATTTCTTTTTGTACGACTGGCGAAATCATGACGTTCCCGATCTTGCCGAAGATAAATTTCACGGCATTGAACATCCGAAAATAGCCCTGCAAAATGCGACAAAACATTTTGCATTAAATGAAATCGAAAAGGATATTGTCGTTAAGCACATGTGGCCGCTGACACTGGTGCCGCCAAAATTCAAAGAGTCTTTTGTCGTTTCCTTTGCGGATAAATATCTTGCTTCCAAAGAGTATGTAACGAAATTGAATGCAGGGAAGGGTGTCCGTCGTGTCAAAAAACAATCGAAACCGCAACCGCCGCATAAAACACATAAGAAGAAAAACCAACAAAAGAATGAAGGGTAATTCTTTCTTACATTAAACATTATTTTGATAATTTAATGAATGATAGCGGGCAATGAATTTTTTGGGATTTTATACAAATAAAAATCGCTGGTTTTGAACAGGATATTTTTTTGTTCCATTAATTTATTCCAGTTTTCCTTTTTCAATGAATCTCCGGAAATAAGAATATTAATAACCGCTGCATCCGGCAAATTATTAGGAAGAATTTCTTCAAGGCTTGAAATTTTATAAACTCTCTTTTGAGATATGGACAAGTCCTGGGGCTGATTCCAGTAAATTTCATAATCAGGAGAATACACAACATCAAAATAGTTTGTATTGTCTTTTATAAAATGAGCAATTGAATGATTATCCGTAAACACTCTTTTTGCATAGAAAAACTGTCCATATCCATTTAAAATTTTAAAACTGAAAAAAAGTAAACAAATGATGAAAAACAATGAGATGCCTAAAAACTTCCTGACGCCACCGGCTTCTCTGGTCATATAGCTCAGATATATCCAGCAAACAAACGCAAATATTATAAATACAAAAACAAGGTTATATTTTAGCATGGAGAATTCATGAATAATGGAATGTTCACGAAGGATAACCGTGTGTAAGACGGTCGATAAAACAATGATACTCAACCAGCGGACAAGCATTTGCTTATCTTGACCATATTTATTCCGTATCAGAGGAAATATGAAACAATAAATTAAAGTGGTCATTAAAATAGGGATGGAAAAAACAGAAAAGCCGATATTAAAATGATTGATCAGTCCGTTTACACCACCGAAATCCGCTCCACTGTCGGCTCTAATAAAAAAAGTTAACAATAACAATTTCAAGCCGTTCGGAATCAACAAGAGCTGAACAAGAAATAAAGCCGACGCAACGATTGCACTCATGATCAGTGTCCATGTATTGGAAAACAATTTATATAAAAGTGATTTTCCCGGATAATCCTGGAAAGTAATCCATATACGAAAGATAATTGCGACGAATGCGATGCAATAGAAATAGTAATCGGTTAAAATGCCTGCAAACAATACAACGCAGGAAAGAATTTGCAGGAAATGCTTCCATGCTTCTAATGGCTTATTATACAAGGCAAACTCTATGAGAAAAAAAACGATTGATAATAAGATGACCGCCTGGTCCGTAAAATAGATATTTTTCATGTAGTATAAGTTATAGGGAAGAAACGCCCATAAGGAAGAAAATATTACCGGCAGAACAATCAGGAATAATCGGGATCTGACTTGAAGAATTTTCAAACAGACATAGAAAAGCAGTCCTAACAACAGGATGGAAAGATAATATTCAAGCTGGATGAAGTATTTAATAAAACCTGTCGATACGTCGCTGGCTCCGATTCCTTTGGCGATTAAATATAAAGGAAGGAATGCTCCCGGGGGATAAGAAAGATATACACATCGGTCATTATTTTCAAATTCCACCGAAGCGTAATCGCAATACGTCATAAATTTATCATTAATGATTCCATCTTTCAGCCAGTTGTTGACGAAGATTAGCGAATAAGCCGTAAGCTCTCCGTTGTAAATATCAGCATTCTGATAATGAACAGGAACTTTGCTTATCGGTATTATGGTAAGAATAAAAAGACTAACAAAGATAACGAAAATATTAATAATATTTTTGTTATCTTTAACATTGGACATTTTCAGATTAATCATTTTCCGTTTCAATATATTCCTCGCCCACATTAATACCCCAGATATTGTCTTTCGATTTTTCCCCTGAAATGATGTTGTCGACGGCTGTCATTGCCGTAAGCATGGCGTGATCCTGATTATAATATTTATGCATGCCATTTCTGCCGATTAAAAATAAATTCTCTATACTATCGGTGAAATACCTGATCACTCCAAACCGCGAATAAGTGCCGAAGTAGGCAGGATACGTCTTGGGCGTTCGAATGATCATGCTATCAATAACTTCGTTTTTGTCAATAATGGCAATTTTATGCAATTCGTCGATCGCAAACTGAACAAAATCCGAATCCGGCTTTGCCCACAATTCATCACCCTTGTTACAACAGTACTCCAATCCGATCCAGACCTTTTCTGGATCGGCCACGAGATAGGGCGACCAATTATTGAATATTTGCATTCTGGCGACCTTCACATCGCAATCCTGAATATAGATCCAGTTATCCGCTACCCGATTATTGAACGTGGGAATTGTTGTTTCATTTTTTATCTTCAATTCATTTAAGAGCAATCCAACCGTAATGGAATCCCGGTAAGGCAAGCCATCGCTGACTTTTTTTACTTCCGCAGGGACAGCGCTGCCCATGGCCGATATCAAATCTTTCACAGGCATTGTAGAAAAAAAATAATCGCCTTTTATGACAGATTTCGTATTGGTTGAATGGTTGTGGTAAGTCAATTCATAAATCCTGTGCTCTGAAATACTTACTTCGGTAGCCTCAGCGTTTCTAATAATTACACCGCCTTTTTCTACAACAAGACGAGCAACCGTTTCCCACATTTGCCCGGGACCCAGTTTCGGATACAAAAACTGATTAATCAGACTGGTATCTGTATTTTTCTGCTCAATGGATTTGTCTTTTACAAAAATAGTTTTGACTGCGTGAAGCAAAGTCCTGGAAATCGACAATTCCTTAATTCTCTGTGCTCCCCAATCGGCAGCAATATCACGACAGGAAACGCCCCATATCTTCTGGGTGTAATCCTTGAAAAATGTTTCATAAAGTTCTTTACCAAACCGGTTGATGAAAAAATCTTCCAGAGAATTGATTCTATTTACGGGAAATATCTTAATAACAAAATATCCCCATCCTATTTTCAGGATGCGGATCATTCCCAGATTGGATATTGTTTTCCAGTTCAGTTTAATCGGATAATCAAAAAACTTTCCCAGGTAAAAAATGCGAGACAACCTGCCTCGGACAAGCATTACGCTGTCCGTGTTTTCAGGATCAGGTCCCGGAGATAAATGCGCAAATGATTTTTTCCTTTGTTCATCTTTTATATTGAAACCCTGGATCGGCAGCATCGCCTGCCACCACTTCATGACCGTGTCCGATTTTGAAAAGAAGCGATGTCCTCCGATATCCATCCGATTGCCGTTGTGCACCGCCGTTTTTGATATTCCGCCGATATCGTTCGTTTTTTCAATAATGATTGGTTTAATGTCTGTTTGGGTGACCAGTTCATACGCGGCAGTTAACCCCGCGGGACCGGCACCGATAATTATTGCGCATTTATTCATAGTTAAGATTCTTTTTTTATTAATGTTAAAGACATAAAGCAATGTAATCGTGTTTGTCAATGGAAAGCTGATTGACGCACCCTATACTTTTTAGCCAAGTTTCTCTTGACAGGCAGGATCGCGTTTCTTATGGTTCAATCTACAGGAAATTCTTATCAATTAAAGTTTATGGATGATCACCAGCAACGAAAAATAATATATGACGTTTGGCTTATTTGGACGATCACAAATACATGCAATTTAAATTGCACGTATTGCAATGCCAGCGATCCGGGAAGGATCATTAAAAAATTCTATGATTTGGGATTTTTAAATTCGACAAGGATTGTAAGTGTTAATCTGGGCAAGTTCATTGGACAGATAGTTAAACAAGGTCCGCTTAGTGCATTCAAGGAAACAAAAGCAAAATTGACACATACAATAAGCGCAGAGATAGATATCCCTGCTTTGATGAGGACCCTTGATGCGTCGAAAAAGGTTTTCAAAATCACCTTTACGGGGGGAGAACCTTTTCTCGTTCCGAATTTTATCGAAGCCTGCAAAGCAATAACAAAAGAAAACTACATCACTATTTTCAGCAATTTAACATCATCTGAAATTAAGAACTTCAGCGAAACAGTAGATCCTCGAAAAGTATTGGAGATTTGCGGGTCCCTGCATGTCAAAGAATTAGAAAGACTTCGTCTATTAGAAAGATATATTGAGAATTTCACACTCCTCGAAGAAAAAGGATTCAACATAAAGGCACAGGCGGTTGCTTATCCGAACTTTTTAAGAGAAGTCGAAAAATATCGATCCTTTTTCAAAAAGAAGGGAGTCGACATAGAATTTGTTCCCTTCAGAGGAAGATATCGATGGAAGCAATATCCAAAATCCTACACCAGTCAAGAGATAAAGATTTTCGAATTCGGAGCGTCTCAAAAGTCGCACACGGATATCATGAATTGTTTTTATCAGAAAAGGAAGATTTGCAATGCCGGATACAATGTTGGAGTAGTATTCCCATCCGGGGACGCCCAAACTTGCTTTCTAATCAGCCAAAGCATAGGAAATGTATTTACGAAAATTGAATTTAATAAAAATTTAATCACATGTCCCTTTAAATATTGCTCTTGTCCATTGAATATATATGATACGCACCTTTTTGAGAAAGCCTGCAGTGAAAATAAATTACCGTGAGCGATTCTCGTATGCAGATATTTTCTTTGTGTCTGTTGATGCAAAAACTATTTATTACTGTCATGCTGGTAATCATTTTTCATGCGCTCATTAAATTCCGGGTAAATATATGTCAAAGATATTATTCATAAAATCAAATATTGCCAGCGCACCGAGGGTTATACCGGCCAATAATCCGCCCATGGGATTGATGTATCTGGCCTCATATCTTAGAAGCCTTGACCCGGATAGAAATATTAGAATCATTGATATGGCACTTGAAGAATTGACGCCGGATGACCTTTTGCCGATTTTAAAAGAATTTCAACCGGATATCTGCGGCATTTCCTGCCTGACAATGAATGCAAAAAACTCACTTAGGATTTCCGAGTTAATAAAAAAATGGAATCCGAAATGTTATATTATATTAGGCGGACCCCATCCGACATTTATGCCAGACAAGGTTTTGGAATCACATTCCATCGATTTTTGTGTGATGGGAGAAGGTGAAAAAACAGCCCATCTGCTTATTTCCGCTCTCGAAAATAATGAGCCCTATGAGTCAATAGAAGGAATAGGATACCGGACCGGAGACAGCATCGCCTTGAACAATAGACCTTCTGCGTTGGATATTACCTGCTTGCCCTGGCCTGCGTATGATCTGATTCCTGTCAAAAAATACTTTAAGTCAAAAATTCCTCCCCATTCCGGCAGAGTGAAATATTCTGAATATATGACGGTCATGAGTTCCAGGGCTTGTCCTTATGGATGCATCTATTGCCATAATATTTTTGGGAAAGAATTCAGGGCAAGGGAGCCTGAAGAATTTGTCGAAGAAATGGTGATGCTCAAGAAAGATTATGGAGTGAAAGAATTTCACATGATTGATGATGTTTTTAACCTGCAAAGAGAAAGGGTTTTAAAAATATGTGAGTTGATTCGTCAAAAGCTTCCCGGAATAGCCATTGCATTTCCCAATGGTTTGAGAACCGATCTCCTGGATAAGAAAATTATCACAGTTTTGAAACAGGCGGGGATGTATTATTTTGCGGCAGGAATTGAATCCGGTTCACCGGCAATACAAAAAGTGATTAAAAAAAATCTCAATCATGCTAAGGCACTTCAGGCTATTGAAGATGCCGCCCGGATGGGAATAATCGTTCATGGTTTTTTTATGATGGGTTTTCCCGGAGAAACTGAAGAGCAAATTAACATGACGATTGATTTTGCGCGAAAGAGCTCGCTCAACACTGCCGGTTTTTTTGCTGTTACAGCTTACCCGGAAACAGAATTGTATGAAATGGCAAAACAGATCGGCGTTGCTCTGCCGGATAATTTCGATACGTATCATTATCATCACAATACCTTGAACTTAACGAATATGTCATTATCAAGATTACAATCGCTTCGAAAAAAGGCTTATTGGAATTTTTATTGCCATCCGGAAAGAATATATAAGATTATATCAATGACACCCAGGAAAACGGATATCCTGACCAATTTAAAGATGCATTTCCGTGATTTTTTTTAAAACCGAGCAGAATATTCCACGAATTCAAATTCCGTCAACAAAACAGAGGTGAAATAATAGTCTGATCTGCATTGAGGAAATAAAAGGATTGATGGTTGATTCGATTAATAAGGCTTATGACCTTTATAATACGACATGTCATAACGCATCACCCGATGAATGCAAAACGGCCCGGGAAGATCCGGAATATTTCTGACGCGGCTTGGACGGATTTTAAATTCACGCTGCAGAAAAAAGCCGGTCACCAGATGATAATGATCCGGATTGATAATCGGCGGCTTCCACAGAATCATGCGGGCGAAGATGTTGTTGATTTCCTGCGGCAGGCAAACCACGATAAATCCATCCGGCTTGCATATCCGGATCAGCTCGCGAATCGCGTTCGCCGGAGTGCGCATGTGCTCCAACACGTCGGCGCAAATGATTCCGTCAAAAAAATTGCTCTCTAATTGCGATTGGTTGAGGTCATCCTGCTTCAGAATGGCATGAGGAACCTTTTTTGCGGCACGCTCCAGGCGCTTCCGCGAGATATCAATTCCCCACAATTCCCGGCACGTCATCTCCCGCAACATGTACCCGTCGCCGGCGCCGGCATCGAGGATTCTTTTTCCCGTCATGTCGCCGGCCAGGGCAAGACAATGCTCAATGCGTTTGCGATTCAGCCAATGGACGGATTTAATCTTTGATTCGTAATACAAACGATGCGGAAGAATATCCGCCATTTCCTCTTTGACGCTTGTTTCATCCGTTTTCATAAATGACAATGCTGATCCGATGACGTTATATGGGGTGTCGACTTTCCCAGACCGGACTATAGAAAGTCCGCTTTCTCATGTCAAGGGAAACCCGGCCGGTCGATAGCGTAATGATTGTACCCTAAGAATTTATGGAATGCATAATAAAATTTCGTTGCAATGCCATCATCACTGCGGTAATAAAATGACATGAAAAAAGTTTGTTTCTTGTTACTTCTCTTTTTCATCCCTATCGCGTTGACGGCTTGCGGCACAAAGCAGGAATCCGGCAATCATCCGCTTACGGAAGAAAAACCGCCCGCTTACGGGGATATTCTGGTGCGCGGTGACATCGGCGATGCCAGCAATCTGATCCCGCTTCTGGCTTCCGATACGGCTTCTCATAACATCGCCGGCATGGTTTACAACGGCCTGGTGAAATACGACAAGGACATGAATATCGTCGGCGATCTGGCTGAATCGTGGGACATTTCATCGAACGGTCTGGTCATAACATTCCACCTGCGCAAAGGCGTTAAATGGCATGACGGCAGACCTTTCACGGCGGCGGATGTTCTTTATACATATCAGGTCACCGTTGACCCGAAGACTCCGACCGCATACGCCGGTGATTTTTTAAAAGTCAAAAAAGTCGACGTCATCGACGATTACACGTTCCGGGCAACGTATGACAAACCGTTTGCGCCGGCCCTGATCAGTTGGAGCAGCGCCATTCTGCCGCGACACTTGCTTGCGGGAAAAGACATTACACAAAGTTCTTTATCACGGCATCCGATCGGCACCGGTCCGTACAAATTTAAAGAATGGGTGGCCGGTCAGAAAATTGTCCTTGTTTCCAACCCTGATTATTTCGAGGGACAACCCTATATCGACGGACGGATTACGCGCATTATACCCGACACGGCCACGATGTTCCTCGAGTTGCGCGCGCAAAATATCGGCATGATGGGTCTGACGCCGCTGCAATACACACGGCAGACGGAAAACAATTTATTTCAAGACAATTTCAACAAATACAGATATCTCAGCTTCGCCTACACATACATGGGTTATAATCTGAAAAATCCGCTTTTTGCCGACAAGAGAGTGCGACAGGCGATTTCCTACGCGATCAACAAGGATGAAATTATCAGTGGCGTATTGCTGAATCTGGGTAAGCCGGCCAACGGGCCTTATAAACCGGGAACCTGGGCTTACAACGACCAGGTGAAAATCTACAATTATAATCCGCAAAAAGCCCGCGAACTGCTGAGCGCTGCCGGATGGACAACCATGAATCAGGACGGAATTCTGGAAAAAAACGGGAAACCGTTTACCTTTGAAATCGTTGTGAATCAGGGAAACGAAACGAGGCAGAAATGCGCCGAAATCATCCAACGTCAGTTGAAGGAAGTCGGCATCAGCGTAAAAATCCGTGTGCTGGAATGGTCGGCCTTTGTGACGGACTTTATCAACAAACGCCGTTTTGATGCCGTGATTCTGGGCTGGACGATTCCGCTCGATCCCGACGCCTATGACGTCTGGCATTCCAGCAAGACCAAACCGGAAGAGCTGAATTTTATTTCCTACAAAAATCCGGAGGTCGACGAAATGCTCGAGAAAGGACGCAGCACCTTCGACCAGAAGGAAAGAAAAAAATACTATGACCGCTTTCAGGAAATCCTGGCGGAGGATCAGCCTTATACATTCCTGTATGTTCCTGAAGCGCTGGTGATTATCAACAAACGTTTCCGGGGAATCGAGCCGGCGCCCATCGGCCTGGAACACAATTTCATCCAATGGTACGTTCCGAAAGACGAACAAAAATATACCCTGACCCGATAGCCGCAACAAATCAATACACGGTTACGCCCGCGGCATCATTTCCGAAATGAAAATTTAATAAACAGGAATGTTTTTTTTGAACATGTCGATGATGATATTTTCCATGGAATAAAGACCGATGGGTGCATCGATCAGCCATTTGGAAACAAAAATGGCGCCCTGTCCGAAAGCCCTTTTGCTGATGCTTTCATGGATGAGCCTGATGGTCTGATTGGGCAGGCCAAAAATAATCTCGTGTTTGCCCACGATACCCCCTACCCGAATGGAGTTGACATGTTTATCTTTCTCCAGTCCCAGGATATTCGCTATTTTGACGGCGGTTCCCGATTGTTCCTTCTTGGACCGGAAATGTTCTTCCACAATTTCAATATCTGCATGGGGAGCAACTTTCTGGAGGATTTGAGATGCCACCAGCAGAAAATTGATGCCCAGCGTAATATTGGGAGAATAAAGAACCGCTGTTTTGGCGGAAAGTTGTTTTAATTCTTCCATATCCTTTCCGCCGTATTTGGAGATGGCAGAAATAATTTTAATTCCGACATCGGCAGCCGGCGCATAACTGTTGTGCGCTCTGGCGCTGGAAAAATCCACGATGATATCCACCGGACGATGAGAAAAGAATTCCGGCGATACTTCATCCACCGAAAAGATCGGGGCATCGTCTGCTTCATATCCCAAAAGGCGGGTGGCATATTTATGATTGTCCTTATGGGTTCGTCTGACCACCCATTCGAGATCAAACAATCCATCCCTATAAAACTCATCCGCCACCATCCGGCCGGTATTGCCGAATCCAAAAAGCCCGATCTTGATTCTTCTGGGCTGTTGATCATTGTTGTTTTGCATGGCTAAATCCTTTAAATTCCGCAGCTGTTTGATCCTGCACGGTTTTACCAACCGATAAAGCTTTCATAATAAAAAATTAAATGCCCTGCCATCAGGCAGATGGCGTCCGATTATCTTAACGCTTCATTTGTATGTTATAAGTTTTGGAACCGCTTTTATGTGAAAAAATTTCTTCAGACCGCATGATATTGCTTTTTTTAGTTAAATAACATGCAGATCATAAACATGCAAGGCTTGCGTTGCCCTCGGACACAGCGTTTTTAAAAAATAAAAAAGCGCGGATCACTGACCGATCCGCGCCGTTTTTTAATAATGGTGCCGAAGACTGGATTTGAACCAGCACGGGTGATACCCACCACCCCCTCAAGATGGCGTGTCTACCAATTCCACCACTTCGGCATCAAAATGCCTCAAAAAAACTGCTTATCAAAGAATATCGTTTAATATTTGCCCGATTTCTTCTGCTCCCGATGATCCGTTGGAAAAAAACTGAATCTACTTACTGGCTGGTGCAGGCGGCACGGCCGGCATCTTTGCAGCATCAGGCCCCGGCACAGGAGATGGAAGTGCGGTTGCGTCCTGGCTGGGCGCAGGCATGGTCCGATCAACAGCCGGCGGTCTTTGATCCATTAAAGACGACGTGCTTCTGTGGTTGGCCATATAGGTAAGGATGAGAGATGTCAGCATAAAAACGACTGCCACCCCTGCGGTCAACTTTCCCAAAAACGTCCCCGCGCCGGAAGAACCGAAAACCGTCTGGCTGGAACCGCCGAAGGCCGCCCCCATATTGGCGCCTTTACCTGCCTGCAAAAGAACAATCAGAATCAAAACCAGACAAATCACAATATGAAGAGCAATCAATAACGTATACATATAAATCTCTTGTAAAAATTTTATTTTAAAGCGGCTGGACAATACCAAAACGGTATACGCTAGTCAACTTTTTTCTTTTCCCAGTTATTTTAAAAACTTAAGTCTATTATCTCAAAGTCTGACATATTTCCCCTCGTCAATCGCTATTCTTCCGATTCTCTCTAAGTATTCAATATGTTTGCCGACCAACGCCCGTTCATTCGATTCAAAGAATTCCCTGGGTTCCCTCGGCCTGCCGTAGATCAGCCATGCCCCGGCGATTTCGTCCAGCGATTTGGGTTCTTTCAGAAAATTCAGAATTTTTTCTTCACGCTGATAAATGACATTTTCATAATCATCCCAAAGCTTTCCCGGATTTTCTTCAAAAAGTCCGGTGTTGTGGGAAGCAATCCATCTGCGCGCGGAAATGGATTTAAGCCTGCGAATAGATTGAATAGTTTGTTCGATGCTGGAATAAAGATCCCCGTACCAGGGACCGAATGTTGTCAAATCATAATCGCCGAGAAAAAGAATTTCTTCATCAGGAATGAGAAATGAGAGATGCCCTGGCGTGTGGCCGGGCGTCGCAATGATCTGAACCTTAAGAGATCCCAAGTCAATTGTTTCTTCATCCTGAAAAAACAGAGCGTCCTTTTGCGGACGGTAGTTGAAATTATTCAGCACAATGGTTTCCCAGAGTTCGCGGAGTTGTTCGTCTTTAATGTTGTACCAGTCTAAAAAGATTTCCATGTCGGTGAGCGGCGGAAAATCGCGCCCGGAAATGCGCAGGGGGCAGCCTTCAAAAAGGTTTAAAAATCCGATATGGTCTTCATGCCAGTGCGACAACCAAACCTGATCAACGCCGTCTTTTTCTTTCAGGTCAGAGAGTTTCTGCAATCCGCAGGAAGGGTCGATGACCACCCGGCAATCTCCGCCTTCCAGATAAACGGAATGATTGAAAGGATATTTGCCGCCGTTGTCCCCCCGGATAAAGCGAACCTTTCCCAATTGAACGTCCATCGTTAATTCATCGTCCCCTAAGATTATTTATTTTGATTTATACTTGAATTGAAAAAGAAAGTCCAATGAGGTCGTTGCTAATACCTACCCGTCCACATTATTGGATCGTTGTCTGATTTGAGGATTGCTAATTGAAAGAATTTATTCGGGGATTTTGCTCCAATGGCACTACTATGGTAAAATATTCTTAACACACAGGACAGCACTTTCTATACTGCCGACAACTAAAAGGGAGTTCTTAGCAATAATTCCTTCATCGTCACAACCGACATTGGTTTTGATTAACGCTTCTGATGGATTCCCTAGAATATATTATTATGCATGTTCTACTTCAGCAATAGCTAACCATTTTTTTGCTTTAGAAACATCTCTAAATACTTGAACGTGCCCTCCCCGATTACAGGCTACTGTTTCTCCAAATTTTGCATCTTCCTCCGACATTGTCTTTTCCGAATATACAACCGCATACCTGAACCCCAAAGGAAACATTTTAAGGCTTGATTCAGCAAATTGATATATCTCCATAACTGAAGCATGCACAATCGCGTTGCGAATATCTATTAATATGCGTTTTGCGTTGCAGGTTTTTATTGAGTCAACAATTTCTTTACGCATCAATAAATAAGCTGCTTCGTTCAATTCACCAACAGCTGCAGCGATAAGAGTTTCTCCATCCGAAAAGACTTTTACAAAATGTTCCACAACGACCTCAAACGAGTCAGTACATGCAGTTAATTAAGAGATTTGACGGGGTCGAGAAAGGAAACAGAAACAAATATATTACCGCCTTTTCATAGTCTACGCTCTATAATCCTATTGTCAAGGCAATACTTGATGCTGCAGATTGCTTTTTCGATATAAAATAAAGCTGACAGAAACCATACTGCCGTGAATTAGGCTTGGGCCACAGCTGTTTTTATAGATTAGTCTTCTTTGTTTTAACCGGTTCTTTGTACACTTTCCATTGGTGATTCGGGTCACTCACAAAATCTCGATTCACCGCTTTACCATACTGATCTGTTTTAAATTTTCTGACAATCCATCCTCCACGGACTTTTTGTCGATCACTTCTCACATCGTTACCGACAGTTGTTAAGATTTCCCACACTTTAACTCACCATCCCTTATTTCTTGATATATAAGTTCTCTTGTTTTTTTGAGTAATTCCTTTGAGGCCATTAAAACCTCTATGATGTCACGGTTTGAGTCGCACCAATTTCTTCTACGATAGTCGTTGTTGGGAAATGCTGAACCGTTTTCATCCTTCATGTTAAAATTCCTCTTTTATGGTTTTCGTCGTTGGCCTATTTCTTCTTGCCTGATGCCTTCTTCTCTTTTTCCCGGACCTTCAGGCTCTGCTCCCGCCTTCTTCTTTTGCGGGCCAGTTCCTTTCTTCGTTCGCCACTTTTCTGACTCATGATGCCTCCTTCATATTAAATCACGGGTATTAAGCCCTTTGCTTCGCGGGATTGTTCAACTTACCAATTCTGCCGCGCTGCACTTTCGGAATCGGAGTTTTAACAATAAATTCATTGAAATTATTGTTCCATTTCTGGCATGAACTCTATTGAATGGCAGGTCGATTATTCCGCGCCCTCGACGATGTCTGCCATCCGGCTTGATTCGACTGTATCAAAATCTTTGTTTGTTTTGCTCGACTTTATATTAGCCTTAATCTGCTTGGCTATCCGGCGCTTTAAATCCCTATCCATTTGTTTTCTCTGTTGTGCTTTTAAATTGGCCGTCTTACCAAAGTTGTGCATAGGCTTTCCCATTTTTAATAATTGTTTACCTTTCTATTCAGGTGCTGCTGAATAGGTTGAAAATAAAAAGGCACTCCGGGATTCTGAGCTCACGGAGCGCTTTTTCTATTAACATGATTTTATTGCAGCGCTTTCACGTTAACTGCCGACGGGCCTTTGGGTCCATTCTCAATATCAAAACTGACGCTCGCGCCTTCCTGCAGTGTCTTGAAACCGCTGGCCTGAATGTCGTTGAAATGGACAAAAACATCACCGCCATCATTGTTTGCGATGAATCCGAAGCCTTTCTTTTCATTAAACCATTTAACTTTACCTTCTGACATAGCTCTAATCCTCCTTTCATAAATTTTCAAAAGTCGAATCAGCACAATGACAGAACCCACAGTTATTATACCCCACGCAAATTGCGGGGTATAATAATCTCCGCTTTATGGGATTGTTCAACTGACCAATTCCGCTGCGCTTTGCTTTCGGAATTGGAGTTTCACGAATAAAAAAACCACCAAGATTCCAAAGTACCTGGTGGCTAGCCTATGTGCTTCAAAATGTCTAAATCCAACTCTTATCTTCGCATTTTATTTCTAAATATTCGAAGTTGACGAAATAATACAGTAATGGCACGGAATAGTCAATCTTTATTTGCATGGATAACGTTTTGCACGGGTAGTATGGAGAAAATATATTGCGTTTCCTCTTATAAGGCACAATGTTAAGATGTTAAGGTTTTTGAAAGATATATTTATTATTTTACGGCATTCTATCAAGATTCTCCTTTTTTCAATTGGCTTTTCGGAGCTTTGACAGAGGGATTGTTGAATGGTTTGGATGCTTATCTGGCTTCCGGCCTTCGGAATGACGGCGGGGAGAAATTGCAATTGAATTATATTGAAATTGAATTGACAAGAGCTTGTTTTCTTTGGAAGGTAGTAAAAGAAATGCGGCCTAGTATGTCAAGAAATGCTTGGCCAGACATAATGAGGGGTTTGCTTCTATATTTGTCGGGTACAAACAGTGTTTATTACAAAACGAAAGAAAGCATATCCGTAGGAAATCTAAAATACTCTCTTTCAGGAAGCTATACCCGATAAAAAGTTTACGATTGCGATTCGTTTTTATTTTTTATGCCTGCCAATGCCAGCACAACCAGGGTCCACGCCGGAAATAACTGCAAACCGGGAATCATCTCAACAACGAGTGCCGGCAAAAGCGCCCATTTAAAACCAATCACTATAAATAATACGAGCACTGTAACAATATCAATCATCCAGTACACCGGTGGTGTGAATGTGAATGCAAATCCCAGAATGTCCGAAATGAGTGCAAACAACAGGGCCCATCGCCATTCGGGCCGTTTCCATGCGGTTGTAAAGTTATTGATGAATTTTTTAATCATATTTTACTGACAATCATTTCCCTTTGTCAGACAGTCTCTGTTCAAGAAAGATCGGGCTTCTTAGACTTTTTTCTCGGTCTCGTGTAATTTTCTGATCTGTGAGATATAAAACTTGATTTTTTCGATCGCTTCACGGGGTGTATCAATAAATTCCACGCCCTCATCATAAGATTTATCATCGATATTTACTTTGACCCATTTTACTTTCCCTAACGAGGTGATCTGTCTTCCCAGCGTCTTTAATTTGAAATCTATTTTGACAAGCGTATCAACCGGTAAAAGAATTTCGGACTTGATTTTTGCTCCGTGAACAGAAATATCCTTGCTATAGTTGAATGGAAATCCTTTTTTAAGAGGAATAATTTTATCGATGGCGATGACAGAGATAGAGATTTCGTTGATTACCTTTAGACGCTCCTCTTTTCTCCTTTCTACCATGGCGTTTCACTCCTCTGTCTCCGAGTTTAACCTCAAATTTTACGTGTAAATTTTACTACAAGAAATTCAGTTTGTATATAAAGGAACTTTGATCACCTAAAACCGGGCTTTGTTCAGGTAATACTAACGGCTCAAGGTAACGCCGATTTGATCACAATATTCATTTACCGGGCACTGGCTGCAAAGCGGAGAAACTGGTTTGCAGGTTTTACGGCCGAAGGCCACCATGATGGTGTTATAGATAATCCAGTGGCGGCGCGGCAGTTTTTTGCGCAGGGCAAATTCGGTTTCATCCGGAGTTTTTGTTTTGACATAACCGAGCCGGTTGGAAATTCTGTGCACATGCGTGTCCACACAGATGGCGTCCTTACCGTAGGCCAGCGACACAACCAGATTGGCGGTTTTGCGTCCCACACCTTTAATGGTTAACAAAGTATCAATGTCGTCCGGCACTTTGGACTCGAAGCGTTTGATTAACTCCCGGCAGGTATGGTGAATGTTTTTTGCCTTGACGCGATAAAAGCCAACCGGAAAAATGGTTTTAGCGATTTTATCCAGAGGAACTTTGAGCATCTCTTCCGGTGTGGAAGCCAGTTCAAAGAGTCTGTCGGTGGCGACTGCGGTGACTTCGTCTTTGGTCCGCAGGCTGAGCAATGTTGAAATTAAAATGACAAAGGGATCGCGCTGGTTTTCAGCCAGATGCGAAACAATCGGCATGGTCCCCACGGTCAGTTCCTTCTTTAATATTTTTATGATGGTGTTGATGTCGTTATCTTTCATGTATTAATTTTCAAATATTCCTTTAATAAATTCAGCAATTCCCATAAAGATGCAGCCAAGGTAGATGTCATTCCGGGACATGACAAAGCTTCACAACACTGCTTCGAAGGTGGAACCCGGGTAATGTTTATTATTTCCTGGATTCCGGGTCAAGCCCGGAATGACCAATGAAAGGATATTTTTAAAAGTTAAATGCCGGTTCGTTGATGACCGATTGCATAAGAGCTTCCGCTGCTTTTTCCTGAGCGGTCGTTCCGCTGATAGTCAGCCAGATGCTGCCTTCCGCGCCGCTGACGCCGCCTGCGGCAACCAGCGAAGCCGTTGCCCCGGTCAGAAGTTCTATGGCATCCAGTTCCGTGAAGATTTCTCCCGGCACGGGCATCAGTCTCGGACCCTGCGCTCCCGGAGCATTCATTTTCGCCGCCAGGTCATCCAGATTTTCCTGGACGCGCTTTTCCAGTCCCACCGGCAGGATCAGTTTCACGCGCCGGCCGACTGCCGCGGGCATGGCCGCGCCGATGGTTCCCGCTTTCGGAGCGCCGATCAGAATAGCCGCCCTTCTTTGAATCAGATCCACGGCGTTGGCCCCTTTCAAAATGACGTCTCCTTCGCGTAAATCGTCCACCACGCCGAAGATGGTCTGATTTTTTTGAAACTTGCCGTTCTGGATGACCACGTCTCCGAAAAATTTGCTTTCATCGTAGCTTCTGCCCTCGCGCGTAACCGGCCTCCTGGGAGGCAGAATGATGCCCCGGTAGAAGTGATTCCGTTGGAATTCCTTCAACTGACCAAGCTTTCTAAGAATTTCTTCGGCGACATAACCGTTGGTCGTTCCGGCAATGATGACGAGGGCTCCTTTTTTTAAAACCTTCGCAATTGCCGGATGTTTGACCATTCCTTTCCCGATCAGACGTTTTCCAGCCGCCGGCGTTAAAACAAATTGTTTCATATCCATTGCTCCTGTTAAAGTTTTCTTTTAGCTATAGAAAAACTTTTTTCAAAGTCTTTATTTTTGAAAGCCGCGATAGCCTCGATAATAGTCTTTTCCTTTTCGTTACCCGATTGATTTATTAGCGCCTGTATTGCCTCCGCGGCCTGGATTGCCTCCGCGCTTTGTTCCGGCGTTGTCACCAGCACGCCGAGATGATCCCCTTCCTTCCAGAGAGGAATTATCGCAATGTTGTTTTTTCTGAACAGTCCGGCATTGTCCACAAAGAGATTCCTGTTGCTAAGTTCCAGCTTATAGGTGGCATGGACAAAATCGCGTGAACCACCGGCACACATTACTTTTACAGTGCCGAACCCTTCATCCTCCTGCGGATGAACCTTCAAAACCAGCATTCCCGAATCCGGCAGTATCCGATCGAAACCGGCCTGCTGCCTGTTTTCCACCAGATAGTACGTTCCGTCATCCAACGGAATCTTGACGGCCAGCATTTCTCCTCCCGCGGATAAAGGTGCAAGCAGGGCAAACGAGGTCTCTCCCGGTTTGACGATTTGAACCTGACGTTCTTTAATCCACCCCAGCCGTATTTTTGTAAATGATGAAATACCGGGTGGGAGTTCTCCTTTTTTGACCAGATGTTGCGACATGATGTCCCACGGTCCCATATAGATGGCATGATGTTCGAACGAAGGATTTGCGGCGGATGCGTCAGACTGACGCACGAAGTCGTAAAGTCAGGGCACTAATCGTTTTCCTTCGTGAATGCCGCCGAGAGCATGAAAATAGTCATGGGCAAACATGCCGATATTCGCATTTTCCGTTGCGACAAAAATGCCGCCCTTGAACTCTTTACCGCCTGACGATCTCAACGTTTCATAGCGGGGCACATACCGTCTGGTGACTCCTGAAAGCA
>Ga0209203_1000540_pt1 | contig 31750 bp, 27 predicted proteins | sample AD_UKC109_MetaG_FD_184423 | JGI IMG/M metagenome (GOLD analysis project Ga0209203, IMG submission 184423) | Active sludge microbial communities of municipal wastewater-treating anaerobic digesters from Hong Kong - AD_UKC109_MetaG (SPAdes)... | ecosystem: Engineered > Bioreactor > Anaerobic >... | reverse complement strand
TCCTAAATCACTGACATGAGATTGAAATCTTGAATTGACTTTAAGATTTAGCGCTTGCCCTTGTTTACTGTTTTGTAAAATTTCATCATAGTTCAACATGTTAGGTTGAATGCCGGTGTTGTGGCAAAAGATACAATTTTGATTCCATAAAGCTGTATGATTATCAAAACGTTGATGGTCACTACCAAGAAATGCTCCATTCAAATGAACCCAACGCTGATCGCCAATATGCCATAAAAGTTCTAAACGGTAATAATTTCCTTCAGTATTATCAGTTTGAGCTAAATATTGTTGATAGCGTCTTGAGCCAACAGTTCTTTTGATTTCAAGAGTGTTCAAGAGTTGATTGGTTTGCGGGTCGTAATAGGAAAAGTAGTATTTACCATTTTTCTTAAAAGGTTGAACCGTAATTCCCCAGTAAGTGTATTTTTTGCCATCAAAATGACCAACGACAGATTCATCATTGGCTTCCTGAGTCATCGTGCTGTGATAGGTTTTTCTCCAGGAATCGAACTTGTCCTCATGGCAATCCTTGCAGGATTGAGCACCTGTGTATTGTGTTGCGTGAAAGTCAGCTGGAATAGCAACCGATTTTTTTGCATAAAAATAGGAAAAAGCAAAGCCGATGACAATTAGAAAAAGGATAAGATATGGTAGAATCTTTTTACTCATGAATCTGATTATAAAATATAATTCGAATGAGATTAAATAATAATTGTCAGAGCTTAATACTTTTAAGGAATAACATCATTTAATGAACTTACCATTGTTTATCGGCTTGAGGTACACTCGGGCAAAGAGGAAGAATCACTTCATTTCATTTATCTCGCTGATTTCAATGGCGGGTATTGCCATTGGAGTTATGACAGTGATTGTTGTAATTTCTGTTATGAATGGCTTTGATAAGGAACTCAAGGAAAGAATGCTGGGCTCTGTGGCACATGCGACGATTTCTGCATACGGACATGATTATATTCAAGACTGGGAAAGTGCCATTAAAATTGCTGAAGAAAATCCCGGAGTTGTCAGTGCTGCACCATATGTTGCTTCTGAGGCAATGATTCAGGGATACCGAACAACAGGAGCATTGGTGCAAGGCGTTTCTCCTGAATACGAAAAGAATGTCACTCAGTTAGCCGAAAAGATGAAATATGGTTCAATGGAGGATTTGATTTCCGGTGAATACAATATCATCTTAGGCGTGGATTTAGCAGCACAATTGGGAACTGGTCCCGGGGAAAAAGTTGTTGTTTACATTCCCCAATTTAAAACCACGGCAGTTGGTGTTTTGCCCCGATTGAAAAGATTTACCGTTGTTGGAATTTTTGAAATGGGTGCTTATGAATATGATGCAAAATTGGCTTTAATTCATTTGAATGATGCTCAAAATCTGGAAAAAACCGATGGAGGTATTGAAGGAATCCGCATCAAAACAACTGATTTGATGAAAGCACCAAAGATAGCCTATGAGATTGAAGAAAAACTCGGTGGTTTCTTGCGAGTCAGAGACTGGACTCAGGAAAATGCGAATTTCTATAAAGCGACTCAGCAGGAAAGGGTTGTGATGTTTATTATTCTTTCGATGATAATTGCCGTAGCGGCGTTCAATATTTTATCTACGATGGTGATGCTGGTGACAGAAAAAAACAGCGACATTGCCATTTTACGAACATTGGGAATGTCAGGTTCGCAGGTAACCCGAATATTTATTATTGCGGGTGTGGTGATAGGAGCTATTGGTACAATTATAGGAACTGCACTTGGGCTTTTGATTTCATTCAATGTCAGCTCGATAATTTCATGGCTGGAAGGCTTTTTTGAAGTGGATTTTATGTCTTCGGATGTGTATTACATCAGTGATATAACCGCAGATGTTCATAGTTCTGATGTCATATCTATTGTTGTGATTGCTTTTACGTTAACAATTTTAGCGACGATTTACCCGGCATGGAGAGCGAGTCGAATTCAACCTGCGGAGGCATTGAGATATGAATAACTCAGAAATCATTTTACAATGTCATAGTGTTCATCAAATTTTTAAAGACGGTGATACTGAAATTCCGGTGCTAAATGGCATAGATTTTCAAATTGAACATGGCGAAAGCGTAGCGATTATGGGTGCCTCCGGAGCCGGTAAAAGCACGTTACTCCAATTGCTCGGTGGTTTGGACAACCCAACTTCGGGTAGTGTGATTCTCAAAGGGAATGATTTTTCAAAACAAAACAGTAAAAAACGAGGTTTATTGCGTAATCAATATTTAGGGTTTGTTTATCAGTTTCATCATTTACTTCCTGAATTTTCTGCATTGGAGAATGTCATGATGCCTTTACTTATTGCTAAAGAAAGTAAAAAGTCTGCAAGTATTAAAGCAGAACAATTGCTCACCAAGGTTGGATTAAAAGACAGATTAACTCATCGTCCGGCACAATTATCCGGTGGAGAACGACAAAGAGCAGCAATTGCTCGGGCTTTAGTAACCAATCCGGCTTGTTTGTTAGCTGATGAACCAACAGGCAACCTTGATGAATCCACCGCTTCGGAAGTTATGGAATTGATGCTAGAACTAAACAAACAGCAGAATAACGGTATGATTATTGTCACTCACGATAAACATTTGGCATCAAAGATGAACAAAATCTATGAACTCAGCGGTGGTCATTTGGTTCGACAATAGTTGAATTGAGGCAAAGGATTTGTCATGATAATTTTCTCCGGCAGTTTTTTGTTAGCAATGAGTCAGTTGCTCTGGATTGAGCAAGCCGGTTTCAATGTTTTGATATTCTGCTTCGTTGGTCTATTTGCAGTATTTCTTCTCAGGAAAAAACTTTCACAGCCAATATTTCTTCTTCTTTGCGGCTTATTTCTTGGAAGTATTCTTGCAAACTTTTCCGCAATCAATGCAAAAAGACACCAATATCAAGACACAACCATTGACACGATTGAAGTTGTTGGAACGATTGTTGATTTACCGGTACTAACCGATATGGGACGATTGGGAGTCCGGCAGAAGTTTGCCTTTGCTGTCGAAAACTCAAAGCCCGAGTTCCCATTACGAAGAATTCTGGTGAGCTGGTATAACAATGAAACAATATTGAAAGCTGGGCAAAGCTGGGTTCTTGAGGTCAAACCCAAACCCATACACGGTTTTAAAAATCCGGGGTCGTTTGACTATGCAAAATGGTTGTTTCGACAAGGCTATGATGCAACAGCGACTGTCAGACAAGCAGAGTTGTTTGAAGAGAAAACGCCGGGATTATTGAATCATATCAATCGTGCTAGATCCAATATTGCTGATTTGATTTCAGAAAACATCAGTAATCCCAGAGTTGAGGGTTTAATCAGAGCTTTAACAATTGGCGACCGTAGTCTGATTGATTTTGAAGATTCACAAATGTTTCAACAAACCGGGACAGCTCATATTATTGCGATATCGGGTTTGCATATTGGTTTGGTTGCATTGATAGGAATTTTCATTGGCAGATTGTTCTTTGCAATATTTCCAAGCGAACGATTCAATCGTTTTAAATTTGAAGCGGTATTTACCATATTTTTAGCTTTGATTTATACCTTGCTTGCGGGAGCGTCTATCCCAACGCTTCGAGCACTTATCATGGTTTTTGTGTTTGCAATCTCACCTATTATTAAACGAAATATCTCACGCTGGATCTCTTTGTCAATTGCATTAATGTTAGTATTATTATTTGATCCATTCAGTGTTCTGGATGTGGGATTCTGGTTTTCTTTTACCGCAGTTGCTATCTTGATTTATGTTTTTACCGGACGGAAGCCATATCACTCGAAACTGATAAGTATTACCAAAGCACAATTGATGATTCTAATTGGATTAATGCCTTTGATGTTGGTTATTTTCAATCAAATCAATCTATTAACACCAATTATCAATTTAATCATTTTGCCTTTAGTTTCTTTGCTTTTAATTCCAACAATTATGTTTTCATTGCTGATTACTCCTGTTTCTTCGGAACTAGGAGGATTGGCATTTTCGCTAACAGAATTTATTTCTGAAATTTTCTTAGGTATTTTAGAGTTTTTCAAAGATTTTGATTATCTGGTAGTTTCAATAACAAGTAGTGGTTTTCTTATCATTATTGGCTTGATTGTTTTTTCCATATTGGTCATTTCTTCTTCAGTTTTTCGCTGGCGTTGGTTTGGCTTGTTTTTGCTATTACCAGTTTTTATAAAACCTGAAAATAGCATTGAAGATAATGAGTTTAGCGTTAATGTGCTAGATGTCGGACAGGGATTGTCGATTGTGGTTAGAACTAAAGATAAAGTCCTTCTTTATGATACCGGAGCGAAATACGAGTCCGGATTTTCAATGGCAAATGCAGTCGTGATTCCTTTTTTAAATTATTCAGGGATTACCAACATTGATAAAGTCATTCTTTCTCACCTCGATAATGATCATGCTGGTGGCATTGAGGAGATTTTGAAGAAGTACCCAAATGCTGAAACATTATCAGTTGATGGTAATTATGAACCGTGTCAATCAGGCGAGAACTGGAAATGGAACAATATCAGTTTTACCATTCTAAGCCCGTTTGAAATCACACCTTATCTTGGTAATAATTCATCATGTGTGATTCACATTCAGTCTGAATATGGTTCGGTTTTACTTACAGCAGATATTGAAGTACCGGTTGAGTATCGGTTGACTCATCACCTTGAAACAGCAATTGCAAGCGATGTTTTAATTGTCCCTCATCATGGAAGCCGAACCTCTTCTGATTTGGACTTTATTCAAGCAGTCAATCCGAAATTTGCAATTAATTCATCCGGTTTCATGAATCAGTTCAATCATCCTCATCCTCAAATTAAGCAAATTTACCTTGAAAAAGGTATCGAATTTTATGACACACAAGAAAAAGGAAGGATTGAAATTAAATTTTTGAGTGAAGGAGTTTTAGTTGAATCTTACAAAGGCTTAAAAAGAAATATTTGGGATTTGTGATTACTCCTTTGAAAGAAAGCTGATTTTTTCTGTTACCTCTTTTATTGCTTCCTCATCACGACGACTTTCTTGTAATAATTTTTGTAGTAAAGTATGGTAAGTTTCTAACTCCTTACTTTTTTGATTAAGTTTGTCGTAGATTTCTGCAAGATTAAGCCATGCTTGAGTTGCAATTAGATGCGTCGGATAGTTTATCCGATTGTACATATTTATCGCTTCTTGTGTTTGTTCCAGTGCTTTGTTATTTCTACCTTGTAACAAATAGATTTTACCTAATAGTGTTATTTCGTTTGCAATAAAACGGTGATCTCTTTCCTTAAAAACTTGTTTGAGTACATCAATTGCTTTTAAAGTATATATTTCAGCATCAGAATAATTCTGCTCTGCATCAATTAAAATCATCGCCTTGTTGCCAAGAACCGTACCGTAATCAATGTTAATGGTTTTGGTATCCTGAAAAATTTTTATTGCTAAATCATTGTATTTGCGAGCTGTGTCGTATTCTTCCAATAGCCGATAGTTTCTGGAAATATTGTCATAGGTTATTGCCAACAGAGGGTGTTGTTCACCTAATATTTTAGTTCGCATATCTACAACTTTAAATAATGAATCAATGGCTTTTTGATACTGTTTTAGGTCTTTATAAACAGTAGAAAGATTGTGATATAAAGTCGTTTCGAGCTCAGAATCTGTGACAACATTTTTATCTAAGTAGGATAGTGCTTTCAATAAATCTTGTTCAGCGGCCTCATTGTTGCCAGCATCGGCTTTGATTAAACCGACAAAGTTATAAGTGTTTATAATAGCGGTTCTAAATTTCTTTTCATCTTGTAAATAGATTTGCAGCAATTCATCAAACATACTGATTGCTCTATCATGTTCTCCCAACTCTTCATAAGCTGCAGCCAAGTTAAATCTCAATGGGAGGTATTCGGCTTTGTCATATAATAAATTTTCTTCTGCTATTTTTTTAGCCATAAGCAGAACATCGCGCATTCTGGTATAGTCATTAGCAAAAAACTCTATCTCTGAAAGCTGAACAAGAGTGATAATATTTAACTTAGCATCTTTAATTGAGTGACTCTCAAATAATTTTAAAGATTCTTCATATTGATTTCTAGCCAAGTCAGATTGACCTCGCTTCCCATAAACATTACCAATAATGTTTTTAATTCGAATTAAAACTTGTGGTTTATCTTCCAGTTCCTCATCAACCCGTTTGGCACCGTCTTCAAGGATTTCAGAAGCAGTGATTTCTTTCCCTTGCTGGTTATAAGGGTTGGATGCAGTGAAGAAACTCTCCAAAAAAGCAGTGACTTGTTCAGCTTCATCTTTAGCAGTTTCTGCTTCAAGACGAGCTTGTTCTGCAATATTTCGGGCTGATTCGGCTTCTAGCTTTTGTTGTTTTAAGTCATAAGTGTATTTACTGAATGCCAGAACTGACAGCAAGAGTAAAGCTGCAATACTAAATTGTTTGATACGACGTTTGGGTTTGTTGATAATTTTATCGAGCTTTTCAATCGCATCAAAAGCTGTTGGTCGTGAAGCCGGTTTACGAGCCTTCATGCGATTGATGAGTTGAGTTAAATCAGCAGGAACATTTTGAACTTCATCGGTTTCGCCTTTTTGAGCTCGTTTCAATAATTGCTCATTGGATAAATCCGATGAGTGAGCCGGTTGTGATGAGAAGATATCCTGAAAGATGATTCCAAGGGAATAAATATCTGAAGCTGTACTGATTTCCTCAAGTGTGGCTTGTTCCGGTGACATGTAACCCAATGTGCCGACAATGGAACCGGCTGCAGTTTTTGAAATCGGTAAAGTCGGATGCATGTCGGTTTTTTTCTGATTGCTTTGTTGTTTGAGTGATGCTGAAATTCCAAAATCCAGAATCTTAATACTTCCATCTTTATTGATAATGATGTTATCAGGCTTAATATCACGATGTACAATATCTTCATTATGAGCCACTAACAAACCATTGAGCAGAGATTTGGCTAATTTGAGTTTCTCTGCGTATGAGAGTTTGTACAGTGGGTATTTATCCAGCGTGGTGCCGTCAACATATTCCAGAATCAAAAAGTCGATATCATCAATTTCGATGATATTGTAGATTTTACAGATATTCTCATGATTGAGTTTGGAAAGGATAAGGGCTTCTCGACGAAAGCGGTCTCTGGCATTTTCATTGGGGCGATAAATTCCCCGAATGGTTTTGACAGCTACTTTTCTTTGTAGTTGTTTATCCTCTCCCAGATAAACTTCACCCATTCCACCTTTTCCGAGCAATTGAATCAGTTCGATGTTACCAATGGATTGACCAACTAAATCACGTTCCAGAGAAATAGGTTGCAGGATGTTTTCAAGTTCCGGGTTTCCTTCCAGAAAAATGGTTCGGGTTTGAGAGTCTGAAAGCAGTTTAATAACCTGCTCAACAATTTCAGGGTCGTCTTCAACGGAATTCAGAAACTGAAAGGCATCAATCGTGCCCATGGTCACGACTTTTTTGAATAAAGAATTTATTTTGTTCTTATCTTCCGAATTCATCAACATCCAAAACTATTGCTTAAACCCCCATTCTAGCAAAGTTTTGAAGATGATTTTTTGTTTTTTGCCATCATCACCAAGAATTTTTCGGGCTGATTTGATATGTGAGCTGATTGAAGTATCAGAAACAATTCGTCCCGACCAAATATTTGCATGAATTTCATCTTTAGTGACCAGCCGATGATGATTTTCAATTAAATACACAATCAAATTAAAAACCTGTGGTTTGACAGGTGTGATGTCGCCATTCACCAAAATACGATAATTTTTAGTATCTATGGTTATGTTGCCAAATTGGTATTGCAAATTTTTGATTGAATCTTAGGAATGAAAATATTATATGTGATTCAAACTTTATGAACAACTGACACAATGATCAAACAAAGTTGTTTGCAATGTCCATTGTGTCTTATTTTCGGTCTTGTTAGTTTAATTGAGCCAGTTGCTCGACAAAATTATCAATATCTTCGAGTGTTTTGGTTTCTGTAACACAAACTGATAAAGCATTTCCTAATTCCAGGTAGTCGGAACTTAAATCAACACCAGCGAGAATGCCTTGACGTGCAAGTTTAGCTATAACTTCTTTAGGACTTTGTTTGGTTTCAATCACAACTTCATGGAAGTTCGGGCTGTTGAATAATTGCTTGATTCCATTGTCAGCTAATTTTTGTTTGAGATATTGCATGTTCTGCATACAAGCGGTGGCAACATCTTTCAGTCCTTGCTCACCAAGTAAAGCCATGTAAATCGTTGCTGCTGTGACCATTAGCCCTTGGTTAGTACAAATATTGGATGTGGCTTTAGCTCTGCGAATATGTTGCTCACGAGCCTGAAACGCTAGTGTATAACCCAGTTTTCCATCCAAATCAGTTGTTTGTCCGACAATGCGTCCGGGCATATTACGGATGTACTGATCTTTTGATGTCATAAACCCAAAATAAGGGCCACCGGCTGAAAGTGGAACTCCCAGAGGTTGGCCTTCACCGATACAAATATCAACCCCATTTTGACCCCAATCTCCTGGAGCTTTGAGCAAAGCCAATGATGTCGGATTGACTGTTGCGATAGCAAAACAGTTTTTCGCATGAGCCCAATCAGTTAAAGCATCGACATCCTCAAAAACTCCAAAATAATTGGGTTGAGGAATGACTAATGCGGTGATGTCTTCATCCTGATATTTTTTCAGGTTTTCAGAACTGACTTTTCCGGTCGCGTGATCAAAGTCCAATTCAATCACTTTAATGTCCTGATTATGGACAATATTGTGTAAAACTTTTTTATAGATTGGGTTGACCGTTTTTGGAACCAGAATTGTTTTCGATTTGGACTTTCGATTGGCGCGTACAGCCATTAAAGCCGCTTCTGCTAAGGCTGAAGCTCCATCGTATAGCGAGGCATTACTGACTTCCATGCCTGTGAGTTTGGTCATCATGGTTTGGTATTCGTAAATGACCTGTAAACTCCCTTGAGAGACTTCTGCCTGATAAGGAGTGTAAGCGGTATAAAACTCACCACGAGTTGCCAGTTGCCAGATTGCCGCAGGGATGTGATGTTCATAGGCTCCACCTCCGGCAAAACAACTGAGTTGTGAATTTTGCGCTGCTTTGGATTTAATAAAACGACTGACTTGCATTTCATTCATTTGTTTTGGAATGTTTTGCAGTTCGCTGACTTTGAGTTCCTCAGGGATTTCATCAAAAAGTTGCTCAATGGAGTCAACTCCAATCGCTTCCAGCATTTTTGTTATATCTTCAGCCGTGTGTGGAATGAAAGGCATAATATTTTCCTGTTACCAATCTGTTTATGTGTCTATTCTATATTTTTGTGAATTTATTCGTCTTCGTCTTCGTCTTGATCTTCTTCGATTGAGTTTTTATACTCATCAGACGATAATAAATCTTCTAAGTCGTCTTCATCTTCGATTTCCATTTCAAAAATCCAGCCATCATCATAAGGTGATTCATTGATCAGTTCAGGCGAATCTTCAAGAGCATCATTGACTGCAACAATAGTACCACTGATTGGTGCGTAAATGTCAGATGCTGTTTTGACCGACTCCACAACTCCACAGTCATCGCCGGCAGCGTAGCTTTCTTCTTCAGGCAACTCAACGAACACAATATCACCCAACGCACTTTGTGCATGTTCGGTAATACCTACTCTGATATTGCCGTTATCCAAAATCTCAATCCATTCATGAGATTCAGTGTATTTCAAATTATCTGGAACGTAACTCATAATGTTTCTCTCTAATTTCTAAATATTTGATTGACCATTTCTTACGAAGGGTAGTTTTACCAACTTCACTACTAATTGTTTTTTGCGAATTTGTACCTTGACATCTTCGCCGATATCTTTATTAACGATTGCCATACCGATGGCGACTTCAGCGCTGGGTGAAAAAGAACCGCTGGTGATAATTCCACAAGGTCCGTTTTCATCAATTAGTTCTTGATCGTGGCGGAGAATGCCTTTTTCGCTAAGCACAACGCCGGTCATTTTTTTGCTGATGCCTTTGTCTTTGATAGCTTGCAGAGCATCTGCCCCGATAAAATCGTTGTCAGTTTTTCTGATGGTCCAAGTTAATCCGCATTCCAAAGGACTGATATTCTCGTCCATATCTTGTCCATACAGATGCATTCCGGCTTCTAGTCTTAACGTGTCTCTGGCACCCAATCCGCAAGGCTGAACGCCTGCATTAGCCAAATCATCCCACAACTTGCGAGCATCATCTTCGGCAATCATAATTTCAACGCCATCTTCACCGGTATAGCCGGTTCTGCCGATAAAATAATTTTCCGCATCGATGGCACAGAATTTATTGAGCTCAGATAATTGCTGAGAAATGTTTTCAGGCAAAACTTTCAAGCAGGCTTCAATGGCATTCGGCCCTTGAACAGCAATCATCGCCAGTTCCGGTTTTTCCTGAAGCTGAGCATTGTAGGATTCAACTTGTTTTTCCATCCATGCCAAATCTTTTTCGCGAGTGGCTGCATTGACAACAATTCGATAATTGTTTTCGCCACGTTTATAGACGATTAAATCATCAATCACACCGCCATTTTTATTCAACATGGTGCTGTAAAGGGCTTTACCATTGCTCAATTTTCTGACATCGTTTGGCAGTAATTTCAATAAAAAGGCTTCGCTGTCATCGCCCTGCAAATCCACAACGGTCATGTGCGAAACATCGAACATACCTTTGTCTTTGCGAACGGCATGATGTTCTTCGATTTGTGAGCCATAATTGATAGGCATTTCCCAACCGCCAAAATCAACCATTTTGGCTCCAAAATCAATATGTGCCTGATGCAAACAGGTTTTTTTCATGGAACAAAGTTTGCTAAATTTAAACTTTGTGAACTATACTATTTGTTGCAAAATAAAACCAGTAGATTGATAAAAATATGGGTAATCGACTCAGTAAAATTGTGACAAAAACAGGTGATGACGGAACAACCGGACTGGCATCAGGTGACAGGATAGCAAAGGATGATTCATTGATTGAAGCCATCGGTGCCATTGATGAACTGAACAGTTCGATTGGTTTGGTTCGATGTGTTTGTGCAAATTCAAAGTTGAAAAAAGAACTAAAAGAGCTTCAAAACACAATGTTTAATTATGGTGGGGATTTATGTTTAGAAGGCTCCTTGCTGATTAAACACAAGGATATTGAAACTCTGGATGATTCCATTCAATCATACAATCAATCATTATCACCTTTAAAAAACTTTGTATTACCGGCCGGAAGCGAATTGACTGCTCGCCTTCACATGTCCAGAAGCATTTGTCGAAGGGCGGAACGAAGAGTGGTAACCGCCTCAAAATCGCATGAATTTAACCCCTTGCTCAAAGTTTATATCAACCGACTATCTGACTGGTTATTTGTACTCGCCAGAGTGACTGACGAGACTGAAGAGGAGTTGTGGAGTGTTTGACTAAAAATCAATGGTTCTAACCCATTGATTTGAAGTCGTATGATAAAATCAGATAGATTAATATCTAAAAATATAACATATGAAAGAAAGAAAAATTCTCACAAAAGAGGAAATACCTGGATTAACCTATGACGAGCTTATTGAACATATACGTTTATCGAAAGTGAACTCTGATGAATATGAGGGGTTGTTTCAAATTATGAAAGAAGAGTTGATTCTGCGCGAACCTACAATTAATTATTCCTGTGTTAAATGTTCTCATGATAAATTCGAAGTGAGGGAGTTTAGAGCTTCTGGAGGAGGCTTGAGTGCATTTTTTGATATTCAATCTGAGAAATATCGTGTTATATGTTGCATGCGATGTAAATATTCTGAGTTATATCACGGTAAAGTATCACCGGGTCAACAAACATTGGATTTTCTTTTTGGGGGTTAATTTTAACCTGAGTAGTCAGAGCCATTAACTCCTCATTGTTTTTTTAATGTTTGTAGTCGCCAGAGTAACAGACGAGACTGAAGAGGAGTTGTGGAGTGTTTGATCTAAAAAGCAGTGAAATTTATTCAATTGATTGGAATTTAGGTAATATATATGACTTATAAAAACAAGATAAATGCATTGATTTATATGGCTATTTTACTATTTGGTTGTTGTACATCAAACTCACAACCAATTAATGATGAAGGAATTTTGAGTAGTTCATATGATGAGGCGGTGGTTCCTATTATACGAGTTGTTTCAAACCCAAACGCGTTTAATGGGAAGAATGTGACTTTGACAGGATATTATCTTGAAGAAACTCACATAAATGCTCTATTCGTCGATAAAGAGTCCTGTGCTTCCTACAGTACAGAAAACTCAATCCTTGTAGGAGACCTTGATGTTGATATTGATAATATTCAACAAAAAGCTTGTTCAAGATTAACTATGTCGGGAGTGTTAAAGTATACGAGAGAGTACTATGGTTCTAGATACAAATCAGATATGTATATAGAAAGTGCTGTTATTGTGAAATAATAATCAATGGGTCAGAGTTGTTGATTTTAGATAGCTTCCAAACCACCAAAAAAGCGGAGTTGTGAGAGCAGCTCCGCTGTTTCAATTAATTATTCGCCAAAAGTTATTTTCCCAACCAAATAGTCATCATCAGCTTTGTCTAGTCTCAGACTCAAGGTCTGTGACTTTTGACTGCCACGAGCGAAGTTGGTTATGACATCGACATAAAGTGTGGTTGCACCTGTCAGTTCCGGAGAATTGTTGCCATAGAAATGCACTTTTATGGTATATTCGCCTTTCGGTGCTTTTTTGATGAGATACTCTTCTGGACCATAACCACCGGTGAAATCCTGATGAAACATGCCGCCAACGGAGGATAAAGTGTTGTCATAAGTCACTTTTTCACCGCTGGGTTCAATAACCCAAAGATCAATATCTGTCATATCACTATCCCAACTAAGGACAATACGCATATCGACATCCAGCAATTGAATCAGTCGTTTATCAACAAATGAATAGTCAATATTGTGTTTTTTGAGTTTTGGAATCAACTGATTGATTTCCATTAAAACAGTGACTTCAATACCGTGGAATCGATCCCAGTTTTCTGTAATTACTTTGTATAAAAGCTTGATAGCTTGTTGCAAATCTTCTTTTTGAGTGTCTGAGTTTTTCGCTTTTTGAGCCAGAACCAATGCCAAATCACGATAGGATTGAGGTTCTTCGTCTCTGTCTTCAAGGACTTTGCGATAAGTATCAATGCATAAATCCAAATAGTTGAACTCTCTCAGTTTCATCGCCATAGTGCGTAACAAACGACTGTCCTGAATCTTTAGTTCGGCAATATTGGATAAAATTTGTAATCCCAGTTCTTGTTGTTCATTTTTGAAAAAGAAGTTGGCAACATCAAAATAAAAAGCAGGGGAGTTGAGATAATCTTGTTTTAACTGGTAATACTTATTTTCCCGACTGGATTTTTTTGTACTTTCAAGTGCTTTTAAATAGGGTGTATCCGGATTCCATTCACTTATTTTTATGGAAGTGATATCGGCTGAGTCGTTTCCTTCTTTCTTTTTAGCTTCCGGTGATGGAGCGCGCACTCTTGAGCCGGTAACAACTTGGCGGTCCATTGGTTCGCTGGCAGAAATTTCACTTTCAACATACTCAGCTTCTTCTGATGTTGATTCAAAATCTGCCCCTAAAACAATCTCATTTTCGAGTGGCTCGGTTAATTTTTTTGGTGGTTTGAATGGAAATTCTTTTTCCCACCAGTTTTTTCTTTCCTGCCACATGCTGATGACTTGTTCGATTTTGCCGGATTCTTTCTCCTGTTTGTCTTTTTGACTTTGTTTTATCTGAGCAAAGTACTGTTGACGCATTTCGGGCAGGGATTTCGGCGGTTCGATTTGATGTTCAACATATTGTTGCAGATTATCCAGTACAATCAATGAGGTGAAGTCACTAACCAGAGAATATTTCTGACTGAGATTGATAATCTTGTACTTGTTAAATTCTGCATCTTTTTGTAGTGATTGCAATTTTTGTTGAGCCCAAATTTGTTCAGGTAGGTTTGTTTCCAAGACATTATTTCGATTCAAAACGATTTTTGTTGATTCAATGATATTGCCTGGTTGTCCGTAATGAATCAGCAGGGTCGCTTCATCAGATAAGAGTTTTCCTGTGAGTGGCTGTGGATTGTTGAGGTTGACTGATTTGGGAAAATCAGCCAAGTTTTCTATTTTACCTTTTAAAACTTCAATGGATAATATCTGCAATCTGGCTTGAGTGAATGAGTTGATAGTTTTTTCAAAGCCAGTTTGGTCAGTTAAGTGAAACGATTGTCCGCCATTTTGTTCCGACAGTTGCTGGTTGAAATTGGTATTATTGCTGAGATTGCTGGAAAATACGAAAAGCGGCTGCTGGAATTTGATTTTTTCCTTTTTGGCAAAAGTGTGCAAACCATCACTAAAAAGTAAGTTGATATCAGAATATTGATTTATATTATTCAACTCTGAGAAGTTGGTTGCTCCGTCAAATTGGATATTTTTCAAATGAGCTTTTAAATCTTTCCAATTGCTTTCGCTAACCTTGAATTTCTCCACAAATTTAATCTTGTTTCTCAATACATACAAATTAATTTGTAAATCCGGATGCTGTTTAAATAACTCGTTCAATAATTTGAATTCTGCCTCATGATTTGCATCTCTGCGAGAGTGGGATGCATCCCAGATGAGGTTGGCTTCATTTATTTGTTTTTTCTTGTCTTGTTTTAATTTCTTGAAAAGATTCTCATGCAGATTTTGGTTGATTGAAAACCAATATTCATTGCTTTGGTTTTTCCCAATAACTGCAAGATTCTCTGATAGTTTTGGTACCTCAATCGTCAAAGGTTTTTCAATGGTTAAATCAGATTTTTTAAACTCACTGACATAGGCATTTTGCCACTTTGAGAAATCCAGACCGCCAAACTGACTGTTGGTGATAATGGGTTTGGCATCCAGATTCATTGCCTGTAGCTTCATGCTAAAATCTTTCACCATCTGACCTGACATGAGTGGTATTTGATAACTGTATCCGTTATCGTTTTTTGCTAAAACGCTGGAGAATTTAATTTTAATGGTTCTGGACTGATTTGAATTGAGCGGAAATATTCTCGTTTTAAATACATTGCCGGCGACCTTTTCTACCAAACCGGGATCAATCCCCTGTCTGACAATTTTTTCAAAGGTGACACGGGCTTTTTTCTTTTCTACAGCCACGCCATCAATCATCACACCATCAATGTCTAGTGAATAACCATTCATTGTGGAGTTTTCTGGAATGGGAAAAATAAAATCAGCTGACAGAGTTCTGTTGTTAGGGTTAAAGAAGCTGATTGTGATTTCTGTTTGCGAAAGATTTCCAAAAATTTTGCTATCAACATGAAATGCTGAGACCTCAACAGGATGCTCGGTTCTTTCGATTGGAGTGATTGTGATTGGTGGAGGAGGTCTTCTTTCTGTAGGCTGGTTTTGGGCGTATACAGTTATAGAAAAAGTTAATATCAATAATACAGTAACAATACAGTTTTTCATTTCAGCTTCTAAAATTTATAATAGTCTGTATACGAATGGGGCATATAAAAGGGTTAAATTCCCAGAGATTTTCCTTAAACTTTTCAGAAAATAATTTGAATCTAAATCAAATTAAATTTTACACCATAGGCTCAACAATATTTTAAGAAATTATCATTAAATTTTATTAATGGGAATTTTTATATACTGATTGCCATTTTTAGATACTTTTCCAAAGTTTCCTAGTCTGAGGTTGGTTTGAATTGATGGAAGTATGAGTTTAGGAACACTCAGTGTTTTATCTCTGGTCTCCCTCATCAAAATATAATCCTTTTTTTTCGTATCTGTCTTTATCATCGTATTAAGTTGCTTTTGCTCAGCAACTGAAGTTTGGCTAATTGCTTCTTCATCAAATGCTGGATAATCATGGCAGAGATAAATTTTTGTTTCATCAGGGAGTCGATAAATTTTTTGAATCGATTCAAATAAATCCGAAGCATTTCCACCGGGAAAATCAGCTCTTGCGGTTCCCCTTTCGGGAGCGAATAAAGTGTCTCCGACAAACACTGAATCTCCAATGAGATAGGTTGAGCAGGCCGGAGTGTGGCCTGGAGTGTGCATTACTTTTGCATCCATATTTCCAATACTGAAAGTCTCGCTATCTTCAAATAAAACATCAAATTGTTCTCCGGTGATTGGAGTGTCTTCTTCAGTTGCGAATAAGGGAACCCAGAGTTTTAAGACATCAGTTATTTTTGAACCAATTGCGGTTTTTCCACCTATCTGTTTTTGTAGGTAGAAAGCAGCAGTAATATGGTCTGCATGGATATGAGTTTCAAGTATCCACTCGTTGGTTAGGTTGTTGGTAAGAATATATTCGATAATCTTATCGGCGCTTTTTGTAGTAAAACGACCAGAATACTGATCATAATCGAGTACTGAATCAATAATAGCACATTTATTGCAGGTCTTATCGATCACAAGATAGGTGAATGTTGAAGTGTCTGTATCAAAAAATGTCTCTACTTGCATCATCAAAATATATGTTATTTGGGATATTAGAATATTAAGTGTTATTTTGGTTCAAATAATTTTCCTCAACTATGTATCCCTGAAACCCAGGTTAGGATTCAGGGATACTTGCGAGGTTAATTATAGGCTTTTCCTACAGAAGTACCAGTCAACACATTCGGCATCAGAATTGAGTCTCTGATCGACTGCATCCATATCCTGTGGTGGGGGAACAATGACTTTATCACCGGGCTGCCATCCTTCAGGAGTCGCTATTTTGTTAGCATCTGAGGCTTTCAGTGCTCTTAGAACTCTCAAAAACTCAGGAATCGAACGACCATTTGTCATTGGATAATACACCATTGCTCTTAATACGCCTTCCGGGTCAATAATAAATGTGGCTCTGACGGCTGAAGTATCTGCAGCTCCTGGATGAATCATTCCATAAGCCTTTGCAACATTCATGGACAAGTCTTCGATGATAGGGAATTGGATATCCACTCCGAATTTTTCCTTGATGTTACGAACCCATGCCACGTGACTGTAGTAGCTGTCAATTGATAAACCCAAAAGATCAGCTCCTTCTGCCTGAAACTCATCATAATGTTTGGCAAATGCCATAAATTCAGTTGTACACACAGGAGTAAAGTCTGCCGGATGAGAAAAAAGAACCAACCATTTGCCTTTGTAATCTGACAACTCAACTGTACCATGAGTTGTTCTTGCTTTAAAGTGAGGAGCCGGTTTGTTCAATTGTGGAAATTGTACGATTTCATTTGTTTGTTCTTGCATTTTTTATTCTCCAAATATTATTAAATTATCTGTTTTGTATTAAACATGTGTCTATTATATTAGCAAATACTAATATAGTAAAATAGTATATTTATAGTATAACGATTTAAAAAATAGATTGATGCTTTAAACTATCTGGCTGCTTGAAGATAATTACTCAAATGAATCAATAAAAATCAAATCATCATCAACAGGTAACGGCAGATAACCTCCTGATAGAGAGGTATTGTTATGAGTCATTCGTATGGTATAAGCCTGTCCAATAACTCCGAGTAATTCGATTCCACCGGCGGATGATTTGCCACCTCCATTATCCATGCTGTACCATTTGATTTCCTGAGCATTGATACTGGTGATAAATACCAGTATCAGGCTCAAAGTCATACGAAGTTTGAATTTTCGCTTCATTCTTCCTCTCCGCTATAGGACATGGATTTTTCTTCGGGAGCATTCCAGGCTTCGGCATGCAGATAACGACCTTTTTCAAATCCCTCCTTGTCCTTTTCAACAGGAATGCGGTTTTTCTCTGCCCAGGCATCATGACGAACTCCGGTGATTTGCCATGAGACTTTCACATTGCCGCTTTCGGTACGAATCAGGAATCTATTGTCGGTTAATTCTTCAGCAATCATGGCACGATCAAAACTGCCAATCACTGTCAACTGATAACGAAATTCCATATTCAAGGCTTCAAACCATTCAGGCATTTCCACCCACGCCTCCCCGTTTTTATCGGTAATGACATTTCCGTTGTAGATATTCATCATATCCGGTGATTCGACAAAACTGTGATACAGATATTTGTTTTCAGGATCTAAAGGATGATCAATTTTGAATGATCCGCCGCCTTTAGAGAGGCTGCCGACTATTTCTGCGTCACCCTGAACTTTTAATCCGCTAGCAGGTAGTGTCGCGCCGGCAAAGTTGGAACCAATTGCAACGGCTCCATTTGAGTCAACCCTAAATCGTGTTGTGCCATTGACTTGTACTCTCATTGCTGTTTCATCGGAAGGCGAGCTTATGTGTACCGTTGAATTTGGATTAGTTGTACCAATGCCAACCTCACCTGTATCTTTTACCAGGAATATATCATTTCCATCTGTATCAATATTAAATGCATTCTTGCCTGGAATTGTACTTAAATGTAATTTTGATAGAGTTGAGCTATTAGTACCACCGATATATACATTGCCGTTTAACATTGAACCTGATTGTACATAAAGCCCGTCTGGAATAAAGTTAGTGCTACCTGTATTACCAATGCTTACACCTCCATATCTGTGGAATATGACTTTCGGAAGCCCATTAACTCTGGACACTAAGACATCTTCATCTTGTTGACTACTAAGAGTAATTGCAGCTGCATTTGTATTAGCTGTTATATCACCTGTTTGAGTGCCCAACCAAAAACCTCCTGGTGCTCTTGCTATAAACTGGTTACTAGAGTCAGAAGTAAATGTATCGTTTATGATGCCATCACCATCCCATGCGAATGTCCCTGTATCACTCGGTCTAACTATTGCGGATGCGCCTCCTGCCCAGCTGTAATCACCATTGGCTTGATTTGACTCTCCTCCGGGAACAGTGCTTGCTAGCCCCGTAGCGGAGTTGGCATTTCCTCCTGATACAACACTAAAAGAGTCAGAAGTATAATTATCTCTTCCTCCTGATATAACATTGGATCCACCTTCAATAATATTTCCTATACCACCTGATATGGTTGAATATGAAGATGAAAAAATAAAGTTTCTACAAGTTAAAGTACCAGAACTTCCACAAAATTCTTGGTCTGAACCACCTCCCGAAATAGTCGACCCAGTACCAAATCCGCCATTTATAGTATTTGCATCAGCACCATTAGTAATATTAACAGAATTGTTAAATGCAATAAAAGTTGAAACACTTTTGTTATTGACTTTAATCCTAAAAGGATAATCGTCTGTTGTACCTATAAAACTAGATAAACCGACACTTGCGTTCCCACTAGTTGACCATAATGAATTGGCATCGAGTGTATTATCAATTTCACAAGAAACTGTACCATTCTGATTGATAACCCGAATGGACTGCCCAGCAGGACAAGTACCTGTAACCCTGTTTTGTATAGATGCTGTATCCACATTTAATGTCACATCTCCGGTAACTCCACCACCACTGAGTCCTGTACCTGCAGCGACTCCAGTAATATCTCCCCCGGAATCATCGTCAGTTTCACAAGTGACAGTTCCGCTTTGGCTGATAGCTCTTATGGATTGTCCGGCAGGACAAGTTCCGGAGATCCGATTTTGAATGATTGTATTATCAACATACAAGGTCACCGTTCCACTGGTTCCTCCACCGGTTAAACCGGTTCCGGCTACGACTCCGGTGATGTCGCCACCGCCGGCTGCCATGCTGTCATAAGCAAATTCGGCATAAACTGACGGTTCCAGCTTTTGCCGTGGGTTTAAAGTGACAAAAGTGCCTGTTCCTCCGATATCGACTTCAATTTCCAGCCACAAGGGAGTGCCGTCATAATAGGCAGTCCATTGTTCCAGATTGACCACAAAACGACCGTTTTCAACAGTGACTCCTGAATGAATATCATCCATTCCAACCGGATTACCATTGGTCTCCGCATCGTAGAGTGCAAAGATAAAATCAGCCGTTCCATCAACCAATGTTCCGGTGTGACTCAGCTCCCCCTGATAGGTGAATGCTTGAATGAATGTCGCATAAGTTAATGCGAATAATAGTGTGATTTTTTTCATGATAAACTCCCAAAATTGTACCTGTTATTAATACATACAAGATTTGAGAGAGAATCACCTCATATAATTTAAACTTTTTTATTGAACTGAAGTCAGAAAAATCCACTAAAACAATTCTGTTTGTAATAATTTCCGAACCGGAGCAAAACTTTTTCGGTGATAAGGGCAGGGTCCGTGCTTTTGAAGCATTTCTAAATGGAGTTTGGTTCCGTAGCCTTTGTGTTTATTAAAACCATATTGAGGAAATTCATTGTGAATTTCTAGCATCAGCCGGTCACGAGCATTTTTTGCCAGAATTGATGCCGCTGAAATTTCAGCAATGATTCCATCACCACCAATAATTGCTTCTGACGGTTTTGAAAACTTGGGACATTTATTGCCGTCAATCAGTATTTTATCAAAAGGAGATTGAAGTTGTTGCACCGCTTTTTGCATTCCCAAAAGGCTGGCTTGCAGAATGTTGATGTCTTCTATGGTTTCGATATCAATATGGATTATAGAGTATTCCAATGCGCCCTCAATGATAATTGGTTCTAATTCCAGACGCTTTTTTTCCGATAGTTTTTTGGAATCATTCAATCCTTGTATGGGCTTTTTAAGAATCACCGCTGCAACAGTTACCGGTCCTGCCAGAGGTCCTCTGCCGGCTTCATCCACTCCAACTATAACAGACATTGTTCGGTAAACTCTAGCACTCTGGATGCGGCATCTTTATCAGTTAATAATGACTGATGCAGTATTGTGAAATTTTCGATAAGTTCTTCGTGCTTATTGGTTTTTTGTAATTTTGATAAAGCATTAAATAAATTCTCTACCGACATTTGCTTTTGCAAAACTTCATCCACAAGAAAGTCTCCGTATAAAACATTCGGCAGCGAATAATAAGGCAGTAACATCATTTTAAAAGTTTTAACGATGCTGTAGGTGATTGGTGAGATTTTATATCCAACAACCATCGGTGTTTTACATAACATGGCTTCTAAAGCGACTGTGCCTGATGCCAATAGTGCAAAATCAGCGGCTTTTAAGACAGCAGTAGCATCATTGAGGACTTGAATGTTTAATTTGTATTGATTGGCAATTTTTTTAATGAAATCAATTTTTTCCGGATTGGTATTTGCAGAAATGATTTGTAATTCCGGATTTTGTTTTTGCATTTTTAAAGCGGTTTTTACGAAAATGTCTGTATGAGTTTTGAGTTCGTTGCTCCGAGAACCCGGTAAAATTGCAAGTGCCGGCTGGTTGGGGTTTAATCCGAGTGTTTTTTTAGACTTGGGTTTATCAATTTCTATACTGATATTCTTTGCCAGAGGATGACCAACAAAAACAGCGTTTCCTCCCGATTTCAGATAATAATCCGGCTCAAAAGGAAACAATGTCATGACCAGATCGGTGATTCGATTGATTTTTTCAACGCGCTTCGGTCTCCACGCCCATATGGAAGGACTAACATAATGAATGATTTTGATGTTAGACTTTTTAAGTTTTTTTTCAATCGGAAAATTCAAATCCGGAGCGTCAATTCCAATGAAAATATCCGGCTTGGCTTGAATGATATCTTTGATGATTTGTTTTCTGAGTTTTAATAATTTGGGAAGTTTTTTGACAACTTCAGCAATGCCCATGATGGCAAACTCCTTATTCGTACAGATGAGCTCCATTCCGGATCGTTTCATTTTCTCGCCACCAACCCCGATGAACTCAATATCAGGTCTTTTAGACTTCAAAGAGTCAATTAAATCAGCACCTAATAAGTCACCGGAATCCTCTCCGGCAACGAGGGCAATTGTTAGTTTTTTTGAAGTTGTTTCGATAGTGTTATTTTCCTGAATTTCAGCCTCGACATTTTAACTGAATACATGGTTTTTTCCATCCAAAACAACTGTGATTGGAGTTAATTTGGTAGTAAAAATACAACGAAATCTAATAATTTTATTTTTATTCAATAAGTTACGAGTTTTTATTAAAGTTTAACATTAATTAAGTCTTTGATTTCATTACATTTTTTTAATAAGTAGTTGTTGACTTGGATTTGAAATAGAGATAAAGTGCAATTATGTGGGAAAAAGTGATATTTTGTGGGATTAGATAGTGTTTTTTGGTGAAACAGCAGTCAATTTAGATGCCAAGGGGCGGTTAGCAATTCCGGTGAGGTACCGTGAATTGATTGCAGGCGCTTGCAATAATAAGTTGGTTCTGACCTACAATCCTTTTGAAATTTCTTCACTTTTGCTATATCCGGAGGAAGAGTGGGACAAGCTTAAAGATCAAATTATGGCACTCAGCAGTTTCAATGATGAGCACCGTAATTTGCAATTAAAATTGGTCGGTAGTGCTTTCCATATTGAGCCGGACAAAGGATTCAGGCTTCAATTGCCTGTAAATATGAGACAAGAAGCATCAATGGACAAAAAAGTCGTCATGTTGGGCATGGGTAAGAAGTTTGAAATCTGGAATGATGATGCTTTGATGAAAGTTCGCAGAGCGGTTATTAATAAGTCAGGTGATGAAGTTACTGACGAAATGAAGAAAATAGTGCTTTAAATGAAGAGTGAACACGTTACCGTTTTATTGGATGAAGCGGTTGATGCGCTGAATATTAAAGCAGGTGGAAATTATGTCGATGCGACTTTCGGTCGTGGTGGGCATAGTCGCAGAATTTTACAAAAACTTGAAAATGGAAAATTACTGGTTGTTGATCGTGACCCTGAGGCAATATTGGTTGCGAAGCAATTATCTCAGGAAGATGAAAGGGTAGTGGTTGAGTATGGGGCGTTTGAAATGCTGGGAGCATTGATAGACAAAAACTTTGAAACGGGGGTTGATGGAATTTTGTTTGACCTGGGAATTTCTTCGCCACAAATTGATGTTGCGACTCGTGGTTTTAGTTTTATGCAGGATGGTCCTTTGGATATGCGGATGGATAACTCGCAAGGTGAATCGGCGGCTGATTGGCTTAATCATGCGGACTGGAAAGAAATGTCCAAAGTGTTTTGGAGATACGGTGAAGAAAAAAACGCAACAGCGATTGCTAAAGAAATTGTTTTGTACAGAGAGAATGAAAAGCCGATTGAAAACACTGCCGAGTTAGTTTCGATTGTTGTTCAGGTTAATAAAAAGCAACAAAACAAACATCCTGCAACTCGGGTCTTTCAGGCTATTCGGATACATATTAATCGTGAGCTCGAGCAAATTAAAAATGTTTTGCCTGAAGCAGTTGAGAAATTATGCAGTGGCGGAAGGCTGGTGGTTATCAGCTTTCATTCGCTGGAAGACAGAATTGTGAAAAATTTTATCAAGGAGAAGATGAAACCGGTGGCTTTTGACAAAAGACTGCCAATCGCGCCTGATTGGAAGTCGGATATCAAAACAATTGGAAAGCCGGTGAAACCTTCAGAAAATGAAGTGAAAAACAATCCTCGGGCTCGAAGTTCGATTATGCGAGTGATTGAAAAAGTATGAAAGGTGGTAGCTTGTTATTCACCTTGCTGTTGTTGTTAGCTTTGCTAAGTATTGTTGTTGATTATATTTATTTACAACACAAAAGTCGCAATCAGTTTGTTGAATTACAAAAGTTGATTAATGAAGAACATGAGTTGAATGCGGATTGGGGACGTTTGCAATTGGAATATTCAACAATGGTTGATAACACAAATATAGAAAAAAAGGCGAAGCAATATTTAGGTATGCAGATGCCTGAACAAAGTCAGATTATTAGTATCAAGCGAAAATGAAAAAGGTTAAACACAACAATACAAAAACGAAAGAGATTTCAGGAGATATGCCAAATATTAAAATGCGCATGTCTGTTGTCACTATGTTTTTGTTATTGTGTTTTGGTGTTGTCGCAGTCAGAGCTTTCTCAATTCAGGTCATGGGAACGGAGTTTTATACTGAGCAGGGAGATATGAGGCAAATCAGAGAAGTGAGTTTGCCGGTTCCACGAGGAAATATTTACGACAGAAATGGAGAGCCATTGGCTATCAGTACACCAATGGTTTCAGTCGGTGTTGATCCTTCAAAGTTGATTAACCAAATTTCCAGATTGGGTCAGTTAGCAGAAGTTTTGTCTTTGGATGAAGAAAAGTTGAATGAATTGGTGGTTAATAAACAAGACAAAAAATTTATCTATATCAAACGCCGTATTCCGCCTTATATGGCAGATTCAGTCAAAGCCTTAAATATCAATGGTGTTGAGTTCAGGCAAGAATTTAAAAGATATTATCCGACTTATGAAATCATGCCTCAGCTGATTGGTTTTACTGACGCCAATGATGTGGGCAAAGAAGGTATTGAAAACACTTATGACAAACAATTGTCTGGAACATCCGGTCGTAAACAGGTTATGCAAGACAGAAAAGGTAATGTGATTCGTGACGTGAAAGAAATCACAGAGGCACAAGCCGGTGAAGATTTGTACTTAAGCATAGACAGAAGATTGCAATATGTAGCGTATAAGGCTTTGAAAACCGCCGTTCATTCCAGAAAAGCTGAAAAAGGGGCGGCGATTGTAATGGATGCAATGACTGGTGAAATACTAGCAATGGCAAGCCAGCCTTCATACAACCCCAATAATATATCCGGTGAATCCATTGCAGGGATGAGAAATCGTGCTTTGCACGATATGTACGAGCCGGGTTCGGTGATTAAACCTTTCACAATGGTTGCGGCACTTTTGAGTGGGAAGTTTGATGAAGATAGCCTGATTGATACCACTCCATTTGAGGTTGATGGTTACGAATTTAGCGATGCCAGAAATTATGGTGAGATAGATATGGAAACTGTTTTGGGTAAATCCAGTAATATCGGCACCGCCAAAATTGCTTTGAGTTTAGAAAAAGAACATTTATGGAATACCTTTAAACTTTTTGGTTTTGGCTCAAGTACCAACAGCGGAATTGTCGGGGAGTCTATCGGAAATATTGAGCACTATAACCAATGGAGTAATTCCCGTCATGCAAATATTTCTTTTGGCTATGGTTTGCAAGTGACAACATTACAATTAGCTACCGCTTATGCAGCAATTGCGAATAAAGGTCGCTGGCGTTCACCAACTTATCTGAAAGGGAATATCAAACAGGATAAAGCAATTATCGATCCGGATATTGCCAGACGTGTGAGTTTGATGCTGGAGAACGTTGTAACTGAACAAAATACTGGAAAGAAAGCACGAATTGAAGGCTATTCGGTCGCCGGTAAAACCGGAACAGCAATCATGGCAGAGAAAGGTGGGTATTCAAACAAGTATATTGCCAGTTTTGTTGGTTATGCGCCGGCAAAAGAGCCAAGATTGATTGTTGCTATCAGCATTGTTGATCCGAAAGGTGATGAATACGGTGGTAGTGCGGTGGCAGCTCCTGTTTTCAAAACCATCATGCAAGATAGTTTGAGAATTCTGAACATTTCACCTGATTTGGAAAATGAAACTCAGAACTTCAAAGCAAAAGAGGTCGTCAATGGTTAAGTTGAGTGAAATTTTGAGCTGGATGGAAATTGACCTCATTGGTGATGATTCTGATGTAGTGGATTTGTCACTGGACAGCAGAAAAGTGGAGCAAGGTTACGCGTTCATTGCGCTTTCAGGTGATAGCCACCATGGAATTGATTTTGCCTATCAGGCGCAACGTGCTGGGGCTTGTGTGATTTTTTCAGAGAAAAAAGACAATGAAAAAGTGAAGCCTAAATCGCGACGTCAACCCTTGGGAATAGATGTTTACGAAATAGAGAATTTGTCGCAAAGACTAGGAGAATTGTCATCCAAGTTTTATGGAAATCCGGCTGAAAAATTGAAAATTGTTGGAATTACCGGAACCAATGGTAAAACCTCCTCGGCTTGGATGCTGTTACAAATGTGGAGTCAGTTTGGAATCAAAGGTGGCTATATTGGAACTTTAGGCTATGGAAACTTGCAACAAATGCATGACCAGCCTAACACAACTCCATCGGCATTGGATTTGCATAAAATATTAGCAGGATTTGTATCAGAGGGCATCACTCACGTCGGTTTAGAAGTTTCGTCACACGGAATTCATCAGGGTCGGGTGAACACGCTTGATTTTGATTGCGTAGCATTTACCAATCTGAGTCGCGATCATTTGGATTTTCATAAAACAATTGAAGAATATGCTAGTGTTAAAAAGCAACTTTTCACAAATTACAATTCGCATTGTAAAGCTGTTAATGCCGATGACTATTATGGCAGTCGTTGGTTAATTGATTTTAAAAACGATAGCGCTAGTTCTAAAGTTTTCAGTTTTGGGCTGAATAATGAAGAAGTAGATGTTGTAGCTTCAAAAGTCAATCTCACCGCAAAAGGCATGGACTTCACTATTGGCTTTAATGGTAAAAAAAGAGAAATTCATACGTCACTATTAGGATTGTTCAATGTAGAGAATATCTTGCTTGTTGCAACAGTTTTGTTGGGTCAAGGATTTGCTTTTGAAGAAATTTGTAATGCCATTCCACAACTTCAACCAGTACCGGGAAGGATGAATTGCATTATCAGTAATACTGAAACCCAAAGTAATCCATTAATAATTGTTGATTATGCTCATACTCCCGATGCACTCGAACAAGTGCTCAAAGCATTAAAACAACATAATGCCCGTAAAATATGGTGTGTTTTTGGATGTGGTGGTAATCGTGATAAAGGCAAACGTCCGCAAATGGGGCATATCGCCGAACAATATGCTGATAATGTGATTATCACTGATGATAATCCTCGTTTCGAAGATCCTGAGCAAATCGTACAAGATATTTTGATGGGTATGGAAACTCAACCTAAAGTCATTCATTCAAGAAGGGATGCAATTGCTCATGTGATTACAAATGCAGATGCAGATGATTTAATATTGATTGCCGGGAAAGGTCATGAGGCTTATCAAATTGTTAATGGACAGAGATTTGTCTTTGACGACAGAAGTGTGGCGAAACAAATTTTGCTTGAGCATCAGGAGAAGTGTGCATGATTAACATGAACCTTCACCAAGTTGCAACATTAACCGGTTCTACTTTAATCGGCAAGGCCACACAATTTCGCGGAATTAGTACAGACTCCAGAGAAGACTGTAAGGGGAAGTTGTTTATCGCTCTTTCAGGTCCAAATTTCAGAGGTGAGGACTATTGTCCACAAGCATTAAAAAAAGGTGCGGTTGCTGTATTGGTCAGTCATGCTCAGGATAATGTAGCATCTCAGCTTGTTTGTGAAAACACCTTAGAGTGCCTTTCAACAATTGCCAAATACTGGGCAAAGCAATGTAAAACAAAAATCGTTGCAATTACAGGATCTAATGGAAAAACCACTGTTAAAAACATGGTTCATTCGATTTTATCTGTGAAACACCAATGTTTGGCAACTGAAGGCAACTTTAATAATGAAATTGGTGTACCACTCACATTATGCAAATTATCACCTACTGTTGAATTTGCAGTGATAGAAATGGGCGCGGCGAAATTAGGTGATATTGAATGGCTGGTTTCACTCGTTGATATACACACTGCTGTTTTGACAAATACATCAGCGGCTCATATTGGTCGCTTTGGCAGTCTGGAAAACATTGTCACAGAGAAAGGTAAAATTATTTCAACCCTTAAAAGCAACGGTTTTGCGGTATTGCCTAAAGATAATGATAATTTTGAAAAGTGGTGTCAATCCACAAGTGGAAAGGTGATAAGCTTTGGATTGAATGAAAATTCAGATATAAAGATTCGACATGCTGAAAGCGGGTTTGATTTGCTGACTTCAAATTTCAATATCATTGATATTCAATTACCTGTTCAAGGACAACACAATGAAATAAATGCAGCTGCTGCAACCGCAGTCGCTTTGTCATTTGGAATCAGTTTGGATGAAATAAAGCAAGGCTTAGAAAATTTCATTCCGGCAAAAGGACGTTTGGAGCTTGTTGGTGAAATCAAAGGGAACAAAGTGATTAATGATTGCTATAACGCCAATTTACAATCAGTGAAAGCAGCTATTGATGTTCTCAGCCAATATGATGGAAATACAACTTTGGTCTTTGGTGACATGGCAGAATTAGGGGATGAATCAAAAGAAATGCATCGTCAAGTCGGAAGTTATGCAAAACAGCATCATGTAACTCAATTGCTGACAGTTGGGAATGACTCAAAATTTGCATCAGATGAATTTTCCGAGCAACCACTTCACTTTGCAAGCAAGGCAGAATTGGAGAAGTTTCTGATGAGCCATTGGCAAAGTGTGGGAACTGTGTTGGTTAAAGGCTCCAGAAGTATGCGGTTGGAAACCGTTATTGACAATTTAAAAAGTATGGAGGATGTCGCATGATTCATTGGCTGGCAGAATATTTTCGTGGTGATTTGAGTTGGTTGAACTTGTTTTCTTATCAAACATTCAGAGCGATAGGAGCGGCATTAACAGCATTGATTCTGAGTTTGTTTTTAGGACCTGCATTTATCAGAAAGCTACAAATGAAACAAATCGGGCAGCAAGTCAGAAAACTAGGCCCGGAATCGCATTATTCCAAACAAGGTACACCAACAATGGGTGGTGGATTGATTATTTTTGCTGTATTGCTTTCTTGTTTGCTTTGGGCCAATTTGTCAATTAATTATGTTTGGGTTTGCATGTATGTGTTGTTTGGATTTGGATTGATTGGCTGGCTGGATGATTATCGCAAACTGGTTTTGAAAAATTCTGCCGGTTTGTCAGCCACATGGAAATACTTTTTACAATCGCTATTTGGAATCAGTGCGGTTCTGTATTTGTTTTACTTCGGTGATGTGAGTTTAAAAACCCAAATGGTGATTCCTTTTGTGAAAGATTTGGACTGGTCTTTGGGATGGTTAGTGATTCCTTTGGGTTATTTTGTCATGGTTGGCTCTTCCAACGCAGTGAATTTAACGGATGGATTGGATGGTTTAGCAATCATGCCAGTGGTTTTGGTTGCAGCCGCATTAGGAGTGATTGCTTATCTATCCGGACATGCAGTTTTTTCTGAGTATTTGTATATTCCGTTCATTAAAAATAGCGGAGAAGTGTCTGTATTTTGTGCGGCAATTGTTGGATCAGGATTGGGGTTTCTTTGGTTTAACACCTATCCGGCAGAGATGTTTATGGGTGATGTCGGGGCTTTGTCACTGGGAGCGGCGCTTGGAATTGTGGCAATTATTACTCGTCAGGAACTGGTGTTTTTTATTATGTGTGGCGTGTTTGTAATGGAAACAGTTTCGGTGATTCTACAAGTTGGCTCTTACAAACTTCGTAAGAAAAGAATTTTTAAAATGGCACCTATTCACCATCACTTTGAGTTGAAAGGCTGGCCTGAGGCAAAAGTGGTGGTGAGATTTTGGATTTTGGCATTAATTATGGTTTTAGTTGGTTTAGCAACATTAAAAATTAGATAAATGAAAGCAACAGCAATACAAGCGAACAAAAAATCAGTCACCGGAGTTTTTTCCGTTGGTTATGATTTTTGGCTGCTATTTTCCTTGGGGTGTTTGATTTCGCTCGGAATTATTATGGTGGCATCCTCGTCATTTGCTATTGCTGAAAATTCCAATGGAGATGCTTTTTATTATTTGAAGAGACACATCGTATTTATTGGACTTGGAATTTTTCTCAGTTTTATTGTGCTTTCAATGAAAATGGAATGGATGCAAAAATTGAGTAAGGTTTTGATAATTATTTCGCTATTACTACTGATTTTGGTGGTTGTTCCGGGCTTGGGAGTCAAAGTCGGTGGAGCCAGACGCTGGTTGAACTTGGGTATTTCAAGATTCCAAGTTGTTGAAGCGGTTAAACTAGCAATGATTGTTTATTTGGCGGGATATGTTGTTCGTCATAAAGTTGGTTTACAACATAAATTTATAGGTGTTGTGAAACCATTGATGTTGTCGGGGTTATTAGCTGTTCTTTTACTCATGCAACCTGACTTTGGATCGGCTGTTTTGTTGTTAACAATTACATTGTTCATGGTTTTCATTGCCGGAGCCAGATTTAGAGACTTGTTAATTCTGGCAGTGTTTGCAGCCTCAATGATGGCATTTCTGGCTTATGCAGAGCCTTATCGAATTCAAAGATTGATTAGTTTTCAAAACCCCTGGAGCGATCCGTTCGGTGGCGGTTTTCAGTTGGTTCAGGCATTAATAGCTATCGGAAGCGGAAAACTCACCGGTATTGGTGTCGGTGGAAGTGTACAAAAATTATTCTATTTGCCTGAAGCACATACCGATTTTGTATTTTCGGTTTTTGCTGAAGAGATGGGATTTGTCGGAGTAATAGCATTGATAGTTATATACCTGATATTAATTTTCAGAATCTTTTCGATTTCTAAAGTGGCACTGAGTCTTGGAAAAGAATTTTCAGCTTATGCCTGTGCCGGAATCGCAGTTTGGTTATCACTACAAACTTTTTTAAGCATGGGAGTGAATCTCGGATTGTTGCCGACTAAAGGTTTAACTCTGCCGTTCATCAGTTCGGGCGGTTCGGCAATCATGATGAATATTCTGGCAATTGCTTTAGTGATGCGTGTGTCGTACGAAAACCGAGTCCACTTTGTAAAAGCAATCAAGAAAAAATCAGCGGAGGTGTCATTATGAAAGTTGCAATAATGGCAGGTGGAACCGGCGGGCATATTTTTCCCGGAATTGCAGTGGCTAAAGAACTAATGAAACATAATGTGGAAATTGTTTGGTTGGGCGCAGTTGGTGGCATGGAGGAAGAAATAGTAAAAAAACACGGAATTACCATGCATTTGTTAACAATTAAAGGGTTGCGTGGAAAGGGTCTGAAAGGTTTGCTGACAATGCCTTTCAAATTATTTGGCGCAACAAGAAGTGCGGGAAAATTTCTAAAAAAAGAAAAGGTTTCTTTGGTTGTCAGTATGGGTGGATATGTTGCCGGTCCCGGTGGATTAGCTGCTCGTTTGAAAAGAATTCCAATGATTGTCCATGAGCAAAACAGCAAATTCGGAATGACCAATAAATATCTTTCCCGTTGGGCCAGAAAAGTATTAACCGGATTCAATTTGAATGGTTTATACAACTCAACTTGGGTTGGAAATCCGGTCAGACAAGATATTGAAGATAGCAAAAAAACAGAGAATTCCGACGATAAAGCAAGAGTTTTAATTATTGGTGGATCATTGGGCGCAAAAAGTTTAAATACACGAATTCCGGGTTTATTAAAGGATTTGATTCAATCAGGAAAAATATTAGTTAAACACCAGTGTGGTAAAAACAATCAATCTATAACTCAGGAAAACTATCAATCAGCTGATGAGGTCGAGGTTGTTGAATTTATTGATGATATGGCAGCAATTTACAGTTGGGCGGATTTAATTATTGCCAGAGCAGGAGCATTAACAATTGCTGAAATCAATGCGGTTGGTTTACCGGCGATTTTTGTTCCATATCCTTATGCTGTTGATGATCATCAAACTTCAAATGCAAAGTATGTGGTTGATAGCGGTGCAGCTTATATCTGGCAGGAGTCTGACTCCGAAGAAAAGCTCAGTTCTCATATCAAAGATTTGGTAGAAAATGTTGAATTAAGAAAGCAAATGTCTGAAGCATCAAAAAAATTACATAAACCGAATTGTGCTAAAACAATCGCTGATATTTGCATGGAGGTAATGGCATGAGTTACATGACTCCCGAGAACAGATTTGTCAGTCGTATGCAAAATATCCACATGATTGGAATTGGTGGAAGT
>Ga0209203_1000537_pt1 | contig 31855 bp, 17 predicted proteins | sample AD_UKC109_MetaG_FD_184423 | JGI IMG/M metagenome (GOLD analysis project Ga0209203, IMG submission 184423) | Active sludge microbial communities of municipal wastewater-treating anaerobic digesters from Hong Kong - AD_UKC109_MetaG (SPAdes)... | ecosystem: Engineered > Bioreactor > Anaerobic >... | reverse complement strand
CAGCGGAACCGGCAAGGAGTACGTTGCGCGGCGAATTCACTCCGAGAGCCTACGCAGAAGCAAGCCCTTCGTAGCCATCGACTGTGGTGCGCTATCAAAAGATTTGGCACCCAGCGAGTTTTTTGGACACATCAAAGGCTCGTTCACAGGAGCCATTTCCGATAAGGTTGGCCAGTTTGAAGTGGCTAACGGAGGAACCATTTTCCTCGACGAGATAGGGAACCTTTCCTACGAAGTTCAGATTAACCTACTGAGAGCCATACAGGAACGAAAAATAAAAAGAATTGGGAGCAGCAAGGAGGTTCATGTTGATGTTCGCATTATTACTGCTTCGAACGAAGATTTGCTAGAGGCCGTGAAACGTGGCGAATTCCGCGAGGATTTGTACCACAGAATAAACGAGTTCTCAATTCAGGTTGCTCCCCTGAGGGAGCGATTGAGCGATTTACCGCTGTTTGCCAACCACTTCCTTATTCAGGCGAATCTTGAACTGGGGAAGAAAATTTCGGGTTTCGACGATTCGGTATTGGACGTTTTCAACACCTACGCGTGGCCAGGGAACATCCGGGAACTGCGAAACGTAATTCGTCGTGCTGTGCTGGTTGAGCAGGGCAAAACCATAAGCTCAAAAAGCTTACCTCACGAAATAACTACAGCCCGCTCGCAGGAGCTAACCAAAACGTTAAATTCCGAGAAACCTAATAACCTGAAGGATTTGAAGGAGAAAGCAGAGCAGGAGCTAATTCTCGCTACGCTCGAGAAGGTAAGGTATAATAAGAGTAAGGCAGCAAAAATTCTGAATATCGACCGCAAAACGCTATACAACAAGATGCGGCAGTACGGCTTGTCGTTCTAGCTACAAAATTTTTGATCTCTTCTACTTCAGCAGGCTGGCGTTCACAAAATCAACGTACTTGTGAGCCGACTCGCCGAATGTTTCAACCTGCTTCTCGGCAATTTTAAAGGTGCATTTCTCGCCTTCAACCCTCGAAAACACAACGTAGAATTCGTGAGTACGTCCGTCGTCCTCCTCCCGCATAATTACTTTTGCAAACTTTTCCGTTCCGGGAACCGATAAATTGGAGTGGCAAATTGGACAAAGAAAATCGAACTCCTCGCCGGGTTGAATTTTGTACGACCAATGATTTTCGTACTGGTAGTCGCCCACTACGGGGCTAAGTAGCAGCAACCCGCCAGTCCATCCTTGTTTCCTGATAGTGAACACCACTCTATCGCCAACGCTCAGGTATCCCCGGCAGTGCGGACAAACAAACTCAGTTTTTTTCATAGTGGCTCCTCCTTTCTGCTTGTTAAGAACTTTGTGTATATAATTATTCGAAACAGAAGTGGAAAATGTTACCTTATATGGTGATTTTTTGGAGATAATAATTATTCATCCATTCAAAAAAAATAGCGTTCTTATAAATGATGGAAGGAGGAAGACGGAAGAGGGAAGACGGAAGAGGGAAGACGGATGTATTATCTTTACACTTCGGTCTTCGGTCTTTCAACTTTCTTCTGAGCCTAATGTGTCAGAGCCTACCGCCGGCCTGTAGGCAGGGAGTGTTTTATGCGACGAAGCAATCTGTTATTATTCAGAATAGTAAAGATTGCTTCACCCCGATTTTTAAATCGGGATTCGCCTGTCTGCCGATAGGCAGGCAATGACGGTTGGGTGTTTTTGTATCGAAATGTGTAGTCATGTTATTATTTCATCCATTGCTTTCATAAAATTTAAGAGTCTGTATCTTTTTGATATATAATTTCTTGTAAATTATTTTCGACTATTCGACAAAAATAGTCGAAAAATTTCTTGCATTTCGATTTTTGCCATTGTACTTTTGGACCGAATTAGTCATTTGGTCGAATAATACTAAAATAATGATAAAAGAAAACAAGCATGTAATTGATTCATATGATCATATGCGTAATATGATTATTTGTAAAGCCACCGAGGTTTTTGCAAAATTTGGGTTTAAAAAGACAACTGTTGATGATATTGCGCAAGCATTGCGCAAAGGGAAAAGTTCAATTTACTACTACTTCAAGAGTAAGGATGAAATTTTTGAGGCCGTGGTTGATAAGGAAGCCGACGAGTTACGCACCAAAATAATAGAGGTTTTGCACAGCTCCCTAAACTCAATGCAAAAGCTACGCGAGGTAATAAAACTCCGACTTAAGCTGGTTAGTGATATGGTAAACTACTATGCGCTTCTCAAAAACAACGATCTATCCAACATAACCTTTGCCGAAAAATTGCGAAGCAAATTCGACGAAGAAGAGGTGCGTATAGTAAAAGGAATCCTTCAGGAAGGGATTGATACTGGAGTTTTTAAGGTAAAGGATACCGAACTCTCTTCAATAGCAATCATCACTGCAATGAAAGGTGTTGAAATTCCGGTTCTAATAAATAGTCCAAAAGCTGACGATTTGGAAAAGGTTATCGACGATATGCTGGATATCCTTTTCTTCGGCCTAGTAATTCGAAACGAGTAATACTTTTTTCAATGAACTACAAACTCTTTTTCTATCTGGTTCCGCTCTTCTGGTTTTTCAATGCAGGCGCACAGCAGTCGCTTTCGCTGGAAGAGTGCAAAAGCATGGCGCTGGAGCACAACTACAAAATCCGAATTGCAGCAGAGCATGTTGGTGCCGCCAACGATCTTTCGAAATCGGCAAGAACAGCCTTCCTCCCGAACTTCAGTGCAAACGGCATGTACACTCGTACAAACAGGCAATTCAGCCTGCTGGAGAACGATATGATAATTCCGGTAATTCCGTTCAGCACCATAAACCCTGAAACCGGACAATTCGACCCGAACCTCGACCCGGCCAATACATTTGTAATGAACCCCATAAGCGGAGGAATTCTTCTTGATAAAGATGGAAATCCGGTGTTCAAAAACTATGCGTGGCTACCAAAGGATCAGCTTAAAATCGGAAGTAAAAACACGTTTATTGGTGGAGTTTCGATGTTTCAGCCAATTTACGTTGGCGGTAAAATCCGCGAGCTCTACAAAATCAGTCAGTATGGCGAAAACATTGCCAATTCGAACAAGAAGGTAGAGCAAAGCGAAGTGCTTTACAGCGTTGAGGAAGCCTACTGGCGGGTGGTTTCGCTTCAGGAAAAAGTGAAGATGGTGGAATCGTACCAGCAACTTCTGGTTAACCTTTCCACAGATTTGGAGAACCTTTACAGCGAAGGAATCATAATAAAGAACGACCTGCTGAAGGTTCAGGTAAAAACCAACGAGGTTAACCTGAATATTCTGAAAGCAAAGAATGGATTATCGCTTTCGCGCATGGCGCTTTGTCAGCTTACCGGTTTGCCTCTGAGTTCAACCATTGTTCTAACCGATAGCCTGAGCCAAACCGTGCAGCTAGCACCCGAAATGGCTTATACCGATAGCGCTCTCGTGCTGCGCGCAGAGTTGGAGGCGCTACGTCAGGGGGTAAATATTGCGAATTCCAGCGTAAAAGTGATGAAATCGCGATACCTGCCAAATGTTGGGCTAACTGCAAACTACATGCTAATGAACCCTAACCCCTACAATGGATTTGCCGAGGAATTTGGAGGCGACTGGAACGTTGGGGTTGGCATAAACATCCCAATTTACCACTGGAACGACAGGGCACATACGCTCAGCGCTGCAAGGCACGAACAGAAAGTTGCTGAGCTGAAATTGCAGGAAGCGAAGGAGATGATTTCCCTTCAGGTTCAGCAGGCAATATTCTTAGCAAGTGAAACCGCCAAGAAAGTTATAATGGCCGAGGAGAACTTAAAACTTGCCGAGGAGAACCTCAAGGTTACTACCGATTCGTTCAACGAGGGAATGGTTAAAACCACCGACATACTCGAAGCGCAAGCCATGTGGCACGATGCGTTAAGCGAGCTAATTGATGCCCGCATGGAGAACCAGCTTAGCATTGTTAACCTGCAAAAAGTGGCAGGAAGCTTCTAGAACTATTTTCGCCAAACTGAAAAAACACAACAATATGAAATTTAACAAATTACACCTTCTGGCTATCTCGGCTCTCGTTCTTTACTCCTGCGGTTCAAAGCAGGAAGAAACCGTTACCGAAGCTGAAACCGTTAAGGTAATTACTGTAAAGGCAGAAGAACGAAGCTACACTCCAACAATGGTTTTCACAGGCACCGTTTTTGCCAACCGCGAGGCGAATCTCGGCGCAGCACTTCCCGGAAAGGTTGAAAGAATTTTCTTTGAGGAAGGACAAACGGTTAAGAAGGGTGATTTAATCGTAGAACTTTCCGATGAGATGCTCACCCAGGCCGAAATTGAGTATCAGGCGCTAAAAAAGGATTACGAACGTGTTTCGCGTTTGCGCGAGAAGGGAAGCATCAGCGAAATGGAGTACGACCATGTAAAAGCCAAGTTCGAAGCCTCCGAGGCAAAAACGCAAATGGTACGAAAAAACACGCAGGTTTACGCTCCCTTCTCGGGAACAATAGTTGAGCGAATGATGGAGGAAGGCGAGGTTTACTTTATCAATCCTGGTCTCGATCCCGGATACTCAATGCGCTCAGGAATTGTTCGGCTTATGCAGCTCGATCTGGTTACCATAAAATTCGACCTGAACGAGAAAGATTTGGCAATTGTAAAGGCTGGTTATAATGCCGATATCGAAATAGACGCTTACCCCAAAAAAACTTTTTCGGGGGAAATAAGTAGCATTAAACCCATGCTTACTACGCTAACCCGAACTTCTCCTGCAGAGGTGAAAATTTCCAACCCCAACGGGGATCTTAAACCAGGCATGTTTGCAAGGGTAACCATCAATTTGCCAGAGCAAAAAGCTGTTTTTATTCCTTTCAAAACCATTTTTAGGTTACCCGGAACCGCCGAGGATTTTGTTTGGGTAGTAAAGGAAAATGCTGTTTATAAAACCGTTGTAAAACGAATTTACTCCGATGGCGATTTGGTTGCCGTTAGCGGATTAGAAAATAATGCAGAACTTATTGCCGATGGAAAATTTCGCGTTTCGGAAGGGCAAGAAGTTGAGGTTGTTAGAAAATAAAATTGGTTAAAATGATACTTCCAAAAATATCAGTAAAACGTCCGGTTGCCATTGCCATGCTTTTCATGGCGGTGCTACTTTTCGGGCTCGTTTCGCTTACCCGCCTCCCGCTCGATGTGATGCCCGAGATGGAACTTCCATCGCTCACCGTAATCACAATTTACCCGGGCGCTTCGGCAATTGAAGTTGAGCAGCAGGTAACCCGAAAACTCGAGAGCATTCTCGGTGCAACCGAGGGGCTAAAGGAAATCAGCTCTCAATCGAAGGAGAACGTTTCGTTCATATCACTGCAGTTCGACTGGGGAACCGACATTAACGCATCAACTAACAGCGCACGCGATTTAATGGAGCTGGTTCGTAAAGATTTGCCCAGCGGGGCAACCAATCCTGTAATTTACAAGATCAACTCATCGTTACTTCCGGTTCTGATCTACGGCGTTACTGCCCAGGAAAGTTTTAACGGATTAGACAGAATTATTGAGGATCAGGTGGCCGGACAACTTCGTAAACTTCCGGGAGTTGGATCGGTTGTTGTGCTGGCAACACCAAAGCGCGAAATTAAAGTTGAAGTCGATCCGCAGAAACTTAAGGCATACGACATTGCAATAAACCAGATTTCAACAATTCTTCAGGCTGAAAACATTACCATTCCCGGAGGAAACATAATGATAGGCGAAAACGATTTTGCCATTCGAATTCCCGGGGATATTGAGGAAATCAAACAGTTGGAAGATATTGCGCTGATCAATTTTAACAACAAAGTTATCAGGCTAAAAGATGTTGCAACAATTACCGATGGTTACCGCGAATCCGACGAGCACTCGCGCAGCATGCACGGAAAAGGTGTTGGAATTATGGTTCAGCGCCAAACCGGCGAAAACACATTGGCAGTAACACGAGCCGTACGAAAAAAGTTGAAAGAAATCCAGAAAACTCTTCCTGCCGATGTTAGCATCGATGAGGTTATGAATTCCGATGAGCTAATTGTTGAGAGTATCAAGAACCTTTCAAAATCGCTCTGGTACGCGCTGATTTTTGTTGTAATTATTGTGTTTGCATTCCTAAGGGAATGGCGGCTTAGCTTCATCGTTTTCCTAACAATTCCGTTCTCGCTAATCACAGCATTTATTCTGATGTTTGCGCTGGGCTGGACTATCAATATTTTCAGCCTCATGTCGCTGATTATTGCCATGGGAATGGTGGTTGACAACGCAATTGTTGTTCTTGAAAATATCACGCAACATATTGAGAAAGGGTTGAAACCCATTGAGGCGGCAGTTGTGGGAACCAGCGAAATGGGACAAGCAATTACTGCGTCAACCCTCACAACTCTCATGGTTTTTATCCCAATGATTTTTATGGGCGGAATTGTTGGCGTGATGTTCAAGCAGCTCGCAATTCTTACCTCGGTAACCATGATTGCATCGCTGTTTGCTGCCCTAACGCTAACACCAATGGCATCGTCGTTACTTCTTGCAAAGCGGAAAAAGCAGGCCGAACAGAAACACTTCCTTATTTACCGCTTAAGTGAAAAATTCTTCGTTTTTCTTGAGGAGATCTACAGGAAAACATTGGTTTGGGCTGTTCGGCACAAAACGTTCTCGTTGATGGCAACACTCGCCGTTCTGGTTGTTAGCCTCTGGGTTGGCAAAGGTTTAGGAACCGATTACATCCCCGAGTTCGATGCAGGCGATTTGGTTGTTGTTATTGAAACCGAAATTGGTTCCACAGCTGCAAAAACCGATTCAATTGCCCAAATTGTAATGGATATTGTTAAGCGTGAAGTTCCTGAACTAACTCCCGGAAGTCTCTCTGCAATCTCAGGTCAATCAGAGGATGGCGTGCTAACTTCTGTTGGATTCAGGGAAGGAAAAAATCTGTCAACAATTCTTGGTCACCTTACATTGCCCAACGAACGATCGCGCTCAGCAAAACAAATTGCTCACGATTTACGGCCACATCTCTCACAAATTCCTGAAATTGTAAATTTCAACATTATTGGCGGAAGTATAATTTCGCAGGCAGTTACCGGAAACGTTAAACCTATTGAGTACCACATTTCCGGGGGAAACTACGAACAGCTGAACGCCATTGCCGACAGTTTGACCGCAAATCTTCAAAAATCTTCAAATTTTATTGATGTTGTAAATACGGTTGACAAAGGGAAACTTGAAATTCAGGTTAAGATTGACAGGCAAAAAGCATCGGCTATGGGGCTAAATTCTGCAATGATTGGTTTACAGGTTCGGCAAAGTATTTACGGTGCCGATGCCGGTGCAATCAAGGAGGAAGGAAACGATTTTTCTATTTTGGTAAAATACGGTCCAGAATACGTTAATGATATTGAAAAAATTAAAAATATTAGCCTCACAAACCTTTTCGGACAGCAAATTCCACTCGGGTCAGTGGCCGACATAGTTCTTGGAACCGGTTCACTGCAAATCGACAGGCTCTCGCAGGAGCGTGTGGTGAAAGTTATGGCAGAGCTAAACCGGGTATCGCTGGGCGAAGCCCAAAAGGAAGCCCAAGCAATTCTTGATGCAGCAGAAATCCCTTCGGGAGTTGATGTCACTCTTTCTGGGCAAACCGCACAGCAGGGGCAATCGTTCTCCGATCTTTACCTGATTTTCTTCCTCGGCATTGCGCTGGTTTACATGGTTATGGCTGGCCAGTTCGAATCGTTTAGGGATCCGTTCATAATTATGTTTGCCGTTCCGCTCACCTTTATCGGCGTTATTTGGGCATTCAAGCTAACCGGGATTACCCTTAGCGTTACCACGTTTGTTGGCGTAATTATGCTGCTCGGAATTGTTGTGAACAACGGAATTGTTCTGGTTGACTATACAAACCAGCTTCGCAAAAGAGGCATGGAAGTTTACGCGGCAATTCAGGAGTCGGGGAGAAGCCGATTACGTCCGGTATTAATGACTAGCTTAACTACAATTCTTGGAATGCTTCCGCTTGCGCTAAGCAACGGAATGGGACGCGAAGCCTACCAGCCGCTGGGAATAACAATGATTGGAGGCTTGTTGGTTTCAACCTTTATAACGCTGCTGGTTGTTCCAACTGTTTACGCAACTTTCCACAAGAATAAGGCATAAAAAAGAACGCTTACTATCCCTTCGACTGGCTCAGGGTACAGTAAGCGCTCTTTTTTGAGGTCTCGAGCGGAATCGAACCGCTGTACGTGGTTTTGCAGACCACTGCCTAGCCACTCGGCCACGAGACCATTGATTTAACGGACTGCAAAGATAAAAAAAATTATTTACTCAGTATATAATTCTACGTTTTTGGTTCAATTTTGTTGTTTTCGCAATTTTTTTCAGCATAAAACGCCAAGCAGTTCGGGCATAAACAACCGGGAAACTGTTGGGATAGTTTCCCTAAAACTTCCTCGTTTAGCTTTAGTTTTGAGCACCAGCACTGGTAATTGGTTTGGCAGTAGCAGTCGAACAAGCTCCCGCAGCGGGGGCAAGGTTTAAAAACTATGCAGCCCATTACCTGCTTCGGGAAAGGGTAACGCTTACCCGCTCCATTTTTCCGCCCATGGGCGGGTTCATCTTCGAAACTTTCACCGTGGCATCCTCCAGTAGTTCGAGCTGCTCAAATAGCGAATCTAAAATTCGGGCACAAAGATGCTCAAGAAGGTGAGATGTTACGGCCACCTCTTTCTTCACAATTTGGTACGCCTGCTGGTAGTTCAGCGCATCCTTCAACCTATCGCTCTTTTCTGCTTCGGTTGACGAAGTTTTTAGCGTAAGATTTACTATAAATTGATTACCAACCACCTGCTCCTCCTTGTAGCATCCGTGGTAGGCGAAAAACTCCATATTTTCAATTTCGATTATTGCCAAGTTGTCTTTTATTTAAAATGTGTTGAACAATTAACTAAATTTCTTTCTTCGTGTTTCTTGGTGATTTAGCGACTTAGTGGCAAAAATGAGCCACGAAGACTAAAATCTACCTGTCGTCTGCCTAACGGAAGTCAGGGTAGACAGGGACACAAAGAAAACACAAAATCATTTTAAAATCAGCGTTTTTGTAACAAGAAGTTATTAAAATTTTAAACCACCCTCAACAATACCACAATTACCTGATTTTTATTTATTTTACCACATGTGTTTAATCGTTACAAAAATAAACTTTTTTATATCATCAACCAGATATATTAGAACTATCAACAACTTTCTTTTTCTTTCGATAGTAACTTATCAGAAATAAAACTCCAACCAGCGCAAAAGGTATTGTTATTGAAAGGATTACCACCAAACTCAATCCAACAGAACCATTCATCCTGTAGTTATGTATAAATACCCAAGGGCTGGTTAAAACTCCAATCGCAATAAAAATAATCCCTCCAACAAATTCCCATTTCCATGCAACAATAAGTAAAACGAGAAGAATGTAGCTAGGAATAAGGTGTGTTAAAAATGCACCTATCTGCTGCCAAGCAGTTAGATTTGGAGAAAATGAATCGAGGGCAAACATGCTTACAAAAAGAATCGCCAGAATACCAATGATCCGTGGAAGCCAATGAAATAAATTAGTTGATTTCATAGTTATTTTTACAATTTCTATAAAGTTACTATACTGCAACGTTCAAAGTCAAACTTTTAGTTGTAATAGTATTTGGAAAAATTGTAAATTTGCACGCTTTGGACTTTCCCAAAGGAATTAAATGTTAGGAAAATGACTGGCGAAAACATCAATTCAGACGTATTAGGGAATCCTCGGAACTTTTTGGAAGAAATCATTGAGGAGGACATCAAATCGGGAAAACACTCAGGAAGAGTTCTAACCCGTTTCCCTCCCGAACCCAATGGATATTTGCATATTGGACACGCAAAATCTATATGCTTAAACTTTGGGCTCGCCCAAAAGTATGGTGGAAAAACCAACCTCCGATTTGATGACACTAATCCTACCAAGGAGGATGTTGAATACGTTGATTCCATAAAGGAAGATATACAGTGGCTTGGTTTCCAGTGGGCAAATGAGTTTTACGCCTCCGACTACTTTGAGCAGCTGTACATTTGGGCTGAGGAGCTGATAAAAAAAGGGCTGGCCTACGTTGACGACCAGTCGCAGGAGGAAATTCGGATCAACCGTGGCACCGTAAAGCAGCCTGGGAAGGATAGCCCCTGGCGTAACCGTTCGGCAGAGGAGAACCTTACCCTTTTTCGGAAAATGCGGGCTGGTGAGTTCCCCGATGGGAGCCGAGTGCTGAGAGCAAAAATCGACATGGCGCATCCGAACATGCTCATGCGCGACCCGATTCTCTACCGAATTATCCATGCTCACCACCACCGTACAGGCGACAAATGGTGTATTTACCCAATGTACGACTACGCACATGGCCAGAGCGATTCGATTGAAAAAATTACCCACTCAATATGTACGCTCGAGTTCGATGTACACCGCCCACTGTACGACTGGTTTATTGAGAAGTTGGAAATCTTCCCCTCGCACCAGCACGAATTTGCCCGCCTAAACTTAACCTACACGGTAATGAGCAAGCGTAAACTTCTGCAGCTTGTACAGGAGAAATTTGTTAGCGGATGGGACGATCCCCGTATGCCAACAATTTGCGGCCTACGCCGCAGGGGCTACACTCCCGAATCAATTCGCTACTTTGCAGAAAGAGTGGGCGTTGCAAAGCGCGATAATGTAATCGACCTCTCGCTGCTTGAGTTCTGCCTGCGTGAGGACTTGAATAAGCGCGCCGAACGCCGTATGGCGGTTCTTAATCCCCTGAAGGTTGTTATTACCAACTACCCTGAGGGGAAGTATGAGGAGGTACAAGCCATAAACAATCACGAGGACGAAACAGCTGGGAAACGTTCGGTTCCTTTCGGAAGGGAACTCTACATCGACCGTGACGATTTTATGGAGGATCCTCCCAAAAAATTCTTCCGTTTGGCACCTGGCGTTGAAGTCAGATTCCGCTACGCTTACTTTGTAAAGTGTGACGAAGTGATTAAGGATTCGCAGGGAAATATCACCGAGCTTCGCTGTACATACGATCCTTCCTCGAAGGGAGGCACCTCGCCCGATGGGCGAAAAGTTAAGGGAACCATCCATTGGGTTTCGGCAAAGCATGCCGTAAAAGCGGAAGTTAGGCTTTTCGACAGGCTGTTTATGGAGCAAGATCCGGATGATGTGCCCGAAGGAGTTGACTGGAAAACAGGCCTGAACCCCAATTCTTTAAAAGTAATAACCGGTTACCTTGAGCCTTCGTTGGAGGAAGCAAAACCCCTTGAGAAGTTTCAGTTCGAACGTACCGGATACTTCAGCGTTGACTACGACAGCAAGCCGGGGAAACTCGTTTTCAACAGAACCTCAACGCTTAAGGATACCTGGGCAAAAATTTCTGAGCAGTAGAGCTACAACGAATGGATTTACTTATTACCTTTGCGTGCATAATTGTCCTGTGGTGTAATTGGCAACACGTCTGACTCTGGATCAGAAGAGTTCAGGTTCGAGACCTGACAGGACAACAAAAAAACCCTTTGTAGAAGAAAAGTACAAGGGGTTTTATTTTTGCAATGCTTTTTTAATAAATCAATAGGCCAGTTTCTATTAAAATTCGAAAAATTCACTTCCTCTTTTTGTACCTTTACTGCTCAAAAAAAGAAGAGTTCAGCTAAAGTCTAATGATTGACCAGCTTACAATTGACCGAATAATTGCAGCAGCCGATGTGGTGGATGTGGTGAAGGATTTCGTTTCCCTTAAGAAACGAGGGGTTAACTACTTAGGCTTGTGTCCTTTCCATAACGAGAAAACACCGTCGTTCACAGTTAGCCCATCCAAAGGAATATACAAATGCTTCGGTTGCGGGAAGGGCGGAAACGTGGTGAACTTCATTATGGATCACGAGCAGCTGAACTACGTTGAAGCGCTGAAATTTCTGGCTAAAAAGTACAACATTGAGGTTGAGGAGCGGGAGCTTACTCCCGACGATATTCGGCAACGAAACGAGCACGAGAGCCTCATGGTGGTTACATCGTGGGCACAGCGTTACTTTACCGACACGCTCCATAAGCATACCGAGGGGAAAGCCGTTGGACTGAGCTACCTGCGCGAACGGGGAATTCGCGATGATATCATCGAAAAGTTTCAGCTAGGGTACTGCCTGAGCCAGTTCGATGCTATGACACAAGCCGCCCTGCGCGATGGCTACAAGCTGGAGTTCCTCTCCAAATCGGGGCTTAGCATTGAGCGAAACGATGGAAATCCATTCGACCGCTTTCACGGTCGGGTAATATTCCCCATTCACTCGCTAAGCGGCAGGGTTATTGGTTTTGGCGGAAGAATTATGACCGCCGACAAGAAGGCGGCCAAGTACCTGAATAGCCCCGAAAGCGAAATCTACCACAAAAGCCAGGTGCTCTACGGAATTTTTCATGCAAAGAAAAGCATCACCCAGGAGAACAAGTGTTTTTTGGTTGAGGGATATACCGATGTTATTTCGTTGCACCAGTCCGGCGTTGAGAACGTTGTGGCTAGCTCGGGGACCGCTCTCACTCCCGACCAAATCAGATTGATAAAAAGATTTACTCCAAATATTACCGTAATTTACGATGGCGACCCGGCCGGAATAAAAGCATCGCTTCGAGGAATTGACCTGATTCTTGAGGAGGGTTTGAACGTTAAGGTTGTTCTCATGCCCGAGGGCGAGGATCCCGACAGCTTCGCCCGCTCGCACAGCTCCACGGAAGTTCTCAACTTCATTGCTGAGAACGAGACCGATTTTATCCATTTCAAAACCAAGCTGTTGCTCGAAAGCGCCAAGTCCGACCCCATTCAACGAGCCAACCTGATTACCGATGTGGTAAAAACCATCGCTGTAATTCCCGACCACATAATTCGGACGGTATACCTTAAGGAGTGCACAAAAATTCTCGATATCGATGAGGCTGTGCTTTACGCCGAAGTTGGCAAGCAGCGACGTAAGCGAATGGAACAGGTTCTTGGAAGGAACCAGCTCCCCGAGCAGCAATATGCTGCAAAGCCACAAACGCCGACTCTTCCTGCATTCGTTAAGGAAGTTTTCTGCGAGGAGCAGGAGAAAGAGATCCTGTACTTTCTGCTTAAGCACGGATCGGAACCATTCTTTGAATTACACAATGAGGATAATCCTGAGCAAGTTGAAGTTGTTTCCGTTGGCAAGCACATTGTGGATGAAATTTTAAACGATGACCTGGAATTCAAAAACCTTGTGTATAAGAAGATATTCGATGAGTACAAAAAGTTCCTTGAACAATCAACCGAAATTGATAGTCGTACCTTCCTAAACCACCCCGATAGTGAAATTAGCAAGGTGGCTGTCGACCTTCTATCTTCGCCACACACGCTAAGTAAAATATGGGCTAAGCACCATTCCCACGTTGCCGTCGAGGAGGATTTTCTTACGCATGCGGTACCCAAAGCAATTCTTGTTTACAAGAGCAAGGTGATGCAAATTGCCATTCAGAAGCTACAGGAAGAGCTTAAGCACCTCGACCCCAAAACACAACCCGACGATGTGAACAGCCTGCTCGCCAGACTGGTTACGCTCAACAACCTGAAAAAAACTCTCTCAAAGGAGTTGGACAGAATAATTATTTAAGCAGCATCATGAAAAGCAACATACTCCACCTTATTACACAATTTGTATTCAGCTGCTTCCTCCTTTTTATTCTTTTTCCTGTTTATGGACAAACAATTGCTGGCAGGGTAGTTAACTCATCAACAAAAGAACCAATTGAATACGTTAATATTGGCATTGTAAATACAACCATTGGGACAGTAACAAACGCAACGGGTAACTTTGTTTTACACCTTAAGGATCAGCCACCTGAAAGCATTGTTCGGTTCTCGATGATTGGATTTAAACCTGCAGGCTTCACTATTCAGGAACTCACAGAAATAGAAAATATTATTGAGCTTGTAGATGAGCCATACGAGTTGGAAGCAGTTCAAATTTCACCGAAAGGGAAAGTTCGTGATATTGGGATTAAAGACAGGTCTCTATTCAAAGTTTGCGGATGGGGAGGAACTCAACGTGGGAAAGGTCATGAAATAGGCACAAAAATGGACTTAGGAGAATCTCCCGTAAAACTTAAAAGTTTGCATGTTAGACTACATAGCCAATCATTCGACAGCTCACTTTTCAGATTACATATAAGAGATATTAACAACAATATTCCTGATAAAGAATTACTTAAGGAAAATGTTTTTGTTGGAATAAGCAAAGAGAAAGGATGGGTTGAAATTAATTTAAATAGCTACGATATTATACTAAAAGGTGAAGTTGCATTATCACTTGAATGGCTTAATGTATTTGGATTAAACGAAGATAAACTTTCGCGTGTAAATAAAACAAAAAAACCAATGGCCAATGTACTTTTCTGTGTAAGTAAGAAAAAAGGTAGGGTTTTTACTCGCTGGGGAAGCGAGGCACAATGGAACGCTCATGAAAGTAATATCCCAAGTTTTTACTTAACAGTTGTTGAGTAGCTAACTAAATAAAGTAGTTTAACAGAAAAAATTATTTCTTTGTTGCCTTTGCCCAACATTTTTGTTTAAATTTGCTATGTTTATAAATTATGCACGAATTATATACCCGAAAAAGTTAAACTAATAATAACCCAACCTTTAACGCCATGACAACCAACAAGATTACTGCCATTTTAGCCGTTGCAATCATTGCACTCTTTGCCGTTAGCTGCGGAGGTGGAGCCAAGCAAGCAGAGGAAGCTGAAGCTACTCATGTTACCAAGGAGGAAGCATTTAAAAGCGTAACCAAGTACCCTTTGCCAACCGCATTTGAAGTTACCAAAATGCTGAACAAAGCAGGAGCCAGCTACATTCTAAGCTTAAACAATCCTGTTGAAAACGTTGATAAGTACTTCACCGAAAAGAGCAAAGCTCTTAACCTTGGCGTGTACGGTGCCAACCTAAGCTACGCCAGTACATACCAAATGAAGCAGGAAACCATGAGCTACCTCAAAGTTTCCAAAAAGTTAATCGATGAGCTACAAATCACAACCGCATTCAACAAGCAATTTGCAGAAAGAATAGAAGCAAATATCGACAACAAGGACTCGCTAATTCACATTATTTCCGACTCTTTTTACGATACATACGATTTTCTCACACAAAATGGGAAAGATAACATATCGTTACTGGTTATGACAGGAAGTTGGATTGAAGGCCTCTACATTACAACCCAAATTGCTATAATTAGCAAAAACAACGAGGATTTCATGAAAATTATTGCTAACCAAAAGGATCCGCTAAACAAGCTCCTTGAGCTAATGGAACCCGCTTCAACCGATTCCGCTGTTACTGAAGTGAAGGAAATGCTTAAGCCACTCAACGAATCATTTATGAAGGTGGAAGGCGAACAGCTTACTGAAGAGCAGTTTAAGGAAATTTCTGATGCCGTTGCAATAGTACGTGCAGCAATAATATAGCAATATATCGTATAAAAAAACCTGCCAATACTCATTTGTATTGGCAGGTTTTTTTATATATATTGTAACATTTTACGGTTAAAATAGTCATACAGATAGTTCGTTGTAAAAATCAAGGTTGCTATTCTCCCTAGCCAATGAGTGAATCGATACTAAATGCTCTAATGCAACTCTTTGCCCTGATGGCTTTCACCTCTGGTGAAAACAAAAAGGGAGAAAATATTGTTTCCGCTTTTCTTGAGCAGCATCTAAGCCCACGCTTCATACCCGATTACCTAGAACTTTTTCATAACTACCTCGACTTTTTCCATCGCGACATTCCCAAAACCAATCTCGAAACAAGCGAAGGACAAACAACCCTCCTTTCATACACCAATAAGGTTTGCCTTCAAATACGGAAGGGGTTACCCCAAGCCGACAGGATTATTGCTTTCATCAAACTACTTGAATATGTGATTGAGGGCAAAAAGGTTACCACCATCGACGAGGATATTCTCAATAAAATTTCTGAAAGTTTCAACATTGATGAATCGGAGGCTAGGGATTTAAAATACTTCGTTTTCCACACCGATTGTCAGGAGATTGACCCAGAAAAACTCCTGGTAATTGAGAACAAGCAACCTTTCAAGGAAGACGTGCTGGAGGGACTATGGGTTGAACAGAATAAACCCGAGTGGCTGGAGGAACAAAACTCCATTTACAACGAAACCATTGAAGGGAAGCTCAGCCTGCTTTACATTTCCTCTATTGGAGATTTCCTGCTTCGCTACTTTGGAACGGCCGAACTGTACCTCGATGGAATGCTCATAGTTTCAGGCATTCCCTACTTCGTTGAGGTTGGTGCAATAATACGTGGCCCCAGCATTTCGCCAATCTACTTTAACGATTTGGTAAGCCACGTATTCAAAACTGTTCGTAGACACAGTATAGTATTTACTGCTGATGAGCTTGAGTTCCACTACCGTAATTCAGACACCGGTATTCAAAAGTTCTCCTTCTCTGAGGAATCGGGGCAACTAATTGGAATTATGGGAGGTAGTGGCGTAGGGAAATCAACTCTTTTGAACCTGCTTACCGGGAAGGTTAACCCCAAATCGGGGAATGTTTACATAAACGGCTACGACATTCACAAGGATAACCGGGCCATTGAGGGAATTATTGGCTACGTTCCTCAGGATGACCTGCTGTTCGAGGACTTAACCGTATACCAAAACTTATACTACAACGCCAAACTTTGCTTCAGTAACTTCACCGAGTTTAAAATCCGATTCACCGTTAAACAAATTCTTGTTGATTTAGACCTCTGGGAAATAAGGAACCTGAAGGTTGGCTCGCCCCTGAATAAAATGATTAGTGGAGGTCAGCGGAAAAGGCTAAATATTGGACTTGAACTAATGCGTGAGCCGGGCATCCTTTTTGTTGATGAGCCAACCAGCGGTCTTTCATCAAGCGACTCTATGATGGTTATGCGCCTCCTGAAGGAGCAAGCCAATAAGGGACGCTTGGTAATTGTAAACATTCACCAACCCTCATCGAAGGTTTTCAGGCTAATCGATAAGCTGTGGGTTCTCGACAAGGGTGGCTACCCCATTTACTCGGGAAACCCTGCCGATGCCATCGTTTACTTTAAAACCATGAGCACGCAGGTGAACTCAACCGAAAGTGGTTGCCCGCTGTGCGGAACGTTAAATCCTGAACAAATTCTGGAAATTGTTGAGGCCAAGGTTGTTGATGAAAGCGGGAAACTCACCTACCAGCGTCAAAAAACGCCCAAGCAGTGGTACGAACTCTATAGAACCAACATCCAGAATAAGATTGAACCCAAAAAGCACCGCGATATTCTTCCCAAAAACTACTTCAACATACCCAACATTGAGGTTCAGTTCAAGGTTTTCAGTATCCGCAACCTGCTCTCAAAAATTTCTAATAAGCAGTATGTATTTATCAACCTCATTGAGGCTCCGCTTCTGGCCTTTATTCTGGCTTTTTTTACAAAATATTACGTAGGAAACGAGTACGTTTTTGCCAACAACAAGAACCTGCCTGCCTACCTTTTTATGAGCATTGTAGTTGCTATGTTTATTGGCCTAATCGTTAGTGCCGAGGAAATAATTAACGACAAGAAGATACTTGAACGCGAATCGTTCCTTAACCTTAGCCGGTTCAGCTACCTAAACTCAAAGCTTTTCTACCTTTTTGCTTTGTCGGCTCTGCAAATGTTTCTTTTCGTAATTGTAGGGAACTCAATACTCGAAATTCAAGGTATGACCCTAAACTTCTGGCTTATTCTATTCTCTACCGCTTGCTTCGCAAATATGGTTGGGCTTAACATAAGTTCGGGATTAAACTCTGTGGTTTCCATTTACATCACAATTCCGTTCATTCTCGTACCACAAATTCTTCTCAGTGGCACAATTGTTCGTTTCGATGACCTTCACCCAAGTTTAACCAAACGAGTTTACACTCCGGTAGTTGGGGATATTATGGTTTCGCGATGGGCCTATGAGGCCTTGTCGGTAACACAGTTTAAGGACAATGCTTTCGATAAGCACTTCTTCGACTATGAGCAGAAAATTTCCCAGTCGCACTTCCGTTCTGCATTCCTGGTTCCGCGCCTGCAAACCCTCCTGGAGGAGTGTACTCGTATGGCAGTGAGTGAAATGGTTGATAAGCCAAAAATGGAGCGGAACCTCCGAATCATTCAGAACGAGCTAAAGGAGCTAGATGAGCGAAAGGTGGTTCCACCATTTGAATTTGTGGACATGCTAACCCTGAACGATTTCACTGAGGAAGTTTCCGATGAGCTGGCTGGCTACCTATTCTTTATAAGAATGAACTTAGCCGAAATGGGCGATATTGCTCGCCAGCAAAAGGATAGCGTTTACACCAACCTTGTTGATAGCATCGGAGCCGATGCAGTGTACCGGCTTCAACAGAACAACCATAACAAAGCGCTTGCCGATTGGGTTCTTAATTCAACCGAGGTGAACAAGTACCTTGAATCCGACAGCAGAGTAGTTCAAAAACTCGACCCAATTTATACGAACCCAAGCCATAACTGGGGAAGAGCGCATTTCTACGCTCCTTATAAAAAATTTAACAACCAGTACGTTGATACCATCTGGTTCAACCTTGCTGTAATTTGGATGGGGTCGCTTGCCCTGTTTGTTTCGCTACAAATGAATTGGCTTGGCCGATTTATCTCATACATTGAGAACCTGCGAATCAGTAAAAAAACCAAGAAGCAGGAGCGTGTTCATGGAACACTATTTGTTTCGAAGGAACAGATGAACTAAAGTCCTCTTCCCAAACTCTTCTTCAACCATACAACTAACAACAAAAACAAGCCTTTTGAGAATAGAGGTAGCATAAAAAACTCCCACCAAATTAAATCTAGTGGGAGCTGAAGTTATTGAGAGTTACGAAAAAGTTCTATCCACACTTGGAATTTCCACAGTTTGTGCAAATAAGGCAACCCTCCTGGTAAATTAGCGAATCGGAGCCACACTCTGTACATTTCTTCCCTGTTTTTGCCTTGGTACCGTTAGGAATGTATTTCCGTAAAGCACGCTCAACACCGGCATTCCATGTGTTAATGGTTTCGTTATCAAGGCGAAGTGAGCTAATAAGGTTTACAACATCGGTAATGGGCATTCCGTTGCGAAGAACCCCGGAAATTAGTTTTGCGTAGTTCCAGAACTCCTTATTGAACATGTGCGACAATCCACCAATGGTATTGGTGTAACCAAATTTGTCAACGTACTGGAAATCGTATCGGCTACCGTTGTCATCCTTAATTTTAAGAATACGACCCTTGGTTACCGCCTTTGGAATGGGTAGTACGTCGTCCTCGGAAAGACCCGTGAATATTTCGTAGGGTTTATTGTTACACATACCTACAAAAGCGATCCAGTTTTCTTGGTTATTCTTGAAACGGATAACATCGCAATCAAGAACATCAGGACGTTTTGCTGGTGCTGCTGTTTCAGCATTCTTTTCTTCGCCCTTCTTTGTTGAAATTAGAACGCCATCGCGGGAACCCTCGCGGTATACCGTACAACCTTTACAACCACTTTCCCAGGCTGTTTGGTAAACTTTTGCCACCATCTCCTCTGAAATATCGCTGGGGAGGTTAACGGTTACGCTAATGGAATGGTCAACCCACTTCTGAATCATTCCCTGCATTTTAACTTTACTTACCCAGTCAACATCGTTGGAGGTTGCTTTGAAGTATGGAGATTTCTCAACCAGTTTCTGCACCTCATCATCGGAGTATGTTTTAACCTCCTCTGCGTTGTACCCGTTTTTCTCAAGCCAAACCAGAAACTTGTGGTGGAATACGTTGAACTCTTCCCAGGCATCGCCAACCTCATCGGTAAATGCAATGGTAACGTTCTTGTCGTTGGGGTTAACCTTACGACGACGCTTATAGTAAGGAAGGAATACGGGCTCTATGCCTGATGTGGTTTGGGTCATTAAACTGGTTGTACCTGTTGGGGCAATGGTAAGGAGGGCAATGTTCCGGCGGCCGTACTTTACCATGTCGCGGTAAAGTTCTTCATCCTCATCTTTAATTCTGTTAATGAACGGATTGTTCTTCTCGCGTTGCGCATCGAAAACCGGGAAAGGGCCACGTTCTTTTGCAAGCAAAACGGAGGAACGGTATGCTTCAACAGCCAGGTTTTTTTGAACCTCAACGGCAAAATCGATGGCAATGTCGGAGCCGTACTGTAGCCCTAGAGCGGCAAGCATATCGCCTTCGGCGGTTATTCCAATACCGGTTCTGCGTCCCTGAATGGCTTTCTGACGGATTTTACTCCATAGGTTGCGTTCCACGGCTTTTATCTCTTCATCCTCAGGGTCGCGGTCAATTTTTGCCTGTATAGCATCAATTTTCTCGAGTTCAAGGTCGATTATGTCATCCATTATGCGCTGTGCAGCCTTGGCATGCTCTTTAAAAAGTTCAAAATTAAACTTTGCATCAGCGGTGAACGGGTTTTCAACGTAGCTGTATAGGTTAAGGGCAAGGAGTCGGCAACTATCATATGGGCAAAGGGGGATTTCGCCACATGGGTTAGTTGAAACGGTACGGAAACCTAAATCGGCGTAGCTATCGGGGACTGATTCACGAATTACAGTGTCCCAGAAAAGCACTCCGGGTTCAGCCGATTTCCATGCGTTATGGATTATTTTTTTCCATATATCCTGCGCATTTGTTTCTTTTTTATAGGAAGGATTTGATGAATCGACAGGGTACTGTTGAATGTAAGGTTTCCCTTCCACAACCGAGCGCATAAAATCGTCGTCGATTTTTACTGAAACGTTGGCGCCTGTTACTTTTCCAGAATCCATCTTAGCATCGATGAAGTTTTCAGCATCGGGGTGCTTAACCGAAACCGAGAGCATCAGCGCACCACGGCGGCCATCCTGAGCAACCTCACGGGTTGAGTTTGAGTAACGCTCCATGAAGGGTACGATGCCGGTTGATGTTAACGCGCTGTTAAGCACAGGGCTTCCCTTAGGGCGAATGTGTGAGAGGTCATGTCCAACCCCACCTCGGCGTTTCATCAGCTGAACCTGCTCCTCGTCGAGTTTCATAATGCCACCGTAGGAGTCGGCATCGCCCCGGTTCCCAATAACAAAACAGTTTGAAAGGCTTGCAATCTGGTAAGCGTTGCCAATACCGGTCATTGGGCCACCCTGTGGAACAATGTACTTGAAATTTTTTAATAGATCAAAGATCTGTTGCTCCAACATAGGGTTCGCATACTTCTTCTCAATACGTGCAATTTCTTTGGCTAGCCTCCAGTGCATGTCCTCGGGTGTACGTTCGTAGATTGTACCGAAAGAATCCTTTAGGGCATACTTGCTTACCCATACCTTTGCGGCCATTTCATCGCCATTGAAGTACATCACCGAGGCAGCCAATGCATCCTCGTACGAATAGGTTTTTACTTTTTCTTTTACTTCGTTCATTACAGTTATATTTTCCCCCTGACTCATTTTTAGGTTGTTTATTTTATGGTTTATTTAAGCGACAAAACTCTATATTGCTGAAAAAAAAGGATTTAATTTTTTCTTCAGGCAACAGAAAAACGTATGCAAGTTAGAAAACACATTTCACTGTAGCCAAGCTTTGGAGCTTGAAGAAATAAACAATCCAACAAAGTTATCAACAGCGCATTTATATGATTATCAGGCAAATAATTAACGAGCCTAGTAATCAGTAAAAAAGACTTAAGCTTCTAAAATACAGCCAGCTTATCAAGAAATTGTTAAGAAAATGTGAAGAGAATGATAAAAAATTTCCAATATTTTTTTGATTTTTTTTCTTGAAATGCGTGCAATTTTTTTTGGCAGGATTTCAAATTTTGGTTATAGCCTTAATTTTTTACTTTTGTAGTTATTAAAATAATGAAAGATTTTTTTTTGTACCATATTTTTAACTTAATCACTTTATTATGAGAAAATTTACTTTATTATCGATGTTTGTAGTACTTGTTAGTTTTCTGGCAGTTCAAAATGTAGCAGCGCAGGGAACCAACGGAAGCAAAGAGGTTGTTGAAGTGGCAACCATTGCCGACCTCCGCGCACAAGAGGTTGGTACCGACACAGAGTACCTGATTACTGGTGAAGTAATACTAATTTATCAGCAAAGTTACCGTAATAAGAAATGGGTACAGGATGCAACCGGAGGAATTGAGATAGATGATAATGATGGAATTATCACTTCTGAATACTCTGTTGGTGATGGAATTACCGGGCTTCAGGGAAAGTTGAGCGCCTACAACAATCTTCTCCAGTTTACTCCAACAGTAAACCCTCCCGCCGCAACGTCAACTGCTAACGAAGAAACTTATGTAGAAAGAACTTTGGCCGATTTAACTGCAGACGATCAGTGTCGTTTGGTGTTGGTAAACGGAGTACGTTTCGATGCCGAAGATATTGGGAGCAATTTTGCCACTGGGAAAAACTACAATGTTACCGACGAGTCTGGTGCAGCAGTGTTTAGAACGGAGTTCTACGAGGCTGATTACATTGGCAACACCATTCCCTCTGCTGCCCAGAATATAAAGGTTATTGTACGGCAGTACGGTGAAACCATGCAGATTACTGCCCGTTTCGCTTCCGATTTTGAACCCGCCGAGGAGGAGCCAACCTACACCATTACCTTTAATATAATAGGTGAAAATGATGAGGCAATAACTGATGCTGTAGTTACTTTCAACGAGGTTGAAAACGCAGCAGGAAATTATGTTTTTGAAGAAATATCGACTGGTACATACAACTACTCGGTGGTGAAGACAGGCTATCATACCCGTACGGGAGAAATGGTTGTAGCAGGTGAGGATATTACCAAAACTTTGGTGCTTGTTGCCGTTAGCGACGATATGGTAGAGGAGTTTCCTTGGACCGAAGGTTTTGAGGAGGCCGTTCCCCCTTCTACCTGGCATGCATTCAGTTTAGGCGACGGCTCATGGGCAACAACAACTGCAGCCAATGGTGGTGAAGCCGCAGCGTTCCATAATTTTGTTCAAAGCGGAGCCGCTGATTCGTGGTTGGTTTCTCCTCAAATTAGCATCCCTGCAGAGGGTGAAAAACTGCTGAAATTCTACGAAAAGAATGGACTAATGACCGATTATGGGTATAGCGGTGTGAAAATTTCAACCGGAAGCGGAGTTCCTGAGCATAATGATTTTGTTGATATTTACGAATCGGAAGAGAGTATCAACAACTATACTCAAAAAATTATTGATCTTTCTGAATATGCGGGTTCTGTTGTGTACATCGCATTCGTTTATCAGGGGGAAAATGCGCACCAGTGGTACGTAGATGATGTTACTATTGAGGACGCTCCTGAAGCTATTGAGGTTGCTGATATCGCAACTCTACGTCAACAGGAGGAGGGAAGCATAATTTACCATTTGACAGGTGAGGCAATAATTACACACCAGCACGGACAACGTAACCAGAAGTATATTCAGGATGCAACCGGAGCAATTGTAATTGACGATGATGATGAAATTATTACCACCGTGTATAATTTATACGACGGTGTTACTGGAATTAAAGGTACGCTTTCAAGTTACGCTGGGTTGATTCAGTTTATCCCGGTAGAGGATCCAGGAGCTGCTACATCAACAGGAAACGAGGTTACCCCACTTGAAGTTACCCTAAGCGAGCTAACAACCGACCATCAGTCGATGCTTGTTAAGGTGCTTGGCGTTGAGTTCGATACCGATGAGACTACCTTTTCGCCAAGTACTTCGTATGATATTTTCGATGCCAGTGGTACCAGCGTTCTTCGTACACCTAGCATGTCTTCGGCATTAGATTACTTTGATACCGAAATTCCAACCGTTCCGGTTGATATGGTTGCTATCGTATCGCAGTATAATGAAGATATGCAAATTTTCCCACGCTCACTTGCCGACATGGTTGAGGCTACCAGCGTTGATGCGAATACTTTCGCTAAGCCATCGGTTTTCCCAAATCCATTTAACGATCAGATTAATGTTGAGAATGTGAATGGCACAATTACCCGCGCAATTATTCATAATATTTTGGGACAGGTTGTTATTAACGTTGAGAATGCAAGTAACTCCATGGTAATTAATTCATCTAAACTATCAAAGGGTGTTTACCTCATTCGTTTTGAGAACGACAAAGGACAGTACTCGGTTGTAAAGATGGTTAAGAAGTAAGAGATATTATCACAGTACCATAAAAATAATAGAGGGGATCGAACTTTTCGATCCCCTCTATTATTTTATGATGAAAAATTGAGTTTACTCTTCCTCTTCGTTATCATAGAATCCGCGAAGTTCTATAAACTCAAATTTTGCAGGGCTTGAGCCAACACACTTGTACTCAACTTCAGGGTATTTACGTATGAATCCATCGGCGAAAGTTTCGAACTGAATGATGTAGTGAACATCAACTCCACCAATCTGGGAGACAGCATCGGGGAAACGGTACTCGAGGAACATTAGAATTCCTTCCTCCGAAATTCGGCTCATCATTTTATCCATAGCAGCCTGTTCGCCATTGTTGTCGAATATTTCGCCCAGCTCCGGATCCCAGTAGGTGCCATCATCCTTTGTATTTAGTCGTCTGCCTATTAGGCGAATATCGAAGTTGCTGTAGTAGGCGCTGGCTCCATAGTAGTAGCCAAAGTCATCGTAGGTAGGGTGGGGAATGGGGTCGTTAACCGCAATGTACATGTAGTCGTCTTTGGTCATTTTATAGGTTACAGTTGGATCAAAAGCCCATCCCTGTTCACCATAAACGTACTGCTCGGTTCTCTCCTCAATTTCCGATGTTTTTTCCCATACTATCCCGTTAAATACATACTTATCAATCTTTTCAATTACTGCTTTCGACGATTCGTAGAATTTGTACTTTACAACCCTTACTGAAAGAACAGGGTCGTATGGAAATTTGTTTTTAAGGAAAACCGGAAGGTAATTATCGGGGTTTGAGGTTTCGCTAAAGTTGTTGTTTTCTGCAATTTCTCCGCCTAGCACAAAGTAATCATCATCGGTTAGCTCGTAACCAACAAACGGAATATTCTCAGTAGTAGTTTGGAAAACCCACTCGGAGCCATTAAACTGGTACTCATCCATATTAAGAATGGTTTCCTCTTCCAGAAGGTATTTATAAATAACCTTCTGCATGTCATCCTCTTCTGCTTCAGGGAATTTTTTAAGAAGGAAGAAAGGTAGGTACTGTGTGGAAGGGTTCTCCTCGGAGAATTCCCCGTCAACACCAATATAATTGTAGTCATCCTTGGTTAGCTCGTAACCAAAGCCTGAGTCCCACCACAAAGGATGAATCATGAGGTGGTTAAAGGTAACCTGTGCGCTGCTCTCAATGTTTAAGGCAATGTATTTATTGCTTAGTAGAGTTGGGATATTGTCTTTTGCAGGTAGGGTATCATTAAACGCTTGGTATTCTTTTATCGTTCCTCCAAACGAGTTGTAGTCGTCGGAAGTTAGAGTGAACTCAATGGCTTTTTTATACGGTTTCTGGTCGGCATCGAGTAGCTCATAAAGCTCCTTGTTTGGTTCGCAGCTGCTAGCCAGTAGCATTACCAGTAGAGCGTTGAAAAGTATGATGTGTTTTGTATTTTTCATAGCAATTACTATTTGAGTAAGAAATTAAAACTTAAGTCTAAGCGACATGCTCCAGGTTCTGCCAGCCCCAAAGTAAACCAAAGCGGTTTTATAATCGTGACTACTACCATCCGTGGCATCTCTAATAACCTCGGTATCAAGGATATTGTTTACTTTTCCGAAAATTGAAGCTTTCTGCGATCCAATTTTAAAGTCGTACCTAACGCTTAAATCAAGGAGTTGGTAGGATGGTAGCTCCCAGGCATCAATTCCTTTTTGCTTAATGTCTCCCCTGTTTTCAACTTCAAAAAACGAGTAGAGCCTGTCGTAATGGTTAATGTCCATTCCAATTTTGAAGCGGGGAAGTACCTCGTAGTCGAAGCCAACCGCTGCGGTTGTTTGGGCAGCATCGCCCACATGTAAACCGCCAGCGTAAACTTCAGCGGTAGCGATAAGTTGCTGTTCGTCGTCGAAAAGGTCAGCAACTACATCATCAGTCCAAACCCAATCGCCAATGGAGATCATAGCCCTTACATCTAACTCTTCAGTTGGTTTGAAAATAAGGTCTGCTTCAATTCCTTGGTGAAGAGCGTTAAGGCCAGTAATGTTTGCTGTTACATCGGCAACGCTTCGTGTAAGAGCCTTATCGAGCCAGTTTGTACGGTAAAGGCTTAGGTTTGCGCTAAGAATTCTACTTCTGTAACCGTAGCCAAATTCAACTGAGAAAACACGTTCGTGCTTCACGCCATCGTTTAATTCGTTCTCATTGTTCAAGTATACGTATCGCATGTAGGGGGCGCGGGTAAAGTAACCCGTATTAACAAATACATTGTGTGCGTCTGAAATGTTGTAGTTGGCTCCACCTTTAACGCTGTATGCCATAAACCCTTTCCAGTCGGTTTGCTGTAGAGGATCGCTGTCGAGGTAGTTAAAGTAGTCGGTCCTACGGTAGGCCGTTTCGGAAATCGATGCTGATAGGAATGCCGAGTAAAGAGAGGTTACGTATTCGGCTTGCGCAAAAAGTCCGGCCCAGCCAACTTCTCCCAGGTTATGGTAGTTCACAATATCTCCCTCGTGAAGGAGAGTGTTTTCGGGGCGATTTATATCACTTGTATTCAAGAAATACTCACCACCAAGCAAATCGTCAATCACATACATATGGTAGCCCTTGTAGTAACGTAAATCGAGCCCACCGGTAAGTTTTAGGTTATCAATATCATGGATTAACGTGGAAAGCATCCCGTACCAATCGTGCGAGTTTACCGCATTTGCAATAATTGCCTGAGACTCAATAGACTCTTTGTTTGCTTGCATTACGGCATCTAAATCGAGGTAGCCATCAGGAGTAAGTTTCGTGTTTTCGGAGGGAAGCCCAGTGTACCTATCGTACCATAGCCAGGACGATTGGTCACCATAAACCCTTCTTCCTCCTCCCTTCGACAGGGAAATATACGCCGAGGTTGAAAGTGTTGTTGATGGAGCGATGCTCCAGCTATGGTTCAACGATATTTGGGGTTTGTGGTAGTAGTTGTACGATGTTGTGTAAACTTCGCCATTTTTGTAGCCCATATCGGGGTTGTAGCGTATTCCATCCTTGTTGGTACGGTAGGTTTGAATTAGCTGCCGGGTGTAACGCTGGTTGTGCCACTGTGGGGCTCCAAACGCTGTTAGGGAAAGGGTGTGGTTGTCGTTGATTCTCTTGCTAATATTAAAGAAGTACGACCATGCATCGAAGTTTCCGCCCATAATGTAACCATCGCCCACGGTTTTGCTTCCCGAAGCGGTTATTGCCCAGCCATTATCGAGCAGCCCGGTTGAGAGGGTTAGGGAAACCTTTTGGTACCCATCGTTTCCAACTCCATAGGATACGCTTCCTCCCTTTTTAGCATCGGTGCTTCGAGTAACAATGTTTATGGTTCCACCAACAGAACTTAGGGCAAGCCTTGAAGCACCCAGTCCGCGTTGCACCTGCATTGATTGTGTAACATCTGAAAGGCCAGCCCAGTTACTCCAGTATACCTTTCCGCTTTCCATATCGTTTACAGGCACACCATTTATTAACATTCCAATGTTATTTGAGTCGAACCCTCGAAGGTTAATACGGCCATCGCCATAGCCACCCCCTGCAGCTGTAGAGTACACGCTGGGAGTTGACTTCAATACCTCAGGGAACTCCTGAGTTCCAAGTTTTTCAACAATAACTTCTGCTTTTATGGTTGAAACTGCAACGGGGGTTTGCCTATCCCGTACGATGGAGGAAACTATCATAATCTCCTCTAGGTCAACTGTTTCGCTCTGGAGTTCAATTCTCCCTAAATCGGTTACTCCCTTTCCTTCAACATCTATCTTCTTATCCGAAAAGCCAATGAAACTAATAATAACGGTGTATTTCCCATCGGGAATTGATAGGGAAAACGATCCATCGAGAAGAGAGCTTACCCCTGTAGTTGTTCCCTCAACCATTATGGTTGCACCAATAAGTGGTTCCTGGTTAATGGCATCGACAACAACGCCCTTAACGGTTCCCTGCGCTAGTGAGAGCAAATTTGCTGTAGCTAAAAGTAGTAGGGTAGCAAATGCTTTAAGTAAATGTTTACTCATGTTTAATTAATCAATTAGTTTATTTATATATTTGACAACAAGTGCAATAGCATGTTGTTGTGTGTAAATTTATTAAGGAAAAAGGGTGGACAAGTTAGCAAGCAGAAGTATTATATCCAAAATTATTTTTGTGGTAGTAGTAATAAAAAAAGGCTGCCTCGAATGTGAGGCAGCCTCATTATTAAAGTATGAAAAGTTACTATTCAAAGGTCAATCAAGCATCGAATATAATTGATCGACATATATACAACTTTCAGATGTTTAGAAAATATATCTTGCTCCAATTTGGAGATACCAAACTTCTGTATAGTTATAGTAAGTTGAGTATGTTTCCTTTAAGAAATTACCTTCGTCATCTGTAGCCATCGAAAAACTTGGATTTCTTTCAGCATCCATTCCTTCGTAATTAAGAATTTGGCCATTATTGCTTATGTACATGTTTTGTGGAATACCCCACTTACTATAAATTAAGTTTCCAAAATTAACGAAGTCAAGAGTGAGTTGTATGGTGTTTTTTTGATTGCTAACGAAAACATTGAAGTCTTGTGTGAAACGCAAATCAAAACGGTTAACCCAAGGTGCCCTTGCGGCATAAGCTTCTGCGTATTCCCCTTTATGTTTACTCAAGTATTTATCTTGCTCAACGAAAGCAAAGAATGCATTCTCATCAGCATCGCTAATGAAATTTATATCCCCTTTTTCTTTTGGAATGTAAATTAGATCAGTTGCGATTCCATCACCGTTCATATCATTTGAATATGTAAAACTGTTCCCATAAGGTGAATACCCAGAGTAAAGTAGGTTAACAGTAGTGGCCATGTAATCCTTTGCATATGGAATTCTGTATGATACAGATGCAATTGCTTTTGATGGAATAACGAACTGAGAACGTTGAACTAACGGTAAGTGAGGTCCGTTTATTTGAATAAGCCCGTTATAAGCAGATGCTGCATTACTACCTGGCATGCCAGAGATCTCCTTTGACTCGGTTTGTGTGTATGCAAACATCATTTTTAAATTATTGATAGGCTCAGCAAAAATTGAAATGTTTCCTATCGCTCCCCATCCATCACTATTATTTGAAAGGATGTATGCATTTCTGGTTGTGTATGTCAAATCGTCGATTGCCGGATAAATGTACCTATCGTCAGGTCCGTTGAAACGTTGCCAGCTTTCATCGGGTTGCTTTAGGTTGTAGTTCTTTAGCATAACCCCGTTGAGGGTTTGAGTAAAGATTCCTTCTAGAGTTACTGATAATGGGAAGGATGTAGGGGCATTGTATTCATATGCTAAGGAAGTTTTCCAAACTTGAGGCATCTTGAAATTAGGATCTATACCATTAATATCCCGAGGCAATACACCGTCTTCGGGAGAAATAGTATTTGGAAGGCCTAAAAGTTCTATCATTTGGTTAACATCTGTAATCATAGGCCCAGCAAGTAATGCTAGGTTAGGATCAACACTTGTGATAATCCCCGTAGCACCATCGTACCTTGTAACGGCTGCATAGCTGCCTTGAACCATTCCTGAGTTGGTGGGCATATTGGTAAAGAACACCAAAGGCAATCTGCCTGCAAACATTCCAGTACCACCACGTAACTTCATGGTTTGATCTCCCTTAATATCCCAAATAAAACCTAATCGGGGCGAAACCTGAACTTTGGCTGTAGGCCATTCCCCCGTATCAATCTTTTTCCCTCCAAAATCTAGATCGTATATAGCGTTGTTCCTGATAATATTATCTACATATTTCAAGTAATCAACACGCATCCCTACATTGAATTTTAGTTTTGAGTTAACAGTCCACTCGTCCTGTGCGTATACACCAACCTGATTAAAGGCAACTTCTGCAGCAGGATTTTTCTCTCCTGCATAGCCGTAGGTAAGTGCAAAGTCCCTTGGTGCTGCTTGGTTTAAGAAATCTTCTAAGCTGGCATATCGATAATATCCTGTTCCGTTCCTCATGTATGAATTGTTTGCCATTTGATACTCAAAATTGGCTCCTAATGTAAATTTATGATCATTTACAAAAAAGTTCACATTATCAACAACGTTAAATATATTGTTGTTAACACCATTGTTCCATGTGAATAGTTCATAGCCAGCAGAAATGTAAGGTTCAAGTATTTGTGAATCATCTTCATTTACACCATACATGATATCAATAAATGGGAATGGCTCAGAATTGGAACCTCTCATATCATTTATTTTGGTGTAGGTTACTAAAAACTGGTTAGAAACACTATTCGAGAAACGGCTATTGAGATCAAGTGAGAATGAGTTCACAATGTTGTCCATGGAATATGTAGAATTTGAGAAGGCCATGGAATATTGCGAAATACGATTCATAGCCCTGTTACGGAATCCGGCATCTGTTGAGTTACCATTAGTTGGATTCCATGACTGATTCATTGTGTAGTTGTATCTTAGGCTCAGCTTATTCGCATGGTTAATGTTCCAATCAATACGAGCTAAAAGTTTTCTGTTGCTTATATCAGCAGGGTAATCATTGTATGATCCAGGATCATAACCATAGTTAGCAATTAGGTGCTGCTTTACTTGCTCCATATCAGAAACACTTGCACGTGATAGCATGAGATCTGTATTGGCAATCCCGTCCTGAGATGGTCTCCAGATTACTACTTGTTCTGGACGTAACTCGAATTCACCGTTTACAAAAAAGAACAGCTTGTTTTTTATAATTGGACCACCTAGTGTTACACCGTAAATCTTTTTAGATTCTTCATCGCGAACACCAAAATCATTATCACCAATTTTGTTACCCCTCATATTTTGGTTTGTGAAATAGTTGTATAGTGAGGCGGAGAATTTGTTTGTACCTGATTTTGTAATAGCATTAATACCTCCTCCAATGAAGTTGGTCTGACGAATATCGAAAGGTGATACAACCACCTGAACTTCTTCAATAGCGTCTAATGAAATTGGATTTCCCCCTCCAGGAAGATTATCGCTTAATCCAAAGTTATTGTTAAAGTTTGCTCCGTCGATAGTAAAGTTGGTAGACCTTCCATCTCCTCCGGCAAATCCCATCCCATTGGCAAAAGGCGAAATGCGGGCAATATCCTCAATGCTCCGGTTAATAGTTGGTATCTCTTTTAGCTGTTCATTAGATATGTTTGTGGCAGCTCCGGTTTTATCCGTTTTAAACGCAGATGACTTTACGCCAACAATCACAATTTCACTAAGTTCTAACATTTCGTCTTTTAGAACAACATCCAAATTGAATGTTTGCCCCAAAAACAGACTTATCTCTGAGAATGTCTCTTTGGAATATCCAATGAAAGTTACTTCTACAGTGTATGGGCCGCCGGTGCGCATCCCTTGGAGATTAAAACGACCCTCAGGGTTTGTTGATGTACCATACTGAGTTCCTGACGGAACGTGTGTGGCAATTATTGTTGCACCAGGAAGAGGTTCGTTAGAACTACCAACCACTTGACCACTAAGTGCCGATGTGGTAACTTGCCCCATGGCGTACAACCCAACGATTGCGAGCAGCAGGGTAAATAAAAACTTTTTGTTTTTCATAGATTTGAATTTTAGGTTAGGTATCCAAAAAAGGTGTACTAAAATATTGTTCTTTGGTAATTAATTCTTTAGGTTAAGATTATCAAATTGTTATT